>CAAGKR010152685.1_pt1 | contig 19050 bp, 12 predicted proteins | sample 2556971 | NCBI WGS metagenome assembly CAAGKR01 (sample SAMEA5207829, study PRJEB30636) | soil metagenome | biome: forest; feature: boreal; material: soil | place: USA | collected 2011-09 | depth 1 m | reverse complement strand
GCGAAAGACGATGATCCGTTTTCGAGCCGCCGAGGGCGTCACCAAGCACCGCACGGACCGTGTTTGGCGACTCGGGATCGTCTCTCGAACCCTCTGCCTTGGCTCGGCGGGCCTGCTCGTGGCTCTCGCGATCGTTGGCTGCTCCGGAAACTCGGCCGTGGCATCGCCGACTACCAGCTTGGCTCCTACGTCGTCTCCCACGGCTTCATCAACGGCAACTTCCGTAGCTCCATCACAATCTCGGGAAGCAACGCCTGTTCCTGAAAAGACACTGGAGCAAGAAGTTCAGGACTATCTCGATGGCACAACGCCCCTCCCTGATGAACTCCATAGCTTCCATATATTTAATCCTAACTATGCACTTGCTCCATTTAATATCCTGGAAGATAATATTCCCTTTAACTCAAATATTGGCGTTAGCGTACAAGTTTATCTTATTGGAGAACAAATAGCCTATGATAATGCTAATACTGCCTACCTCAAGGCCGCATATGGCATTCAGGATGTAGCTGGAAATAGACTAGCTTTTGTTGGTAACGTAGGCAAATTGGATTCAGGTTGGGAAGATTATATTATACTTAATCAGGGACCTATAGCAACTCAGCCAGGACCGAACGTAAAACAAGTCACGATTAATATGACGGATATGCAAAACGAGTTGCAAAAATATAATGGCAAGAGCATGATTGCTGTACTGCTTCATGTGCCAGATTTGTCAAAAGACACCGCTGACATCCCCGAAGTTAAAAAATTAATATTGGAACAGAATGCGGTAGCCAAAGATCTTATGATATTTTTAGAACAAACTTTACAAAAACCATATACTGAAGTTTCTATGAGCAGCTCATTAAAAGCTATTATTAGCGTAAAGGGACACATCAGCGATAATTTAACTAATAAAACAATTGACCCAAGTTCTACTCCTTATACCAATCAATTTGTTCCCTTCGGTGCCTAGCTGTTTGATCTTCCGCAACTGGATTGATGAGGGGGTGGAGGTCGGGAAAGTCGCGGCAGCGCCAGAGAACAACCTCATCCGAGCCCTCGGCGCACCGGCTCGCGCGCCGAGTACGACGTGAGCTACCTCGATGCGTTCGGGGCAGCGGATGACTTCTACAACGCCGAGAACGAGCCCTCTGCAATCGGTGATTGGCGGGATGACATGGACAATGTGAGGATGGCGATCGCCGACTGGGTCGATGTCGCCGTCTCCTGGCAAATCATGAACAAGACCGGCACCGAACTTGCGGCGGCTGAGAAGGATGTCCAGACAGCGATTGCGAAGGGCCAGAAGGACATTGACCTGATCATCGCGCAGAGCAAGTAGCTCCCGTGCGGGATCTCCTTATGCACAGCCGCCGTGATCGACCTCGACGGCCGGTATCCGCGGAGTCGCTGCGGCACGGGCGACAAGACTCATGACGACGGCGACGGCGTCTTCCTTCGCGGTCCTTCTGGACCTCGATGAGACTCTTGTTCTGACCAGCCGCATTGAACCTTTGCGCCAGCTGGGGCATTGGCGAGAAGCTGCCGAAGCGTTAGATCAGACGTCGCTTCCACCGAAGACGCGTGAATTCGTGGCGAAGTTGATGCGTGTCGCTCAGGTGGGCGTCGTTACGATGTCCCCGAAGTCATACGCAGAAGGGGTCCTGGCTTTCCACGGCCTCAATATCCCTGTCCTTGTCGGCTATCACGACGTCGCGCGACGGAAGCCATTCCCGGATCCGATTATCAAAGCCCTTGCCTTACTCGGCGTCCCTGCGTCGAACGCGATTCACGTGGGCGATCGCGCCGAGGATCATCAGGCCGCGCAGGCCGCCGGCGTCAGGTCCATCTTGGTCTCTTGGACCGGAACGTCCGAGAACGAAGATGTCTGCCGATCTTGGGACGAGGTTCTGACCTCGATTCGAACCATATTGCGCGAACCTATGACAACTGGGCCTGATCGATACCCGATGGCCGCCGTCAAGGAAGGGCTTCTCGAGGAGTGGGATGGAGACGACTACTCGATCCTTCGCTACCACCCGAGGCGCAATGGAACATCCGACGTTCCATCACGGCTGCTGCTCGACTTCAAGAACGGCGACGCGGGCGCTGAGGCTTTGCTGGGCGAGTTAGCATTGACAGCCTTCCAACGCCTTACGCCAGTGCTCAGGGACAAAAAGAAATGCACCGTAATCGTCCCTGTGCCCTCGCACAACGCAAACGCTCCGGCCGGCCCGTGTCAGAGGTTGGCCCACAATCTCGCGGGCCAGTTCGACTGGCTAGAGTTCCGTCCGGTACTCGTGAGGCACACTACCGTCCCCAAGTCGGCTACATCTCGACCCGGCGAGAGGCCGACACAGCAAGACCACCTGGCATCCATGAAGATCTCTGGATCGCGGCTTGCGGTCTCTGACCGTTCGATAATCATGCTTGACGATGTGATCACGGCGGGCGAGACCTCTGCCGCGGCGCGACAGCTTCTGCTCGAAGGGACTGGGTGTCGATCAGTGATCGGCTTCTTCTTGGCTAGGACGATGAACTCGTGATGTCGCGCCTTGAGGCCAGCGCGTACCTGATTGCCCTTGGCTGTCTCCCTGGTGTCGGATTGAAGACCGTCGTGAATGCCGCCCGGTCCTTCGAGGATTTCGAGGCCCTCGCGTCCGCGCCGACGCCCGAACTGGAAGCAGCGGTTGGCAAGCGATCGGCGAGGGCGCTACGAGAAGGCATTGCCGCCGATTGGCCAAGTGCGTGGTCCAAAGGCCAGCGCACTGTGGAACAGCACATGGCTCGTTCGATCACGCTGATACCGATTACCGATCCTGGATACCCGACTCTCTTGCGGCTCATCCCGGATGCGCCACCGGTTCTCTACCTGCAGGGTCGCGAAGCCAGCCTGCAGACGGCGCGGATGGTCGCAATAGTGGGGACGCGCGAGGCAACTCCTCTCGGTCTGTCGGTCGCGCGCCGAGTGGCACAAAGGTTCGCTGAGGCCGGCTACGTGATTGTTAGCGGTCTTGCAAAAGGGATCGACACGGCAGCTCACGAGGGCGGTCTTGCCGGAGGGTCCACAGTCGCGGTTCTGGGCACCTCGCTGGACAAGATCTATCCCGCAGAGAACAAGAATCTCGCCGCACAGATTGCCGAGACCGGGGCCCTCGTGAGCGAATACCCGATCGGGTACGCGAGTCATGTGCAGTCGTTCGTCGAGCGGGACCGGATCCAAGCCGGCCTGTCGCTCGCGGTGATTCCCGTTCAGACGGGACTTCAAGGAGGGACCCAGCAAACGATCAAGTTCGCTGAGACCCAGCACCGTCTGTTGCTCTGTCCTCGACCACTACGGTCTGAGGAGCAGTCACCGGCCTACGACGGTATCCATCAGCTCATCGAGTCCCATCGAGCTCGGTCATTCGACGCCGACGACTACGCCGATCTATGGAAACTTCTCGACGCGCTCGAACACGAATTGGTCGGCGAAGCGGAGCGGCTTGGTGGTCCCACAGGGTTCTCGCCCGGTCGATCAACCGCAAAGGGCGGACGCCACAAGAAGCCAGATAGCCAGGCGGGGGACGATCTGCTGCTGTTTGGGGCCAGCGATACGTATTCGGACCAACCCCTCTCCTCCCAATTGACGCCTTTCGGATCCCCGCCGATCCCTGTTCAGGGTTCGCGAGCGGTCGACCTTAGCGACCTACTGACGGCAGTCGAGGCCGTCATTGACGAGCTGGCTCCGCACCTCGATGACCGCGGACTCGACACCCTGCTCGAAGGTTTGCGGGTTGGCTGGAAGGCGCGTTCCCATGCCGAGCACGGCCGCAAGGACGAATAGGTAGTCGCCTTTCGCGCTCATCTGCTCCCTCGTGGCGATGGCTCTTCACGGTTGACAGCAATCAACGGCAACACACGCTGGTCGAGCCAGACAGCCATTCGGCCATTGTGCTAGCCGATGATGATGAGGGACACTGGCAAGGTCAGAGGGCGTCACGATTGGACTTGGTCGCTGTTATCAAGGCCCACAGGGGCGAGATCAGCAAACTCGACCTCCTTCGGGTCGCGCGCGAGCGATATCCCGATTTGACGGCCGGTCAGCTTGATACCGAAATTGAGCTGTCGGAAGACGAATTGATCGTCGATGGACAGGTCGTTCGACTTCGAAACGTGCAGCCGCCGGCACCGCCCGCCTCGGATGAAGCGGGGTACCCGAGCAGGCCTATCTTTACCCGCCTCGTCGCGGTTGACCTCGAGACGGTCCTCCGCTTCACGCGGGAGCGACCCGACGGTGAGCGGACGATCTTTCAGGTGGGTGCCGTTCGCTTCGGGTCAGACACCGATTGGGCTTCTTCAGCCCCATTCGATCACTATCTCTCCCTTCCCGACGAGCTTCGAGAGCGGCTGGTAAAGCCAGAGCTTCGCGAAGCAGTTGAAATTCTGGGAGAGGATTCCGCGATCGTCCTCGAGGGGTTGATCGACTACCTCGATGGCGCAGACGCGATCGTGGCCTACAACGGTCGGTCGTTCGACTTCCCTTTGCTCGACGCGGCGATCACCAAGCACCTCCGGAGGGAGATCTCGCCGCGTATCCGAAGAATCGACGGACTTTACGTAGCCGTATCCGTCTGGCCCGTGCCGCCACGGGCACACAAACTGTCCCACCTCATCACATCCGAGCGTCTTGCCGCGATCCGAGAACGCCTCGAGATCGACCTCACGGGCCTACAGGCACACAAGGCGGCGGACGACTCACGCATGCTCGCGGAGCTGATGCGGTTCGCAGCCGCAGAGATCGGCGACTGGTCGCCCGAGCTCCGATCGCTCGTACGGTCGGTCGGCCACGCGTCAGACGCTTGGTCGATGTTGTTCTCGCTCGGTGCTGTCGCGCCCAACCCAAGGGCATATGACATGGCCGAGGTACGGGATGTCCTCGCCCTCTCACTGGGCGGCAAGGAGCCTCTGCGTCGCGAAGCCAAGGTCGGCCCTGGGTCAGTCGATCTCACCCAGATCGCCGGCGATGGCGGAGTTGATATCGATCGGCTCGTCCGCCTCGTCAAGGGTGAAAACGCGAGCGTTCGAGACAGCCAGCGCCACATGGTCGAAGCCATGCGTGACTGGATTGCCCAGGGCTTCGACGCCCTTGTCGAAGCGCCTACCGGCACCGGCAAGAGCTACGCGATCCTCGCGGTTGCCCTCGATTGGCTCGCCGCCGATCCGCGAAATCGTGTCGTGCTGAGCACATTCACAAGACAGCTCCAGAGACAGCTCGCGAATGACATCTTCGAGCTGCACGAGCGCGGTGGTGCTCCTGGGCTTATCGAGATCACAAGCCTGGTGAAAGGTGCGGCCAACCGTCTGTCGCTTGCTGGCCTGGTCCGCACGCTCTCGGACTCAACCCTCCCGCCGCCACGCGGCCACCGTAGACGTGGTGAATTTACCGGCGATCCACTCCTGGCGGAACTAGCGCTCTACCTCGCCCTCCGTCTCCGAGCACAAGGCACGCCCGTCGAAGAGTGGGAGGCGCACAGCGTCGACCCGGTCGACATAGAACCATTCTTCGACGGATACCTCCGAACCACACGAGGCGGCGCGCTTCGCGGCAGGTTCCTAAAGCACCTCTCGCAGGCTGAGTCGGCCGACTACGGCAGTGCTGAGACCAGTCCCGCAGAGCACACGAGCCTGGTACGGGAGGTTCTAAGTGAGCGCCGGCTTGTCGTGACCAACCACGCCCTGCTGTTCGCACACCTGGACGACTTCTCCGACCGGGAGCACACGCTTGTTGTGGTCGATGAAGCGCACTCGCTTGAGTCGGCTGCCACCAGCGCTCTGGCTCGAGAACTCGACTTCGCTCTGCTGCTCGATCTACTCGGAGAGTTGCGCGACTTGATCAGGCCACCTGGCGCTGATGCAAGTAACGAGGACCGCCATCGCTATTCGGGTCTGGTCGCGGCGTTGCGAGATCTGACCGGCCTCCTGGAACTCGAGCACGTCCAGCGCATGGCAACGACCGCGCTCAATGCCGCAGGGCGCGATCCGCTTCATCCCGATGCACTCCGCGTCGTCACTATCGCGAGCCCCGTGGCAGACCCGCCAGCTTCGCGCGCAGGCTTCATTCGAACGTTCGAGGACCTAGCCCACAAGGTGATCGCCGTTTCGTCCGCCCTTCGAGTCCAGCCGAGGCGTGAAGATCGACTTGAAGAGGAACGCCGCCAGTCATTGGTCGATCGTCTGGGCGGCCTCGCCGACTCAGCCTCCGGAATCGTCAACGACCTCATGGCGATCGTCGCTCCGTCCGACCCCCTTGCTCTGCCGGCCAACAGAGTCGTGTGGCTTGAGGAGATCGCCCGCGGCCGGGCTCCGGCTGACCTGCGGTTCATTGTCCGCTCCGCGCCCATAGAACTCAGCCGCGAAGAAACGTATTTGCAGTTCACCAGAGCATTCGCCCGAACCTACTACATCAGCGCGACTCTCAAGGTCGATGGGTCGTTTGGGTTCATGCGGGAGCGGCTCGCACTTCCAGAAGATCGAGTGCGAGAGATAGAACTCGATTCGCCATTCGACCTGAACAACCAGGCTCGCCTCGTCGCGTTCACGGACTTCCCTTCATGGGCAGAGCAGGAAGACTCAGCCATACGGAGCGTGGCGCACCAGGTCGGCCGCTATCTCGCTGAGACGGGCACCGACGGTCACAACGGCGCAATGGTCCTCACGACGAGCAAGAACGCATCCAACCGGATCTACGAGGAGACGATTCGGGTTCGAGGCGAGCTTGGTAGCGAGTACGCAATCAGCTCCGCTGGTTACCTCGGCACCGCCACGGCCGTCGAGGCATTCAAGCAGCGCGGAGGTGGCCTGGTCGGAACAAAGGGTCTCTGGCAGGGCGTCGATATCGCCGATCCGGAGCGCCTGCGAATCGTCTGGGTCAACAAATTGCCCTTTGCGCCCTTCGCGGATCCACTCGTGGTGGCTCGCCGCGAGCTCGTTCGCCGGCGCGCTGAGCAAGCCGGAGAACAGGATCCTGACGGATATGCCGTCGAGCACTACTACCTGCCTCTCGCCGCGATGGAACTCCGCCAGGCCGTTGGCCGGCTGATCCGCAGTAATCATCACCGCGGTGTGGTCGTCATCAGCGATCGAAAGCTCGGCGGCCCAACCCGTCTACACCGCCGCTACCGTCAGGTCTTCCTCGGTTCGCTAGCCGGTTTTGTACGTGACGACTCGGTCTGGGGTCCCGGCGGGGGAAACCTCTTCACGATGGTCGATGGCTGGCGTGAAATCTGGCGCTTCCTTGCGGACACGAAGGTGATCACCGAGGAGCGGTTGGCCGAACTGACAACGAGCGCCGCCCTTGACGCTCACACCGTTCTACCCGAGACGCTCGAGATCCGCCGAAACGCGATTTCTGACGATGAATTCGCGACACTCGAGGCGCAGGGTTCGCAAGTTCTTTGCGACGAGGTTCTTGCTCGTTGCCAGCGGATCGCTGGACTAATCCGGGGCGATTCTTCGACGGAGTTGTTCGGGTATCAAAGTGAGGCCATCGCGGCCCTTGCCGAGGGTCGCGACCTTCTGACTATCCTCCCAACCTCCGCTGGCAAGAGCTTCATCTTCCAGCTTCCTGCACTCGCGATGCCCGGCGTGACTCTCGTCGTTAGTCCGCTCGTGGCTCTCATGACCGATCAGGCTCTCGGCCTGAACCGCTCAATTGGCGGATCCGTCCGTGCCCTCGTTGCACCGATGAGGGAGTCGAACAGCCGAACCGGCAAAGCACAGGTATCAGAGCAACTGACAGGCGTTCGCGACCATGGCATTCGCCTCATCTACGTCAGCCCTGAACGCCTGAGCCAGCGCCACTTCCAAGACTGGATCATCGAGAGTCTCGACAAAGGGATAATCCGCCGCATCGCGATCGATGAGGCGCACACGTTCGCCACGTGGGGTGACGATTTCCGCCCTTCGATCCTGAGAGCTGAGCGGTTCCTCGAGCGCGTCAGGGCTCATCCCAATCGGCCTCGGCTGCTGGCATTGACCGCGACGGCGACTCCGTCGGTTCGACACCGCCTTCGCAAGGCCGTATTCGGGCTCAATGCACCTGACCCAACCGTGCTCGCCGAAGTGATACGCAACCCGATCAGGCCCGAGTTGGCACTCTACCGAAAGATGCTCGGCTCGGGTGAAGGCGGCGCGGTGATGAAGCAGCGCCTTCTCGACGCCCTAGTCGACTCCACGGCCGGCCATACGATCATTTACACCCTGACCGTCAAAGAGGCTCGAAAGATCCACGCCGCCCTGCTTGAACACGTGGGAGAGGGCGCGCGTCACCGAATCAGACTCTTTCATGGTCGCCTGACTGCCCTCGAGAAAGAGGCCATCGCCGGCGACTTCCATTCCGCTCCATCGGAGGGCGACGAAGACTTCGAAGCGATGGTCATTGTCGCGACGGCGGCCTTCGGCTTGGGCGTTGATCGCAAAGACGTACGCACGGTGATTGTCGCCTCGCCGCCTGCCGACCTGGCCGGCCTCTACCAGGAGATCGGCCGCGCCGGCCGAGACAAGCACGACTCGATCGGGATCATGATCAGCTCGGCTCGGGCCTTTGGAACGCTCGCCTTCATGGACCGGCTCAAGCAGCGGCTCGACTTCGCGGCCGTGGAGCGAATAGCCGGAATGATCCTTAGTGGCACGGGCCCCTTTGATGCCGATGATGCCGCGCAGACGCTGCTCAACCTCGATGTCGCATCCGGGGCCATCGGCCAGAAGGAAGCCGAGAAGCCCGAGACCGCGGGCAACTACCGCACGAGCATCATTCGTGTCCTGGCCCATCTCACCGACGTCGGCTGCATCGACGATCGAGGCGATTTCCCCGAGACCGTCCGGATCGTGCCTCGAGACGACGCCCCGAAGGCCGAGGAAGAACAGGCGGCGTTACTAGAGGCGATTGTCGCCGCCCTGGCCGGCCGTAAGGATGTGAAGGTCCTTGAGATCGCGGAGCGACTTGCCCCCGAGTTCCCAGATGAGGCCGACGATCCAGGAGACCTTTGGACTCTGCTCCTGGAACTCCATTCATTGGGCTACCTCGACGTAAGCCAACAGCCCAATAAGCGGATGCTCACGAGCTTGCGGCGGTTGTCTCGTGCCACTCCCGCCGGTTTCTCGGCTCGTTTCGCCAAGACTGTCCAGCGCGAGGAGCGTGAAAACCTTGTCGGCTTCTTCTCGCGCAACCCGCGCAAGCCGACCTGCGTGAACAACGACTTCCGCGACTACTTCGAGGTCAGCGATGTCCCTGAGGGCACATGCGCGACTGACATGCGCCGTTGCTCGGGCTGTTGGCTCCATGGCCACGACGGGGAGAGACCGGCCATCCTGCGGACGCTCACCGATGGCGTTTCCCGTACTCCCAAGCTAACCGACAGCGAGCGCAAGGTCGTCGTCTCACGAGCGGCCCGGAACATCGAGCGGCTTTTGCGCATTCGCTACTGGGGTCTCCACCCCTTCCTGATCTCCCAGACCCTTCGAGGCCAGGAGGCATATTTCAGCAAGCGAGACAACAAGGTCGTCCCGCTGTATCCCGAACTCGTAGCGACTGCCGTCTTCGGCTCGATGCCGTCACTAAAGCTCGACGACCTCGACGCGGCAATCAAGGCGCTCGTTGATGGCGGTCGGGCCGTAATTGCCGAGGGCAACCGCGTCCGCCTGGTCGAGCACGTGGCCAACGACGAGATCAGAGCCGCGCGGGCTTCCGCTAAGGCAGCAGCGGCTGCGGTTCCCGAAGAGGTCGTCTCGGGTGAGATGGATAGCCTCTGGGAACAGTCCGAGCGGATCCCGGAGGGTGTCGCATGAAGACCCTCGGCGAGATACGCGCAGGCTTCTTCCTCTCGGACCTGTTGCTGGGCTCAGACAGGTTGTCCGAAGCCGAGCGTGGCAGATATCAGACCTTCTTCCGCGAAATCGTGCGACAACGCGGATTCCCGCTGCACACGGCCTCATTCTGGAATTGCCTCTACTTCGGCTGGGACCTCGATGAGCAGGGCTACTTGGGCCGTGGCCTTCGACTAACCCTGGCCCAGTCAGGGCCGCCGATCCCCGTTGGAGCCATCGTTGAGGTCCAGTGCGGTAAGAGGATTCTATGGGCCGAAGTGGTCTACAAAGAGGGGCGAGACCCTGGCATCGACCGCGAGCTCGGCGTCGCAGAGCCGGCCGTATCGGGGACTCGCATCAAGATCGCCCGTTCGCTCACGAACGTTCGCCTCCACGAAGCACTCGTTCTCGACTTCAACGCATTCGGCGATGACTTCAACGATTGCGATACCACCTTCGATAGAGCCGCCAGGAAGGGGTGGCTGACCTCGGACCGGCATCTCGAAGTTGATGCGGACTACGGGCATGCCGACGCCGATGAACTGCTGCTCTTCGCGCGACACGTCATGGACGAGTACGGCAGCGAACTGTTCAACGAGGCTCTTCGTGACGGTGGGGCTGGCGTAACACGCGACGAGCGCTGGCAACTCCTACTGTCATCACTCCAGGCAGTCGAAGAACTGGCTGTGTCCACGCCCGGTCTGCAGACGTTCGGCCACTACCACCTCGACTCGAACGCATATCAGGCGCGTCTTCGATCAAACGACGGACTCTTTGGACACGAAGGGCTAATGACAGTTGCGCGCGGCCTCGTCGGTCCTGGGTCGCGGCGAAAGGCATACACAGCCGCCGGTCCACTCGTTCATGAATACCTCGCACGTGGCGGTGGTATTGATGCGAGCGAGCAGGAACTCCTCGATGGACCGGGGTACGCGCGACTCGTCCTTGAGGCCAACGCGACTGCGGCCGGTCTAGTCGGCGAGAGCGGCTTTGTTGACGGAGCCTACGCCCGGCTCGATGACGAATACCAGGGCGGAGGCGTCTGGCGAGCCATCACGGTCGACGGCGATCGCCCGACGGAATCGGCTTGGAACCCACTGGTCCCGCTTGGTCTCGGCTATGCCGAAACGGCGGCTGATCTGGTCAGGCTAGTGCCGCCTTGCGACGACCCGGAGCCGCCGATGTTCGAGGCCAGCGACAAGGGATGGCGAGTTGCGCTCCGGCTGGTCGACCTTGACCGCCGCGAGCTGCCGCTCCCTCCAGCCGCGATGGCGATGCTTGATCCCGACGCCACAGAAGTGCTGGTCGACTTCGACGATGGTCTCGGCAACAAGTATCCACGCAAAGTGCGGCCGGTCGATCGTGATCGACGTGTAATCGGCCAGATGCTCTTTGGGGCGACGCTGTACTCGGGCGTCTATCTTCGCTGTGCTGTCAGCTTTGGCGGGCGCATGGTTTCGGTCCATACGACGGTTCTGCCAGTGCCGGCCAAGATAGGAAACCGCCTGCTCCCGCTCGACTTCAACGAGCCCACCTATCGTCGCGAGATTCTGCACGAACGCCTCGAGCACCCGACGGTTACTCGGGCGCGAACGCTCAAGGATCAGATCGCCGCTATCTTCCGTCTCCGTGGCCGTCAGATGCCGGAGGGAGGTTTGGCCCTCACATCGACCGAGGTGGCGTCGGCGATCTTGGGCCCATCCTTTGACCCGGACATTGCGAAGCCAATCACGTTAGCGCTGCAATCTGGCGGCTGTGCATACCGCGACGGCATGTACGTCTGGCAGCCACAGGTCGACCGACAAACAAGCCCGCAGGAGCGCCAGCGAATCATCGCTTTGCGCGCATCGGCCCAAGGCGCTAGGTTGGCAAGCCATCTGCTGAAGCGGCAAGTACCCATGCACCTGCGCCGACGGAACCCGAGTCCCGGCAAGGTGAGTTCCTACGCCCGATCGCGGCTCGAGTTCCACGCCACCCGACTTCCCGAGAAGCTGCCGCCCGGCCGCACGTGGGTCCGCCCCTTCGAGATCGGGGGATGATGGTGCCTGTGCTCGCGGGGTACCAAAAGAGCGCCATCGGCCTACTACCGTTTTTCGGCCGGCGGCATCTCCGCGATCGCGGCAACACTCCGAGAGCCTACGCGCGCCCGATAGCCCGAGGCGCGCGGTGGTGATCATGGTGCGTACGACCCCCTCCTTTGACTGTCAGTCTCGGACCCAGCGACCCGCCCACTCTTCATGATCTGGCGCTGTTCTTCGTCGTCAATGACCGACCAGTCTGTCGGCGTGAACGCGAGCCAGCGCCGAACTCGCGATTGGTCGCCTGTACTGTGGCAGCCGAAGGCTCAGCGGTGGGCCGACTGACAGCTCGACGATACCAGCGTCGGTCAGTACTCGAGCAAGCCATCGCGCCACGTCTTTGTTCAGATAGCCCTTTGAGGTGTTGGTCCAGCGTGCCCGGCTCGCCAGCGACGCTGTGGTTGCCACCGGCGGGCACCCAGCCCGGCGTATTCCGGAGGAATGCTGGAACAGATTCCAGACATTCCCAGGAAAGCGGCGCGCTCGATTGCTTACGGCCGAGCATAAGCACGATTCCATCGGTGTCGATGACGCCGATAGTGAATGGCTCCCTGTTGCTGACGGTATATAGAGTGTCCCCGCCTTTGAACTTCGCCCGAACCGCCTGTTCAACCGGTCCCATCGAGTTCTCCTAATCAGATTTTGGGCATGGCATAGGACGTGGTCCACTGGTCGGCAAATGACTTCTTGGGGGCGTCCGCTGGGTCTGCCCGTGACAGCCGGTTCCGCTGCCCGACGCGACGAGACAACTCAGTCATGCCGAGGGGGCCAGGCTCGACATCTTGCCATTCCTGGAAGAGCTTGTAGAGCGCAGGATCCACAGGAGGGGTCGTGGTGAAGACCGCTTCCCAGAGGTATTCCGCCGCGTATTGCTGGCTGATCATCACCGCGCAGAAGCCGCACGTGTTCGCGTAGTAACGCCTATTGGCGGCTCGGGAGTCGCGCATTTGGACGGTGGCCGGGACTGGCTTCGGGGGATCCGAATAGACGAACATGCCCTCCCAGAAGTAGAGCGGAGTGTCCGCGTGGCAGCGGTAGCACGGGTACGCCGTCACCACGTATCCGGTCGGCGAAGCAGGCACGTTGGCTCTCCGCGCTATGAGACGAAGCTTTGCCGCACGAGCTTCGAGGATGGGTTTGCAATCGCGGCACTCGATCGCCCGAACGTTGCCCGTTGCTCGCGGTTTCCATACCACCGCCTCATCGACAACCGTCTCGGCCTCGAGTTCTATCCACGGAATCGACTCCGCAGCCAGTGCCTTGCGCTTGTCCGGGTCGACCTCATGACCGACGAGTATCTCGACGAGCAGGCGAATGCCGCCGGCGGCATCGAGAAGGGCAACGTCCGCGACCAGGTCATTGTCTCCGGCGCGAAGTCGATGTTCGAGCGTTACGCCGACCACGCCGCCCCGGATCGGATCATCCTTGATCAGCCCACAACTGCAGGAGCGTCGCACGACCGGCCGCGGGCCAGATCCGGCAAGCCAGGCCCGCACCGACTCGGCGACCAGGAGTTTGGCAGCCGCATGAAGGGCCGACTCCGCGGTACAGCCTGTCCCGCCGCGATGAGCGAAGTTGGCCGAGATGATCTGGCCGGCGCGATAGGTGAGCCGGTCGCCGCAGGCCGGGCAAACGTATCGCTCTGAGCGAACCGCTTGCTCAGGCGCGGCTAACGCCCCCGACGGGTCGAGTCCAAAGGGGACCCGAAAACCAGCGGAAGCTAGTCGCGGGCCCGTCTCGCCGTCAGAGGTCTCATTCACACACTCCAGTATCGGGCCGTCCGTGCCATCTAGGGTGACATTCTAAGTTGGATCGGTACGCGGACTGTTCTTGTTCTTCCGTCGCAAGCGACGCGAGGATATCGACCCACTCATCAAGCCCGATCTGTCAATAACTTAGACAGTGAGTGCCGTCTCTGTCCGTCACTGTCGTGATATAAGAGCGCGGAGCTAAGACTTCATCGAGGGTTTCGGAGCTAGTCCTGACCGCCCGCTAGGGGTATGATCGGCCCCTTACGAGGGTAGAGGGGCGAGCGGGCGGCAATGGCAAGGACGGGGCGACCGAGGACGACCACGACCGTCCTCGTGCGGTCCACTCTGACCGACAAGCCATATCCGTCAAACAAGTCCCAAACCAGCGTCAGCCTTCGGAATCTTACTGTCGTCGGCTTACTAATCCAACTGGATCGGCGTCAGCAGGTAGTCTCGAGGGCATCGCGACGCGGAGCCGCCGATGGGTTCCGGAGGGAAGAATCGCCCGCACATAATGGTCCCGGAGCGGACTCAAAAGCTTACTTGACACCCGCATTGCTTCGCCGATGCTCCGCACATTGCGGACCGCCTCTTGCGGACCGCCTCTTGCGGAGCTTGGCAAAGAAGGCGGAGCAGGAGGCTCGGCCCCCAGAAACTGCGCCGCTGCCCGAAGTCGTGCCTCCACCGGACGACGGCATCCTGTTCGACTTCTGAGATAAGCCGCGAATAAGGGCGGCCCGATACGATCTCGAGAGGTCGGGCTCCGGTCCGCGGCCGAGCCAAAGCCGGACGACTCAGAGCGATCCGGCAAGGCAGTCGTCGCGGCCGACCCGGCCATTGATCGCGACTACGCGAACGAAGGAGGCCGGCCCGTGAGGGTCGGCGGGACGACCCTCGTGAACAGGCGAGACGACGATGCGTCGGTCACTTCAAGAGCCCACCCGGTGAGCCTGAGACGGACAACCAGCATGATCGGGCGCGTGTCGCCGTGCCATCGCGCGAAGGACAGGGCACCCCGGTAGGTTGCCCTGTCTCGCCACGATGCGCCGACATCGGATGGGTGAGAATGCCAGTCACCCAAGTACCCAAGACGGGCGTCTTCTTGTCTGGCGGCAAGGACGAGATCGCTGGTTATTCCTTTCGGGATCTCGTAGGCACTCGGCGCGGGCCGGAGCGGTCGCACCTCGATCGCGCACATGACCCATGGATCGCCATCCCCGAGCGCTCCGAGGAGAATCCCGCCAGTTTCTTGCGGGGCCCTTCTGGCACTCAACGAGATCAGATCTCGGGCCACATCCTCAACGAGGAGAATTCGCCGGCTCATGCTTCCGGGAACAGGTGTGACCCTGCCTTGTCGAAGGAAGTGTCCGGCACGGCGCGATAGACCTCAATCCAGTCGAGATCGCGGTCGCTGCGTCCGAGCAGGACATCCGTCGCGAGACGCGCGGTCGTGGCAGCCAAGCCGACTACTGAGGTCGGAGGTGCTTGGGCGATTGGAGCGGCGCATCCCGCTTCCCATGCGACAGCGTTGTCCTCAGTCGATGGTGGGATCAAGGGAAAGCGATTGTCCTGGGGCCGATCGACGATGGTGGCCTCCGACATGCCACTTTGAACGCGAACACGTCCAATGCTTCCGCGTCGGTAGAGCGCGGCAGACACGACGGGGCGTTCGGCGTCGCTGCATACCAGGCTGATCTCAGACGTGAAGCCGGCCAGCCCGACCGTGTCGACTACCAGGTCGGCATGTTCGGCAAGGTCCCGCAGCAGAGTCGGCTGCCAGACATCCTTCTGCAGCTTTTTGACCGATGTCCAGCGGGCATTGATGAAGATCGACGTACTCATCGCATCGACCTTGGGCTCGCCGACAAAGAGGGCACCCGCGGCGTGACGTACAACATCTCCCGGACGAAGGCGCTGATGGTCGCATAGGAAGATCTCGCCGACGCCACTCCGGGCGAGTAGATCGGCCACGTGAGAACCAACCGCGCCGACGCCCAGAAGCACGACCTTCTTCGACGCCAAGGCGGTGGCATCCGGTCCTGCTCGGAGAAGAAGCACTGACGGATCCGTCCGGGCGGCTTCGTAAGGTCGCGCTACGACTCTTCCGGACTTGTCCTTTTCAAGGCTAATGATCAGGAGGTTCGGACCAACCGGCGTGTTCCAAGCGAACACGAGGAACGAGATTCCACCGGGGGTCCCGACCGTCTCGAGTGCCTGGTCAAAGTCCTTCTGCTGTCTGTGTCGAAGCTGGGATCGGAGTTGACCGAGCGTTTGGGCCGGAGTGAGAGGATTCTCTCGGACGTACCAACGGCCGCTGGCGTCTCCTTCCGTGCCGATCTTCAGCAAGCCCTCTTTGACGACCGCCCTCAAGGGCTTGAAGTCCCAGTCCCGGATTTCTCGACCAGACAGGTCGATCGTCGCAAGCCCCTTCGTGCCTCCAGGGAAGTAGAGGTGTGCATCCAGGGCTGGATCGGCGGCGGTGAGCGTCTTCGAATCAGCGCTCGCCCATTGATCGATCCGTGTCGACACGCCCTGCCAGGTCAGCCACGCAAGACTCGGATCACCCTCTTCCCAGAGGCAGACGTCACCGTCACTGACTCTGCGATGAAGCCCGGCTGACAGTCCTTCCACGTAGACCTTCGGGTGAAGGAATGGCCAACCATCCCTGACGACCACTTTCATCGTCTCCGCGTTCGCCAGTGGTTTCAGGGCAGGATGAAGCGGCCCGATCCATGACTGTTGGTCACCCGTCGGCTCGAATCCGGCGGCGAGTAGCGAGTCGATGAAGCGGTCCAGAGAAGCCGGGTCGAGAGTGTCAGGAGGCGGCAAAGCCGCGACCCTCGTCCGAGCCCAAGGCCGAGACGCTCGCGATAGTTTTGATCACCTTGCCGCTAGCATCGCACCCGTCGGGAAGCGGGAACACCGCACCGTTGTCGTTTTCGCCGAGGATCTTCCGCCAAGCCGCCGCAGCCGGGCAAAGCTCCACCCTCAACGCCGAACCGGCCGCTGTGGCTTGCTCGCGGAAGATGCTGGCGGCCTTTGAAAGCTGTTCGGCCGTTGGCGGAGGAGAGAAGTACTCGCCAAGGGCTGGATCGCAAACCACCAGCCCAGTTTCGAGTTGGCTGGCAATCCATGAGAGGGTCGACGCCAGCAGCTCGGCGAAGGTCTCTCCCTTGACGCCCGCCTCGAAGGCCCAGTAGGTCAGCATCTCGAAGTAGAGGCCACGAGGACGATCCTTCTTCATGTGGTGACTGCGGATCTGGCGAACAAGCTTGACGATCGGTTTGTAAGCGCCCTGCGCGCCCACGAGCGGGGCCTTGTTTCGCTCGACCGAGAGCTCACCGAGCTTCTCAGGGTCGCTCTCCTCCCAGTTGACGCGCCTCTTGAGGATCGGATCCATCGCCGGGATCATCCAGTGGCCGGTCGGCGAAGGGGCCGCGCCAACGGCGTCGACCGAGAAGTCGTCGCCAAAGGAGATCGAGATGGCGTGCGCTCCGCTGTCGTCGAGCCGTTCCTTGTATCGGTTCTTCAGAGGGGCAAGGACCGCGGCATAGAGCGCCTCCGGGTCCGCGTCGAAAACAGGGAGCTTCACGAACACATCCACGTCGTGACCCGGCCAGACCGCGACGTCCCGGCTGTAACTGCCGATGAGGATGGTTTCTACGCCATAGCCCTTCAGCGTCTCATCGGCGGCGAGAACCGCCCGGACTTCCTCGTGGGCTTTCTTGGCTCGAGCGACCTTCTCGCCGAGGTTGGTGCGCGCTAGTGCGCTGTCGAATTGCGCATTCAATGTTTCCATGACGGCTCCCTCAGTTGTCTGGCTACTTGATCAGGAATGAAGGCGCGTAGCCAGGTGCCTGATCCTCAAAGACCTGGACCTCGCCGGCGATCGCATTGAGTTGCGCCCCAATGAACGCGGCTCCGCTGAGTGGTCCGAAGTAGAACAGCAGGACTCGTTTTGCCCGATGATCGAGCGCTGTCCTGGTCTTCGTCCGAACCAACTCGGCCAGAGCCGTCGCATCAGCGGCCTCACGGAGAGCCGTGAAGTCCTGAGGTCTGTCGAGAGACAAGAGCAGCAGGTGCCCGGCGGGATTGCCAGATTCGGCTAGATAGGTGCGGACATCGGCGCTGAGGTCGCCGGTAACGGACACACCGACGGCCAAGGTGTCGGGGTCACCTGAGAGATCCTCGAGGGCCTCGACGAGGTGGAGGTCGTTCGCCGGTGGGACGTCGTTTCTCCAGCGTGCGCCACCCTGATCAACCTCGAGAGTCCAGCCCGCGACGCGTGAGAACACAGCGCCGATCGCGAACCAGGCCGAGAGTCGGGCCTTGCCCTTCACCCGCAGCAGTCGAACCGTGTTGTCGGATAACATCGCGGCACGAACGCTGACGAGCTCCGGCATCATCACCGAGTTCCAGACCGACGCGTCATGGACTTTGTGCACTCTGAGCCACTCTTCGCCCTCAAAGTGGTCGCGCCAGTCAATCTCGTAGTCCGAGTCTGTCTCGGTGGGCTCCTTCAGGATCGTATGGATGTAGAGGGAGATGGCAGGCTCAACGGGCGCGTCGAAGAGGTCGTTCGACTTGACCGCCTCGAGCATGTCATCTCGAGTGATCGTGTCCTTTTCGTCGGCAATCCATTGCCAGATCTGCTCTGCGCCCTTCATGACGGAGGTTTCGTTGCTCTTGAGCCCGACGAGCTGCATTCGTTCCGCCGTCAATTCCACCAGTTCAGCGGTTGCCGGGTAGCCCACCCTGAATTGAAGGTTGCGCAGGAACGGCTGGAAGTCAGACTCGGCCGGGTTGCCAAGGTGACTCTTCCAGTCGTCGCGCTCATGCTGCGCCGCAGGATCGAGATCCCTGCCCGTAACGAATGACGCGGTGAGGTGCGGTCCGCGACGTAGGTGACCAGCGAGTGGATCCTTGTGATCCCAGCTCCAGGTCGAGACGAGCAAGAGCTGAACTCGGGCATCCTCGTCTTTGAGAACACGCCAACTCTCCCAAGCCTTCTTGAGGAGGCTGGTTCCATTTCGACTCTTCTTGGTCATCAGGACCTTGCTCGAATACGCGCCAGCGAGATCAATGTGGAACTTGACCTGGGCGAACTCGGGCACGTGGCTCGTTGCCGGTGCGGGCCTGATCGTCACGTCGTCAAAGGACTCTCCCTTTGGATCTTCGATCGACACCCGCCAGACCTTCCTGGCTGGCTTCAGAAGTTCAAGAGCGCGATACCACCCATAGATGTCCTGGTACCTGTCGCCCTCGCGGCGAGCCCCTACTCCACGAGCCATTTTGCTCCCCTGCTACGAGCGCTGAAGCCGTGACGACCCGACGAACCCTCTGTCCTCTCGTGGGTCGTGAAGTCTTCGACAAGACAGTCGGCGGTCTTC
>CAAGKR010151652.1_pt1 | contig 19059 bp, 15 predicted proteins | sample 2556971 | NCBI WGS metagenome assembly CAAGKR01 (sample SAMEA5207829, study PRJEB30636) | soil metagenome | biome: forest; feature: boreal; material: soil | place: USA | collected 2011-09 | depth 1 m | reverse complement strand
GAACGCGTAACCCTGTCTCTGGTCGTTGTTGTCGATTCCATCCAGCGTGATGTTGCTCTGGTCTGAACGAGCACCAGAAACAGAGCCGCTTCTACTGTCTTGATCCGCATTGGTCACACGGTCATTCAAGTACACGACGCCCGGCTGCAGGCTTAACAGATCCGGCACGTTTCGCCCTTCCATGGGAAGCGCCTGAATCGTGGAATTGCTCACCGCATTGCCAATGGTCGCATCGGTCGTATTAACAGTCTGCGCGATATCGCTGACCTCGACGGTCGCAACTGTGGCCTGCACTGAGAGTGCAAAATTGATCGTCGCAGGCTGGCTGACCAGCAGTTCGGCCGTTTTCGCCTGCTTTCCGAATCCTGCGCTAGTTGCGGTAATCGTGTACCTGCCGGGCGGAATCTGAGGAAACTCGTAGGCGCCGTTCCGATCTGTGCGCCGGGTAGTGTGGAACCCAGTCGCTGGGTTTTCAAGGGCAACCTCTGCACCCGCAAGCATGGCTCCCGAAGGATCGGTCACGGTGCCACGCAATGAAGTGAGGCCCGTCTGTGACCAAACCAGAAGCGGACACGCCAACCAACACAACAAGAACGCAAACCGTTTCCATGGCACCATGAACGGCCTCCTAAGCAAGTGCAAAGAATGCCCAAGAACTTGTCTGACTCTTTAACGCACTACACTGCGGCAGCAGATAAGATCTTTGGGCTAGCAAGAATTCCCACAAAACCTTACTATAGATTCGAAAGGTTAGAGGAACCACCTCTGGACTGTCAAGCTAAAAAACAGCTAAAAAACATTGCTCTCTACCATGATGCTCTGCGGCGAGAGAGACAGGGCTTCTGCAGACTCTGCAAGGTCTGATCAGTGCCATTTTGAACGAAGTTAAGAGAATCCGGTTTAGCGGACACTGTGTTATGCCCGCACCGGCAACGCGAAACAATCTCAACTACCCCATTCTCAGCGGGGAAGACGGACCTGATCGATACGTGGTCGCTGAGCCTTCGCGCTTCACCGAAGGCCAACTGATTCACGAAACCACCATACTGTGAGCGCGATACTCGACGGTGCAACATTTCGGCCGAGCGCAAGAACAAAATCACGTGTAGAGGCAAAAAACGTGGGACTGCACGAACACAACTACTGGTTCACGACAGCAGAATTTCCGAAGACAGACGCGGCGCGTCCATTGCCCGAGCGAGTGGATGTCGCTGTCATCGGCGCCGGTTTTACCGGGCTCTCGGCAGCTCGCACGCTCGCCAAACGCGGCGCGAAAGTTGCCGTGCTGGAAACTCAAATCATCGGCTGGGGCGCCAGTTCGCGCAATGGCGGCATGCTCCTGACCGGCATGAAGCTGGGCGTGAATAAGCTGATCTCCATGTACGGACGCGACCTCAGCCGGCGCATGTATGCCGCGTCACTCGCCACCATTGATTGTGTCGAGCAGATTGTTCGTGAAGAAGCCATTGACTGCGACTTCTCGCGCTGCGGCCATCTTGAAGTGGCCTGCAAGCAAAAGCATTTCGACGGCTACGCGCGGCAAGCGGAAGTGATTGCTCGCGAATTCAATCACCAACTGCGCGTGGTGCAGAGACACGAGTTGAGTGCTGAAATCGGATCGACCATTTACTACGGCGGCATGGTCGATGAAGTCAGCGCCGGCGCGAATCCCGCGCGTTATGTCGCTGGCCTCGGCCGCGCCGCGCTAAAAGCCGGCGCGGAAATCTTCGAGCACACCCGTGTCGAAGGCTTGCAGCGCGAATCCCGCCAGGGCGAATCGGGCTGGAAGATAGCAACCTCGCGGGGCACGCTGTGGGCGCGCGAAGTCTTCGTCGGGACCAACGGCTACACCGGCAAAGCGACTCCCGCTCTGCAAAAGAAGATAATCCCGATCGGCTCGTTCATCATCACGACGGAAGTCCTGACCGGAAGCGCTGGCGCACGAACTCAACCCGCGCAACCGCATGATCTACGATTCGAAGAATTATCTCTACTACTACCGGCTTACGCCCGACCGACGTATGTTGTTCGGCGGACGCGCCGCATTCTTTCCTGAAAATGACCAGACGATCCGCCGAAGCGCAGAAATTCTGCGCCGCGGCATGATCGATGTCTACCCCCAACTGCGCGACGCCAAAGTGGAATACATCTGGGGCGGCACACTCGGCTTCGCCTTCGACATCATGCCGCACGCCGGCCAGATCGACGGCATATATTACGCAGTCGGCTACGCCGGGCACGGCGTCGCCATGGCCACGTATCAAGGTCAGAAGATGGCGGAGTTAATCGCTGGTGACAAGCCGGATAATCCCTTCGTCGGCATTCCATTCCGGGGTGCACCGCTGGGCTTGTACAACGGCAAGCCCTGGTTCCTGCCCCTCGCGGGAATGTGGCACAAGTTTCTGGATTGGGTGAGCTGAGCCCGTGTGGGGCGGACACTCCTGTCCGCCTGGCAGCGCCCCTGCCTTTGCAGAATCTAGCGGATTTAACGGGCCGATGTGAAGTTTCTGGGCATCACTTTGTACACCACAGGCCCTAACAGCATCGCAATCGCACCCCCAATGACTGCAAAGCGGTCACTGCCGAGCAGCGCCACCGTCGCCATTACCACCGGCCCGGCGACCACATAGAGCAATCCCAATCGGCCGCCGGGAATCAGGAACGCTCGCGGCATCTCCGGCCGCGTGCGACGCAACTTCCATGCTGACAGCACGGTCAACACCGTCGTCGCCGAGCGCAGCCAGATATATACCGAGATGAGTTGACCAAGACTCTGCCACGCCAACAATGCATAAATAATCGCCGACACCAAAATCGCCAGCCACGGCGTGCCATACCGCGAGTGCTTGCGGGTGAGCGCGGCGGGAAGGTAGCCATCCTCGGCCATGGCATAGGGCATGCGCGTCGTGGTGAGGACCGTGCTGTTCAGCAGCGCGACGTTGCCGACCATCGCTGCCAGCGTCATCCACGTACCCAGCCAGCTTCCACCGATCAATCGCGCCGCGTCGGAGAAAAAGCCGGTGTGCCAGTCTTGCCACTCTCCCGCCGAGGCCAAGCCTGCAAGTGTAGGCAGGAAGTACGCCGCAATCGAGAGCGGCACCACCAGCGCCAGCGCTCTCGGGTAGGCCCGTTGCGGGTTCTCCACTTCCTCAGCCACCGTTGAAAGTTGTTCGTACCCGGAATACAGCCACAGGCCCAGGGCCAATCCGACACCAAAGATCTTGAACGTTGGCTGGTGTGGCGGGATCAACGGGGCAAACGGATTGTGATGCCACTTCATGAGCGCCATCACAATCATTGTCATCACCGGCACAAAGATGAAGATCTCGAGCGCGGTCGCGACCTGCCCCACCATCTGGATGCCGCGCACGTTGATCCACGTAATCACGGCGATTAGCGCCACGGAGACCAAGTAGTGCTTCCAACCGGTGATCCCGGGGATGTAGTACACCAGGTAATCGGTAAAGAGAACGGCGTAGGCCCCGCCCAGCAGGAACGATGCCGACCAGTTCCACCATCCTGCAAGGAATCCCCAGAAATCTCCGAAGGCCGCGCGCGTCCAGCGATAGAAGCCGCCCTCGACGGGCATGGCGGTGGTAAGTTCCGCCGCGACCAGCGAGACTGGAATACACCAGAAGAAGGGCAGCACCAGCAGGTAGATCAGGGTCATCCCCGGGCCCGAGGTCGTGACCATATCTTCTAGTCCGAAGGGGCCGCCCGTCGTGTAGGAAAACATCACGAGGACGAGATAGAAAAGCCCGGCTTTGCGAAGAACGGATGCGTTGCCGTTAGAAGAGCTCAAAGTGTTTTGGTCTCGTAGCGGCTGGGGGGTGGCCAGTACCTAACATCGCTGCCTTCGAGTTCCAGCAGTCTCCGCTTTGCTTGGAGACCACCATCGTAGGCGCAGAGTGAGCCATCGGAGCCGATTACGCGATGGCAGGAGACGACGATCGCGATCGGGTTACGATTGTTGGCCATGCCTTCGGCTCACAACTCGCGTACGGCTTGCCTACAGCGCAGGCGATGTCCGCGTAGCTGTTCGGTGCGTTGACTTTCGAAAATGTACCGGTATGAAATTGAGGCACCGGAATGAAGCGCTGATTCCAATCCGACTCCCGCGCCGTGTCGTCTCGGCTAAACTCTAAACACCGCCAGCTTCTGGCCGGGTCGTCCCCAAACATTCATGAGCTGGAAAACAATTCGTTTACGGCTCGGTACGCCTGATCGATCGCCGTATCGGTATAGGCCGTGGCCGCAGAATCGGTATTCGCAATGGTGATCCTTCCAAAGGGTTTGCGCCCGATGACATTGGGGCGCTTGTCTTCCGGCCAGTCGGGGTCAAATAGCGGGTTGTACTCGTAGCCATAACCATGGGGCCATCGGTTCACGGTGATTGCCTCGATGTCGCGCGCCGGATCGAGGCCCCCGGGTCCTAGTGTTCGGGCAAGTTGGTCACGGATCTTCCGCTCGAATGTCTCAAAAGTTGTGGTCAGCAGTTCATATCTGCCGATCTTGTGCTGCTCCCGCGCTGGCAATCCAGGATGGCAAGGAGACCGGCTAAGGTGTAGCAAGATCGGTTCCTCAGGGTTCATAGGACTTCGATAGTCGCCGATGTTCACCGCAGCATTGAGGCTAACGTTGGACCAGTAGGAACCCGGAAAAGAAACACTCTGAACACCTAGCTTTTGGAACGGTGCCCAGTTACGAATCCCGACGCTCGCGTAAACCAACGGCACTTTGACAAGATAGTGCAACGCTTCTTTCTGTGCTTCGGGAAGCTCCGGGCACAAATAAGGAATCATCATGTTCCAGCATGCCAGCACGCATCCCTTGGCCCTCACCTTAGACAACTGCTTGCCACTCGCATAGGTAACTTCGACTTCCTTGGCAGCCGAAGGCGTGCCGATGTTGCGTGCGCCAACCACGGTGCAGTTGAGCCGAAGTCTTGTGGGAGCGTCTTCTCGATCCAATCGGCCATAGTCCACTTGCGCGGTAACCACATCCTCCACGGTATGGCCGGGCACGGCATCAGGGACTAACGCACGGACGAGTAATCGTGCAATTGAAGCGTTCCCGTCAGGAAAGTGAAAACGATACGAGCCGCCATTGGCATAGCCCGCCGCTGAATAGCTCATATGCGGTGCGCCCCCGGGCTCCAGACCCATGCCCTGAAACCCGGGCAACCCGAGAGCCCAGCAGTCCAAGGCAGGCTCAGCATCAATGCCGACTCCCCACTCTCCCTCCGTTCGCCGCTGATAAAACGGAATCACTCCAGGGGTTACTTTCACCACGTTAAGCAGGAAGTCCCGATAGCTCATCTTCGAAAGTCTGGCCTTCTTCTCGGTCGAAGAGAGTCCCGGCATGTAGTCCACTTTGGCTTCCTGTATGCGCACAATGTCGCGCCGGACTTCAGGGGAGAGCGGCGTCTTGGCCATGAAGTTCGCCCAGGTAGCCGTTTTCTCTGGTTGGTCTTCGGGCAGTTCAACTTCCCAGCTACGGCCAGGAGTGCCCACCACCAACCGATCTTCACCAAACGTTTCTCTGTCAAAAAACACCGCAGACCGCAGGCCAAGAGATCGGTAGAGCTTTTGGTCGGTGTATCTCGCCTCGAATTGGGGTGGATCAATACCGAGCTTCTTTAGCAGTCCATCTGCTATTGGACTATATGGCGTGGGACTGTCGATAAGGAATGTTCCTCCATTCAGGAGCTGAAGCTTGCCGCCCATGTGGAACTCGTTTCGCTTGGCATGGCCTCCGAAGTCATCGTGGTTCTCAAGAATAAGGATGCGTGCGGAGTTTCCTGCCCTCTGTCGAAAGAAATAAGCAGCGGCAAGCCCGCTAATTCCTCCCCCGACAATCACCAGATCGTAAGCTTCATGGCTGTCAATGGGCGTGCCCACGCTCTCCCAGAAGGTGCCATCGCGCAAGCTGTGAGCAGTTTCGAAAGCGCCGGGATGGCTACCGCGCAATCCCGTCTTTACCGGCGGATCGTATCCCGGTTGGTTTTGTGGCTCCAGGGGACTGCCTGCGCCGAACGCGCGGCCAGACGGCAGCATGGCAGCCCCGATCGCCATGGCAGCGCCGTTCATGAAATCCCGGCGCGTAATGGGTCGGTCCATTCCCAGATAGCGATCGTAAGAGTCGCTCATGAAATGCTCTCCAAACTATTTCTGCTTGGGCGCCGGCGAATAATGCAGGTGCACGACCTTCCACTCCCCCTTGCGCTTAAACCATACGTCGGATTCCTGAAAGTTTTCGTCACTCACCACGCCCTTAGCGGAGCGGGTTTTGACGCGCAGTAAATAACTCGCGACCGCGGTATCTCCGCTCGGATCTATCTGCACGTGCATGTCGGAGAATTGAGCGGATTCGATTCCTCCGCCACTCTTGATGAATGCAGTCCACATCTTTTCGTATTGAGGCAGGTCGGTACGCCCCTCAGGGAGCCATTGCGTGAAGTCCGGAGAGTAGTAAGCGAAATAGGTGGGAAGATCGTTGGCGGCGTAAGACGCATTCATCTTCTGTTCGAGCTCCAGGATTTCCTTTTCCGCCTGCGACGGCTGCGCAACGCAGGGGACGGCCAGTGCCAGAACCATCAGAATAGACATAACGGCATTTCTTCGATTGTTCATTCCTGCCTCCAGAGAGTTACTACATTAGCTCGACAACAATTCCTGCACAGCTCGATAGCCTTGATCGATGGCCTGGTCGGTATAAGCAGCCGCTGCGGCATCGGAGTTGGCGATGGTGATCCGGCCAAAGCGCTTGCGGGCGATGTCGCAAGGCCGCTTGCCTTCGGGCCAGTCCGGATCCCACAAAGGGTTGTATTCGTAGGCATATCCGTGAGGCCAGCGGTTCACGGTTATGGCATCGATGTCGCGTGCCGGGTCAAAACCTCCGGCGCCCAACACTCGCGCCAACTGATCGCGAATGTTGCGTTCGAAAGTCTCAAACGGTGTGGCCAGCAACTCGTAGTGTCCGGCGCGCTGCTGGTCCCTCGCGGAAAGGCCGGGCTGGCAGGGCGTGCGCCCCATGTGCACCAGGACCGGCTGATCCGGCGAACGATCGGGTTTGTAGTCGCCGATATTGATAGCCTGATCCAGGTTGATGGAACTGTGATACATGCCGGGACAAGAGGCGCCCCGGATACCCAGCTTCTGAAAAGCTTTCCAGTTGCGCAGCGCCACTACCGTGTACACCAGGGGAACCTTGACCCCATAGCGCAACGCTTCTTTTTGCTCGGCAGGAAGATCCGGACAAATGTACGGGATGACCGTATTCCAGCAAGCCAGCACCGTTCCCTTGCCGCGGACGCTGTACGTCTTCTCGCCGCGGGCGTAGATGACTTCCACGCCTTTAGCGGAGGCAGGATCTCCCGTGTGGTGCACGGCCACCGCCGTGCTGTTCAGCCGAATGCGCACGGCCGAATCGCCGTGATCGAGGCGGCTGTAGTCCATTTTGGCGGTGACAATGTCCTCCGCGGTGCTGCCGGGAGCGGATCCCGGAACCAGCGACCGCACCAGCAGGCGCGCAATCGATGCATTGCCATCGGGGAAATGGAAGTGATACTCCTCTTGCGGCGTAACCTCACCCAAGGCCGTAAAGCTCAATCCCTTGGAGGGAACGCGATCGAGGCCCATTCCCTGAAATCCGGGAAAGCGAATAGCCCAGCAATCCAGCGCTGGAACGGCGTCGATACCTATTCCATAGAGGCCGTGAGTACGCGTCGAATAGAAACTCAAACACTCGGGATGAACTTTGACCACATTCAGCAGGAAGTCCTTGTAGCTCATGCGCGAGAGCCGGGCTTTTTTCTCGTCCTGTGGGACGCCCTGCATGTAGTCGGTGGTGTCTTCCTGAATGCGAATAATGTCTTTTTGCGCCTGCTCCGAAAATGGGGTTTTGGCGAGAAAATCCGCCCATTTAGTGCCCGATGCACCCCCCCGCCCGAAGCCGCCAGGCGCGCCGGTTACCAGTCGTTCCGTGCCAAACGTTTCTTTGTCGAAAAAGTAGGCGGATCCCAGGCCGTGGTAGGCATCGCGGTCGGTGTATTTCTTTTCGAAGGCCGGGGGATCGATGCCCAGTTCGGTGAGCAATCCGCGGGCTTGTTTGCTGTAAGGAAATGGGGACTCAATGGATACTGTTCCTCCGTTGGTCAGCAGCATGCGCCCGCCGGGGCGAAACTCATTTCGTTTCGCGTGTCCCCCGAAATCGTCGTGATTGTCGAGAATCAGAATTTTCGCGGAAGGGCCAGCCTGCTTACGGTAGGAATACGCCGCTGCCAGACCGCTGATGCCGCCCCCGACAACGATCAGGTCGTAGGTTTCGCCCGTGTCAGCTGGTTTGCCGGCTTTCCCCCAGAAGTTGCCGTCGCGCACGCTGTGGGCAGTTTCGAAAGCCCCGGGATGGCTGCCTCGCATTCCCGTCAGCGTTGGCGGGTAATAGCCCGGAGCGTCCTGGCCGGTCGCGGCGGTTTGCGCGGCCAGCATTCCTGGCAGCCATGTGCTGGCGAGTACGCCGCCGGCGCCGATAGCAATGCCATTCAGGAAGTCGCGGCGGGTTATGTCACGATTCATTCCCAGTTCGCGGTCGCGAGCCCGGTTGCGTTTTTTTTCGTTGGAGTTCGCCATGTTTTTATCCATTCAGTTGTTCCTGAACTGCGCGATAAGCCTGGTCGATGGCAGCGTTGGTGTACGCGCTAGCGCCGGCGTCGGAATTTGCAATCGAGATTCGCCCAAATTGTTTGCGGCCGATCACACAGGGACGCTCATCCCGCTCCCATTGCGGATCGGAATAGGAGTTGTATTCGTAGGCATAACCGTGGGCCCAGCGATTCACGGTAATGGCTGCGATGTCCCGCGCCGAATCGAATCCGCCCATCGAGAGCATCCGATTCAACTGGTCGCGAATGTTGCGCTCAAAGGCGGAAAACTGCGTGCCAATCAACTCATACCTTCCCATGCGATACTGCTCGCGGCGCGGCAGGCCGGGCTGGCACGGCGTGCGCAGCATGAACAGCACCATCGGTTCTTCAGGCGTACTTGGAAATTTGTATTCGCCAATGCTGACAGGAAAATCCAGCATCGTGAGGCTGTGGTAACTGCCGGGAGAAACAATTTGCCGGACGCCCAGCTTGTGGAACGCCGTCCAGTTGCGGATGGCTACATGGGTGTAGATGAATGGTTCTTTCACGCCATAATGCAAGGCGTCTTTCTGTTTCTCCGGGATCTCCGGACAAAGATAGGGAACCATGCCGTTGTAGCACGCCAGGACGCAAGCGCTTCCCTTTACGGTCTGCAGTTTTCCTTTTTGCACATAGGCGACCTCCACTTCCTTCGAATCCGACAGGCCGAAATGGCGCGCACGCACCGCGGTACTGTTGAGCCGAATGCGGATCGGGGATGCGGGCTGATCGAGCTTGTCATAATCAGCACGCGCGGTGACCACATCTTCCATCGTGTGCCCCGGAATCGACCCCGGGACCAGCGACCGCACCAGCAGGCGAGCAATGGAGGCGTTGCCATCTGGGAAGTGAAAAATATAAGGCTCTTCTTTTTTTTCTTTGTCTTCCCGCGCACTCAGGCCCATGCCGCCGAAGCCCGCGTACCGGTAGGCCCCGTAGTCGTCAGGGTTTCCATAGCAGGCTAGCGCGGAGATCGCGTCAATCCCCACAGCGAACAGGTCGTGCGTGTAGGTCTGAAAGAACGGGAGCACGGCAGGATCGGCTCCGCATATTTTCGTGAGGAACTCGGCGTAGCTGATCTTCGAGAGCCGCGCGTATTTCTCTTCGCGTGAAAGGCCCGGCAAATAGTTCTTCTTCTCCGTATAAAGCCGGACGATCTCTTCTTGAACCTTTTTGGGAAGCGGCGATTTACTCAGGAATTCTGACCAGGCGACCGCTCCCATGCCGGGAATGCAGCGATCTTCGCCGAAAGTTTCCTTGTCGAAAAAGCAAGCTGTGCCCAGATGGGAGTACAGTTTCTCATCGTATGCCTTGTAGAAGACCTTGGTCTCGATTCCCAATTCCTTGAGCACACCTTTGGCGACTTCACTATATTCGGAAGGACTCTCGATCGACTGGGTTCCGCCGTTGCTCAGCAGCACCCGTTGTCCTACACGAAACTCGTTGCGCCGGGCGTGTCCCCCGAAATCGTCGTGATTGTCGAGAATGAGAATGCGAGATTTGGGGCCAGCTTGCTTGCGAAAGAAGTACGCAGCGGCTAACCCGCTGATGCCGCCGCCCACGACGATAAGGTCATAAGTCTCGCCTGTGTCCGTGGGGGTTCCGGCACTCTCCCAAAAGGTTCCGTCGCGGAGCGAGTGCGCAACATCAAAAGCGCCCGGCTGGCTTCCCCTCATGCCGCTGAGCGCAGGCGGATAAGAGCCGCCGGGCGCGTGATTCTTGTCTGTGACATCGTCCTTCGCGGAGGCCCATCCTGCAAAGTTGGCGCTACCCAGTGCACCGATCCCCACCGCTACGCCGTTCAGAAAATCGCGGCGGGTGATGCGTCGTCCCATTCCCAGTTCACGGTCGCGTTGTTCTTGACTCATGGTTTCCGGATTTGCTACTGCAACGGAATTGGCTCGGGCTCTGCCGAACCGTCTGCCCGCGGGTCAGACGCTCCGAAGTTTCCGCCCGTTTTCGAGTTGTGAAGAACTGCTTGACCGCGCCCCATCAGTGCGGAGTACTCTTTCCGCACTATCAGATCGTGTCCCTTGCGGCGAAGCTGGTCCAGAATTTCTGGCTGCACTCGCGATTCGATCACGATCTTGCAACCGATTGGCTCTCCCGTGTCGCGAATGGTGAAGCGTGGCGCCGAGAGTGCGGCCTGAATGTTCATTCCGTAGTCCACCAGGTTGGAGACAAACTGGGCATGGGCCAAAGGCTGGTTCGACCCGCCCATAATGCCGAAGCCAATGTGCAAGTCTCCGCGCTCCATGAACGCCGGAATAATAGTGTGGAAGGGGCGTTTGCGGGGCGCCAGGGCATTGGGATGACCGGGATCGAGCGTGAACAGCCCGCCGCGATCCTGCAGCAGGAACCCGCGGCCAGTCACAGCCACGCCCGAACCGAAGTAGTCGTACACACTTTGAATCAGAGAAGCGATGTTGCCGTCTTTATCGACGACGGCGAGGTAGGTCGTGTCGCTCTTCGCCGGAGTGCCGCTGGCCGAAGTACAGTTCGCCTTCGCGGGGTCGATGAGAGCCGCGCGCTGCGTCGCATACTCGGGAGAAAGCAGGCCTTTCACTGGCACGTGGGCGAATCGCGGGTCAGCGTCATAGCGATAGAGATCGGTGTAGGCCAGCTTCATAGCCTCGATCTTCTTATGCAGCTCCGTCACCCCCTGGGGTCCATCTTTCTCAGGCTGTGACGTGGCCATGATGTTCAGCATTTCCAGCGCAGCCATCCCCTGGCCGTTGGGCGGCAGTTCGTAGACCCTCCAGCCGCGGTAGTCCACCGAAATCGGTTCCACCCACTCGGAAGAAAATTCCGCCAGATCATCGGCCTGCATGGTGCCGCCCAGGACGGATGAAGTCTTCAGAATGTCTTGCGCAATTTCACCGCGATAAAAAGCCTGCGCTCCTTTTTCCGCAATCAAGCGCAGGGTCTTGGCAAGATCAGGATTGGAGAACATCTCTCCCACTTCCGGAATTTTGCCGTGCAGAAGAAACAGACGCTGCGCTTCGTCGGTTTGCTTGAGTTTGCCTTGCCCGATACCCCAGAAATCGTGAATGATCTCTGGCACCGCGTAACCGTGCTCGGCATAGAAGATTGCGGGAGTGAAAAGATTTTTCCAGGGGAGCCGGCCAAAGCGCTCATGGGCCTTGTCCCATCCGTCTACGGCCCCGGGAACCGTCACGCTGTGGATGCCGTCATCAGGCATCACAGTAATACCTCGCTTCTTGAGGAAATCAATCGTTAGGTTTCTGGGCGCCCAGCCGCTGGCATTTAGCCCGTACAGCTTCCCGCTCTTGGCGTCCCAATAAAGAAGAAACAGATCGCCGCCGATCCCGTTCATCATCGGCTCGGTTACACCGAGCACCGCGTTGGCGGCTATGGCGGCATCCATGGCGGAACCGCCTTTGGCGAGAATCTGCGCCCCCGCCTGGGAAGCCAAAACGTGGCTTGTGGCCACAATGCCGCGCTCAGTGATCACCATGGAACGGCCATAAGGACGATCCTGCGCCAGGACTGCGCACGACGAAACACAAAGCAAGACGAATAGGCACATGAATCGGCGCATGGAACTCCCCTTCAGTTTCCCCTGACGATACCCACTGTTTGCTTGACAGACCATGTACATTACTATAAGTCCGCAAGGTTAGAAGAAGGCGTTGGGGCTGTCAAGGGGAGCGAACCACTGGGGAGCGAACCACTGTTCGGTATGCTAGCTTCACTACCCGCATACCCGCTCTCGGGATGAATCGAATGACGAAAAACATCTGCGGGGCCATGGCCAAAGTTGTCGGGCTTCTAGCGATCTTTCTCGTTTGGGCGGGTTCGACTTCTGCCCAAAGCGCCGACTTCAGCCTGCACAGGATTGGAGACGGTGTTTGGGCTGCGATTGTGACGGATGCGGGCAAAGCCGGCGGCAACGTAGGGTTTGTGGTTGGAGATGAAGGTATCGCCGTGATCGATACCTTCGAAGATCCGGGTGCGGCGCGTGAATTGCTCGCCGCCATTCGGAAGATCAGTACCCTGCCGATTCGCTTTGTCATCAACACTCACTACCACCTTGACCATGTAAACGGAAACGATGTGTTCGCCAATGCCGGTGCCATGGTCGTTGCTCACCGCAACGTGCGCGCGTGGATGCGCACTGAAAACCTGAAATGGTGGGGAGACGCCATCAAGCCCTCCGATAAGGCACGCGTGCAATCGCTCAAGTTGCCGGACGTCACTTACGACGAAAGAATCGATCTCTACCTTGGAAACAGATTGCTCGAAGTTCGTTTCCTGCCGGGCCACACAGGGGGGGATTCCGTGGTGCTTGTGCGCGATGCCCAGGTAGTCTTCTGCGGAGACCTCTTGTGGAAAGACCATGTTCCCAATCTGATGGACGCTTCGACGGACAAGTGGGTCGATACCTTGGATTCATTACGCAAAGACTACGGCCAATTCGTGTTCGTTCCGGGGCCATGGCGGGGTTGCCAATTCAGCAGACGTCACGACCTTCAGAGACTATTTGGTGGGCTTGCGCGCAGCGGTTCGCGATGCGCAACGCGACGGCAAATCCGGCGGCGCACTCGTCGATGCCATCTTGCCGGAATTAAAGCAACGATACGGCGCTTGGGGCTTTTTTGATGATTTCGCAAAAGACAATATCGTGCAGACAGCTCAAGAACTCGCCGGGCACAAACAAGTGCCTCAACCTGCAAAGGCTGAAGGGCAGCGATAGTCCGAGCAACTATTTTCTGACGAGTGAATGCTTACCGACCGCGCAGTTTGGAGGGGCTCCGTGAAATTGCGCAATCAGTGCGTCGCTTGTACGATCTTGCCGTCGACGATTGTCAGTTTCACCGTGATGTCCTTGAGTTTGTCGGGCGGCACTGTCAGGGGATCATCGGACACAACAATCAAGTCAGCCAGTTTGCCCTTCTCGATCGAGCCCTTCATTTGTTCCTCAAATCCTGAATAAGCTCCGTACATCGTATAGATACGAATGGCCTCGGCTGGAGTGATCGCCTGGTCGGGCGCAAGAAGCTCGCCGGAACGCGTTTTCCGTGTCACCATCGCCCACATCGAGAAGAACGGGTTCATCGACTCGGGCATCGAACCTAGAGAATCCGAATTCCCCGGCGGCCGGAATCCTTCATCCAGCAGCGTGCGGTAGATGAAGGGGACTTCAGCTTGGGTTCCCTTGAACGCCCGGCCCAGATATATCCATGCACCCGTCGGAACAGGAATGATGCCGAGCCTCTTCATGCGATCGAGCTGCTCCTGGCTTGTCGCTCCGGCCTCCTGGTTGCCCGCATGTTCGATCCGATTGCGCGCATCAGCGCGAGGATATTCATGCTGTGCTAACTGATAGGCGTCAAGCGCCATGTCCTGTGCCCTGTCACCCAGCGCGTGAATCCAAATCTGGAAATTGTTCTTTTGCGCCTCAGCTACGACGCGATTGAGTGTCGCCTGAGTCATTTTGGGCACGCCGACCCATTTTTCTTTCTGTCCCGGCGGATCGTAGCGAAGACCGGTCTCGCTCTCGCCATCCAGGAAAAGCTTGATCCCGCCGATTTTGAGCCAATCGTTTCCGAAACCGGTGTGTATGCCATACTTCAGGAAATCTTCATCGAAGGCGGCATCGGTGTCCCGATCATTCGCAATGTTCAGAATGAGCTGGCAACGGAGTCGAACGGGCAGATCGCCCTTGGCGAGCAAATCTTGATACATGCGAAGCCCATCGGGACTGGGAAAATCGTAGATCGTAGTGACACCTTTGCCGGCAAATCCTTGCAGCACCTCTTTCACACTTTGCTCACGCACGTCATAGGCCGGTTTGGGGATCAAAGTGAGCATGCGGCCAAACATTTCACTCAATCGTCCCGTTGGTTCTCCAGTATTGGGATCCTTCCAAATCTTTGATCCCTCGGGATCAAGAGTATTCTTATCGATGTGAGCAAGCTCAAGGGCCCTGCTATTCACAACAATCTCGTGCGCGCTTTCTCTCACGAGCACGGGATGATGGGGCGCTGCCGAATCGAGCTGTTGCCGGGTTGGCATTGGCTGACCCCAGCCGCCCGCCCCCACGATCCATTCTCCTGGGGCGGTGTTATGGGCGCGCTCTTTTATCTTCTGAAGCATCTCGCCGACATCTTTCAGCGGAGGAACGTGCAGATCAAGCATTCGGTGATAATCTGCAATTCCCTCAATATGCGTGTGGGCATCGATGAAGCCTGGAAGAACAGTCTTGCCGTGAAGCTGGATTACGTAGGTGGTGGGCCCAATTAGCTCCCGTATTACGGCGTTGTCGCCCACTGCCAGAATGCGTCCGTCCTTGATTGCTACCGCCTGCGCAATAGAGTTGTCAGACGCGACGGTAATCACTTTGCCATCCAGCAAAGCGAGGTCTGCCGCGCCATCGACCAAGCGCGGGTCCGAGCCAACATTCCCTTTCGCTACTGCCTGCCTACGCTCGGGGACTACGGTGAGTAACATCACCGCTGTGATTACGATGAAAGATGTGCCGCGCAAAACGGCTAACCGTGTTTCAGCCACGCCTGCTCTCATTACTCGATGTCGCATTCAGCGAAACAGCCGGAACACTTTACCATATTTATGCAATGTTGCTATACTGCGGCATCATTGGAAGACTCTGAGCACCCAGGGGAGCACTGTATGAGGTTCCTTAATCGTTTCAGCTTGGCTTTCGCGTTTGGAATGTTCACGATCGCAGCATTTGCTCGCGCCGGCACACCTGCCGCTGATGTTGTTGTGATGGGCGCGAAGATCTATACCGAGGACCTGCACCGCCACACCGCTCAAGCCCTCGCAGTTAGGGACAGCAAGATTATTTATGTGGGAACCAACGCAGCCGTCAAGAAATTTATTGGCCCACACACCAAAATCGAGAAACTTGGCGGCAAACTCGTCCTCCCTGGCCTCATTGATGCACATATCCATCCCATGGGAATCGTCAAACTCGACACCTGCGACCTCAACAGTCAGCCTAAGACCTTGGCCGAGATGACGGAGTTTGTGCGTGCCTGCATTGAGCATTACCAGGTCAAAAGCGGCGAGTGGCTCACCGTTCAGCAGTGGGACTTCTCCACCGGCAACCAGCCAGATGCGGAGCGCCCGACCATACGCGCCGCCCTCGATCTCGCCTCCACAACCATTCCCATTCAGCTCTTCGGCAACGACGGCCACCACAGTGCCTTCAACGGTGCAGCCCTCGCCCTCGCCAGGAACTCCAAAGGGCAGACTGTGGGATTTTCGGCTGCAACGCTGAAGACCGATTTTTCGCAATGGGTCAAACTCATCGGCGTCGACGCCAGGGGCGAACCCAATGGCACTGTAAACGAAGACGCGAGAGAAGCGACGGAAGCGCCCTTTGGCTTCGCCGCCGGCTTTGAAGCTCTTATGAAGGCCCCGGAGCGGGTAACTGAGCTTCTCAACCACGACGGGATTACGGCAGTCCAGGATGCCGCAGCTTCGCCCGAAAGTCTTCGTTTCTACGACGCCCTTTACGACCAGGGTAAACTCACCGTCCGCGTGAACCTGGTGCAAATGTACGAACCGGAAAGTTTCCGCGCGCCCGATGGTCGAATCGATTACTCGAAAGTCGTCGCTCAAGCCAAGGACGTGCGTGACAAGTACGCCCACAATCCTCTGATCAAAGCCAATGCCATAAAACTATTTGCCGACGGCGTGCTGGAAGGAAATCCTCTTGCGGTGCCGCCCACGGCTCCCGAGAGTCCATCCATTCGGCCCTACCTGCAGCCGATCTTCGGCCGCGATGAGAAGGGCAACGCAACGCTGAAGGGCTATGTCGATACGGACTCACAGCTTTGCCAGGATGTCCGCGAGCACTCCGACGCCTATAGTACGGAAAGCGACGTGAAGAAATTCATGGATGCCCATGGCTACCACCCCGCCCAATGCAGCGTCTCCAGCGGCAAGCTTCAACATGATCGCGATGTAATCATGGATTACGTGAAAGCCATGCACCTGGCGGGATTCACCGTGCATATCCATGCGATTGGTGACGAGGCGGTCCGTACAGCGCTGGATAGCATCGAAGCTGCCCGCGCCGCCGACGGCGTGAGCAGCGAACCGGATACGATCGCGCATGCACAGGTGGTTTCCCCCAAGGATGTTGTCCGCATGGGAAAAGACCACATCTACATCGCCTACACGTATGGGTGGTCCTACAGCGAACCGGCGTATGACATGTCGGTGATCCCATTCATTGACCGCGTCAAGGATGGAAGCTATCAAGCACTTCACAGCCCATCCAACTATTATGAACGGCAAGCATATCCAGCACTCTCAACCAAGAAGGCGGGAGCAATTCTGATCGCCGGATCAGATGCGCCAGTGGATGACCGTGATCCGCGCCCCTTCTACAATCTGGCCCTTGGCGTAACCCGAGCGCAGCCGGATATGCCCCCGCTCGGCCCGCAGGAGAGGCTCAATGTCCGCGACGTGATCGATGCCTACACGATTAACGGGGCACGTGCCCTTGGACGCGAAGCCGAAATCGGATCGATTGAACCGGGGAAGTCGGCAGATTTCATCGTAGTGGATCAGGACATTCTCAACCTCGCCGACGCAGGCAAGCCCGACGAGATTCGAAAAACGAGAGTCTTGCAAACATGGTTTATGGGGAGGAGTGTCTATTCCGTACAGCCCTAATATGTAGTAATGTAACGAGCCAAGATCAATCTGCCACGTGACGCTGCGTGGAGGAGGCTCCGGTCGCAAATCTAAACTTTATGCTGTGATCGGTCCCGTCTTCTTTTTACTCAGGAACACAAATGACAGACATCACACTGCGCGTTAACGGTAACGAGAAAAAGGTAACCCTCCCACCGGAGACTCCCTTGCTCTGGGTGTTTTTCCGTCTGCCGGGAATGAACTATGCCGCGCTGTCTCGCTGTCCTACGATCGGCGGCAAGGTCACCGGTTTCGACGACAAAGAGTCGAAGAAGATTTCCGGCCTCAGCTATGTCGGAAAGATCAGTGATTCGGCTGGGTTAAGAGGTGACTAGCATGACAGAAAAGGCAAGTTCCAAGGCAATCGAAGACGTGCCGAAAGCTGTCTCAAGGCGCAACTTCATTAAAGGTGTCATCACCAGCGGCGTGGCAGTCTCCTCCGCGAGCTATCTGTTTCGCGCCTCCTCTCTCCTGCAGGGCCAGCAGTTGGCTGCCGGCGTAGGCGAGCGGCTAATTACTCTCAACGTCAACGGTCAGCAGCGGCGCGTCGACGTGATGAAGCAAGAGACGTTGGCGTCAACTCTGCGTTACAAGTTGGGTCTGACCGGCACCAAGCTGGGATGCGACCGCGCTGAATGCGGATCTTGCACCGTCCTTATCGACGATATTCCGTACTATTCGTGTTCGGTGCTCTCACACACAGTGCGCGGCCGGAAAGTTATGACCATCGAAGGCCTGGCAAAGGCTGACGGGACCTTGCATCCGGTGCAACAAGGCGTGATTGACGAACAGGGATTTCAATGTGCGTTCTGTATGCCCGGCTTCATTATGACCACAGTGGGATACCTGAAGACCAATCCCAATCCGAACCGCCAAGAGTTGGCGAACGGCATCTCAGGATGCCTGTGCCGTTGCCAGGACTATGACAAAATTCTGACCGCGATGATGCGCGGTGCCGAGAATATGCGGAGGTCTAAGCTTGGATAACAAAAAGGTTGTTGATGCTACCAAAGCCACGGAGCGCCAGTACGGAGCCGGCTACAAGCTGATCGGCAAGAACTATCAGACCCCCGACCTCTATGCAAAAGTCACGGGCAACGCAAAGTACGCTGAAGACTTTCGCGCGGAAGGAATGCTGTTCTGCAAGCTGCTGCTCAGCCCAATGCCGCATGCGCGGGTAAGGCACATTCATGCGCACGCAGCGCTCGCAATGCCCGGCGTCAAGGCCATTCTCACAGCGGACGATCTTCCCGCTCCGGCCGATACCCTTACTGACAATGGTACGGTGATCAAAGCCAGCAAGTGGGGCGAACGCGGTCTCACCATGGAACCGCTTTATCAGGGCGAACCGATTCTTGCTGTGGCCGCAGTCGACGAACTTACCGCCGCGGAAGCCATCGAGAAAATTCAGATCGATTTTGAATCGCTTCCGTTCGTGGTCGATCCGCTCGACACCCTGCGGCCGGGTGGTCCCAATCCGCGAACGGATGGCAATGTTTGGACCCGGCCTGCCGCGTCCGGTTCACAACGTCCGGGTGCGCCTGCAGTCACGGAACTCAAGTGGACCAAGGCCGATTTCGAGGAGCTAAAGCATGGCCGGCTGCCGCTGGGCAAGGCTCCCGACGAATGGTCGTATGGCGACCTTGATTCCGGCTTCAAGAATGCGGCGCTCGTTCTTGACG
>CAAGKR010162726.1_pt1 | contig 19083 bp, 16 predicted proteins | sample 2556971 | NCBI WGS metagenome assembly CAAGKR01 (sample SAMEA5207829, study PRJEB30636) | soil metagenome | biome: forest; feature: boreal; material: soil | place: USA | collected 2011-09 | depth 1 m | reverse complement strand
GCACATGTTCCGCGTCTTCCTCACCGGCTCGTACAAGAAGCCGCGGGAATTCAACTGGTGTGTGGGCGTGGTCCTGCTGGTGTTGACCCTGCTGCTCTCCTTCACCGGCTACCTTCTGCCGGACGATCAACTGGGTTTCTGGGCGGTCACCGTGGGGACCACCATGGCACAGAACACACCGGGCCTGGGCTTTCAAGGGCCGCTGGGCCCCCAGTTGGGGATGACCCCTTATAACGACGTACGCTTTGCGCTCCTGGGCGGCTCGATTGTGGACGCCAATGCGCTGCTGCGCGCCTATATCTGGCACTGCATTGCCATTCCACTGATCGCCAGCACTTTCATGGGCGTGCATTTCTGGCGGGTCAGAAAAGACGGCGGGATCTCCGGCCCTGCGCCGGTACAATTGGAGTCCGAGATTAAGCCGGAACGAAAGTTTTAGCAGGCTGATGAAAAAGCCTCAGGACCTGTCATTCTGGGCGCAGCGAAGAATCCAAGTTGTTTATTTGAAGGCAGAGCGAGATGCTTCGCTTCGCTCTGCATGACATCATGGGCACTTTTTCATCAGCCTGTGAGCAGCGCATCAATCGAGGCTTTTTGAATATGGGTTTTGACTGGCATCAACTTTGGGAAGTCAGCTCGGCTCCCGATAATATTCCCATCGTCGCGCTCCTTTTCCTCATCCCCTTTTTCACCTGGATGGCATTCCGCCAGGCCTTGGCCAACGATCGACTGATCGCGCAGCTCGAAGGCGATCCCCAACTGGCCAAAACAGCTCACCGGAAGACCTACCCCTGGCAGGCGGGGTGGAGCAAGGAAGTGCATACCTGGCCGTACCTGATGCGGGTGGAATTTCTGGCGGCCATTATTGTCACGGTCATCCTGTTCGTCTGGTCGATTACGCTGAACGCTCCGCTCGAAGAACTGGCGAACCCCAACTTGACCATGAATCCGGCCAAGGCGCCGTGGTACTTCCTGGGACTTCAGGAAATGCTGGTTTATTTCGATCCCTGGATCGCCGGCGTGGTCATGCCCACCTTGATCGTTTTCGGACTGATGATTATCCCGTATGTGGATACCAATCCCCTGGGCTCCGGTTACTACACCTGGAAGCAGCGGAAGTTTTCCATTGCCACATTCTGTTTCGGGTTCCTCTTTCTCTGGGTCCTGATGGTTGTTGTGGGGACGTTCATTCGAGGCCCGGGATGGATGTGGTTCTGGCCGGGACAAACCTGGGACCCCAGCCGGGTGGTTTATGAAGTCAACCGCGATTTACCGGACCTCTTTGGCATCGGCAGCATGGCAGGCAAAGCGGTGTTTGGCGCCGTCGTGTTGGGGCTTTATTTTGGCGCGGCCGGCTACTTCTTTCACAAGCTCATCACCTGGACGGAATTCAATCGAAAGATTTATCAAAGGATGAGCCTGATTCAATACATTACGTTGCAGATTTTCCTGATCACCATGCTGTTGTTGCCCGTCAAGATGATTTTGCGGCTGGTGTTTCGAATCAAGTACGTGTGGGTGACGTGGTGGTTTAACGTTTAAGACCCCCAACTTTTCCGCCTGAGGAGCAGTGCATTGCCTGACGCCCCCGAGAAGGACCCCGTCGTAAGCCGGTCATTGGCCGGCTATTTCGTGATTGCGGCGTTCCTCCTGATCTTCAGTTTAAGCTGGTCGCTCTACGACGAATTCTTCGGCCTCCGGCCGTGGAAAAGTTACGAGCAACGTTTCGCCAGGATTTACGCCGCCTTCCTGACCAAGGAAATTCCCGGGCAGGAGAAAGCTGAGAAGGCCATCAAGGACTCCTCCGAGTACCAGGCGCTCGAAAAGCAAGTGAAGGCTGCACAGGACGCGGCCGCTCCGGAGCTCAAACAGATCCATGAAAAAACCGCGGAGATCGATACGAGGATTGCCGCCGTTCTTGGGACATTGACCAACGAGCGGGCACGAGTTGGGTCCATGATCTACGTGACTGAGCATCGCGCAGAGGGGCCTGGCAGGAAATCGATGGAAGCCGACCTGGAGAAGTACAAGAAGGGTCCCTTCGTGCTGGCCGGCCCTCCTTACAACGGGAAGTCGTTCACCTTCGAGGAACTGGAAAACGAGTTTGGCAGCCTGCAGACCGAAAAAGGGAATCTGCAACAGCAGGAAGGCGAAGTCCTGAAACCCCAGGGCGAGGCGGCGAAAAAACTTCAGGCCTATCTCCGCGACCATTTGAGCGGCTTGAGCGCCGAGCAGTTAAGAGGGCTCCTCAACAAAGCGGAGACTTCCAAGATTGAAATCATCCAGATCAACAATCCGGATGCTGAAATTGTGGACCGCTGCGAATCGTGCCACGTGGGGATTCGTGAGCCGGTCGTCCTGACCCGCAAGGAAATGGGTGGCGAAAAGGATCCCATGTCCGCGGCGTTCACCAGTCACCCGGATTCGGAGCTGTTGCGAATCCACGACCCGGAGAAATTCGGTTGCACGCCGTGTCACAACGGCAACGGGATGCAGGTGGATAGCGTGGAGATGGGCCACGGAGAATATGAGCACTGGCTCTGGCCCCTCTACCACAAAGCGAACTTTCAATCCGGTTGCCAACAATGCCACGCGTCGGACATGGTGGTGGACCACGCGTCGGACTTGACGGCCGGCAAACAGCTTCTCCAATGGCGCGGCTGCATCGGCTGCCATCGCTTCCAGGGCTACGATTCGGAGCCTGAGGAACTGGTGGCCAACCAGCAGCAGATTACGCAAATGGAGACGGAACGCGCCGAGGACCTGCGGAATGCCCAGCGGGATATCGACGCGGGCGACCATGCGTCCGACAACGAAGCAGCGCGCAAATTTTACACCCATGCGGAGGCCCTGCGCGTGTCCTCCAGCCAGATCTCCATGAAGTTGGACCAGCTCGAAGTGAAATCGAAGTACCTCATGATGGGCCGGAAGAAAGTGGGTCCGGACTTGAAGGAAGCCCGGGTGAAAGTACGGCCCGAATGGATTCCGGTGTGGCTGAAGAATCCTCCCGCCTGGCGCCCCACCACGAAGATGCCGCGCTTCCGCCTGGACGAAGAGGACATCCAGGATATTTCCGCTTACCTCTGGCAGACGGCGATTGAAACCACCCTGCCCCACCAGGCGCCGGGCGACCCTGCGAAAGGGAAGGAAAGTTTTGAGACGCGCGGCTGCATGGGATGCCACTCGGTGGGCGAAGGCTCGCAGCAAGTGGGCGGTTGGTTTGCCGCCAACCTGACGCGCGTCGGGGAAAAGGACAATTACGACTTTCTGGTGCGCTGGATTCACAACCCGCGCGAGCGCACTCGTCCCTACTGCGCATTTGAGAAGAAAGATATTACGGATGAAGATTATAAGAAGCATGGGCTGCCTCCCTATCAGTTTGACCTGAACAACACCAAGTGCCCGAACGACGGCCACGAAATGGTGGTGGAGCAGATGACGGCGATGCCCAACCTACGGCTCTCATGGCAGGAGGCGCGGGACATCGCCAGCTACCTGGTTACGCAGAAGCGTCCGGACGCCCCCTATGCCGCTGCCCCTTTTATGAACGATCCGAAGCTGAAGGAAGAGGGCCGCAAAAAGATCCGGTTTTATGGTTGTGCGGGGTGTCATGAAATCGAGGGCATGGAAGACGAAGGGCGAATCGGGACCGAGCTGACCGCCGAAGGCAGCAAGCCCCTCGAGCAGATCGACTTTGCCTTGTACATTCGCCGAGCCAAGAACGAGGACTGGTACAACCACAAGGGCTTTTTCGAACATAAGCTGGCCCAACCCGAAATGTTCGACAAGGGCATGATCAAGACCGAAGCCGAAGAACTGCGCATGCCCGATTTCTTTGAGCCGGCGAGCGACAAAGTAATCCAGGGTATGCCGGACCTGGCGCCCGAGGCCAAACAACAGATCTCACAACTGACCACTTTCCTGATGGGGAGCGTCACTTCCGAGATTCCCCAGCGATACTTCTACCTTCCGGCGGATCAACGAAGGGACATCCAAGACGGATGGTGGCTGGTCAAGAAATACAATTGCGAGGGTTGCCACCAGTTTAAGGTCGGCCAGAATTCGGTGCTGATGGATATTCCCCGCTATCAAACGCCGGAGTGGAAAGATCAACTGCCGCCAAAGTTGCTCACCGAGGGCGCGCGCGTGAACCCGGAATGGCTCACCAAGTTCCTGTCCAATCCCGCCATGAGCGAGACCGATACGGACCGGGACGGGGTGCGTCCGTACTTGAAAATCCGGATGCCGACTTTTTACTTTTCGCCCATCGAGCTGCGCAAACTGGTGCGGTTCTTCCAGGCGTTGTCCAGCCAGCCCATGCCGTATATTCCGCCCCGGCTCGAGCCGCTTACGGCCAAGGAATTGGAGATGGCGCGGACCCTGTTCACCAGCCGCGCGGCTCCATGCCTGAAGTGCCACGCCACGGGCGATGCGTCGCACGACAAATTCGCCACGGCCCCCAATTTCCTGCTCGCCCCCGACCGGCTGAAGCCGGATTGGACCAAGCACTGGATCCTGGACCCGGCCATGATCAGCCCGGGCACTGCCATGCCCTCCGGCCTTTTCAAGAGAATGGAGGACGGGCACAATGTCTTTGCCGGCCCCACGCCTCCCATGTTCAACGGATACACCGGCGACCAGGCCGATCTCCTGGTTCGCTATATGTTTGAGATAACGCCGGAAGAACAGCGCCGGCTTACCGGCCTCAGCGCGGCCAGCATGAAAAAGGCTTTCAATGAGAAAAGGGATGGACCGATTGCCCCTGTCCGGCCGACGCTCATCGGAATGCTGGTAAAATCTCACTAATCGCGGAATAATGTAACGGACAAATCCAATTTTAATAGGAAGGTTTTAAAACATGAACAAACAAAAAACTGTATGGCTCTCAATTATCTTCACCACGATTCTGATGTTTGGTTGCAGCAGTGAGAAGGCGCCGGAAAGCACCGCGCCGCCGGCTGAAACAACTGCGCAGCCCGCGGGTGCTCCCGTCGATCAGGCCACGGTGGGCACGATCACCGGCAAAGTTACTTTCACGGGTGCAAAGCCCAAGCTAGCCATGATTCACATGGATCAGGACCCGGTCTGCGTGGGCAAGCACAGCTCTCCCGTCCACGTAGAAGACGGCGAAGTGAATGACAACGGGACCCTGCCCAACGTTTTCGTTTATGTGAAAGAAGGCGCGGACAAATACGCGTGGCCCACGCCTACCGAGGCCGTGACCCTGGACCAGAATGGCTGCATGTACAAGCCTCATGTGATGGGGGTGCAAGTGGACCAGACATTGCACGTGATCAGCAGTGACGCAACCACGCACAATATCCATCCGCAGCCCAAGGACAATCGCGAATGGAATGAGTCCCAGGCGCCGGGCGCTCCGGCGCTGGATAAGAAGTTCGCTCGCGCGGAAATCATGATACCGATAAAGTGCAACCAGCACCCCTGGATGAAGGCTTACGTCGGTGTGGTGAAGAACCCCTTGTTTGCAGTTTCAGGGAGCGACGGCACATTCACCATCAAGGGACTTCCTCCGGGTGACTACACCGTCGAGGCGTGGACATCTATTGGCGGAGCTCAGGGGCAAACTCAAGACCAGAAGGTAACCGTCGCACCCAAGGAATCGAAGACGGTCGACTTTAGTTTCAAGGGCTGAAAAAGCATAGTATCCAGAAACGGTAAACCGTAGTAACATGAAATCACGCTGATTTGATGGGTACCCTCCGTCGCTGCGGAATCGGGCGAACCTGACAAACATGTCGTAATGCATGTGGGGGCTGGTTTCCCTGTGTGCTGTTTACTATCTACGGTTTACTTTCTTTAAGGAGAACTTATGGCGTTGGCCTTCGCGCTGGTATTGGCGCTGATCACAGTGGTATCGGTTTACATTTTCGCCGCACATATCTGGTGGTTTCCCGTCGCCATTTCGACTCACGGAGCGGCCGTGGACCATCAGTTCAATATGACGCTCATTCTTTGCGGAATCATTTTCGTCCTCGCTCAACTGGGGCTGGCTTGGTTTGTCTACAAATATCGCGACAAGGGAGACGGCCGCAAGGTCATCTATTCGCACGGGAACAATACATTGGAGTCCACATGGACGACGGCCGCAGCGATTCTGTTTATCGGCCTGAATCTGATGGGCTATCGCATCTGGGCGGCCATGCACTTTACCGGCCCGGCGCCCGGCGCGGTGAAAATTCAGGCGCAGGGGCAACAGTTCGCGTGGTACTTCCGCTATCCCGGGGCCGACGGCCAGTTTGGGCCAACCCACGTCGATCAGATCAATGACTCGACGGGAAATTTCTACGGTCTCGATCGCGACCACGATGCGGCTTCCAAGGACGACGTTGTTACGGCCACGCTGGGCATTCCCGTGAACAGGGAAGTGGAAGTGATTCTGCGTTCCAAGGACGTTGGCCACTCGTTCTTTGTTCGAGAACTGAGGGTGCACCAGGATCTGGTTCCGGGACTTGAGATTCCCATCCATTTCACGACCACGCCGGACGCGCTCAATCACAGCAGCGATCCGAAATTGCCCAATGGAACTTATGAAATCGTGTGCACGCAGCTCTGCGGGCTCGGACATTATAAGATGAGGGCGTTTTTGAAGGTCATGGCAGAAGAAGATTACGAAAAGTGGCTGCAGCAGCAGGAAGCGGCGCAGTAAGAAGACAGAAGTCAGGAGTCAGAAGTTTAGAAGCGGGAAGACAGAAGACAGCCGCTCAACGCGAAATTCTTAAGTCTTCAATCTGACTTCTAGTTTCTGGATTCTCTCATTCGGAGGATTTAATGGCAGATGTTCACGGGGAAGCCGTTCACCATCACACCGCGCCCACCGGCTTCATACGGAAATACATCTTCAGCCTCGACCACAAGGTGATCGGGAAACAGTATTACTTCCTGGCAATGGCATCGGTTTTTGTGGGCATCCTCCTGTCGGTCTTGATGCGCTGGCACATGGTATGGCCTGACGCCCACATCCCACTGCTCGATAAACTGTCACCCGTCGGCGCGCCCGGCGGCGTGATGACGCCTGAATATTATCTCTCCCTGATGACCCTGCACGGCACCCTGATGGTTTTCTTTGTGCTTACCACGGCGCCCCAGAGCGGGTTTGGCAACTACATTCTGCCCATCCAGTTGGGCGCGGAGGATATGGCCTTCCCCACGCTGAACATGCTTTCGTTCTGGACGACTTTTGTGGGCTTCGTCGTTCTGCTGGCGACGTTCTTCATCCAGGATGGCCCGCCCCTATCGGGTTGGACCTCCTACGCGCCATTAAGCGCCATTGGGCCAAGTGCAGGGCCGGGCCAGGGGTTGGGCCAAACCTTGTGGATTATTTCTATCGCAATTTTCTGCGTGGGCTCGCTGCTCGGTGCGCTGAATTTTATCGCCACCACACTGGACTTGCGCGTAAAGGGCATGACCCTGACTCGCATGCCGCTCACCGTTTGGGCTTGGCTCCTTACGGCCGTCATGGCGCTGCTTTCGTTCGCCGTCCTGCTCGCCGCCGGCGTGCTGTTGCTTCTCGACCGGGTGGGAGGAACCAGTTTCTTCATCCCCGCCGGCCTTGTGGTTAGCGACAAGATCATCCCGCATAGTGGCGGGTCACCGCTCCTCTGGCAACACTTGTTCTGGTTCTTTGGCCATCCGGAAGTGTATATCGCCATCCTGCCGGGCATGGGAGTGACCTCACACATCATCTCCACGTTTTCGCGGAAGCCCATCTTCGGCTACAAGGCCATGATTTACGCCATGATGTCCATCGGATTCCTCGGCTTCATGGTTTGGGGACACCACATGTTCCTGAGCGGCATGAGCCCCTATTCGGGCTTTGCTTTCTCGGTGATGACGATGGCGATCGGTGTGCCGAGTGCCATCAAGACTTTTAACTGGCTGGGAACGCTGTGGGGCGGCAGGCTGCGGATGACCACCGCCATGCTGTTTTCCATCGGATTCGTATCACTCTTTGTGAGCGGCGGACTGAGTGGCCTGTTCCTCGCCCAGCCGCCCGTGGACATCAATCTTCACGCCACTTATTTTGTGGTCGGCCACTTCCACCTGGTGATGGGCGTGGCGGCGATCTTCGGCATGTTCGCGGGAACATTTTTCTGGTTCCCCAAAATGTATGGCCGCATGATGAACGAGACGCTGGGTAAGATCCATTTCTGGATCACGTTTGTCGGCGTTTACTGCATCTTCATGCCCATGCACTACCTGGGCGTGGCGGGCAACGTCCGGCGGTATTCCAGGTTTACCGAAGTCAATTTCCTGAACACGCCGCATATTATCGACTTGCATATGTTCATGTCCTATGCGGCCTTCATTACCGCGGGCGCCCAATTGATTTTCCTGTTCAACCTGTTCTGGAGCATGTTCAAAGGTGAGAAGGCATCCGAGAATCCATGGGAAGCGACGACCCTCGAGTGGACGATTCCTTCGCCGCCCCCGTTTGACAATTTTGCCGGGAAACATCCGGTGGTCTACCACGGAGCCTATGAGTTCGGCGTTCCCGGCGCTGAAAAGGATTACATCATGCAGGATTCGCCGGAGAAGGTGCCGGCGACGTGAATAAGATAGGAGACAGAAGTCAGGAGACAGAAGGAAGAAAAAAAGACTTGTTTGGGACTTTCTGATTCTGACATCTGACTTCGCAATGGTTTAAAAATGGCAACCGTACTAACTCCGCGCAGACTTACCACGCCCACGGGAATTGATTCCTCGGGACGCAATGGGAATGGTTTCGGCGGAAGAGGCTATGGAGGCGATGGTGGCGGGGAATCCCGAGATTGGAGCGTACCCGCTCGAACCTATCGTACCGGCATGTGGATGGCGCTGGTTGCCATCGTGATGTTGTTCGCCGCATTCACCAGTGCCATGGTGGTCCGTAAAGGCGGATCGTCCGATTGGGCAGCAATCGCTCTGCCTCAAGTTCTTTACTTCAACACGGTGATCCTGCTGGCCAGCAGCGTGGCTCTGGAAATTTCGCGCCGGGCGCTCGCCGCGGGGATGGCCAGTCGATTTAAGGTGTGGCTCTATGCTACGTCGATCCTCGGTGTGGCATTTATTGGCGGTCAACTGGTTGCCTGGCGCGAATTGGCATCGCGCGGTGTATATCTTTCTACGAACCCCAGCAGCTCGTTCTTCTACCTGCTGACGGCCGCGCACGGACTGCACTTGCTGGGCGGGCTTATCGCCCTTTTCTATCTGGTGTGGCGGGCGCCGCAATTGGCCGCCGGACTCAAGAAGCGCGTGGCCGTGGATGTGACCAGCCTTTACTGGCACTTCATGGACGGGCTGTGGATTTATCTCTTAATCCTTCTCACGGTGAGGTTATAGGATGTCGAGTCATGCTCAAGAATTTACGGGCAGCGAAGGCGGCCACGAATCGGTTTGGTCCGGAGGCGCTCCTCCGTATGCGATCCCTTCCAAGAAGCTGGGGATGTGGCTGTTCATCGTTTCGGACGCCATCACTTTCTCCGCCATCCTGATCGCCTACGGCTATATGCGCACCGCGACCGAAGTATGGCCCCGGCCCTTTCAGTCCGCCAGCATCATCAACGCCACCGTGATGACGCTGGTCTTGCTCACCAGCAGCGTCACTATGGTGCTGGCGGTGCGCGCGGCCAAGATGGGTTTGCGCTCGCTCGCGGCCGGGTGGCTGGTGGCCACATTGATGGGCGGCATATCGTTTGACGTCCTGCATCTGCGCGAATGGTTTGGGTTGATTCACGAAGGCGTAACCCCTTGGGCAAACCCCTGGGGCACACCGTTGTTCGGCGGCACATTTTTCGGCTTGACCGGATTGCACATGACCCACGTCACGATCGGCGTCTTCTATCTCGCGATAGTTGCCCTGGGCACGGCGCGCGGGAAATTCAACGCCGACGACGTGGAAGTGAGTGGGCTGTACTGGCACTTCGTCGACCTGGTGTGGATGTTCATCTTCCCGCTGGTCTATTTGTTGTCGGCGAAAATGTAGTAGATAGTTCGATTGAAAGCGTCTCCCGGCCACCCGAATCAAGAGGTCCGGAACGCTCCGACCCCTGGAGGTTACAGATCGCATGAACGCAGCCATTGAACACGGGCACGCTGAGTCCAGCAAACAAGTGATTTTTGCCGTTTGGTTTTGCCTTCTGGGGCTCACCGCTGTTGAGGTCTTCCTGGCGTACGAGCAATTGGCGTTGAAGCTGATGCTCACTCTATTGATGGGACTCTCGCTCGTCAAGGCGTCGCTGATCATCGCCTACTTCATGCACCTCCGGTACGAGCGGCGCAGCCTGATCCTGACGCTGATGCCGGCGTTGATCTTTGTGGTGGGAATGTTATTGGTGGTGTTTCCGGACAGTATGCGGATACTGGTGATGAAGGTGCGGTAAAAGAAAACTATGAATGATGAATAATGAATGAAAAGAATTTCACTCTGAAAAGTGCGAGTTGAATGATAAATCTTGAATTTTGAATCCTGAGGGCTAGTGACAGGACGCGAAAAGCATAGAAGGCAAGTGGCGGATCGCAGGAGGCACCAGATAATGAGGGGTGGATTTCAAATTTCAAATCTCAGATTTCCGATTCGGGTGTCTCTGGCCCGACTTGCGGTGGCGCTTGCGGCACTCGCGAGTTCCAGCGCGGCGTTTGCGCAGACCTGCCCCGCCTGCTACCAGAATGCTGCCACACAGACTCCGGGGTTCTTGCAGGCGTTGAGAACCGGCATTCTGGTAATGATGGTTCCGTCGCTTGCGATGTTCATCGTGATATTCGCCGTGGCGTTCCGGCGGCGAAACAGCTTTAACGCGGACAACGAGGCGGCAACGGATCTCCAACAGGATTTGGGAAGTGGCGCGGCCTCTCACGTGGCAGCCGCTGCCGCGAAGGCGTAATTCTTGGAAATGACGCAAACCTCAGAACAGCGATGGCTGCACCGTTATGCGACATTCGTCGCCGCCGCGACTTTTATCCTGATTATCGCCGGCGCGCTGGTGACGTCCAACGACGCTGGCCTCTCCGTACCAGACTGGCCAACTTCGTTCGGGACTTTTCGCATGCCGCGGATGGTGGGGGGCGTTAAGTTCGAACACGGCCACCGAATGGTCGCAGGAACGGTGGTGATCCTGACGCTGATTCTGGCGAGTTGGCTCTGGCGCAGCGAACCGCGCCGCTGGGTCCGGCGCCTGGGCGGTATCGCTGTCCTCACCATCTTCGCGCAGGCCATCCTGGGCGGGATTACTGTTCTTTTCTTTTTGCCCGTGGACGTCTCCGTCGCTCACGCTTGCCTGGCCCAGGCCTTTTTCTGCATCATGGTGAGCCTCGCTTTGTTTACGCGGTCTGATTGGCGCTGGGATGAGCCCAAGGTCAAAGCCCCGTCCAACCTTTCTCTGCGGCGGCTTGCCACGGCGACTACGGCCCTGATTTTCCTGCAATTGATGCTCGGCGCGGCTTTTCGGCACCATGGATTCGGCATCATCCCCCACGTGGTTGGCGCGGGCCTGGTGACGGTGGCGGTGCTTTGGACGTTGGTGCGAGTTCTCTCAGATTTTCGCAGCGAGTCCCGGCTTATGCGGCCCGCCTTGCTGCTCACTGGATTGTTGGTGGCGCAGGTAGCTCTCGGCATCGGCTCGTATTGGGAGATTTGGTCGAATCAAAACGCTCCTCAGCCCATGCCGCCGGTGGTGGCAGTCACTACGACGCACGTGGCCATTGGCGCGCTGGTTCTGGCGGCGAGCCTCGCGCTCACCTATCAGACTTATCGCCTTGTAGCGGCTACAGACGCGGCACCGGAGCTATCTCGAATGCCCGAGAAAGTCATAGTTTGAAGGAAACCTAATGGGAAGTGCTGTTGACAATACGATAGTCGCCGCAGGGAATCCGTTGCCCCACGCAGGCGTGGCCGGCTGGCGCAGCAAGGTTGCGGATTACTGGACGCTCACCAAGCCTGAGGTGAACTCACTGGTTGTTGCCAGCACGCTTGTTGGTTTCTATCTCGGCTGGCGCGGTCCGTTGAACTTCATGCTTCTGTTTCACACGCTGGCCGGCACCCTGCTGGTGGCTAGTGGAACAGCCACCCTGAACCAGTGGTATGAGCGGGAACACGATGCACGGATGCGGCGAACGGCCAATCGGCCGCTCCCGGCGGGAAGGCTTTCGCCTTCGGAAGCGCTGTGGTTCGGGATTTTGCTCTCGGGAGCGGGCGGCCTTTACCTCGGGCTTGCCGTCAATCTCCTGGCCAGCGGTCTTGCGCTGCTGACTCTGGCGAGCTACATGCTGCTTTACACGCCGCTCAAGAGAAAGACCCCGTATTGCACGCTGGTCGGCGCTTTCCCCGGAGCGATGCCACCCTTGATCGGATGGGCTGCGGCGCGCGGAAGCTTAAGTCTCGAGGCGTGGGTGCTTTACGCCATCCTCTTTTTCTGGCAGTTTCCTCATTTCCTTTCGATCGCCTGGATGTATCGAGAGGATTACTCGCGAGCGGGATTCTTGATGCTTCCGGTCGATGATCCCCAGGGCCGGCGAGCCGCTTGGCAGATTCTTGTTACCTCGGCCGTCCTGTTGCCTGTCAGCCTGCTGCCCACCTTGCTGGGCCAGATGGGCATGATGTATTTCTTTGGGGCGCTGGCTCTGGGGCTGGTTATTTTGTATTGCGGGGCATTGACGGCACGGGTCAGATCAAAGGTGCTGGCCCGGCGTCTCCTCCTGGCGTCTGTCTTTTATTTACCGCTGGTATTTGGTCTCATGATCGTGGATAAGATCTTACTCTAGCGCCACAGAGGATTTCAGCAGTCGACAACCGCCAAGAGTCGTCGGGAACATGAAGTTCACGGGGTTCTGCCCTTCGCTGTCGACCGTGAATTTCTTATAGACCGATGCCTGAATTTCAAGACCCTCAAGGCATTACTCTGGGCAAGGAACAAACCTCCATGCTTGAGACGATCCTCTTATTTGGATTCTGCCTTCTAGCCGGATTGATCGCGTTGGCTGTGTGCGTCTATCTCGCAGTGTCCCGCCTGCTTTTCACCCTGGATGGCCTTTTGCTGGCTATGATCAGCGCAACCATCGGCGGCATATTTGTATTAAACGTTGTCTGGTCAATTTACACTGGAGAGCTGAAACAGATGTTGGAGCAGATTCGGAAGAAGCCCGCCAGCGATGCGTCATCCAGCAGCCCCTCCGGCGAAAGCTCGAATTAACCGGGTCCGGCCCGTTTGCATCGATCAAGTCCGCAGGGAAAGGAAGACCTTGCCGAAAGAGTGGTGGGAGAGTTTTTTCGACGGAATTGCCCTGGAGTTCTGGCGGCAAGTTTTCCCCGAAGAACAAACCCAGGCTGAGGCGGGCTTTCTTCAGAAGGCCCTCGCCCTAGCTCCCTCCGCCAAGGTCCTGGATGTGCCTTGTGGCGAAGGACGGCTCTCTCTCGCCCTGGCGTCGCGCGGCTTCCGGGTAACTGGATTGGACATCTCCCCGGCATTCCTGGAGGAGGCCCGGCGCAAGGCCTCCGCAAAGAGCATGAACATTGACTGGAAACAGGGTGATATGCGCCGGATGGACTGGGCGGGAGAATTTGGTGGGGCCCTCTGCATGGGAGGCAGCTTCGGATACTTCGATGACGCGGGCCACGCCGGCTTTTTGAAATCCGTTTTTCGCGCCCTAAAGCCGGGTGCCCGGTTCGTTCTGGATGCCAGCCGGGTCGCGGAGGTCGTGCTCCCCATTGCCCGGGAACGCGAATGGGTCCGGGTCGGCGACATCCTCTTTCTTGAAGAGAACCGATACGATCACGTTCACGGGCGCATGGAAACAGAGTACACGTTCGTGCGCAACGGGAAAGAGTAGAAGAAATCCTCTTCCGACCGGATTTATACTTATCGCGAGATCTGCCGCCTGCTCGACGAGGCCGGATTCGCTGTTGCCGAAGCGTATAGCTCGTTTGCCCTCGAGCCGTTCAAGCTCGGCTCAGGCAGACTCTTCTTGATTGCCCGAAAGGCGTGAGGCGCAAGCGCCCCGCTGAGGGGCTGGGGATATGCCGCAAGGGCATTGATTCTGTGACCCTTCAACTTTCCGATTTTCCCGCTCTCGACGCCACCCTGAACGCCTCCAGCGCCGTCCTGCTGGTGCTGGGCTATGTTTTCATCCGCAACCAGCGCATCCTGGCCCACAAGATCTGCATGCTCTCGGCGTTCGGGACGTCCTCACTTTTTCTCGTCTGCTATCTCTGGTACCACGCGCATCACGGCGTCACGCACTTCACGGGGCAAGGCGTGATTCGCCCCGTCTATTTCACTCTCCTCGGCTCACACACGGTCCTCGCGGCCGCGATCGTTCCCCTGGTTCTCACGACGCTCTATCGCGCGTGGAGAAAGCGCTTCGACCTTCATAAACGAGTCGCGCGATGGACTCTGCCGATCTGGCTCTATGTTTCCTTGACCGGGGTGGTGGTTTATTGGATGCTGTATCGCCTGTACCGGTAGGGAAGATCTGCATTGGACGCAACCGCACCCGTTTGTTTCTTGACTTCAGTAGGCCAAAGTGGTATTTGGTAGCGGAGTATAAAATCCGGGAGCAAAGTGTGGGAGGTTCTGAGTGGCAAGAAAGGTTTTGATTGCAGACGACAGCCCTACCGTTCAAAAGAAAGCGAGCGGGATCTTGACCGGCGAAGGCATGGAAGTCATCACCGTGTCGAACGGCGTAGCCGCCATCAAAAAACTTCCCACCGTGAATCCCCTGGTGATCCTCGCCGACGTGGCGATGCCGGGCAAGGATGGTTACGAGGTTTGCGAATTCGTCAAAGCTTCAAAAGAATACGTGAACGTGCCCGTTGTGCTCGTATTCAGTGACAACGATATGTACGACGAGCAAAAGGGCGCGCGCGCTCATGCGGACGGACGAATCAAGAAACCGTTTGACCGCGACGAGCTGATTGCCACTGTCACGAAATTCCTGGCGGCTGCGGAGGCTGCCGCAGCCAAGGCTCTGGCGGCTCCTCCTGTCAAGGTAGCTCCTCCGCCTCCTCGGACCTACGTGACTGAGCCGGTGGACGAAGAGCCCGAAATTGCCACCCGGAACTCGGCTCCGGACTTTTCCGCGTTTAGTGGCGTCGCAATTTCAGAAGCGGGGATGGAAGAAATTTCCGCCACACCCCCGGAGCCCGTACCCTCGTATGAATCTCCTGCTTTGTCTGAGCCCACGCCTGTTATTGAAGCAGAAGCTCCGCCTGTCGAAGCTCCGATCATTGAGCCGGAAGTACCGGTGGCCGTGGAGCCTCCGATGGAATCGGCGGCCGAGATGCCCTTGCCCCCGCCTGCCGAACCGGTATTCGTCGAAGAGCAAGCCGCGCCTGCACACTCGCACGAACACGAACATGAACTAGAACCTGTGACCGAGCGAACAATCATGTTCCGGGCGCCGGCAGAGATCGCCCAACCTGTTTTGAGCGACGAATTGACGCCCGAGCCATCCGTCGTGGAGCCACCGCGATCCGAAGCGCCACCTGTGGAAAGCGTGTCTGAAATGGCCCCTCCGGAGGCCCCTCAAATGGTGGCGCCGGCTGAAACTGCTCCGGAACCCGAGCCCGAATCCGCTCCCGTTGCCGCGACGACCCTGGAAAGTTATTCGCTAAGCGAAGCTGCCGCAGGCCACGTGCGCGTCGCTTATCAAGAGCCGCAAACGGAGCAGGCAGCCCCACCCGCTGCCGAGGCTCCCGCGGTTGCCGCCGCGGAAGTCCCGCGAGCCCTCGATTCAGCCCAAGTCTATTCGATAGTTTACATGGTTGTTGCCAAGATGTCCCCCCGGCTGCCTCCTCAATCGATTGAGGAAATCACCAAACCCCTCGCCGACGAAATCAACGCCGAGCTCAACGCATCGAATCCTAATAATTCCTGATTAGTCGACGTGGTCGCACCCAGGCTCAACTTGAACCGGATCGCTTCGCAGGACTGGGCCCCAGGCGACCTGCGTGGTCAGAGATTCGTTTGATCGGTTTGAGCAAGGTGGGGGGCGATGTTTGACTGAATCTTGACCAAAGGCTATAGTTATTTGAATCCAAGACCTTCACAGGCCCATCTGATGGAGCGGCCGAAGGTTGTCCTCGGCGCGCGGATGGGCTCGCCGGCGTAGAAAGGCACGAGTGGAACTCGAGATTCCCAAAATCTATTCACCGGAAACCATCGAGCCCCAGTGGGCGCGTCAATGGGTTGGGCAGAAGCTCTATTGCCCTGCCGATGATGCGACGCGTCCGCGGTTTTCACTCGTCATTCCTCCTCCCAACATCACCGGCTCGCTGCATATGGGCCATATGCTGGAGCACACGGAGATCGACATTCTGATGCGGTGGCACCGCATGAAAGGTGAAAACGTACTCTGGATTCCCGGCACCGACCACGCCTCCATTGCCACGCAGATGATTGTGGAGCGCGAGCTTGGCCGCGAGGCCTTGCCCGGCCTCGAGCCCAGTCCCGCGACGCAGAGCGCCTGGCAGCGCGAGGGTCAGCGACGGCGACGGGAAATGGGGCCGGAAAAATTCGTCGAGCGTTGTTGGAAGTGGAAGGAAGAGAACGGTGGGACGATTCGCGAACAGATGAAGCGCCTGGGCGCCTCATGCGATTGGACTCGCGACCGATTTACCATGGACCCCGCGTATACGCGCGCCGTCGTGGAAGTGTTCGTGCGCCTCTACGAAGAGGGGCTCATTTACCGGGGCAAATATATCGTCAACTGGTGCCCGCGCTGCGGCACCGCCGTCTCCGACCTTGAAGTCGTCCACGAAGACCGCCAGGGAAAACTCTGGTACATCCGTTATCCGTTTGAAGGACGTTCCGGGCACCTCACCGTGGCCACCACGCGGCCTGAGACCATGCTGGGCGACACGGCGGTGGCCGTTAATCCGTCGGACCCTCGCTACCGGGAGGCGGTGGGCAGCAGGGTGGAGCTGCCGCTGCTCAAGCGATTCATCCCCGTGGTGGCCGACGACTTCGTCGATCCGAAATTCGGGACCGGCGCCGTCAAGGTGACGCCCGCGCACGATCCGAACGATTTTGAGATCGCCGAGCGCCACAAACTGCCTCGCGTCGAGGTGATTGACGAGGAAGGCCGCATGACCGAGGAGGCCGGGCCGTATCGCGGCCTCGACCGGTTTGAAGCACGACACGCCGTGGTGCGCGACCTCACGGCGCAGGGGCTGCTTGAAAAAATTGAAGATTACCCGCTGAGTGTGGGGATATGCCAGCGATGCCATTCCGTGGTTGAGCCACGCCTCTCCACCCAGTGGTTCATGAAAATGAAGCCGTTGGCGGAACCCGCCATTCGCGCAGTGGAAGACGGCAGGATTCAGGTTGTCCCCGATCATTACCGGAAGATTTATCTCGACTGGATGGGAAAAATTTACGACTGGTGCATCTCACGCCAGCTCTGGTGGGGACATCGCATTCCGGCCTGGTATTGTCTCTCGTGCCGCTCGGTAATCGTGGCGCGAGAAACACCCGCCGTCTGTACAAAATGCGGATCGGGATCGCTTCGCCCCGAAACCGACGTGCTCGACACCTGGTTCAGTTCGGCCCTGTGGCCGTTCGCCACGCTCGGCTGGCCCGCCGATACGCCGGACCTCCAGCGCTTTTATCCCCAGGATTTGATGATCATGGGGTTCGACATCCTGTTCTTCTGGGGCGCGCGGATGATCATGATGGGCATGAAATTCATGAACGAAGTCCCGTTCCGCGTGCTTTACATCCATGCCCTGGTGCGCGACGCGGAGCGCCAGAAAATGTCGAAAACCAAAGGTAACGTTATCGACCCGCTCGAAATTACGGAAAAATACGGGACGGACGCGGTACGCTTTGCCCTGGCTATCAGCGCCGCGCCCGGCACCGACATTGTGGTGAGCCCGGACAAATTTGATTCCTATCGGGCCTTTGCCAATAAGATCTGGAACGCCGCCCGGTTCGTTCTGATGAACTACCGGAAACTTCCGGAAAAGGTTCAGCATCAGATCGCCGACGCCTTGAAGCCGATGCCAGGCCTGGGATTCGACGCCGTGGCAACTCCGGAATACCTTGCGCTGGCGGACCGCTGGATGTTTTCGCGATTATTGACCACCACTCGCGAGGTCAACGAAGCCCTCGGCCAATACCGTTTTCACGAGGCGGCTGACAAGGTCTATCATTTTTTCTGGCACGAGTTCTGCGATTGGTACCTGGAATGGGTGAAACCCGAAATCACCAAGACGGCAGAAGACCCGGCAACGCACGCGAGCTGGGTGAACCTCACGCGGGTGTTCGAGGCGGCGCTTCACTTGCTTCACCCTTTTATGCCCTTCTTGACCGAGGAGCTCTGGCATGAGCTTTCGCGCCGTCCCCGTGAAGAATCCATTTCGCTCACGGCTTTCAATCTGGTGAGCGAGCGCGTAGCGGACCCCGTCTCAGAAAAACAATTCCAGACCGTTCAGGAGCTGATTGTCGCCGCGCGAAACGCCAAAGCCGAGTTGAGTCTGCAAAAGCAGAAGCCCAGCGCTCAAGTGGCCTGCGATGACCTCCGGATCCTGGAACTGTTTCGCGCTCATCAGGATTCAATCCACCGGTTGGCAGGACTACAGGCGACAAACTTCACTCGAGGGCGCATGACGGGCGAGGCGGCTGGCGTGCGTCACACTCCAACTTTCGACTTGCGAATCCTGCATGAGGAAAAGGTGGACCCCGCCGCCGAGCGCTTGCGCCTGGAACGGGAAAAAGAAAAACTGGAGCAATCGATCAGCCAGACGCGAAAGCAGTTGGATAACCAGGATTTTGTGAGCCGCGCGCCGCGGGATGTGGTACGAGGCGTCGAGCGGCGCCATGCCGAACTGACCGAGCACCTGCGCAAGGTCAGCGAAGCGCTGGAAAGGTTGGGAAGAGAATAGAAACTGGAGCATGAAGGCTCGAAATTGGAAAATGGAAATTTCAGAGCAGAAACCGAGCAATACGATGATTCCGAATCGCCCGACTGCAAATGACCAGATCTTAGTTTCTGGTTTCCAATTTTCATTATCTAATTTCGCGCTCAGCCCGAGCAAGACTCCTGCAATCCAATGAGTGCCGCTGCCACGGACCGCCGCATCGATAAGCTGAT
>CAAGKR010399068.1_pt1 | contig 19106 bp, 26 predicted proteins | sample 2556971 | NCBI WGS metagenome assembly CAAGKR01 (sample SAMEA5207829, study PRJEB30636) | soil metagenome | biome: forest; feature: boreal; material: soil | place: USA | collected 2011-09 | depth 1 m | reverse complement strand
TCGCCGCAGTTCGTGGTCAGGACATCACCCTGTTGAAGCACGATCCGAAGCTCGTTAGCGTTCAGTTGCAGCCACCAGGCACGGCGCCTGGAACCGCAGCCCTCCCCGAATCACCACAGCCCACAGCAGACAAGATGATGCCCAGCGGCAAGCCTGCGACACGATCCCTAGATAGCGCAGTCGAGGCGCCCGACGTGAACAACTACTACATCACCGTTCCCGAGCGCAATGTAACCATCCAAAATACCGTTCAGCCAGCCAGTCCAGCAGCCGTGACCGTTCAGGGCGACACGATCAACGTCCAACCGGCTGACGTATCGATCCCAGTAACCGTCCAGCCCGCCAAGGTCTCGATACCCGTCACCGTTACCCCCGCGGCGGTCTCTATTCCCGTCACTGTTCAGCCAGCCAAGGCGCCGGTCGTGAACGTTCAAGGCGACACGATCAATGTTCAGCCAGCCGAAGTGTCCGTCCCGGTGACCGTGACGACGCCCGCCGTGACGGTGGAGGCGCCGATCACCGTCAACATTCCACCCGACGAACCTGACGAGCCCTCTAAGGGTGTGACCGTGGAACGGGATCGCCTCGGCAATGTGATTGGAGTGACGCCTAAATAATGGCCGCGATCTCTCAATATCTCCAACCCCTCCTGATCCAATCTGTCTTTGGTGGGGGCGCCGCACAGTCTCAATGGACTGGAGGCGCCACCTGGTACGTCGGTGTGAGCACGGCTGCGTTCCCGACCACCGACGCACTGCTCAAGTCAGGCGAACCTACGTCAGCCGGTTCCTATGGCCGGATCGTGGTCACGAACAACGCCACGAACTTCCCGGCCGCCTCCGGCAGCAACCCGACCACTACACATCTGCATGTGTCCTTCAGCTTTACGGCATCGAGCGCGGCCTGGTCAACAGGCGGCACCCCGCTTGCCTCCTTCTTCATCGCCGACGCTTCCACGCTCGGCGCCGGCAACGTTCTATGGAGCGGAGCCCTCAGCCCAGCTACCGACATCGTTAACGGATCTGGAGTGACGCTCACGTTCGCGATTGACGCGCTGACGTTCACGCTGACTTAAGGAGACTCCGTGCCTAGGCAATATTTTCGCGGCCTCCTGCAAGACCCCCAGCCGGCTGCGTATCCAACGATTTCCGCGATCACCGAGACGGTGCTGATTCCGACGCTCTTCACCCCCATCCCCGCGGGCACGATCTCGCCGGGATCGGTCTACAAGCTGACTGTGATGGGCACCTGTACCACTGGGCTCGCCGGAACGTTGATCCTGACGCCGCGACTAGGTACTGTGATCGGCGGCATCGCTCTCGGCGCCTCGCCTACGCAAAACTACGTCCCAAGCATCTCCACCGCGCCATTCATGTTCCAGTATTGGCTCAGCTTCCCCTCCATCGGGCAGGCGGGAACCAACGGAACTGCGGTCGGGTTCGGTTCCTGGGAATCGGGTGGCGCGGTCGCTACGGCCAGCAGCGCCACTAACGTCCAGTGTTCCAGCACCGCCTCGGTCGCGGTTGACACCACGATCGCTCAGGCGCTCTGGATCGGCGTCACCTTCTCGGTTGCGCCTTCGGTCATTCCTCGATTCGCGATCTGGGAATCCGTCTAAGTTAGATGCCAGCGTCGGTTCGGGGGGGTCCGCGTAGTCCACGTAGACCACAGGAATTCTTTGTCCGGCAACCCGGTCCCGCCAACTTTCAGACCCTCTATATCACTGGGGAGGGTGATGGCGACGGCCCGCTCTACGCTGGCGCGATCTATGGGGAGGCCACCTATGCGGGGGCGCCTAGCGCTTCTCTCACAGAAAGCGCAGTGCTCACTAGCATCTCAGCGGGCGTCGGTGGCAGTAGTGACGTCGACCTTGAGATTCTGGCGGTCACCAGTACAGGCGCCGGGGTCGGCGCGGCAACATCTACGCTCGCTGATCGGGCGGTACTCACCGGCCTTGGGGCTGGAGTTGGACTTCCCGACAATGACTCGATCTATGCAGCGCCTCTTTACGGGGAGGCACTGTACGGAACGGAGATTTCCGGTGCCCTCGCCGAGAAGGCGGCGCTCGCTGGGATCTCGGCTGGCGTCGGTGGCAGTGTCGATGGCGAACTTGAGACCCTGGCCCTTACGGGAGAGGGCGATGGGATTGGCGGCAGTTTGGGCGCGGTCGGGGGCGGGCAACAACCTGCACTACCGCTTTTCGGCGGAATGGCCCCTCTCGACTATCGCCGCGTACAAATACCCAAGCCTGAACTCGCACCGCGAACAAGAATCGCGCTCCCAGTTCAGCCGCCAGTCCCAGAGATCGTGGTGGTTCGCGCCACTGACGATGCAGTCGCTATTGCGCTCTTTGCAGCCGAGGCGATCAACGACGAAGAGTTTGCAGCCTTAATCGCTGCCTAGGAGAACCCCATGGACCCCGTAACAACTCCCGGTGGAGACTCGATCCGCGCCACCGGTCTACAACTCCAGGCTGCCGGCAATGGTCGCCAACTGAGCGGATTGGCGGTCCCGTATGGCGTCCTCGCAGAGATCAAGGACAAACGGGGCCATTACCAGGAGATGATCGCACAGGGTGCCTTTACCCAGGCCCTCGCGACCACGCGGCCGCGGATGCTCTTTGAACACGGACAGGACACCCGCACCGGTAAGACACCGATCGGGAGTTTTGACCGCGTTTGGGAAGAGCAGGACGGCCTCCACGTCAGCGGTGAGTTGTTCGATAACGAACTCGTCAGACCGCTGGCAGATGCAGCTCGAGCAGGCGAACTCCCTGGCTGGAGCATTCACTTCCGCACCCGCGAAGATGGCAAAGACGAGAACTGGGTTCGCGCTAAGGGCTGGGACATTCGCACGGTCAAGCGCGCCGATCTCCCCGAAATCTCGTTGGTCAATTTCGGCGCTTACCCGACAACGGTGAGCGTTCGTTCAAGTGTTGATGAACTTGCTGACCGATCTGATGCCGATGGCTCGGATGGTGGCAATTCCTCTGATGGTGAGTCGGAAAACGACAAGCCAGATCCCCAGGCAACCAATCGTATTCGCGACCGCATATGGCGCATGAAAAGGATCATTCGTGGCTAAGAAACCCGACGAAACCCCGAAGGAGTCCGCACAGGAATCCTTCACCCTGGAGAGTCTTCGCGGCAAGACTCCCGAAGAGCTGAAGAAGATCGTCGATACGCTCGACGTTCACCTCAAGGCGATTCACCAGGAAGACAACGGCGAACTCCGCTCGCTCTCCGACGACGAGCAGAAGGCGTTCGACACCGGTATGGCGATCCGCGAGAAGGGCATTGCCATGCTCGAGGAACACTCCCGCGTTGCGGACATCTTCCGCAAGACCCCGAAGGCAGTTGAGGGACTCTTCAACATCGTCAAGGGCCAGGTCGCAGACCGCGATCTCGACGTGCGGCGCATGAGCACTTACGAAGTGCGCGAGGCTGCACTCAAGAAGCTCGACACCTCCAGCGGTAGGAGCCTTCGCTCCGACCAGAAGGATCAGGTCGAGTCCTACATCCGCAAGGATGCCGACACCGCACGACGCATCATCCTGACCGAGAACGACGCTTACCGCGAAGCCTGGATGAAGGGCGTCACCGACCCGCACCCGCTCTACACCGACGAAGAGCGCAATGCTCTGATGACCATGAAGGACTATGAGCGCGCCGGCGCTGAGTCCCCAACGTCAGCCGGTGGATTCGGTATCCCCGTATTCATCGACCCCTCGATCATCCTGACCGCTCAGGGATCGGGAAACCCGTTCCTGTCGATCGCCAAGCAGGTTCAGGTAAACACGAACATCTGGAAGGGCGTGTCTTCTGCTGGTGTGACCTGGGCGTTCCAGGCTGAAGCAGCGGCCACGACCGACAACATGGCGGTCCTCGCTCAGCCAACCGTCACGGTCTACATGGCTCGCGGGTTCATCCCGTACAGCATCGAGATCGGCCAGGACTACCCCGCGTTCGCCGACGAAATGGCCACGCTGCTCGCGGCTGGCTATGACGAACTTCTCGTCGATAAGTTCACCCGCGGCGCAGGTACGACTGAGCCGAACGGAATTCTGACCCAGCTCTCGGCCAACACCAACGTCAGGATCGTTGTCCAGACTGGTGGCGCACTCGGCGCCCTCGACCCCTACAAGGTCTGGCAGAACGTCCCGCAGCGGTTCCGCAACAACGCAAACTGGCTGATGAGCGTTGCAACCAACAACGCGATTCGTCAGTTGGCAACCGCAAACGTCTACCACGCAGTGACTGTCACGCTGCCAGAGAACTGGGCTGACCAGTTGTTTGGCAAGCGTGTCTACGAGTCCCCGTACATGCCTGACGTCACGACCAGCACCTCCAACCCAATCGGGATGGCAGTCGTTGGCGACTTCAGCAACTACGTCATCGCCCGCAGGGGCGGAATGAGCGTTGAGCTCGTCCCGACTCTGTTCGACGTGACCAACAATAGACCTACCGGCCAAAGGGGGTGGTTCGCCTACGCCCGCATCGGCGGGAACAGCGTCAACGATCTCGGCTTCCGTTTGCTCGTCAACTCGTAACCCTAATGGGGGCGGCGCAAGTCGCCCCCACACTAACCAAACCACAAGGAATAAACACATGTCCGACAGTGAAATCAGAGCCAATCAGGCGGCATCAGACGCGGCGGATGCTGCGCAGGCCGAGCCTGCGGCTGCCGCGAGTCAAGCGGCGGCGGCGGATCTCGCTGGCGCCCACGCCGACCTCGCCAATGCGCTCGCGGAGGCCACTCCTGCGCAGCCGCTTGTGTTGCCCGACATCCAAATGCTTCAGGCGCAGCGGCAGACCCTCCAGATGAACCGCGACGATCTCGACCCTCCGGCGAACCGCGTCAGGGATGCCCAGATTGCGCTTCTCGACGCCCAGATCGCAGTGATCGACCAGAAACTCGCAACCACGGACCTCGGCTCGTAGTCGTCGTAACGGGGGCGGGGCGCTTCGGCGCCCTGCCCATTTCCCGGGAGCAGCCCATGCCTTACGTCATCGACATCAAGTGTCCGTACTCCACTATCGCTGAAGACGTCGCGGTTAAGTCTGCGTACGACACCTTTGTCACGGCGCTGCGCTCCGCATCCACGCACAAGGTTGACGCGGCTGGGACTGTCATCGGCGGCAAGAAGCAATCGGCAGACGAAGCCGGGGGCTCACATCTCGCATTTGGAACAGTTTGGTAGGAGGATCAATGAAGATCGTTTACGCCACAGCAACCACAATCATCGGGCAGGCCCTGATCCCGCATGGATCACACTGGCCTGCTGATGACCCAATCGTGCTCGCCAATCCCGGCACCTTCTCAGACAATCCCCGATACGGACTGCAATACAGCGTAGAGCCAGCCGACTTCGCGGAACCGGCACCAGCACCACAGAAGAGGTCATATATCCGGCATCTCGCGGGTGAGTAAAGAGCGCTCGGAGGCGGTAACCGTCGCCTATGTTCACGGGCTCAACTGCACCATGTCGTGGCACCAGTCAATCGTCGAGATGCTCGCTCACGACATGGCCAACGAGGGCCACATCATGCGCGGTGGCTGGGTCGCCATTCACAGTGGAACGGACGGCCTTGTCGAGTCTCGCAACATGGCGGTCAAGACGTTCCTCGCAGAGAAGCAGGCTGACTGGCTGTTCTGGACCGATACCGACATGGGGTTCAAGGACGACACGTTAGACCGATTGCTCGCGGTCGCCGATCCAGTTGATCATCCGATGGTGGGCGCGCTGTGTTATTCGCAGCGCGAGACCGAGCCTGACGGAATGGGCGGCTACGTGACAGCCCTGACACCGACCATCTTTGACTGGACCCACGAGAAGGAGCAGTACGGCTGGCAAGTTCGGTGGCGATTCCCAGAGAACGAGCCGGTCCGATGCAGCGCCACCGGGTCAGCCTGTGTCCTCATCCACCGCTCGGTATTCGAGAAGGTTGAGAGGGCGCACGGCCCAGTCTGGTACAACCGGGTTCCGAACACAACGACAGGTCAACTGATCGGCGAAGACCTTTCGTTCTGCTTGCGAGCTGGCGCGCTCAATATCCCGATCTACGTCCACACGGGCGTTGAAGCCTCACATGCCAAACTCGACTGGTTCGGCAACCGGCAATACAACAACCAACTCCAGAACGAGGCCATACGCCGACTCGAGGGCGAGCCGACAGCGGTGATCGTTCCGGTCATGCGACGCCCCAAGAATGCCGAACCGTTCATGAAGAGCCTCAAGGCATCCAGTGAACAGGCCCACGCCTACGCGATCGCCAACGTCAACGACCAGCCAACCATCGACGCCTGGGAGAAGGCTGGCGCCAAGGTCATTACGACCACCTTTACCACTTTCGCGGAGAAGGTCAACTTTGGGTATTACTCCTCAGACGAACCATGGCTCCTTCTGGTTGGGGATGATGTGCACTTTCACCCTGGCTGGCTTAAGGCTGCTCAGTCGGCTGGGTCTGCGGGTGCGTCGGTTATCGGGACTAACGATCTGGTTAATCCGCGCGTGCGCAAAGGCCAGCACACCTGTCATCCGCTGATTCGCCGCTCCTATATCAAGGAGCAGGGTGCGAGCTGGGACGGACCCGGCCTCGTCGCCCATGAGGGCTACGGACACTGGTTCGTCGATGACGAGATCGTGACCGCGGCCAAGCAGCGCGGCGTCTGGGCGATGGCGCTTGACTCGGTGGTCGAGCACCTACACCCGCTCTTTGGCAAGGGCAAGAAGGATGCGGTCTACGAACTCGGAATCTCGAAGGCGGCAGCCGATAAGCGCCACTTCGAGGAGCGTCTAGAGAAGTACGCGCCCGAGTTCGATGCAATCGTGGTCGTTCCGTTCACCCAAGGACGCCTGAAGCCCCAGACCCAAGCGGCGGTCAAGGAATCTGGCCTCCACTCTCAGTTCTATCGCCTCGCGGACTCGGATTCGGCTTATCACAACCTGATCGAAAGTGCGTGGGATGAGGGCAAGACCTTCATCACCGTGGAACAGGACATCGTTCCTCACGAGGGCGCGCTGCGGGAACTCCTCGATTGCCCAGAGCCATGGTGCGCGTTCGAGTACGAGTATCCGCCCTTTGGTCTCTATGCCGGAATGGGTTGCGCGAAGTTCTCATCTACTCTGATTGCGAAGTTCCCCGACGCGATGACCGAAACCGGGAAGTGGGACGACGACACACCGGGCGCCAGACACATTCCCTCTTCGCTTCCCCATCCCCCAAAGCACTGGTGTCGCGTTGACGGCTGGCTGAAGCAGTATCTGGAAGATGGCGGCGCCCGCCAGCATGTCCATGGCGTAGTCGAACATCTGAGCAGCGGCCGGCCGGCGCACGACTGTCTGGTTGGGCAGTCCGCAGCCGCACGGTGATTGTCTATCTAGCACCCGGCGAACGGGAAGCCCACAGCGGCGGGGGCCGCAAGCTCTACGACCACGTTGACATCCTCAATGGAGCCGGGGAGCGTGCTGCCTCAGTGGTGGCCATGCCAGGCGAGGCTGCGAAGGATATCGAAGCGAGGCTACCGCGCGAGGCTGAACTCCTAGTAGTGCCCGAGGTCTATGGCGATCTACTGCGGACCGTTGCACCGGGGCTGGCGCGGATCAGTCTCAACCAGAACGCCCACTACTCCTGGCTCTACGTCACCGATCCGCAACGCCACCCCTACAACTCGACACCCAGCCTACTCAAGGTTCTGTGCGTGTCCGAGCACAACCGCCGCCTCCTGAGTTTCGCCTTCCCACAGGCGTCGGTTGAGCGGGTGAGGCTCGGCATCCCGTCCCGATTCTCGTGTGGGCCTTACCCCCGACCGAAGCGGATCTCACTGTTCCTCCGCAAGCGCGCACAACGCGCCCACGCGGTCTTGGGCGTGCTCCACTCGCGCGGCAGTCTGGAGGGATGGGAAGTGGTGGCGATGGACGGCACGGGCGACGACCAGGTCGTGGAGATGATGCAAGGCTCGGCCATCGTGCTCAGCCTCAGCGAAGCCGAGGGCCTCCCCGCGCCACCGCTCGAGGCGCTGGCCTGTGGCTGCGCGGTTGTCGGCTTTACGGGCTTCGGGGGCGGGGAGTTCTTAGTTCCCGCTGGCGCCGCTTTCGTGCGCGTGGACGATGACGATGTGCTCGGGTTCGCCGAAAGGCTGGAGGAAACAATGAGAGATATAGAGTCCCTAGCTCCGGCATGCGAGTTGGCCTCGGAGCGAGTTCGCGCGGAGTATAGCCGTGAGCGAGAGGTTGCAAGCGTGCTCCAACTGGTCGCTGGCCGATGATAACAATCGAGACCAAGAAGCCGATCGCTCTGGAATCGCTTGATACCATCCATCCCTTCGGAACCGCCCGCGACAATAGCCAATGGCCCCCGTTCAACCACAAACTGTTCGAGGTCTTCCCTTACGCCCGCCTGCTCGACCTGGGCTGCGCCGGGGGTGGCTTGGTCAAGTCTGTCATCGACGATGGCGGCGAAGCGGTAGGCGTCGAAGGTTCGGACTACTCGAAGGAGCGTGGCCGCGCGGAGTGGGCCACCATTCCTGATCACCTCTTCCTAGCTGACATCACAGAGCCCTTCCAACTCTTCCGCGACGGGGAACCGATGCGCTTCGACTGCGTCACCGCGTGGGAGTTCCTCGAGCACATCCCAGAGGACAAGTTGGCGACCGTCTTTTACAACATCAAGCGCCACCTTGACCCAGGTGGCATCTTCACCGGCTCGATAGCGACTCGCTCGGGACCCGGGATCGACGGTACGGTCGAATATCACAAGATCATTCAGCCGCCCGAGTGGTGGCTGGACCGGATGCTCCGATCTGGCCTAGTGGTGGACGAGGAGTTGACCCAACGCTTCGAGCCCGACTGGGTCCGAGGCACGGCACGAACGGACGCCTCCCCGCCATCACTATGCGCGGTCTGGCGCCTTTCCTGAAACCAACACTGAGGATGACATGGCTATAGGTTCCAGCTACGCGACGGACACTGCACTGAAGGCGCGGCTGAATATCACCGATGCCAACGATGACGCAGCGATCAACCTCGCGCTTAGTTCGGCGAGCCAGGAGATCGAGGGTATCTGTGGACGTCAGTTCAACGACGCCGGCACGGCGACTGCGAGGATCTACTACCCAGACTCCCCGACCGTGGTTATGGTGGATGACTTCTCGACGGCCAGTGGCCTCATTCTGCTGGCCGACTACGGCAACGACGGCGTTTATGAATACACCTGGGTCGCGGCAAATTACCAGGTCGAACCCATCAATGGGGTCGTGGACGGAACTCCCGGCTGGCCATACAACCGCATTCGCGCAATCAATCAGTATTACCCGCTCTGGTGGGGGGCGATCGGATCGCCACGAGCATCGCTCCAGGTCACCGCACAGTGGGGCTGGGCAAGCGTTCCAGCCAACGTACAGGAAGCCTGTCTCCTCGGGGCTGAGGAAATCTTCAAGTTGAAGGATGCTCCGTTCGGTGTGGCTGGATTCGGTGCCATGGGCGCCGTGCGTGTGCGCGAGAACCCAAAGATCATGGCGCTCCTCGACCGCTATATCCGCTATCCGATCCAGGCGGCATAAGGAGAAACAATGGGCGCTAACGTTCCCCAAAAGCTTTTCAGTGAAGGCATCGAGAACCGGTTTGTCATCTATCGCATCTTCAATATCACTGCCGCAGACACAGTCCAGACGAGCACCGAGTTCTCGAACGTCACCGCCGCCTACTTCGTCCCGACTACGGGCGTCGTGGCGGCCGCGGCCGCGGTCATCAGCTCCTCAACTACCTGTGCGCCCGCTGGCGCGCTATCTCACGACAACGGCTACCTGATCGCTTACGGTGCTGGAGTCCAGCAATAGTTGGCTGCCCCCACCATCGAACAGGTAATGACCGGAGTCCAGGGGAGGCTTGAGACAATCGTTGGCCTTCGCACTGACACCGGATCATCTGCCCAGATCAATCCGCCCCAGGCGATCGTCGCCGTCCCAACCATTCCCTCGTATCACGAGGCGTTCGCAAATGGCAAGTTCCGCCTCGACATCGAGGTCGCAATCCTAGTCTCGAATGCCTATAGCCGAACAGCCGACCTCATGCTCGCTCCCTATGCAAACCCAACTGGCGCGAGTTCTATTAAGGCGGCGATCGAGGGCGACAAGTCACTGGGCGGCGTCGTTGACGACTGCATGGTCGTTAGTTTTCGCCCAGTGAGTCGCGAGGAGTTCGGATTGATTGGATATTACGGTGGCCTATTTCTCTTGAAAGTCATAGCGACGGGAGCCTAGATTGGCAAACCTTTTCCTCCAGAACTCCACCGTTTGGGTGCATGACACAGATCTCACCTCGTACCTAAACAAGGTCAGCCTGAAGGCGTCAGTAGACGAGCTCAAGGTCACTACGTTTGGCAACGCCTCCGAGGTGCGACTGGGTGGTCTCAAGACGGTCGAGTTCACCGAGGACGGGTTCTGGACTTCAGTTCCAGACGCGGCTAAGTTCGCTGCGCTCGGAATCGCAGATCGCGCGGTGACAGTCTGCCCTGAAGGCGCAGAACAGAAGACCGCCTATCTCTTCCAGGCTGGGGACTTCAACTACGACGTTTTTGGGACGGTCGGTAGTGCAGCCCCCTTCAACGTCCGCATGACGAGCACGAACCAAGTGGGCATGGTGCGCGGCCAACTCGCCAGCATCAGCCGCACGATCTCGGCCACCGGCCAGGTTGGAAGCATCCTCACGATGGCTGGGCCAACCGCAAGCCAGTACCTCTACGCCACCTTCCATGTGTTCGGAGCCGCGACCACCGTGACCGTGATAATCGAGTCGGCCACCCTGATCGGCTTCGGTTCCCCGACGACGCGCGCCACCATCGGTCCGATCACCGTTGCCGGCGGAACCTGGATGGTCCGCGTCCCCGGTGCATTCACGGACGGGTTCTGGCGATTCAACGCGACCACCACGACAGGCAGTTTTGTGGTGGGGGGGGCTATCGGAGTCGGTAGTTAGTCGGTTCGGTTCTGCGCAACTTGCGCATCCGAATCACATTACAGGTCCGACAGTGGCGCTGGCCCCTATAGAGGCGTGTGTTCTCGGCGTCGAAGGGATGCCCACGCGGGCAGTGCTCCTTACGTGCATTCGCCGCGACAATCGTATCTCCCCGCAATACATTGACCCCCGAGGTTACAACCTCAAGATGTTTGGGATTGACGCAGTTCTTGACTCGGCATAGGTGGTCGATAGTCAGCCCACTCTCAATCGGGCCAACCAGAAGCTCATAGGCAATTCGGTGCACCTTGCGATTACGTCCATTCAGGAAGTATTGGCCATAACCGCGAATGTTTGAGCCAGTCCATAACCAGCACCCATCGGTCTTCTGAACCTTCGACCAGAACCGCTCAACCGGATCAACGATCCATTGCGGGATCTGCCCTGCGGCCCGCACTTGTTCGTAGTGGGTATTGCACCGCCCCCGGGTTTTCGCCGATCTAGTGCAGCCGACCACCGCGCAAGTCACCCGTCAATTTTATCACCCCCCCCACTAGGAGGACACCTTGGCTACGTTTTCGTTCACCGACGGCTACCTGCTTGTGAACGGGTCGAACATGAGTCCGATGGCGCGCAAGCTGACACTTAAGACCACTGCGGTCGAACTCGACAATACCGCCTTCGGAGCCACCTACCATTCCAAGCTAGGTGGTCTCAAAGATGGAACTCTCGACATCGAGTTCAACCAGGACTTCGCAGCCCTTCAGGTTGACGCGATACTCTGGCCCCTACTCGGCACAGTTCCAACCTTTGAAATACGCGCTACGTCTGCCGCCAGAAGCGCCACAAACCCAGCCTATACGGGCAGTGTCCTGGTCAAGGAGTACAGCCCACTTGCCGGCGCGGTCGGCGACCTGGCAGTTACTAGCGTGAGCTGGCCAACGAGCGGAACGATCACCCGCGCAACTACGTAGCCTAGCGACCTCCCACGAGGAGGATGGCGGCGACCAAGACGGCAAGGATCACGCCAGTCAGGAAGACAAAAAGGAAGAGGCGCTTACATCCGAAGCCCTTCGATACTGGCTGCCCGCTCGTGCTCATTCCAAGGAGTATGCCCTAAGTGGCTGAGTTCAAACAATCCGCCTTCTTAGCCGACATGCCGGAGCTTGTCGCGCTCGCCCAACTCTCGGGCGTTGCACCATCAAAGATGGCTGCGGCATTCTCTGATCCCGAGCATCTCTTCGAGCACATCTCGCTCGACGAACTCGCGCGGATCAAGGAGAGCACCGACCGCCTCGCTGCCCTGTCCGCCCAACTCGCCAAAGCGTGCGAGGGTTACATCGCCTACGCGGAAGCCAATGTTCAGCGGCAGTAGCGTTCGGGTCGTCGGCGAGAAGGCCGTTCAGGCCAAACTCATAATGGCGGCGCCGAGCATCGGCGCGCAGAATCGTTTTCTGGTCACCTCCATGCTTGAGTTCATCAAGGATGAGGTGGTGCCCGAAATGCCCACCGGTCCAGGCCATTTCGGTTATCACGCCCGCGACACATTCACGATTGACGTGAAGACGAACACAGCCGGGGTCACAACCACCGGCGTACTCAAGGCAGCGACTCAGGCTTATTGGCGCGAGTTCGGAACGCTGGGGCGCTACAAGAAGGGTGCCTACTCCAAGCCCACGCTGGGCAATGCGCGAGCTGCCCTGCACGCAGTTACGGTCGGTACTGGCGGCGAACCACCGCGCCCAATCGTCCACAAGGCGTATCTGGGTGCGCGTAAGTTCATCGACTTCTATTACAACGGACTCGCCACCTGGTGGGGCAGGGGCGCGGGCTAGTTATGGCAAACGATCGCGTCCTGATTGAGATCCTGACTGCCGCGAACATGAGCGGCGTCAAGGAGGCCCAGGCCGGGTTCCTTGGCTTCACTCCAGCGGTATTAGGCGCGGGCCTTGCCATCGCCGCCCTGGTCATGGGCGGTAAGTCAATGATCCAAATCTCGGAACAGATGGCGGGCGCAGAGGGCAACCTGGCAAGCGCGATCAATGCCCGCAATACGGCCGCTTTCCAGACACCGACACCAGACCCCGCCGTGGAGAAGGAGATAGCCAAGGCTACTACCGCGCACACGGCAGCCATTGACAGTCTCACCAAGATGGAACTCGGTCTGAAGAATGTCCACAAGGAGACTGCGCTTCAGGCTTACAACCTAGCGGCAGCCCACGCGAAAGTCACCGACACGGCGAACGCACTGGCCGCAGCTCAGGCGAAATTGGGCGAGAGCACGCAGGCGACATTCGTTGACACGAACGGCCTGAACGCAGAAATCCAAACCTTCATCACGAAGAATGCCGGCTACATCTCTAGCCTCGCCGATGTCACCAATGGCTACGCTTCTTTTGTTCGTGAGGGAGTGCCCGCCAAGGACCTCACCAAAGTCATGACCGTCGCAGTCGAAATCTCAGCCTCAGAGAACATCTCACTCGCCGACGCGGTGAGCAAACTCCAATCGGCCGAGGCTGGTCGAAGTGTCGGTCTCAAGAAGTTGGTTGGCGTAACCCTGGAAACGATCCCCGCCACCGCTACGCTCGCAGAGAAGACAGCTATCACCGAGCGCAACATGGCGAAGGCGACTGCTGCGTTCGATGGCGCTACGGCTTCAATTCCCCCCTTGACCCAAAACTCCAACAAGTTAAGCATCATCTGGCAAGAACTCGCCGTGAAGGATGGCCCCAACCTGACGAAGGGCATCACCGACATGGAGAACTCGATTATCGCGGGTCTTCCAACTTGGTTGACCTGGCTAGACACGATCGGCCGCGTTAGCGATGCGATCGCACACTGGTCGAACACATCGTCGGCCGCGGCCCATAATGCAATCGGCGGCTTCTTCAATGCGATGGGGACTGCTGCCAGTACGGGGCACAGCGCGCCCATGAATCCAGGTAGAGCCGCTGGTGGCCAGGTATCCGCAGGGGGTGCCTACACAGTCAACGAGGGCGGCGGGGTCGAGACCCTACATATGGGCTCGCAGAGTGGATACGTCAGTCCTGCCGGCGGCGGGGGCGGGGGGGACATTCACATTCACATCGAGGGCGGCTTCTACAGTGACGGCCCTGGCCTCGACCGCCTGACCATGGCGATTGCAAAGCGCCTCAGCTTCGCCACCGGTCGCTAGTTGGCAACCACGATCTCGGTTGAGTCCACGCCGGGTGGAGGGTCGTATGTAGACCTCACCAGTTACCTGCTCCAAGGCAGCGTAACAGTCAAGGTCAATACGCTCGACTTCACCCTCACTACCCCGCCGGCCATCTACGGTGGAGCCATTTATGGCGTCCCGCTGTACGGTGGATCGGCTTCGACCCAACTGACGGCCAAAGTGAAAATGACCGATCCAGCTTGGAGTGGGTCAATCGTTTCGGTTACGAGTTATGATCCAGTCGATCTCCGCAACGGAGTCGAGTTCGTAACCGTGGCCGCGACCAACTCGACCGTCTTGGCGGCAGATACTGCCCCCTTCGATCTCTCTGACGTACCGAGTGCCGCGCCACCCTTCGACTATCTACTTGAGGATAGTTCAGGCCATTACCTGATCGAGGACGGAACTGATTTCGCACCCGGCGCGCTGATGCTAGAGGGTGCGTGGGCGCAGGGCTACGCTGCACTTTCAGTCCAAACTTCAGTTAATGCCACTGCGGGCGGACCGCCCCAGACTCTCGGCAGGGCCAATGTCTTCGTGCCCGGTCTGCGACCAGGGAACGTTTTCAACCTGACCTCCTTCAACCAGGGTTACAGTGCAACCCCCTTCGAGATCACACAGGTAACAAGCAACTGGCCCGGTCTCTCGACCACGCCCTTCTTCGCGATCGAGTTCGGGGACACGCCAGCCACGCTCGCCCTGTGGACGCAGATCAACGCCCCGCTGGCAGCTCCGGTAGTGGCCCCACCACCGCCAGCGGCTACGCCGCCAACCGTGACCATCTATGGGGCTTGCACCGGCGTAACGGGTCTACAGGCGGCAGGCGGGGGCATCGTGACCATCGCAACTAACACCTTCTCGGTTTCGCATGCGCTCGGCAGGGTTTTGACCTGTCAGGTGCAGGGCGCGATTGATGCGCGGATGGATATATGGGACAACTACGTTGCTGCGCCCCGACGCAGCGTGCGAGCCATCCTTTCGGGCGGCATCTTCACCGGCGCTTGGCAGGAGCTGCCATTCGGATTGGCACGTGCTACCTATGACCTGTCGTCAGCTTCGGGGATCGCGCTCCCTGATGGTACCTACACGGTGTCCATTCAGATTGACACTCAGGAGTACAACCAAATGAGAATCTATGGAGAGTGGGCACAGGTCGCAGTGACGAGCACCTAAATGGCGGATATCAAAGTCTCGGGACTCTCTGCCTCAGCGGCCTTCCTGACCACGCACGAGATCCCCGTCAATGAGGGCGGGACTTCGAAGAAGGTGACCGGGGCGCAGATCCTAGCCAAGACCGCTCAGGGCACGCTCGCATCGCCCGCCCCGGTGACCGCGAACCAAGGCACCTTCACGGCCCAGACTGACCTGACGGGCTTGGCCGCTACGATCACCGCGGCCCAGGCCAATGGTCGGCGGATTCGAGTTTCCTGTCAGGTCAACCTTCAATCCTCGATTGCCGCCGATGACGTTTTTCTCAACATCATGGAAGGTGCGACGATCCTGCAGCAGATCAACTTTGATTGTCCTCGCGCCAACTTTCCCTATGTCGGACTCAGCGCTGTGATCCTGACTCCAACCAATGCCGCCCACACCTACAAGTTGAGCGCCGCGCGGAACGCCGGCTCGGGCAACATAACGATGGCGGCCAGCGCAACTAACCCCGCATATATTCTGGTTGAGGACATCACCGTCTAGATCCCGTTCTTAGGCTGATCCACTCACAACCTCCTCAAGGAGTTTCCCGACTTGGCTCTCAAAACCAATCGAACCGACCATGTCGATTCCATCGTCGCGCAGGACGTAAACCAGTTCCATGACCTGTTGACTGGCGTGATGGCCGATCAACCTGTCAAGATCTCGAACAGCGTAGCGATCGCAGGCCCTGATCCCAAATACGACGTACTGGCATATGCTGGCGCCGACCCTACCGGCGCGACAAGTTCCGCAGCAGCAGTCACCGCTGCATGGGCTGCAATGAAGGCAGCCGCCTCCTATCTTGCCGGGGGTGCCAATAGCCAATACACGACCTATGCGGGCGAACTCTGGTTCCCCCCTGGCATCTACGATCTCCGCACCTTAACCGCGCTAGATCCAGGGGCGGGCAATACCCTGAACTTCACTATCTCAGGAGCGGGGTTTGGACACACCACCATAGTCCTCGGAACCGGCAACTACCTTGTTGATGTAAACGCTACCGCCACCGTGCTCAGCATGTGTCTACGAGACCTACTAATAGTTGGTGGTGGCGGGGCCGTGCGATTCAACAACACAGGCTCCTCAGTGTTCAACCACTACCACTTCCTGCGTAACATTTTCGTCGGCTACACCGTTTGCGCGCTGGCCGGAAACAGCACCGACCAACCCTATTGGCGCGTCCGAGATAACAAGTTCGACGGCATCTCCGCTACCTCAATCGGGGTTGCACTCCCGCAGGGGGGCCAGCATGTCGTGGACGGCAATTCCTTTATTCGGGACCGCTACCACATCAAGATGCAGGGAGCCTCAAACTACATCGGCAAAAATGACTTCATTCGCACCGACGCCTATGTAGCTACGGCCAGGACAGACGTCTGGATCATCCCCGATACCAACCCCAACGTTTCAACCCAAGGGACGGAGATTGCGGCCAACAAGTTTGGCAACGAGAACCTGAACGCAGCCGACTTCCATATTCTGGTAGCTGAGGAAAACGCGGGCAGCGGTACGGACTGGGGCTCTCGTTCTCATTCGACCACCACCTCGACCAAAGACAGCGTGGGATGCTTGGTTCACCACAACGACTTCATCGGCGCCGGGGCCGTGCCGTCGATCCCGGTGATCTATTCGACCGCCGACCGGGTGTATTCATGGTCGGTCAACTACAACACCTTCTATGGCACGCAGCCGAGCTACATCATCCAATTTCTAAACGGAACGGCCATCGACGGTTCAACGCCCCTAAACACCTTCGGCCCCAATATGTGCGTCGACCCGGGCGTCAACACCGTCCCGATCCCAATGACTAATGCGACTGGCGGCGGGGTTGGCAATGTGTTCGACGTTACGGGACAATTCCAGGCCGACCCGACCGCCTACTCGGCCTTCCCCGGCATGAATGCGGGGGGAGAGTACGTCTCCATGGCCGTGCCTGCGATCTCGGCATTCACCGTGGGCGCCAACTCCCAGGTCGCGACTACAGACATACTGGGTCGCCCCAACGCAGCCACCATAACCTTCGTCGCCAACGGAGATATTTCCGGGGCACTATCCAACATCACAATCGGTAAGACCGGCTACATCGAAGTGGATCTCAAGTCGGGCGGTGCGACCCCCCTTACTAGCGTCAAGGTGGAGATTAGGGATACCGGGAACGTCGTTTATTTCCGGGCCTTCATTCCGCTCACCAGCTACTGGCGCACCCATCGCTTCTCGTGGAGTGCGCGAGGCAACGGGGCCGGTATCGCGCTACACCTTATCAACCCGACCGCCGGGGCGGGCACATGTCTGTTTGGGCGTCCCAACGCCTACCACGGGCGAGAGCCCTTCACTAACCAACACCCCCAGGGACTCGACGTCCAAGGTCAATGGACCGGCGCGGGCTTTACAGGCGAGGTCGTGTTCGGCTTGGCGGGGGTAAGCGGGGCCTACGGTTTCGGCACGCTGGACACCACCGCCCCGACCATGTACTTCGATCATCGCGGGGCCTCCAACTCCGGCTCCTGGGTGTGGCGAAACAATGGCGGAGTGACCGCCCGACTGACATTAGATGGAACTGGCAAGCTGACTACTGGCGGGGCTCTGGTTATTGGCACCCGGCCGGCCTTTGCGGCTAGTGACAAATATCTGATCGTTGACGCATCCGGCAATGTTCATGTATCGGGCCTCGGACCAGCCAGTTAGATGGAGGGGATATTCAAGGTTCTCGACATGCTCGGACGCACGATCACAGACCTACAGGGACAACTAGAACAGGAACGGGCACTAACCGCAGCGCTCAGGGTGCAGTTGTCAAGCGCCCCATTAGTGGCCCCAGCCCCTCCGCCAATCTTGCCGGAATCTGCACTCTAATGACCAGTATCTAGCGTGAGTTGGCACCTACCCCACCTCCACCACGACAACCTAGACATGTTGAGAGCACGACTGAAATCACTGGAGCACGCATTGGACGAGATCATTGAAATTGCAGACACCCACGAAGATGCAGATGCAGCCTTGATCGCAGTCGCCAATCTTGCCGAGGCAGCGCGCAAGCTGTGAACGCAGCCGCCGCTGCCAGTCCAAGCAACGGGCGCCAGCCGACCGTCTACGAACTCCTGAGGGAGATCGACAAGCGCTACGAAGAGCAGTTCAAGGCCGGGGCGAATGCCCTTGAGGCTGCCGACAAGCGCTACGAACAACGCTTCTTGGCCCAGGAGAACGCCCTACAGACGGCCCTAGTAGCCCAAGAGAAGGCCGTAACCGCTGCTCTAGCCGCCGCTGACCGCGCCGTCAGTAAGGCCGAGGCTGCTGCGGAAAAACGCTTCGACGAGTTCGCCAAGACCCTCACTGAAAAAATAGATGGTCTGCTCACCTCGCGCGATGCGGGAGTCGGCGGACAGGATGCACGGGACAGGGACAAGGCCCAGGGCAACCAGGATCGCACCATATGGGTCGCGGTTATCGTCGCAATCGGCAGTGCCATGGTCACCTACATCGTCTATCACCACTAAGGGAGGAGCGTTTGACTGAACTCGCTGTATTGTCGCGCGCCAATGGTCAGCCGCCAACGGATGAGGGTGCGCCTGGCAGCTTCGAGGAGATGCTTCTACGCATTAGCTCTGAAGCAACTGGGCTTTGTGTCGCCAAGCAGAAGGACTACGGGCCGGCCAACATCGCAGCCTTCGGAGAGATCGGAGTTCTGATCCGGCTGAATGATAAGTTCGAGCGACTCAAGAACCTTATCAAAACTGGTAAGTCACCCAAGAACGAGTCCATCGA
>CAAGKR010454647.1_pt1 | contig 19129 bp, 20 predicted proteins | sample 2556971 | NCBI WGS metagenome assembly CAAGKR01 (sample SAMEA5207829, study PRJEB30636) | soil metagenome | biome: forest; feature: boreal; material: soil | place: USA | collected 2011-09 | depth 1 m | reverse complement strand
GCCGGTCATTCCGCCCGTTCCGGTGGTGCTGCCGCCCGCGCCGGTCATTCCGCCTCCGGTTCCGATCGGACCGCCGCCCGCGCCGGTCGGACCGCCTCCGGTTCCGGTCGGACCGCCTCCGGTTCCGGTCGGACCGCCGGTCGTGCCTCCGTTGCCGGTCGTGCCTCCGTTGCCGATCGTCACGCCGCCTTGGCCGCCGCCTCCGTTCGCTCCCCCGACGCAACGCGGACAGTCACCGCCCTGACCGCCAGCTCCCGAGCCGCCGACAGTCTGCACTGGATCGACTGCACACGACACGACCAGCAGAAGACCGGAAAGCCAGGCGAGGTATCGCATGATGAAGTTAGAGCGCAGCAATCGACGTGCCCATCAAAAGACCTGACCTCAGCGGCAAGCCCGTGCGGCGTCTCAGAGTTACGCGGCGCGGCGCGTGATCGCCCTCGAATTTCCGAGACGCGCCGGATCAATGCGGCGTGTCGAGTGCTCCTTCGATACCTGTCGCGTCCGCGAAAGTCAGCGCCAGCGCCAGCCCTTCTTCGAGCAGGGGCTCGGCCTCGATGAAGCGTCGCGCGATGGTTCCCGTTGCTTCGAGGCGCGGGTAGAGCATGAGCACCGCCAACGTAGGCAGCGCGCCTTCGACGGGGTAGAGGCTCCAGCCGAGGTGCGCCCCGCGCGTCGCGCCCGCGGCGACGGTCCAGCGCGGCGCCGGACCGGGATCGGCGATCCAGGTCGCGTCGAGATCGCAAAGCGGCAGATTGTCCTCCACCTCGGCGCCGGCGCCATTCGGGCCCGGACGAACCCGGACGGTGCGCCAGCCGGGGAACGCGTGCCAGATCGCCGGATCGCGCATCTTCTCCATGACGAGCGCCGCCGGTTGGTGAAGGAGGATCCCGACCGCGACGCCACGCAGGCGCTGGGTCTTCTCCCGCGCCACCAGCGCCACTGTTCCGAGGGCTCGCAAGGGCGCCAGCGCTTGGGTGGAAAGTGGGCTCGAGTCGGGAAGGCGGGATCCGCCCGGCGGCGCCGTCGGCCGCCAAGCTGAGTCGCCGGCCGGATGCTCGGCGCGTAGCGCCGTTGCCCGCAGGGCCACGTACGCGGCGGCTGCCAACACCGCCTGCTCGCCAACGGAGCTGCGGGACATGATGCGCCGGAGCAGCCAGCTCGATCGTTTGACGTTCAGCCGGGCATCGACGATCAGCGTCGAGCCGCCGCCTGGGTTCGGGCTGACCGAGAACACGATCCGTCCAGGCGCGAAATCGCCGTCGATCAGATCGAACGTGACGCCATCCCCACGACACCTGAGCGCGAGCCGACCCGACAGGTTGAAGAGCGGAAACTCGAGCTCCCAATCGACGAGGGGCGCGGGCGCGCCCGGTTCGACGACGCTCGATCCGACCAGCGCGGGAATGAGCGCCCGGTAGTGCGCCGGATCGAGCAGCACCGCTCTTATCGTGGCCGGCGCGGCGGCGATCCGGGTGGCGCCGAGAAGGCGCGGCGCGCGCTCTGGGAACGGCTGCTCGATGAAAAGCAGATCGGAGCTCCCGTCGGCGGGCAGTGCGGCGCCGAGCGCGATCCCGAGCTCGGCGTCATCGGCCGCCTGCGCGTTCTGCGTCGCCGCGGCGGCTAGGGCGAAGGCGGAGAGCCACGCGGCCCCGAGCATGGCTTCAACTTTTCTTCTTGATGAGGACGCCGGGTGGGATGCTTTTGGTCCGCGACCCGGAATGCGGCGTTCCGCCCGCGGCGAGCTGGTCGAGATAGCCCTGGATCTGTTGGTGCGTGCTCGGTGGGAGCTCGTCGAAGCGGACGCCGACGTCGCCACTGCCCCCCGGTCCGAGGTGAGCCACCTTGCCCGGCAGGTGCAGCCGCTCGCCGTTCGGCAAGGTCATGATGATGTCGACCGGAGCGCCCATCGCCGCGCGCGCCCCCAGCGACAGGCGCATGCCGCCGATCGATAGGTTCACCGTGTAGACGGTGCGCAGCGCGCTCCAGTCCGGGATCCGCACCTCGACCAGCGATCGTGTGGGGAGGCGCGCCGTGATTCGCCGTTCGGGAACGGGTGAAACAGGTTCTTCTTCCATGGATTTTTAAGCCTGGCGTGATTATCTCACAGGCAACGACTTTCAAAGGAGACGCGATGAAAACGATTCTGTCCACCGCCACTGTGTTGCTTGCCCTCGGGAGCTCCGCCATTGCCGCCAAATCACTCAAGGTCACGATGAACGCCATCTCGCCCGACGGGGTGGGAAAGCCCATAGGGACGATTACCATCAAGGAGACCAAGGACGGCGTGACCCTGGATCCCAAGCTGAAGGGTCTCTCGCCAGGTGAGCACGGCTTTCACGTGCATGAGAAGCCGAGCTGCGATCCAGCGGACAAAGAAGGCAAGAAGACCGCTGGGCAGGCCGCGGGGGGACACTTCGATCCCGACGCGACCAAGGCCCACAAGGGTCCGGGGGGCGGCGGGCACAAGGGTGACCTGCCGAAGCTGATCGTTTCGGAGAAGGGGGAGGCGAAAGACAAGCTGATGGTGAAAGGGCTCACGCTCGCAGACTTCCAGGGCCGGTCGCTCATGATTCATGAAGGTGGAGACAACTACAGCGACACACCCAAGCCGCTCGGCGGCGGCGGAACGCGGGTGGCATGCGGGGTGGTTAAATAGACGGGGGGGGATCTATAAACTGACCAATGCGCCAGACTGACCGCATGCGCCGCGTGCTCGCGTTCATCAGGTTGGGGCGGCCGAAGTTTCTCGTGGGGGGGGTCGTGCTCTACGGGCTGGGGGCGGCGCTTGCGGTGAAGGGTGGGGCCGTGTTCGATTTGGGACGGTTTCTGATGGGGCAGCTGGTGGTGACTGCCGCGCAGCTCATGACCCACTACGCGAACGACTACTTCGATCTCGCGGCGGACCGGGCCAATCGGACGCCGACGCGCTTTTCGGGGGGGAGCCGCGTGCTGGTTGGGCAGACGTTGCGGCCCGCGGTAGCGCTGGGTGCCGCGCGGGTCCTGGCGCTGATCGCGCTCGGGCCCGCGGTGATGCTCGCGCGTCGTGCGGGTGGGGAGACGCTCCTGCTTGCGATCGCGATCGTCGGGCTCGCCTGGGGATACAGCGCGCCGCCGCTTCGGCTATGCGCGCGGGGCCTCGGCGAGGTCACGACGGCGTTGGTGGTGACGATGCTGGTGCCCCTGTGGGGCTACGCCTTGCAGGCCAGAACGTTGGCTGCGCCGATTTGGCTTGCGGCGGCGCTGCCGTCCGCGCTTCAGTTCGCGATGCTGCTTGCCATCGAGTTCCCGGACGCGGCCGGTGACGCGGCGACGGGAAAGCGCACGCTGGTGGTCCGGATGGGCGCACCGGCCGCGGCGCGGCTCTACGCCGTGGTCACCATCGCTGCGTTCGGCGCGCTGCCGTTCTTCGCGCGGGTGGGGCTTCCGGCGCGGGTCGCGGCTGCGCCGGCTCTGCTCGCCCCGGTCGCCATCTGGCAAGCCCTGCGCGTCGCGCGGGGGGCCTATGGAGATCCGGCGCGTTGGGAGAGCGTCGCGTTCTGCTCGGTGGCGCTGCTCATTGCCAGCTCCGGGCTCGAGCTCGTGGCGATCATCGCGGGCGGCTGAATCGCAACGCCCGCCGCGATGCCGACCAACCGGCGCATGATGAATGGCGCCGCTCGCATTCCGCGGAGCGTCGCGCGCGCGAGCGCGGGGCGGCGAACGACGAACACCAGCGCACGGGTCAACCGGTCGTGCGCGCGCAGAAGACGTTTTCGCGCGCGGTCGAATGGTGCGAGATGCGCATCTCCGTCAGCGAGATAGCGCGGCAAAATGGCGGCCAAGCGCTCGGCGGTGACGAGCGCGTGCGCGATCCCGCCGGCGGTCAACGGATCGGTCGCGCTCCACGCATCGCCGAGTAGGACCGCGCCGGGTGAAAAGCCGGCTCGCGCGCGGCGGGTCACGGGCGCGCGTCCGGTCGGTGCGGAAAGTGGCGTCGCGCCGTCGAGCGCCTCGCGCAACACGGGCTCGACGGCGATCCAGCGGTCGAGGGCGGCCCGGGCGCCGCCCACGAGCGCCCCGCGGTCGCAGAGCGCCGCGAGCAGGATCTCGCTGTCGGGCAGTGGCGCCGCGTAGAGCTCGTAGCCGCGGCCGATGAAGATCTCCAAACGATCGCTAAGCGCGCGGCCGGCCGCCAGGCGAAAGTGCATGCGGACACCATCACGAGTGGCGTCCGGAGCGCGGCCGTCGAGGCCGAGCGAGCGGCGCACGGGGGAGTCCAGACCATCGGCGCCCACCACCAGACGGGCGCGCCGGACCTCGCCGCCCACGCGCAAGCCGACGGCGCGCCCATTGGCGAGCGCCGCCCCTTCGACGGGAGCTTCTTCGAATACACGCACACCGGCTGTCGCGCGCGCCGCGCCGAGGAGCGTGTGATCGAGGTGCAGCCGTCTCTGGGCGATCGCATGGGCGCGACCGTCGGGCGAAAACGGGCTCTCGACCGTGAGGCCGAAGCCGTGGTAGCGCACAGCCGTTAGCGGGCGACCGCCGACGGCCTCGCGCAGGCCGAGGCGACCGAGCACGGCCACCCCCGCGGGCATGATCCCCTCGCCGCAGGGCTTTTCGCGCGGAAAGCGCCGTGCCTCGAAGACATCGACACGCAACCCGGCGCGCCCGAGAAGAATCGCCAGCGTTGCGCCCGCCGGTCCCCCGCCGGCGATGACCACGTCTACGGGATCGGCCATGGGACGAAACGGGGCTTGGCGCCGAAGGCGCGGCGGTACGCGTCGTCGGTCATCAACACCGACTCTTCGAGCGCCACGCGCCGGCGCAGGATCAGCGCGTGAAGCGCGGTGCCCGCGATCGCCGTTACGACCGCGCCGTGCACCAGGGGCAGCGCGAACAGCTCGACGAGGACCGCCAAGTAGTTCGGGTGGCGGACGAAGTGGTACGGGCCGGTCGTGACCACGCCGAGCGGCATCGAGCGCACGACGCGGACATTCCAGTGCACGCCCAGCGTCGCGATCACCCAGAAGCGCAGCAGGTTCGCCAGCGCCAACAGCACGAGCGCCGGCGCGGCGACCGCCGGAATGAAGGGACGGTGCCATGCCAGCACTTCGACGATGGCCCCGCCGAGAATTGCGGTGTGTAGCGCCACCATCGCGCCGAAGACCGGCTCGGGCAGCGGCGCCGCGCCGGTCGCGGCGAGGGCGCGCTGGTGCCGGCGGGAGACCGAGAGCTCCACCAGGCGGCAGACGGCGACCGCGGCCACAAGACAGCAAAAGAATCGGGTCGAGGTCAAGTCGTCAGCTCCACCGCAAAAGCAGCATCTCCGTCGAGAGACCGGGCCCGAAGGCGGCCAAGATCCCGTTTGCTCCAGGCGCCGGGCGGCGCTGGGTCAGCCACGCGTGCAGCACGAACAGCACCGACGCGCTGGATTGATTGCCGAACGACCGCAGCACGTCCCACGATGGCTGCGTGTCGTCGCGCGTGAGCCCCAATTCCTCTTCGATGAAGGCCAGGATCTTGCGTCCTCCTGGGTGCAGCACAAAGCAGCTGAGCTGCTCCCGCGTCAGCCCACGCCGATTCGCCAGCTCCCGCACCAGCGTCGCGATCTCGGTCTTGATCAGGCCCGGCACATCCTTGGACAGAACCGAATGGAAGCCGTCGTCTTTCAGGTCGAATCCGAGCGCGGCGGTGGTCTGCCGGAACAGGTGCGAGAGGGTTTCCAAGATCCGAACGCCACCTGGATTGTTGTTGCCGCCACCGTCGAGCAGCGCGGCCGCCGCGCCATCGCCGAAGATCGCCGTCGAGACCAGGTTGGCCAGCGACAGGTCGGCGCGCTGCAGGCTCAGGCTCGGGAGCTCGACCGCGACCACCAGGACCCGTGCGCGAGGAAATCCGACCAGGAAGTCGTGCGCCAGCCCGAGCGCCGCCGCGCCCGCCGAGCAGCCGAGCGCCGTGATCGGCAGCCGCCGCACGTCGGCGCGAAAATCGAGATCGTTGCAAAGGTGCGCGTCCAGCGACGGGATCATGATGCCGGTGCAAGACACCGTGATCAGAAGATCGATCTGCCGTGCCTCCACGCCCGCCCGCGCCAGCGCCTCCGCCGCCACCCTTCGTCCCAGCAAGATCGCGTTTTCCCGGTAGCGTGCTTGGACCTCGCCGAGCCCTCGCGCCTGGCCGAGGCGCTCGACTGGCTCCACGCTGAAGCGCCGCTCGACGGCGGCGTGATCGAAGATCTCCATGACGGCCTCGAGCCGCCGCGGCGACAGGGGGAGCACCGCGCGCAGCCGATCCTTCACCTCGGCCTGCGTGGCGGAGTGCGCTGGCACGGCCGTGGCCGTGCTCACGATGGTCGGCGCGCCTCTCATGGCCCGAAGCTAAGCCCGGGCCCACCCTGTCACAAGCCTCAGCTTTGACACGGACGACAAATCAACGATCGGGTGGCAGCGCTTTGCTCGCGCGGGCTGGGTCGTGGGAGGGTAGAGTCACGCCATGTCGCAGCAAGACGATCTCGTCGCGATGGCCCGCCGGCTGCTCATCAATAACTACCGCCAGGCCCCGGTGGTGATGGCGCGCGGCGAGGGGTGCGTGCTCTTCGACGTCGAAGGCCGCCGCTTCCTGGACATGACCGCCGGTGTGGCGGTGTCGATTCTCGGGCACGGGCACGCTGGCTTGGCCAACGCGATCGCGGCGCAAGCCCGCCGCCTCGTACACGTTTCAAACCTCTACTACATCCAGGCGCAGATCGAGTTTGCGGAGGCGCTCTCGCACCGGGCCTTCCACGGACGCGCATTTTTCTGCAACTCCGGCGCTGAGGCCAACGAAGCCGCGCTGAAGCTGGCGCGTCGTTACCAGGCGGTCGTCAAGCAGCAGCCGCAGCGGGTCGAGCTCGTGGCTTTCGAAAACGGCTTCCACGGCCGAACGTTCGGCGCGCTCAGCGTCACCGGTCAGGCCAAGTATCGTGAAGGCTTCGGCCCGATGGTCGGCCCGGTCCGCTTCCTGCCGTTCGGGGACGTGGCTGCCGCACGCGCGGGGATCGGCGCGCAGACCTGCGCGGTGATCGTCGAGCCGATCCAGGCCGAAGGGGGAATCAACCTACCGCCGCCGGGTTACCTGCAGGAGCTCCGCCGCCTCTGCAACGATGCCGGCGCGGTGTTGATCTTCGACGAGATCCAGACTGGCAGTGGTCGCACCGGAACTTTCTACGCGTTCGAAGGGGAAGGGGTGGTTCCCGACGTGGTGACGCTGGCCAAGGGGCTGGCCGGCGGCATTCCGATCGGCGCGATGCTGGCGAACGAAGAAGTCGCGCGGAGCTTCGAGCCGGGGACGCACGCCTCGACGTTCGGCGGCAACCCGTTCGCGACCGCTGCCGGGCTCTACGTCCAGCGCGCGATCGACGAGCTGGGCCTGCTCGACCACTGTCGGGAGGTGGGGGCCTATCTCGGCTCCGCGCTTTTGCGTCTCGGCGAGCGGCGCCGTCCGAAGACCCGTGGCGCGCGCGGGCGGGGACTCTTGCAGGGGCTGGTCCTCGACGGCGATCCCGGCGACATCGTGGCGCGGGCGCGCGCGCGCGGCTTGCTGGTGTCGGTCGCGGGCGGCAACGTTCTGCGTCTCGTGCCCCCGCTCATCGTCAGCAAGGCCGAGATAGACGAAGCCATCGAGATCTTGGACGCGGTTCTGGGTGAATCACGATGACCGCACCAGATCATCCGGCTTCGTTTCTCGCTTTTGCGGATCTCCCCGACGGCGGTATCGAAGCGCTGATCGTTCGCGCCGAGGAGCTCCGGGCCCTCCGCGCCGCACGCACCCCGCACGCGACCCGCCCAGGGCGGGTGCTCGGCATGGTGTTCGAAAAGGCGTCGACGCGCACGCGCGCCAGCTTCGAGATCGCGATGTACGACCTCGGCGGCCACGCGCTCTACCTCGGGATGCAGGGCTCGCAGCTCGAGCGGGGCGAGCCGCTGCGCGACACCGCGCGCGTCCTGTCTGGCTATTGTCATGGCATCATGCTGCGCACCTTCGGCCACGACCGCGCCGAAGAGATGGCGCGCTACGCGACCGTGCCGGTCATCAACGGCCTCACCGATCTGATGCACCCCTGCCAGGTGCTCGCCGACCTCCAGACGGTCGCGCAGCGGTTCGGCGCGGTCGACGTCGCACGCGGACTGCGATCGGTGAAATACGCTTGGATCGGCGATGGCAACAACATGGCCAACTCCTGGATCGAGGCGGCCGGGATCCTGGGCCTCGACCTGGCGCTCGCCTGCCCGCCGGGACACGAACCGGATCCGGGCGTGGTCGAGCGGGCGCGCGCGAGCGAGCGCGGGCGGATCAGCTTCTGCCGGGAGCCTGCCGAGGCGGTGGCCGGGCGGCAGGTTCTGTCGACCGACGTGTTCGCCTCGATGGGGCAGGAGGCGGAGGCCGAGGCTCGCCGGTTGGCCTTCGCTGGCTATTGCATTGATGCCGCGCTGCTGCGCCGCGCGGCGCCGGACGCGATAGTTCTGCACTGTCTGCCTGCCCACCGTGGCGAAGAGATCTCAGACGAGGTCATCGAAGGACCGGCGAGCGCCGTTTGGCGGCAGGCCGAGAACCGCCTCCACGCGCAGAAAGCCCTGCTCGAGCTGCTGCTTCCGTAAGGGAGTCGACCCACACGATTGCGGCGGTTACCGCTCAAGAGCGCGCGCAAACCCGCCGATTCTGACCACGATGAAGCCACGGGACGGATCCATCCCAAAGCTCGATCCCGAAAAACGTGCCGAGCGTCCCGTGACCAAGGAGATCGGCATCGATGACGACACCCAACCCGGCGAGGACATCGAGCTGGCCTTCGACACGGCAGACACCTGGGGTCGGCCTCATCCGATCGGCGGCGCAATGGAGACCGCTGAGATTGACGTCTCGCGCGATCGGCGCGTGACGCTGACGTCGCCCATCCCGGCTCAGCTGGCCGAGGCGATGCTTTCCGGCGGTACGGTCGGCCACCCGCGGGCCGATGACGAGCATCACACGCGGCGCGTCGGCGACTCGGATCGACAGTCCTTCGGTCCAGGACCGCGCTCCACGGCGTCGGCCGAAGCCGGCATCGCGCCCTGCCGGCAGCGCGCCGCCGCGCTCATCGATGAGGCGCGCGCGGCCCTCGATGAGGGCGATCTGACGGCGGCCGTGACCGCCGCGGAGGGGGCATTGCAGGAATCGGACGAGGCGCCGCCCCCCGGGATCGTGGAGGTCATCGAGCCGGCGCGGTCGCTCCTGGCTCGGGTCTTCGCCGCCTACGTCGGCCCGCTCGGCGGCATACCGGTTCTGGCGCCGCGCGCCGAGGAAATCGCGCGCGCCCGTCTGGGCGAGCGCGAGCGCGCCATCATCGGACGCATCGACGGTTCGCGCACCCTCGCGGAGCTGTTTGATGGCTCGGGCGTGGGGTCGACCGACGTGCTCCGGATCGCGGCGCGCCTGATCCGCGCCGGCGCGGTTCGCGTAATCTGAAGGCCCGCTCGGCGTCCGCTAAAGATCGACGTCGGCGCCGCCGATTGAATAGGGATGCTGGGCAAAGCCTCCGCGGTCGCAACGAACGGCCACGGGATCGTCGCGGGGGAAGCCGGTGGTACTGCGGTCGCGGGTCAAAACAGTGGCATCGCCACACAGGTTTTGGTCGTCGATGACGAGCCGGTCACGGCCCGCGGCTACGCACGCACGCTCGCGGCGGCGGGCTACAAGGTCAGCGTGGCCCACGACGGACGGGAGGCGGCGGCACTGGCCAAGGTCACGCCGTTCGACGTGATCGTCAGCGACATCGCCATGCCCGACATGGACGGCCTGGCGCTTCTGCGCGCCATTCGCGAAGGCGATCTCGACGTCCCGATGATCTTCATGACCGGCAGCCCGGCGCTCGAGAGCGCCCTCGCGGCCATCGAGTACGGCGCCTTCCGCTACCTGCTCAAGCCAGTCGCGCCCGAGGCCATGCTGGAGGTGGTCGGGCGCGCGGTGCGGGTACACCGGTTGGCGCGGGTCCGCCGCGAGGCCACCTTGGTGCACGAGCTGGAGGGTAAGCCGATCGGCGATCGGGCCGGTCTAGAGGCGCGGTTCGCGTCGGCGGTGGAAAAGATGTGGGTGGCGGCGCAGCCGATCATCTCGTGGTCGGGCCGGCGCATCTTCGCCTACGAGACGCTGCTGCGAACCGAGGAGCCGACGCTCCGCAGCCCCATTGACTTCTTCGACACGGCCGAACGCCTCGGCAAGGCCGCTGAGCTCGGGCGGATCATTCGCCGGAAGGTCGCGGATCTGCTGCGCGACACGCCGCCGCCGGCACACCTGTTCGTCAACCTCCACCCGGCCGACCTCGAAGATCCGGAGCTGTATGCGGAGGACGGCGCGCTGACGCCGTACGCGCGGCAAGTGGTCCTGGAGATCACCGAACGCGCCGCGCTCGACCGAATTCACGAGCTGCAATCGCGGGTGATGCGGCTGCGCGCCCTCGGCTACCGGATCGCGATCGACGATCTCGGCGCGGGCTATGCCGGCCTGACCAGCTTCGCCCAGCTCGAGCCCGAGGTGGTCAAGGTCGACATGTCGCTGGTGCGCGGCATCGACAGCTCGGCGGTGAAGCAAAAGCTGGTGCGCTCGATCATCGCGCTCTGCACCGAGCTCGGGATCCAGCTGGTGGCCGAGGGGATCGAGACCGTCGGAGAGCGCGACATGCTGATCGAGCTCGGAGGCGATCTCTGCCAGGGCTACCTGTTCGCCAAGCCCGGCCGCGGCTATCCCGTGCCGAACATGTCCTGACGGCGCTCGGCCGACCTAGCCCGATGCCGGCAGGCGCAGCAGGCGCAGAAGCTCATCGACCGCGGCCTCGGTTGCGGGGAGATCCCCGTCGTTGTCGATGACAAAGGTGGCGACCCGTACCTTGTCCGCGGTCGGGAGCTGCGCGCGGATGCGGGCCTCGGCATCCGCCTGGCTGAGACCGTCGCGCGCGCGGATGCGGGCGATCTGGGTGGCCTCGGAAGCCGTCACGACGATGAGCCCGTCGAAATCGCGCCACCGGCCCGTCTCGACCAGCAGCGTCGCCTCGTAGAAGGCCAGGACGTGACCGGCGGCCGCGAGGGACGCGATTCGCGCCGCGCCGAGCGTCTGGATACGCGGGTGGGTAATCGCCTCCAGGCGCGCCAGGGCGACAGGGTCGGCGAACACGATGTCGGCGAGACGCTTCCGATCGACCGCGCCGTTTGCCGCGACAGCCTGCGGCCAGGCGGCGGCGATCTCCGCGTGGGCCGGCTGGCCAGGGGCCACCACGTCGCGCGCCAGGGCGTCGGCGTCGACGACCGGGACGCCGCGGGCCGCGAACATCCGGGCGACGGTCGATTTCCCCGCGCCGATTCCACCGGTGAGCCCCAGGACCTTGAGGCCGCGTGCCACGGCTTCCGATGCTACCCTAGACGCGCGTGACCCGCGAACGACCCATATCCTTCATTCCCGACGTCGTCGAAGCCGACTTCGTGGCGGAGGCGCGCGATCTCGCGGGGATGCCGCCGCCGGGTCCGCCGGAGATCGCCATCTCCGGCCGTTCCAACGTCGGGAAATCGACGCTGCTCAACCGGCTGGCGAGCCGCAAGGGGCTGGCGCGCACCTCCAAGACGCCGGGACGTACGCGCGGCCTGGTGATGTTTTCGCTGCGGCTCGGGCGCAGCGCGCCGATTTCGGAGATTCGCCTGATCGATCTGCCGGGATACGGTTACGCGCAGGTGTCCCGCTCCGAGCGGCAGACCTGGCAGCCGCTCATCGAAGGTTACACGCGTGTCCGGCGATCTCTGGCGCTTTTCGTGATTCTCATCGACGCCCGGCGCGGCGTCGAGGGCGAGGAGCGGCAGCTGTACGAGTGGCTGGGAACGGAGAACGTCCCCGCCCAGATCGTGCTCACCAAGGTCGACAAGCTTTCGGCGACCGAGCGGGGCGTCCTTCGCGAGGGTTGCCGCCGGACGTTCGCTGGGCGCGCGCCGATCCTGATCTCGGGCGAGACGGGCGAAGGCGTCCCGGCGCTCTGGGCCGCGATTTTCGAGGCCGCGGCCGCCCAGGGTGCCGGGACCGGCATCGGCGGTTCCTGATGGCTGTGAACAAGGCTCCCCAGGCCTTCCGGATCGAGCCGATGCGGCGGAGCGATCTCGACGAGGTTGTGGAGATAGAACGGGTCTCGTTCCGCTGTCCCTGGTCGGGGCAGGTGTTCGTGGAAGAGATGGCGCGCGACTGGGCGCACGTCGACGTGGTACGTGACGCGGTTCGGGGCACCGTGCTCGCGTTCGGGAACTATTGGCTGGTGGCCGACGAGGTGCACCTGCTCAACGTCGCCACCGATCCCAGGGCGCGCCGGGCGGGGCTCGCGTCGCGTCTGCTCGCGCACATCATCGAGTTCGGCCGCTGTCATGACTGCCGCGTCGTGACGCTCGAGGTGCGCCGCTCGAACGCCGCGGCTCTGCGGCTCTACCGCCGGTTCGCCTTCCGGGCCGTCGGCGTTCGCCCGAATTACTACGCGGAGGACCAGGAGGACGCGATCGTGATGCTCCTGGATTTGAGCTGAGATGACCTTGGCGGCGGCGCTCGCGGTCACCGCGGCCCTCGCCGCGTGGCCGCCGGCTTCGCCCGGTGCGCCCGGGCCGTCGCTTCCCACAGGGGCGCCGCGTCCCGCCCAACCGGCCCACCCAGCATATCCGGCTCATCCGATTTCGCGCGGGGCGACGCGCGAGCCGGAGGTCGCGATCACCTTCGACGCCTGCGCCACCCGCAAGGGCTGGTACGGTTTCGACCGCGACGTGTTCGAGATCCTCAAACGCGAACAGGTGCCCGCCAGTATCTTCGTCTCCGGCCTCTGGGTCGATACGCACCCGGAGGCGATGGCCGACCTGGCGCGCGATCCGCTGATCGAGTTCGGCGACCACTCGTACGACCACCCGCACATGACGCGCGTGTCGGCAGCGCAGATGGGCGACGAGATCGATCGGACCGAAGCGGCGCTGGCGCGTTACGGCCGGCGCTCGGTCGCCTTCCGCCCACCGTTCGGCGACTGGAACCGGCGCGTCCTCGCGGTCGCCAGCGCGCGACGGCTTCCGACGGTCACGTGGAACGTCGTCTCGGGCGATCCGAGCGCTAAGACCACCACCGCCGGGATGATCCGCGCTGTGGTCGGCCAGGCCCGCGCGGGATCGATCGTCGTTTTTCACATCAACGGGCGCGGCTGGAAGACCCACGAGGCGCTGCCTTCCATCCTGCAGTCGCTCCGCACGCGGGGCTTTCGCTTCGTGCAGATCTCGGAGCTGATGAGCGCGCCGGTGTCCGCACCGACCTCATCACAGACCCCATCGACCATGCCGACGTTGGCCGTGCCGTAGCGTGAGCGCCGGCGTTCGACTTTCGCGTCCGACCCCAGCACTGGCGCGCGCCCAGGCTCTGTGGATCGCGGCGATCGAGCCCTGGCTTGGGCTCGGGTATCGGCCTGCGGGGCTTGGCCGCTACCTGGCGCGGAAGGCGGGCACGGGAAGCATCTGGATCGCGCGCGCCGGCGCGCGCGCGGTGCCGAGCGCGATCGTGGTGGTCGATGACGGCTTTCTGCTCGGCGGATTCATCGCGCTGCTGGCCGTGCGGCCCGAGACGAGTGGCCGGGGGCTCGGCCGGGCCCTGGTCGAGCGTGTCGCGGCAGAGGTCTTCGCGAGGCGGCGCTGGCTGTTCGTGTCTTGCGACGGGAACAATCGCGCCGCACTGCGCTTTTACCGAAAAATGGGATTCTCTAGCGTGGGGCGCCTCCCCGATCTGGTTCGCCCGGGGAACGTCGAAATCCTGCTGCGGAAGGGAGCCGTCGGGCAAAGGCCGCCGTCTCCCACGCGACCAAGTTTGGGACCCTCGAAGGGTCCCAAGCCCCCCGCGAAGGGAGCCGCCGGGCAAAGCCCGCCGTCTGCCACGCGACCAAGTTTGGGACCCTCGAAGGGTCCAGCCCCGACGAGACTGCGGCGCACAAATTTTCCGGCAGGGCCAACTCGGGTCGGTTACCATCGAGAGCGCTCATGATTGGGGAGAAATTCGGCAACTACCGAGCGGTGTCGCTGCTCGGCGAGGGGGGCATGGGCGCCGTCTATTTGGCGGAGCACCCGGGAATCGGTCGTCGTGTCGCCGTGAAGGTTCTGCACAAGAACTACATCCGGGACGAAAGTCTGCTCACGCGGTTTCTGAACGAGGCGCGGGCGGCCAACGCCATCCGCCACCCCAACATCATCGAGATCCTCGACTCCGGGACGATCGCGGATGGAACGCCGTTCCTGGTGATGGAGCTCCTCGAAGGGGAGAGCCTGGGGACGCGCATTCGCCGTGTCGGCCGTCTGGCGATCCCGACGGCGGTCGAGTTCGCCTACCAGACCGCGTCGGCGCTCGGGGCGGCGCACAAGAAGGGCATCGTCCATCGCGATCTCAAGCCGGACAACCTGTTCGTAGTTCCAGATCCGCACGAGCCGGATCGCGAGCGGATCAAGGTGCTCGACTTCGGGATCGCGAAGCTGCAGCAGGGGAGCGCCGGGGACTCGGTCAAGACCCGAACCGGGACGCTGATGGGGACGCCGATCTACATGTCGCCCGAGCAGTGCCGCGGGACCAAGACCGTGGACCACCGCAGCGACATCTACTCGCTGGGGATCATCTTCTTCGAGATGCTCTGCGGCCAGCCGCCTTTCGTCTCGGAGGGATTCGGCGAGCTGGTCAACATGCATCTCAACGTCTCGGCGCCGGCGCCGTCGACGCAGCGGCGAGAGATCCCCCCGGCGATCGACGCCGTGGTGCTCCGGATGCTCGCCAAGAATCCCGACGACCGTTTCCCCGACATGGCCGAGGTGCAGACGGCGCTCAAAGCGTCGGGCGGGTCGATGTTCGTCGTGCGGGGGTCGGTCCCTTCGTCGCCGGAGCTGGGAAGCAAGACGCCGCCTCCGGGGGCGGTCGGGCAGCAGACCTCGCCCAGCAATCCGGACCTATGGAAGCTGCCGAACCTGCGCGAGACGACGTTTTCGACCGGCGTCGGCGAGCGGGTGGCCGCGTCTGCCGGGTCGCGGAAAGGCAAGGGCCTGCTGATCGTGGTCGGCGCCGCCGCGGTGGCGGTCGCTGCGGGTGTGTTCGTTTTTCGCGATGGCGAGAAGGTCGGCGTGCAGCACGTCGAGGCCGAGACGACCAAGGGCGCGACGCCCACGGGGCCAACGAGCGCGACGAAGGTCGCTATGGCGGCGCCGGCGACGCAGGCGCCCGCCGCGGTCGTACACCCCCCAGTGGCGGCCGCGCCGCAAAAGGTCGCCGTCCGGATCGAGTCGGATCCGCCGGGCGCGACGGTCGTCGACGACGCCGACGGCGGCGTGCTCGGAACGACGCCGTTCGTGCTGACGCGCCCGCGCGGCGGCACCATCAAGATCCGCATGGAGAAGGACGGCTACACGCCCAACCCGCACGCCCTTTCGCTCGACGAGGATTCGACCATCGAGCTGACGCTGGAGCACAAGCCGGCGCCGAAGTCGCCGCACGTCCACAAGACGCCCCACGTCGCGCCGGTGGACTCGGAACCGGCGAAGCTTTGATCGTTTGAGCAGTGAGTGGTAAGGGCGCAGCCGCGCAGGATTCACCGCCTCACTCCTCCCGGCGCACGAGTCGCTCGACGGCCACCCCGTCGCGCATGTGCTTCTCGACGATCTCCGGCACGTCCGAGGCGGTCACGCCGACGTACCAGACGGCTTCGGGATAGACGACGATAGTTGGGCCCTCGAAACACGGCCCAAGGCAGCCGCTGGGCGTGACGGCGATGCGCCCCCACAGCTCCGGGTGCCTGCCCAACCCCTCTTGCAGGGCGCTCAGGATTTCTCCGGCGCCCTGCGCTCCGCAAGAGGGCTTGCCGCCGGCAGGGCGGGCGTTGTCGCAGACGAAAAAATGGCGCTCGATTTTGGGCATGACCTCGCCAGGCTCCCATATATGATCAGCCCATGTCCCGGCAAGGCGCACGTATTTCGCTGATACCGGTGATCCTCGCCTTCGTCTTCCCGGCGATCATCGGCGCCGCGGTCGCGCTGGCCTATTACGGCTATCGCTATGCGGTCGCGGCGTCTGTGCGCAGCAAGGCGTCGCTCATGGAAGGGAACCAACAGCTCGCAAACCTCTTGGTCGAGCAGGTGCAGGACCGCATCGACAAATCCGACGCCGAGCTGTTCGAGGAGGTGGAGTGGAACGACGCCAGCGCCGAACCGCCCGGGAAGGTCGATTTACCGGCCGGCGTCGAATCGGTGGCGCTGCTCGACGCGGGGCTCAAGATCCGATCGCTCTACCCGGCGCCAGACGCCACGCGCCGGCGGCGGGAGCTCGAACACTGGCAGAGCTACGTCAAGGGGCTCGAGTGGAAATCGCTCCAGCCCTGGACGCCGGATCAGCCCGGCAACTTTCGCCACCTGCACCAGCTCTTCGAGGGGAAGTCGGTGCTCATCGCCTACGCCGCCAAGAAGACCGCCGACGATCACGATTACTACGTGGCGGCCAAGCTGGATCTCACGCTGATCGCGAAGGACTGGATCCCCGACGAAATGGACGTCGTGACGGGGAAGCGCCGGGTGGTGATCCTCGATGAGGTGGCGCGCGCTGTGTACGGTGAACCGCAGCCGCCCACGCCGTTCCAATACGAGGCGTCGTTCGGCAAGACGCTCTACGCGTGGCGCATTCAAATCACGCCGCGCAACGTGGCCGAGCTGCGCGCGCAGGCCGAGACGGAGCGCCTGCTGGGCGTGCTCTTGGTGCCGGTCTCGACGGTGATCATCGCGGTCGGGTTGGCCGTGGTGTGGCTGTCGGTGCGGGCGGAGCGGCGGGCCTCGCAGATGAAGAGCGACTTCATCGCCAACGTCTCGCACGAGCTCAAGACGCCGCTGTCGCTGATTCGGATGTTCGGTGAGCTGCTGGCGACCGGCAAGCACAAAGGGGAACCGATGGCGCGCGAGTACGGCGGCATCATCACGCGTGAGTCGGAACGCCTCGCGCACCTCATCGACAACGTGCTCGACTTCGCGCGGCTCGAGCGCGGTAAGGCAAGCTACAGCTTCGCGGAGGGGCGGCTGGAAGAAGTGGTGGAGAGGGCGCTGGACGTCTTCCGCCATCGACTGGAAAAGGAGAAGGTGCGCCTGCACACCGAGATCGAGCCGAACCTGCCGCGGGTGCGGATGGACGAGGACGCCATGACGCTGGTGCTGCTGAACCTGGTCGACAATGCCGTCAAGTACGGGGGCGACGGCGGCGAGGTCTCGGTGCGGCTGCGGCGCGCGCCCGGAGCGGTGGCCCTCGTCGTCAGCGATCAGGGATCGGGGATCGCGCCCGACGAGCAACGGCGAATCTTCGAGCGTTTCTACCGCGCCACGGCCGCGCGAACGCGCAACGTTCGCGGCAGCGGCATCGGTCTGGCGCTGGTCAAGTATATCGCCGAGGCGCACGGCGGCCGGGTCGAGGTCGAAAGCGCCCCCGGACGCGGATCGACCTTCACCGTCTACGTGCCCGTGGCGCCGGTAATGACCCCCGCGCCAGAGGAGCGCGTGGCATCGTGAGCGGGCAGGCGTCCTTCGTGGGGCTGGGCGCCGCCGCGGCGCGACGCCGGATCCTGGTCATCGAGGACGAGCCGGATCTGGTGCGCGGCCTGCGCGATGCGCTGGAGTTCGAAGGGTTCGAGGTTCTGTCGTCGGGGCTCGGGCGCGAAGGGGTGCGCCTTCTGCGCGAGCGCGGGTCGGATCTGGTCTTGCTGGATTTGATGTTGCCCGACGCCAACGGATTTTCCGTGTGCGAGGAGATCCGATCTACCCACCCGCTGGTGCCGGTCATCATGCTGACCGCCCGCTCGCAGGAGACCGACAAGATTCGCGGGCTCGACGTGGGCGCCGACGACTACGTGACCAAGCCGTTCTCTATCGGCGAGCTGGTGGCGCGCATCAAAGCCATCTTTCGTCGCCTGCATCGAGTAGCGATGCCTAACGAAGAGATCCAGATCGGCGCGGCTCGGATCGATCCGCGCAAGCACGAGCTTTCCCGAAAGGGGAAGACCTATGCGCTGTCCTTCTACGAGGTGGAGCTGCTGCGCCTGCTCTGGGAGCGCGCCGGACAACCGGTGACCCGCGAGGAGATCTTGGAAAAGATCTGGGGCGTTTCCGGCCACGCCACCACCCGCAGCGTCGATAACTTCGTCGTCAAGCTGCGCAAGAAGATCGAAGAGAACGCCGCCAACCCGCACCACATCCTCACGATCTACGGCACCGGCTACAAACTGGTGCTCTGAGTGAGCCGAATCGCCCGCGCGAAGGTGCAGCCGCGCCGCCGGGACCTGCTGATTGGCGGCGCGGGCGCTGCTTCACTCGCCGTGCTCGGGGTTCGGCCGGGCCGCGCCGCCACGCCCGGCCCGCCGATTGCGGAGGCGGGCGCGCCGCCGGTGGAGGTCGACGTTCACTGCCACACGTTCTGCTCCGCCGACCTTCCGATCGTCGGGTTCGTGGCGCACTACATTCCGGGGCTGAGCGATCTGTCGCGTCTGGTGACACGCTGGCCGGAGCTGGTGGTGCGAGCGCTGGTCGGTGCGGTCGCGACGCTGCCGAATGCCGCGGCGCCGACTGGCGAAGAGGAGCTGGCCGAGCTGCGCGCGCTGCTCTCGCTTCCCGGACGCGGCGGCGTCCCGCCAGTGGTGGCGCTCGCGCCGGAGGCGATCGACGCGCTTTTGGAGGCCCTGACCAAGCACCTTCCGTTTTCGGTGGGCGCGGACCAGCGGCGGATCGTTGCGCGTTATCTGGAGGCGCTGTATCTGGTCGCACATTCGCGGGGCGCGATCGCGGCGACTTTGGCGCAGACCTTCCCCTCCGTCACGTTGTTTTCGCCCGCGCTGGTCGACTACGACGCCTGGTCGGAGGATCGCGCGCCGACGCCGTTGTGGACGCAGATCCTGATCCAGGAGGCGATCGCGCGGCTCTCGATCGAAGGGCGCATCGGCCGGCCCGGCGCGCGGTTTCACCCGTTCGTGGCCTTCGATCCGCGGCGGGACATCGAAGCCGGGCGGCCGGCGCCGGCCAGTGTGGCGCCTGCCACCTCCGGCGCGGCGCTTGCCACCTCCGGCAGGGCGCCTGCTGCG
>CAAGKR010138050.1_pt1 | contig 19133 bp, 20 predicted proteins | sample 2556971 | NCBI WGS metagenome assembly CAAGKR01 (sample SAMEA5207829, study PRJEB30636) | soil metagenome | biome: forest; feature: boreal; material: soil | place: USA | collected 2011-09 | depth 1 m | reverse complement strand
CCTGATTTAACAGAATCCTTTGCAATCTTCACACCATCTTCCAAACTATAGACCTTTCCAGCTATAAAAAGAATGGCTGCGGTGTTAACTAAACACAGATTGAGTCTCGCATCCTCCTCCTTTGAGGTATTTTTACCTTCTAAAACAGCTTTAACAACTTTAAGATTGTCTTCAATGGTTTCAGGGGCTTTAATATATATTGGATCCGATCTTTTAACTCCAAAGTCTTCAGGATAAACTTCTTCAATCTTTATAACACCATTTTCAAGATAGGCAATCCTGGTTTTTCCAATGGTTGAAATTTCATCCATTGCAGGTTTGTCATTTTCATCGTAGCCGTGCACAACCATGGCACGTTTCACACCAAGATTTTTAAGGACCTCTGCTATTAAATCAACATATTCAGGTTCAAAAACCCCTAAAAGTTGAATTTCAGCATTTGCTGGCGATGTTAAGGGACCTAAAATATTGAAAACCGTCCTTATACCTAGTTTCTTTCTTATGGGCATCATCTTTTTCATGGCCGGGTGAAAGTTAGGTGCAAACATAAATCCCATACCAGTTTTTTCAAGACATTCACTAACCCCATGAGCATTACAATTTATATTCACCCCTAATGCTTCTAAAATGTCAGCTCCACCACATTTACTGGTTATACTCCTGTTACCATGTTTTGCAACTGCAACACCCGATGATGCTGCTATTATTGCGGATGTTGTACTGACATTAAATGTTTTGAACCTATCACCACCAGTTCCGCATGTATCAACCAGGGGATCCTTAAGATCTGTTTTTATCTCGATACAAACACTTCGCATTGCCTTTACAAAACCCGTGATCTCTTCGGCGGATTCACCCTTGACTGCCAGTGCTGTTAAAAAGGCTGCACTTTGAAACTCATCAGCCTCCCCATTCACCATCTCAATCATACAATTATAGGCTTCATCTTCGCTCAAATCTAATTTTGATACGACCTTTGCTAAACCTTCACCAATCATAATATTCCACATTCCATTTTTATTTAATTATAGGAGTTTATCTATCTATTTTTAGTAGATTCCTTGAGTTCTTTACAGAAAATTCCTATTTCATGCTTGCCAATGTCCATGTCATCCAGATTTTGGGTGATAATATTGATTATGGCACTTGCAACAATAGCACCATCTGAACCTGATTGTATAACATCCTTAACATGTTCAGGTTTTGAAATACCGAATCCAACAGCTATTGGAAGATCCGTATGATTTTTAACACGTTTTATAAGGTCCACGGTACTTTTTTTAATATCGGACCTTGCACCAGTGACCCCCATAACAGCCACAACGTATAAAAATCCTGTGCACATCTCAACTATTTCAGCTATCCTTTCATTCGTTGTTGTCTGGGCAACCATGAATATCTGGTCAAGATCGTATTTACTGGCCATTTTAACAGCATCACCAGCTTCTTCAGGTGGTAAATCAGCCGCTAATATCCCAGTTATACTTGCATTTCTGGCTTTACTATAGAATTCTTCCAATCCCTTCCTGTAGATGAGATTGTAGTAGACAAGTATACCTATTGGTATGGATGTAAATTCTCTGATTCTACTGATAAATTCAAAGCATTTTTCTGTTGTCATTCCAGAATTGAGCGATCTTATATCTGCTGCCTGTACACTGGGCCCGTCTGCAACTGGATCACTGAATGGAAATCCTATTTCAAGTGCATCTGCTCCGTTATCAACGTACTGACGTACTATTTCAATGGATGTTTCAAAGTCAGGGTCACCTGCAACTGTAAATGGTATAAAAGCACCTTCACCCCTATTTTTAACTTCTTGGAACATTTCTTGATAGCTCTGTAATTGGTTAGAGTTATTAAGATATTTCTTTAATGGTCTCATACCTCAACCCCCATTTCCTTTGCAACCAAGAACATATCCTTGTCTCCCCTTCCTGAAAGATTGATTATTATAGTTTTACCCTTGTTTTCTTTAATTTTAGAATATTTCTCTGCATATGCAGCTGCATGGGAACTTTCAAGTGCGGGTATAATACCCTCGTACTTGGATAATAATTCAAATCCCCTTAAAGCCTCTTTATTGGTTACAGCCACATAATCCGCACGTCCAGTTACCTTGAGATATGCATGTTCCGGCCCTACACCCGGATAGTCCAGACCAGCCGACACTGAATGGGCCTCTGAAATCTGGCCGTCATCATCTTGGAGTACAAATGATAGTGAACCATGGAGTATTCCTTCTGTGCCCTTGCACAGTGTTGCTCCTGTTCTATTGGTTTCAACACCTTCTCCTCCACCTTCAACTCCTATAAGTGCAACATCCTTGTCATCAACAAAGCCTGAAAAGATTCCCATGGCATTACTTCCACCACCAACACATGCTATAACAGCATCAGGAAGTTCTCCTTCCTTTTCAACTATCTGTTTTCTTGCTTCTTTTCCAATTACACTCTGGAAATGTTTGACCATGGTTGGGTATGGATGTGGACCCATTGTTGAACCTATCAGGTAATGGGTGTTCTCGACATTTGAGATCCAATCCCGAAATGCCTCGTTAATTGCATCTTTAAGTGTTTTTGAACCTGTTTCAACCGGTATAACACTGCCACCAGATAATTCCATCCGGAAAACATTGAGCTTCTGTCTTTCCACATCTTCACTGCCCATATAAACTTCTGTTGGAATTGAAAGCATTGCACCAACAACCGCCGTTGCAATTCCATGTTGACCAGCACCAGTTTCTGCTATTAAACGTGTTTTACCCATATATTTTGCCAAAAGACCCTGTCCAAGTGTGTTATTTATTTTATGAGCTCCTGTGTGGAGCATGTCCTCCCTTTTAAGATATACTTTACAACCAAATTTCTCTGATAAATTTTTTGCAAGGTACAGTGAGGTTGGTCTTCCAGCAAATTCACGTAAATAAAATTCAAGTTCTTCAACAAACTTTTCATCGTCTTTATACTTTAAAAATGCCCCTTCAAGCTCCTCCAGAGCAGGTATAATTAGTTCTGGAACAAATGTTCCACCGTATTTACCAAACTTTCCGTTGGTTATCATCCAAATCACATCCTAATATAATTCTAAATCCAAATCTTGTTATTATCAATACAATCTGTAACAGCCTATTTCATGCCTTTATATCCATTAATTCATCTACTCGTTCAGGATTTTTGATTCCTGGTGCATCTTCAACACCCGAATTTACATCCACATAATCTATTACCCTTTCAAGTATTGCCTTTGTATTTCGAATTCTTTCAGAGTTAATTCCACCAGCCAGGAATATTTCCAGATTATGTTTGGCTTCTTTGGCAATTCTAACAGCTTCGAATGCCATATCTATTGGAATTTGTTTTCCTGTGCCACCGCTTTTGCCATTTACCTGGTAATCGAAGAGCAGGGCATCGCATGTTTTTGCAAAATCTTCTATTTCCAACACCTTTTCCTCAGAGAATTTTATACCATTTCCAGTGGTATAGTCTAGTGAGTCTTCCGATATTCCCACGACCCTGATGATCTTCATATTAGGTTCGACTGGTGTTCTGTGAAAATTTTCTATCCATTTGAGATATTTTATTTGACTGAATGTTAATGAATGAAGCTGAACATTTCTTATACCTGTTTTTTTCATTTTCATCACAACTTCTTCTGGATTTTCGGGTTCTAACACCATAACCGCCCTTTCTCGATTTTTAAGTTCTGATACTAATTCTATGATCTCCTTGAGCTTCACATACCTCTTGGATCTTTTGATATTTATGAATCCTATGAGGTTGGCTCCTGATCCTTCGCATTTGGAAACATCCTGGGATCTGGTGATTCCACAGATTTTAACTTTCATATTCTAACTATCCTTTCACCCTTAACAGCATTGATAATGTTGGTTGCTGTTTTTAACATTTCATTATATCCGTCTGCACCCATGATAGATGTTCCTATAAGCAGTGCATCAACACCATACTCTGATAGTTGTATTGCATCGTCTTTTGATCTGACACCACTTTCAGATACTAGGATAACTTCGGACGGTACATATTCTGCGAGCTTCTCTGTTGTTTTAAGTTCTACAACGAAGTTCTCCAGGTTTCTGTTGTTTATGCCTATAATTTCTGCACCTGCATTTAATGCATTTGATATATCTTCCCTGTTTCTGCATTCAACAAGCGGGTCTATTTTGAGTTCATTGCATATTGAAATTCCCTCTTCAAGGTTGGGGTAGATACTATTCATCAATAGAACTGCACCTGCACCTGCATTTTTTGCCTGATATATCTGATATTCGTTGACTATAAAATCCTTTCTAAGTGTTGGAATATCTATAAGGGTGTGTGCTGATCTTAGGTTTTCCAAGCTGCCCTTGAAATATCTTTCCTCTGTGAGTATGGATATGGCAGATGCACCCGATTGTTCAAAGGCTTTAAGTGCATCTTCTATTGTTATGTTTGAGATATCACCCATAGATGGTGAGGCTGGTTTGTATTCACATATAACACCCACATCATCGTCCTTATCCAGTGCTTTTTTGAAGCTGAAACTATTCTTCCAGATTATATCTGAATCTGTTTTAGATGATTCTATTTCATCTTTAAGAATATCTATTGGTATTAATTCCATTTCCCTCTGAAGATCCTTTCTTCTGTGTTTTATTATGTCGGATAACTGGACCCTGTTTTTTTGAACCTTCATTGGCTTATCTCCACAAAGTTTTCCAGTAGTTTGATGCCTTGGGAAGTGCCAATTGATTCTGGATGAAATTGAAGTCCATATATGGGTTTATCTCTATGTTTTATTCCCATTATCATACCATTATTGGTTCTTGCAGTTATTTCAATACAGTCTGGTGTGTTTTTATCGACACAAAACAGTGAATGGTACCTTGCAGCTATTAATGGATTGGGTATGCCGCTGAAAATTCCATCTTCTGTGTGGTATATACTGCTCTGTTTACCGTGTACTGGTTCATTACGGCTTATTTCACCACCATATGCAATGAATATACCCTGATGTCCTAGACATACCCCGAGTATTGGAATTTCAGATCCTAGTTCCTTTATAACCTGCATGGATACACCGAAGTCCCTGCTTTTATCCGGGCTTCCAGGTCCTGGTGATATTATTATGCCCCGGGGGTTGAGTTTTCTGATCTGGTCAACTGTTATTTCATTGTTTCTTATAACTTCTATATGGGGATAAATTTCTCCAACCATTTGGTAGAGGTTGTAGGTGAATGAATCGTAGTTGTCGATTATGAGTATCATTTAATATCACCATCAATTGTTTTAACCCGATTAAACATGTTTTTATTTGCATTGTTAAGAGCGCTTAGAAGGGCTCCAGCTTTATTTTCACCCTCATAGTATTCTTCTTCGGGTATGGAATCGTGTACTATACCCGCTCCTGCCTGTATTTTGGCATGGTTTCCATCGCATACCATGGTTCTTATGGTGATGGCAAAATCTGCATTCCCATTGAGTGAGAAATATCCCACCGCACCTGCGTAAGGTCCCCTTGGTTTGTTTTCTAGTTCGTCTATAATTTCCATTGCCCTTATCTTGGGTGCACCACTGAGTGTTCCGGCTGGAAACATTGATTCGAATGCATCTACAGCTGTTTTATCACTTTGTAGTCTTCCCTGTACACGTGATACAATGTGCTGTACATGTGAAAACTTTTTCACATCCATGTACTCAGGAACTGTTACAGTTCCAAATTCACTTACCTTTCCCACATCGTTTCTTGCAAGGTCAACAAGCATTAAATGTTCTGCTCTTTCCTTCTCATCCTCTAAAAGTTCTTTCTCGAGTTTTTTATCCTCGAGTTGTGTTTTTCCCCTTTTCCTTGTTCCTGCTATTGGAAAAGTTTCTACCATCCTGTTTTCAACTCTTACAAGCATTTCCGGGCTTGAACCTATTATTTCACGTTCACCGATTTTAAGGTGGTACATGTAGGGTGATGGATTTATCTTTCTTAAACTTTCGTAGAATGACAGCTTGTTTCCCCTTAATTCATATTCTTTGGCGTTTGAAATTACATCCTGGAATACTTCACCCGCATTAATTCTTTCCTTGACTTCTATAACCATGGCTTCAAATTCTTGTTTCGTGAAGTGCTGGTTTTTTTCCGTGTATTCTATGCCTTCGATCTCATGGGTTTCCCCTGCAATTTCTTCTATTTCTTCGAGTCTGTTCTCGCCTAGTGTGACGTATTCACATTTATTGCGGATTCTGTCAAATATTATTCCATCAAGAAACAGTCCAAATTCAAAGTCTGGCTTTTCACCGGGTAACAGGTCAATGGGTTGGAAGTGTCTTGCTGCTTCGTATGAAACATATCCAACTAGACCTCCCCTGAATCCTTTTTTTCCATTTGCCTGGGAGGTCAGTTTTCGGATTTCATCGAAGGGATTTTTAACCTCAATTTCCTGTTTTTGTCCATCGGTTTCTATTTCCAGGATGTTATCCCTGGCCCTTAGAATTGCCGATGGTTTAAATCCTAAAACTGAGAATCTTGCAAGTCCACTGTCACTTTCCATTGATTCTAATAGGAAGGTGCTGGAGTAGTTTGAGTATAAATTTTTAAATAATTCAAAAGGAGAATTAAATTGTAGATCATTACTCTTAGGTTCGTTTATTTTTATATTGTATTCGCCAAAAACATTCACTGCCTTCCATAATTGTCACCTTGATAATTTAATAGTAAAATTATTCAACAAAATATAGTACTTCAAAGTACTATTTAAAGCTTTAGTGTACAAATATGTACATAGATTTATATAGTTGGTTCATTAATGAATAGTTTGTGAGATAAAATGTGGGACAGAATAAAACATAAATTTGATAAATTCCCTGCAAGAATGGCTGTTGCAAGGAAGATAGTTGAACTCGGACTTAGGGTTGGAAAAACAGGTAAAATATACTGTGGAAACGTGGAAATCAGTGATGTAGCCCTTGCAAGATCGGTTGGAGTTGATAGACGAACAATTAAATCAACTGTAGATGTTATCCTTGCAGATCCCCAGCTTTCAGGAGTATTTCAAAACATATTCCCTGCTGGTACACTGCTTAAAAATGTAGCAGATAATCTTGGTTTCGGTGTAGTTGAAATTGAAGCAGAAGCAGGAAATGCAGGCATACTCGCCAGATCAACTGAACTAATATCTTTAGAGGGTATAAGTATCAGACAGGCACATGCCGGAGATCCTGAATTGGAGGAAAACCCAAAACTCACCATAATAACGGAAAAACCTATTAAAGGAGAGCTTATAAACAAGTTTCTGAATATTCCTGGTGTAAAAAAAGTTTCAATCTACTAAATACAACATGATGAATGTCCACTATTTTTTTAATAAATATCTCCTAATTTAATAGTCTTTAAACGACTCTTCCAGCATGTTCGAGTTGATTAATACACTTTAAGACCATTATTAAAGTACTCTACAGTAATATCCCCATAATTAATCTATTTTTTAGGGAGTTCCTATGAGCTCCTTTAGATTTTCTGGTAGTTTTGGATTTGATAGTTTGTAATGTATCCATACTCCTTCTTTACGCCATTTTAATAGACCCGCATTTTTTAATAGATTTAAATGGTGAGATACTGTTGGTTGTGGTTTATCAAGTGCGGTCATTATCTCACAGACACATAGTTCATCGTGTTCCAATAGGTAAACTATTTTTAGTCTCGTAGGATCTCCAAGTGCTTTGATTATATCTGCATTTTTTTGTATTTCATCTTCCACTGGCATTTCAGAAAGTATTTTTTCTAGATTCTCAATCTGGTTACAGTTGGGTTTTCCTACTCCCTTAACTTCACATGTTTTCATAGTCAGTCCTATACAACCTGATATATTTAAATATATGGATATTAATAGTTGGGTGAGAATGGAACATTTAGGACTAAAGAATGACCAAGCAAAAATCAAAGGAAAAAGTTCTGATTATCTGTAACCACAACTCAGCCAGATCCCAGATTGCCGAAGGACTATTAAAATCATTATATGGCGAATATTATGAGGTTTACAGTGCTGGAAGTAATCCTACTACTGTAAATCCATATGCAATAAAAGTTCTGTTAGAAATTAGTGTTGATATATCCGAAAATCGATCTAAAAATCTTAAAGAATTTGAAGGTTTAGAATTTGACTATGTAGTTACAGTATGTGGTGTAAAAGGTCAAACATGCCCATTTCTCTCTGGAGGAAAAACTTATATCCAAAAACCATTTGAAGATCCTGCAGAAGTTAATGGAACTGACCATGACAAAACTCAAGCATTCAGAAGAACTAGAGATGAAATTCTATTTTGGCTTGAGAAGACCTTCAAGGTATGAGTGTTTTGGGTGTATATAATATTATAAATGTGTTATAAACTAGGATACATTCATTATACAGCAATTAATGGGTTTTCTTGTTTCGAATGTAAAAGAAGATCCTTTTATTAATTTTATACTAAAAAAATAGTTATTTCGTTTTGTAATCATTTAATTTGTCCATTTTATGGATTTTAGAGGTTTATTTATTTTCAACTCTTTTAATTTCATTTTTTATTTTGTTTTTCATATATTCAACACAAATTTCACCGTTATCGTCAAGTCTGGAGACATCTGTAGGTTTTAAATTTTTTTTATTAAGTTCATCCATTACATTAATATTTTGAATGGGTTTTACTCCCTTTTGTTCCAGTATTTTAAGGGTGCAGTCACCATCACAACCACTAATAGCGATAATTGGATATTTCTTGATTAAATTTTTAAATCCATCCCTATCTGCTGATGTAGCCCCCATACATATGGATATGGTATTATCTGTTTCTTCAACTATATCTGCAGATATTACTCGGGAAACTAAACCATATGAACTCATTCCACTGCATGCTGCTAGTGCTATCTTATTTTTTTTATTCATTTACATCATCCTATTAAAATAATTTTATTGTATCCTATGTTCATTGATTTGAAGAGATCTAGATCTAAATTAGACTTCTATTTTTTTTGATCCTAATTTAGAATTCATCTTGTCAAATCTATTTTTAATGTGTGTGTATCCTTTTTGTTCGAATGGGCATTTTTCTATACATGATGTGCACCCTTGGTTACAGCCTATACAAAGTTCTTTTACAAATTCTGTTTCTCTTTCACCACAAGTTTCTATTTCTATGAGTGCTTTTTCTGAGCAGGCTTTAATACATTTTCCACATATCTCACAGTAATCAGTTATCCATGAATGTTCGTTATTTTCGTTAGATGGTAAATTAGCTACACTAACAAATATGGCCGAAATTTTCTGTCTTGGACCTAATTCAGGTGATATTAATAAACCACTTTGACCTATCCATCCTAAACCTGCTTTTTCACCAAGCTTAGAAAATTTCACAACACCACCATAGGGGTGAGCAACCTCTGTTGCATAATCATGTTTTCTAAGATAGTCAGAGAGATTATAGCTTATATCTCCTAACTTTTTATAGGCGGAATCGTTAAGCTTCTGTGCTTCAGGACCTGTTGTTGCTTCAATAATTTCTTTATCCATTTCCATGGTTAGCACAATTGCGTTGAGATATTGTATGAATTTATCTCTAATTAATAGGTCAGGAGTGATTTGAGCATAACCTATATCTTTAATACCTATTGAATGGGCATATTTCTCAAAATCATTGATAAAATCCGCGTTAGCTATGATTTTAGGCTCCTCAGGGTTTTTAATATGAGATTCGTCTGGATAATCTGTACCTCCACAATCACATCCACTATCATCTTCTGTTCCATTTCCAGATGATTTTTTACTTGTTTCTGATCCACAGCCGCATCCATTATCCTTTTTTGGTTCATCAATATTTTGTACAGGTTCATTGCATCCGCATTTTTTTGTTGCTTTTATTTGTTGGCTGATTATTTTTTCCACGAGTAATTCATCCATGTTAGGTTCGGTGAAGAATTTTTCAGAGACGATATTAATATCGCTAAATCCTGCCCTTTTTATAGTGTCAAGGTATTCGTGTTTATCTAATGCTCCAGCTACGCATCCTGCCCATGCTTGGAAGTTTTTTCGTATTTCAGAAGGTATTTCACCATCTGTAACTATATCTGATACCAATCCGGCCATTTGGTTTTAAAACTCTGAATGCTTCTTTATAAGTCTTTAATTTGTCTGGTGTTAAGTTTATGACGCAGTTACTTATTATGATATCTATGGAGTTGTCTTCAATTGGTAGGTTTTCTACTTCACCAAGTTTGAATTCCACATTTTTATATTCTCCTTCTTCTGCATTTTTTACTGCAGTTTCAATCATTTCAGGTGTCATATCTACACCTATACCTTTCCCATTTTCACCGACTTTGTTGGCAGCTAGAAAAACGTCTATTCCACCGCCTGATCCTAGATCCAGAACAACATCCCCAGGATTTATTTCTGCCAAGGCTGTTGGATTTCCACATCCTAAACCAAATACTGCTTTGGAGGGTATGGTTTTAATCTCTTCCATTGAATAACCTGCTTCCTGGGCTTGTTTAATGATTGAATTTTCTTCTATGTCACCACAACAATAACATCCACGTAAATCTTCATTAGTTGCAATATTAGAATAACGCTCCTTTACAAATTCTTTAATTTTTTTGTCTTCCACTTTACCACCGATCCCTATCCATATATCCAAATATGTAAATATATAGATAAATATGTTATGATGATATTTAAATCTTCCCAAATATGATTGGGTAAAAGAGAAATTACACTAATTATTTAAAATTAATAAAAAAATAGATAGTCAATAACAGAACAAATAAAATTAATTAAAAGAGAATATTGAAGGAATAATAAAAGAGATAAAAATTTAAATTGCTTTTTCTAACTCTGCTTCTTTATCTTCTTCATCAAGAACTTTTAAAAGCTCATCCCATGCTTCTAAAGATTCTTTAGCTTCCTCATCTGTTAAAACTTCTATGGCATATCCAGAATGAACAAGAACATATCTACCTATATCTAAGTCTCCTACTAAGTCTAACTTGGCCTGCTGCCTTACGCCTCCAAAATCAACTGTGGCCACTTTATCGGTAATACTAACTATTTGTGCTGGTGCTGCAATACACATATCAATCTACCTCGTTAACTTGATCTACAGAAATTCCACATAAACATGAGTTCTGTCTGTCAAAGTTTAATTGAAAATTTTTTTAAACCTTGACTATAATTTAATAGATTTTATTATGTGCTTTAACCATATAAACAATATGTTCTGGAGGAAAATGTTATGAAAGTGGTAGTTGTAGGCGGTGGATCCGCAGGAAGAACAGCTTCAATAGAAGCGGCGCAAATAGGTGAAGAAGTTACCCTCATTGAAAATGATAAAATTGGGGGAAAATGTCTCAACACAGGATGTATGGTCATATGTGGCTTAAACGACGTTGCAAAATTTGCAATCAATGCCAAAAAATTTAATCAAATAGGAATTACCGATATCAACCCTAAAATAGACTATGAAAAGGTAGCTGACGGTGTCAAAAATACTGTGGGCAAGATCAGAGGAGTTATAACATCTGAAACCAAAAAATCAGGAGTTAAAATCGTCACTGGTACTGCTGAGATAGGTGACGGATTTGTGACTGTTGACGATAAAAATTATCCCTACGACAAGTTGATAATAGCCACTGGTTCACATGCATTTCTACCACCAGTAAAGGGCGTAGAAAATGCAAAAACATATAAAGATATTCTAAATTATAAAAAAGTCCCAAAAAAGATGCTAATAGTTGGAAGCGGGACAATAGCAACCGAATTAGCAGGTTTATTCTCTACATTTGGCACAGAAGTGCATATACTTTGTAGAAATACCTTTCTAAAAGAGGTTGAATCAGATATACGAAGTTATATAGTAGAAAAACTGCTTAAAGATGTTGAAATACATGAAAACACCTCTGTCTCTGAAATATATCCCGATGGCGCATTAACAAATTCAGGACGTATGGATGGAGAGGTCATGCTAGCAGTTGGCATGAATCCAAATTCAGATCTTGTGAAACATCTGGTTGAAACAGGGAAAAAAGGAGAAATAATAGTAGATAAAAGGATGGAAACCAGCAATAAAGATATATATGCTGCTGGAGATGTTGTTGGAGGCATAGGAACAACCCCTGTTGCAAGGATGGAAGGCATTGTTGCGGCCCGTAACGCCTGTGGAGTAGCTGCAGAAGTGGATTACAGTTTTACACCATCATCAATATCACTTTACTACGATGTAAGTTACATAAAACCAAACGAAGAAGGAATAAATGGACATATACCAGGATCAGCAGGTCCAGGAGCATTTTGGAACGTACTTGACCGTGAAACCGGATTTACAAAGGCAATAGTCGGTAAAGAAGGGGAAATTATGGGTGTTTCTTCAATATCACCCTCTGCCCATACAGTCCTGGCCTACATGTCCAAATTTATGAAAGATGGCTATCAAACACATGATTTTGATAACTTTGTAGAAACACATCCATCCACCGACGCGGTTTATAAATTAATGAGGTTCTTCTCAAAGTTTGAATAATATTCATATAATTTAAGCAGGTGATCATTATGGATGATAAGAAAATAATTAAAGATAATTGTATTGTGATGAAACCCTTCTCAGAAGTTATTAAATTCCATGGACATGTATGTCCTGGTTCTGCAATTGGGTATAAAGCTGTTGAATCCGGGTTGAACGAACTTAAATCGGGCAGTTCTCAAGATGAGGAGATTGTGGCGATTGTTGAAAATAACAGTTGTGCAATTGATGCTGTTCAGGTTCTTACTGGATGTACATTTGGTAAAGGAAATCTGTTGTTTAAAGACCATGGAAAACAAGTTTACACCTTCATAAACAGAAATACTAATGATTCTGTAAGAGTATCATTAAACGATTCATTTAGTGTCGATATACTGGCACCACAGTTAGAGAAACTTAGAGGAGCTGTCAATTCAGGAATTGCAACAGACCTTGAAAAGGCAGATTTAAAACAGATGACAGAAGACGTATCCCAAGAAATATTGGAAATTCCCTACAATAAACTGTTTCATGCCGAGCATATTGAAGTGGATGTCCCTAAAAAGGCTAGGATCTTTAAAAATGTTAAATGCTCAAAATGTGGAGAAATGGTTTCTGAACACCGGGCCATAAAATTGGAGGGTGAAATTACCTGTATACCCTGTTTTAAAGGTTAAATTTTATATTTTATGATTTATAAAATAATATTTCTTCATTTTATAATACAATAAAATTAATAAAAAATTAAGTATTTCTGTAAAATAAAATGGAGTAGGTATTAAAAGTTATTTATTTGCCTTTGCATTGGCACATATTATCTTTGCAATCTTATCAGAAGATTTTAGTACATTTTTACCGTATGTTATTGCAGATTGTTTCATATTATCCATATTTGAAAATGCCTCTCCAATTACATCTTCAAGGTTTGCCAGTTCACTCTCGAGTACAGCTCCCTTAAATACTGCGGCCAGGTTATGATAACGACCATATTTAACTCCAAGAAGAGCAACAACAGGAATTCCCCATGCCATGGCTTCATGTATCATCATACCATCATCTGTTACAACTGCAATGTCAACAACCTTGTAAAGATCATTTATCCAATCTATGTATCCTAAATAGATTAAATTCGTGTTTTCAAGATATTTCATATATTCTTCTTCTAATGGATCACCAACCACAAGTATGTTTGCCTTTATTCCACCTTCACCAAGGTTAGATGCTGCAACCGCCATTTTTTCAAATAATGTGGAACCTGATGATAGGAGTATGGTTGGTAAACCTTCATCATAATCTTCGGGCATGTTTTTCAGTGCCTTTTCCCTGTCACCAACTATTATTTCAGGATTTACAGGGGAATATGCCCTGTGAAATCTTTTATTCTCCAAATTTGATTGGAAAAGATTTGATTCTGGAAGTGCAATTGTTGTTGTTATCCTTGTACAGACCCTTGCATCAGCTGGTGTTATAAGAATTCCAACAGAGGGTATGTTGGCAAGTTTTGCTGCAAGACATCCCACAACAGCACCCCCACCAATAACCCCTACAACTATGTCTGGACCGATCCTTCTGCACAGTCTCATAGTTTCAAATGCAGCCTTCATTGTTTTTAATCCTGCATTTACAAGAGTTTTTTTGGTTGCAGCATGACCCCCTGCTTGGGGAATGCTGGTTGTATGCCATTCAATTCCATTCTTCTTAAAAAGTAAACCTGGTGCAGTATGATCCAGTGCAAATTCACATTCAAAACCATACTTTGATAATGCTTTTGCAATATTGAGAGCTGTAACAGCATCTCCCCCTATTCCTCTACCTGTAACAATGAATAATGCCTTCATTTGATCACCTTTAAATAAATCGAGCAACATTTCTTTATTTTCTAAATGTAGAATAATTATGAAGTAATCTCTCCTATTAAAATGAGCTTACCATTAAAAAATTTGATACTATTTTTATATGTCTAATGTATCTTTGTAACTAACTTCATATAGGTTTTTAATATATCAGATCCATGTGGACTTAAAAAAATTTTAGAAAGTTTATTCATTAATGTGTGTGTAATACCTCCCATGTTATCATCCAGCCCAGATCCAATAGGTGTATTGTCTTAAACACTGTTATTAACCATCTATATATGATTTTGTTATTATACTTCGTTTGATTTTGTATCTAAATTAATTATTTGGGTGTGAATAAAAAATTGATTTTCTTTGGGCTGGTTTTCCTATTGTCCGGTATTTTTTGACTAATACAGGCCATTCCTGTGTGGTTTAGAACATTATTTTATCTGGTTCCTCCAACGTATGCGGTAGAAGCTCCAGATCAATATTTCTTAAAGGGGTGGGGTATTGGAAGGTGTGGCTAGATATTTTAGTGCTTATCCTATTTGCTGGCATGTTCCATATAAACTCTCAACATGGTCTCTTAAAGATCAGGAAAGATTGATGGGAATAATAACTCTAATCCTATTTTATTTATTTTAAGATTGAAATGCTATCGGACAAAAAAAGGGAGGATGATGCCAAATTGTTAATAGAAATTTTTGTCTTGTTTATGATTTGGAGTCCTCAATGAGAAATTTTGGTTATTATGATTAAAAATAAAATTAATTTGTGTAAGGATTATATACGAGTCTTCTAAATCCTAAAATTATTAATAAACGATTGTTTATGGTAATACTCTTTTTTTTAAGTATAACTCTTCTTAAAAGATCTCCGAGTCCCCCACCTGTTAAAACATCCATGATATAATCTCCAAATCGGGGTCTTGTAATTTTATTCTCTAGGAAATTTTTAATGTTTTTTCGCCTGATAAATGCTATAATAACACTTGTAAGTAGTAGTAGGATTAGTGTGACTATAAATGCACCGTAAATCCCTGAACCTGTATAGTCTCCTATTATACTACCGAATGATGCGAATATTAAACCTAAACTAACACCAAATGAATGATTACCAATTTCTCCCATCATTATCCTTCCTTTATAATCCAATGGTGCGTATCCAACACATGCGGCCAGTACAATTAAAGCTGGATAGTAGATGGTTGATGTGAGAGCCATTATCCCTAAAACTATTATTGAGGCCATTATTATCACGGTTGAACAGGCAGAACCTGGCTGCATATCTGCTATGTTTAATGGTTGTATCATGAGCGCAATCAGTATTGCAACTGGACCAAAATAGAAATAACCTATGATCATGACCATCAGCATGCCAATACCACGGGAAAGCTGACCAAATTCTAATTTAAGCCCTTTGATTTTGGTTCTACCAACAAGATCATCAATAAATGCTGCTATTCCAATTATTGCAATTAAATAATTTCCAGGTGGTGGGAAGAGTAGTATTAGAACTAAAAATGGTGCTATGCCCACAGCTCTGGGAGTTCCACCCCTAATGTTTGTATAGAGATTTCCTCCAATTCTTGTGATAAGTGCTTTAAAAATAATGGTTAGAACTGCAGACCCGATTAAAGCTAGTATTACATATAATAATTCAACTTGCAAGTTTTACACCTTTTATTAACCTATTTTGCCCTGTGATCCCTATTATTAATTTATAAACCATATCTTAGTAATGCTGCAATGCCACCGAGTGATGTTAATTGTTTTCCACCGTCGTGTTCACTGCTTATTATCATTACCTTTCCACCCATGTTTTCGACTTGATCCATTAGTCTTTCTATATCCCTATTCTTTACCATTTCATCTATTACCAACATTGTTTCGGCAGCACCGGATTGTACTGCTTGTATTACTTCTTTTTTTCCATATGCAACTGTTTTAGAGTTTTTACCGATTTCTTCTAGTACTCTCTCTACCAGCCTGATTTCACGGGCTATCCTACCCTCTGTAGCCATTTTTTCTATTATACCCTTTTTAAGTACTTCAGCAATGCCTGATCTGCCACCTGCTCCTGTACTTTCAAGAAGGGATATTTTAGCCATGTCAGGATTTTTCTGATTTAAATAATCGAAGAAGTCTCCCTTTGAAAATCCAGGACCTGCTATTATTATGGCCTGAACATCTTTAAATTTTTCAATAGTCTCTGTAAGTTCTTTAAAAAAGTCATTTATTGCTTGTTTACGGTTTTTTTGTACTATTCTTTTTCCCGAAATATTTCCAATAACCGGACCATAGTAGTCGATCCCATACTGCCTTATTATTCCAATATCTGCAATATCATCTTCTATTGCAACAATGAGTGCTGATGGTTTTTTAGATGCTTTCATAGCATCTTTAAGACGTTTAATATTCCATTTGGACCATCTGTCCTTTTTTATCTTTACTGAATTGGAAAGTTTAAGATCTAATGTATGGTGTGAACCCAATGGCACCAAATCTTCCGGACCCTGTTCTATGGTACCTGTTGCCCTTAACTTACCAGTATATTTGTGATAACTGATCTCTTCAACCCTAACTCCCATAAAAAAGGTTTTTTTAATTCCACGATCGCTTCTTAACCGTTCACCACTTGAATCTTGAATTCTACGGCTGGTTAATGATGAAACCATGTCACCTTCCTCAATTATATGTGATAAATGCCATAAATCATCCAGTGTTTCTGGAACAACTTCAATAATCCCTTTCTTAGTATCCTGATAAACAATTCGCATTTTTACACCACATTTGATCGATCATAAATAGTAAAATTCTAAAGATTCCTTACTACTATTCCTATTGTTTATACTCTGTTATTTTTATGCCTAAGTCTGTTACAATTAATTTGTTCAACCTAGAATCATCACCATATTATGGGAAACAATTTTTTTTTATTACTTAAATAATTAATGTGTATGGTCTTCTAAATTATCCCTTGAAACAATCTTATCAAATGGAATATGGGTTCAAAATAGTGTAAATAGGAATATTGATTTTAATGATTTGATTGAATTATATTTCTATGCTTCTTTAATATTATATTTTATTTTTACAATGTGGGATATTGAATAGTGATAATCTGGATTTGAAATTAAAGATTTATAATTCTTTACTTATCCATGAAAATGGTTTAAAAATGATTTAATATATGATGAGGGAGACAGTTAAATGAAAAGTATTTCGAATAAAATTTTAGGTTTTGCAGGTGTTGGAACGATATTTATTGGTTTAATATATAGTTATGTCGGCATAATTACAGGAATTCTTTCTACATGGGGTTTAACTTCATTAGGACTATTATTAAGTTTAATTAATGCTGTGATTTTTATAGTTGGATTTTTGTTAATTTTTACATCGATAACATACGAAAATCGGCAGTAAATATAGATCGAAATAATGAAATTACAGGAAAAGTAGATACAAATGATGATATAAGAGTGTGAGTAATTAATTCAGATTCATTATATCATTATAAAAACTTTTACAATCATTATTTTATTATTTTAAACCATTAATAATATATTTTAATAAATTTTAGGGATTAAAGGTCTGATTCTTTAATTGATTTGTTTTAAAAATTGTAGGAAATCTACTATATAACAGCTTTTTGATGGTAAATGTCCTAATTTTTAGTACTTTATTGTTAAATTTTATTTTATAATTTACTGGATTTTATTTCGATATAAATTACTTGATTAACCCCTATTTTTTTATATTGTAAATGTTAATAGTAGATATAAAGCTTATAATTAAGAAAGAGGATTATTCATAGAATTTTATAACTAACTAGGAGACATATATTTGAAAATCGCTGTAATTGGGGGCACAAAAGGCTTAGGGAAATGGATAGCTTCATTTCTAAGCGGGAAAGGATTTAATGTAGTTATAACTGGTAGAAATGTTACAACGGGTGAATCAGTATCAAAAAAGCTCGGTGTAGATTATACTCAAGACAATGATAAAGCTGCTTCAACTGCCGATGTGGTTGTTATAGCTATTCCAATCGATATTACACCTAAAATAATAAGGGAAATTGCACCAAAAATGAAGGAAGGATCCCTTCTTCTAGATGTTACATCGGTAAAGATGGAACCTTCCAGGGTTATGCAAGAGTATGCTGCCGCTGGTGTTGAGGTACTCCCTACACATCCAATGTTCGGTCCAAGGATAAGGTCTCTTGACGGCCAAGTGGTTGTATTAACACCTGTTAAAACAGGTGAATGGTATGATAAAGTTTATAAATTCTTAGAATCTGAAAATAGCCAAGTAATAGTCACCACACCAGAGATTCATGATCGGATGATGAGTATTGTTCAAGGGTTAACCCACTTTGCATATATCAGTATAGCTTCAACCATTGAAAAACTTGACATAGATGTTAAGGAATCTAGAAAATTTGCGAGTCCTATTTACAATCTTATGTTGGATACCATAGCAAGAATAACAGCCCAAAACCCTTATCTGGTTTATTCTATCCAAACTAAGAACAGCTTTATTAATGAGGCCCATGAAACCCTTCTTGAAACCTTTGTGGAGCTCAAGGATATGATTTCAAAAGAAGATGAAGATGGTTTTGTTAAGGTAATGAGCTCGGCTGCCAAACATCTTGATGATGTAGAATCGGCACTTGGAAGATCTGATAAGGCCCTATCTGCCCTAACAGAAGAATTAAGTCTTCTAAAGAATTTAGTAGGTCAAGAAGTTGGTCTGAGACATATATATTCTGGAATAGTCCATGT
>CAAGKR010012684.1_pt1 | contig 19139 bp, 17 predicted proteins | sample 2556971 | NCBI WGS metagenome assembly CAAGKR01 (sample SAMEA5207829, study PRJEB30636) | soil metagenome | biome: forest; feature: boreal; material: soil | place: USA | collected 2011-09 | depth 1 m | reverse complement strand
GGTGGCTCGATCATGGTGATGCAGCGCAGGCGCCGCGACACCGGGCTGTAAGCCACAGATTGAACTGAGCAACGCGAACACGCCCGCCGGTGAGAGCCGGCGGGCGTGCTTTTGCCCTGGTGTGCTGCCTTCAGCAAGGCCAGCCGTGATGCGGATGAGAGGACTCGAACCTCCACGGAGTCTCCTCCACACGGACCTGAACCGTGCGCGTCTACCAGTTCCGCCACATCCGCGTGCCGCTGGGCAAGCGAAGATATCGCACCGGCCCGGGACGGGCCAGGAAGTCAGGAGAGCTCTTGGTGGCTATGAGCCCGGGGTCGAGGTTTGAGGGACTCGTTTGCTAGCCTCGACCAGTCGCTTACGCGCCGCTATCGTCCAGGGGACTAGGACGCCGGCTTCTCATGCCGGAAACCGGGGTTCGAATCCCCGTAGCGGTATATAGAAACCCCCTGCAAACTTACGGGTTTGTCGTTTGGCTGTGATCGTCGGCCGCAAAGCAATGGTTCGCGGGAGAGATGGCCTCTATATCCAAGACACCTGAGGCGGCCCAGCGTTTGCGCCCCGGCCCCAACGGGTTGCCGCACGGGCAGGTGACCGGGATCCAGCGCGGGCGGATGCTTGCGGCCACGGTGCAGGCGATCGAAGAGGCCGGGTATGCGCGGATGACGGTGGCGCAGGTCGTCAGCCGGGCAAAAGTCTCGAGAAAGACTTTCTATGAAGTCTTCGCCGACAGGGAAGACTGTTTTCTGGCTGCTTTCGAGCAGGTGCTCAGCCAGGCAAGGGTCATCGCGCAGGAGGCCTACGAGCGCGAGTCCAGCTGGCGCGAGGGGGTTCGCTCGGCACTGGCGCGGCTACTCATTTTCATGGACGCGGAGCCCGGTCTTGCCAATCTCTGCATCGTCGAGTCGCTGGCTGCGGGCGAAAGGGTTCTGCAGCGCCGGACCGAGGTATTCGACGAGCTCGTGGGCGTCATCGAGAAGGGGCGCTCCCTCACGGCCGGCGCTCGCGAACGACCCGAGGTCACCGCCGAAGGAGTCCTCGGCGGGATCTTGGAGGTGATCCACAGGCGTCTGCTCAACGCAGAGCAGGAGCCGCTGGCCGACCTGCTGGGCCCGCTGATGAGCATCATCGTGCTCCCCTACCTCGGGGGCGCTGCGGCGAGCCAGGAATTGAAGAGGCCGGCGCCCGTCCTGCAACCGGAGGACGTCCAGGACCGCGCGGTGAGTCGCAGGGATCCAATGGCGGGCCTGAAGATGCGTCTTACATACCGCACGGTGCGGGTCCTGATGGTCGTGGCGAAATACCCGGGAGCAAACAACCGCGAAATTGCGGAACGCTCGGACATCTCCGACCAGGGTCAGATCTCAAAGCTCATGAACCGGCTTGCCCGGCTGGAGCTGGTGGAAAATCTCGGCGAGGGACAGGAGAAGGGGTTGGCCAACGAGTGGCGTCTGACCGCGCTCGGCGCACAGCTCGAGCAAGCCACCAGACCGCGCTGAGAATTTCTCAACACTGAGGTACTGACCTTCGCTGGCCAGAAGATTTGCGAGGCGGTGGGCTGCTTGCGCTGAAACCTTTAGTAGCCGCCGCCCTGCGGCGGGCCAGCAGTACCGTCCCGTTTGCGCCCGGCGGTCGGAGCAGGAATGCAGTGCTCCGCTTTTTGCTGTGGCGAGCCTTGGGCTTGCTCGCCGTCCTTACGACCTTCGCCCTGACCGGATGGCTGCTGGACGGCGGCCTCGGAGCGGCGCTGCGGGGATCCGCAGTACCGGGCGCCCTGCCGGGGGTATCCACGACGCCTGAAGCCACGCTGGGGAGGCTCACGGCCCCGGCGCGAAGAGGAGCGGTCCCGGGCGGCTCCTTGGAAGGGCCCACGGCGCCTGGCACTGCGCGGCATGCGATCGGCTCGCTGCCGGGCGTTCTGGAAGCAGAGGCGCGCGCGGTCTGGGACTGGGCTCCTGGCGGGGTTTTTGTGACGAGGCTATTTGCCTTATCGCTGCTGGTCGTGGGAGCCCTGGTCGCGGCCGCACGCTGGTATGCGCGCCGCCGGCGGCGGTATGTGCGGATGCGAGTGGATGCGTATCGCTCCGATAAGGCGACTGCGGAGGCTGTGGTGGGGATGTTCGAGGCGCTGCACAAGCGATTGCTGTGCCGCTGGTGGCGGCGCCTCTTGCATGGCCAGCCGTCGGTTGCGCTGGAGGTTCACCATGCGGGCGGCACGGCCTGGCTGGCCTTGACGTGCCCTGCGGGGCTGGAAGGGATGGTGCAGGCGGCTTTGCGGACGGCCTATCCGAACTGTCGCCTGGTGGCAGAGCGGCATCTGCCCGGGTCGCCCCCGGCGGTGTTGCGATTGAAGAAGCACGCCGAGTTCATCAAGCGGGCGCAGGTGCTCGACCGCTTCGAGCACGATCGCGAACCCCTGATGAACCGCCTGATGACCGTGATGGGCGCTTGCGCATGTGAGGCATTCGTGCAGGTGGCGATAACGCCCACGCCGGTGCTGTTCGAGCGCCACGCCAAGCGGCTGTACAAGCGCCACGAGGCCCACCTGTCGCGTGAGCGCAGAGACCACTTCGAGATACGCGACCGCTCGATGGTCGAGGACTCAGAGTTGAAGGGCGGGCTCGACATCCAGCACCGCCCATTGTTCTTCCTCGACTTGCGCGTGATCGCTCCCGACCGGGAGAAGTGCGAGCGGATCGCCTCCGAGTTGCGCGCCGGGGAGGGGGAGAACCGCCTGGTCGAGCGGGGAACAACCGTGCGCCACGGCCTGCTCGGTTTATACGACCGCCGTGTGCAGCGCGGGGAGGGCAACCCGCTGCCCTCTTTCCACAAGGGCGTGTTTGCCTCCACCGAGCTTGCGGCCATCTGGCACCTGCCGTCGATCGACTATCTAACCGTCCCCTTCGAGCGCGGCGTCCTGCCCGTGGCACCGGCGCCACCCGCGATCCTGCGCCCCGCGGACGGGGTGGGCACGCTGCGCGACGCGCTGGGGGTGGTGTCGATCCATCCGCAGATGCGCAAGCAGAACACCGCCGTTCCGGGAACCGTGGAGCAAGGGAAGTCCAGCTATCTGGTGGCCACAGTGGCCGAGGACCTGCGCAGGGAGCGCTGCTGTGTGATCGTGCTCGACCCCAAGGGCGACGCTGCCGAGGCGGCGGTGAGCCTCGTGCCGGAAGGGCGGACATGCACGCTGTTGGATCTGGCCCATCCCACGTGCGGGTTCAACCCGCTCGCGGTCGACGCGCCGGCGGACGTGATCGCTGACTATGTGGTGGCCGCGCTAAAGAATCTTTTTGAGGACGGCGACATCAGGGCGTCATCGGACCGGTATCTGCGCAACGCGATCATCGCTGTGCTCGCAAATGACCGTTCCTCGACGCTGTGGGACGCGGCGCGGCTGCTGTCGGTCGGCGAGGAGGGCTACTCCTACCGGGGCCGTGTGGGGGCACGCGTGAGGACGCTGCCGGAGTTCAAGGAGATCTCCGAGTTCTTCACCGCCGAGCTCACGGCCCAGCTGGCGGATTCGCGCAGCATGACGACCGCCAAGCTGGATGCACCGGTGAACAAGCTGGCGCGGCTGCTGAACTCGCAGTCGATCAAGCGAGTGCTGTTGAACGATTCGCTGCCGGTCGACTTCGATCGGGTGATCTCTGGGGGAGAGGTACTCGTCGTAAAGGGCGCCTTGGGGGTGATGGGCGCTGGGAACACCTCCGTGCTGATGCAACTGCTGGTGGGCATGCTCGATGCGGCACTTGCTCGCCAGCAGGATCTCGTCTCAGAGGCGCAGCGGGTGGCGGTTGCGCTGAAGGTGGACGAGGCGCCGCTGGTGCTCAATCGCGGCTTCGCGGAAACGATGGCGCTGAAGCGCTCCGCGGGCTTGGAGACGGTGGCGTGCTGGCAGGCCGACGCGCAATGGACCGAACGCGAGGTGCGCGACCAGCTCGATGCGCTCTTTGCGCACCGCGTGTACTTCGCGACGGCCTCCGTCCGGGATGCTCGCGACGCGGCCGGACTGACGATGGCCAAGTTCTCCGACACGGTGCGCTCGGGTATTGGGGATCTCTCCACGCTCGGCCACCCCGATGCTCGCCTGCACCTGCCCAGGCATCACGCGATCGCCAGCTGGAGCACCCCCGAGGGACGGCAAGCCCCGTTTGTCGCCGAAACGATTCCCTTGCACGTGGACGCTGAGCGGGTCGCGATGCATGCCGCGCGCCAGGAAGAGCGCGGCGGGCGCTACCGCACCGACCTGCGCCAGCCCCATTGGGATCGTGAGCACGGTGTGAGCCTGAACGGGCGGGAAGAGCACGGCCTTCCTGAGCCGGCCGTTGAGGATGGCAATGCGCCGAATGGAGATTCGGCCTGGCCAGCCGCAACTACAGAGCAGCGAGCCGGGCTGGCCCCAGCCGGGCAAGCCATACCCGCGCGGAATGGCCATCACCGGGTTCCGGCCGGGCTCCTCGCGCCTAACGGGAACGTGCCCGAGCCGCAGAAGCGGGTGCAAGAGCCGGCGAGCCCGGGCGTTCCGCCGGACAGCTACCGCGAGCTAACCGAGCTCGACGGTGCCCATAGCGTGCGCTTCGCCAAGCAAGTGCTCCAGGTGCGATCGCTGGATCCCGAGCCGCTCGACCTGGAGATCCTCGCGCTTGTGGCGAGTATGCGCCACGTGCTGGGCAGCCAAATACATCGCCGTTTCAATCCAGGGCGGGCGGCCACCACGACCCAGCGCCGCCTGAAGCGGATCTCCGACGCCGGGTTGGTGCGGCGCTTTCAGTTCCATCGCCGTGACGGCGGCGGGGTGCCGATGTGTTACACGGTCACGGCCGCCGGACTCGAGCTGTTGCATACGCACGACCGCATGACGAAGCTGGTCACGGAGGACCTCGATGGGCTGTCGGGGCCGCCGTCACCGGCCGCGCCGGTGGGGGGTGAGCGGTTGCTGGCACAAGCGCGCCACGACGTGCACGTGGCCGGCTGGACGCTGGCGCTCGAGCATGCCCTGGACGGGGCGCCGCTGGCGCTGCGCGGAGCCCGGGAATCGGTGCTGTCCCCACCGCTGCGGCCGGGAACGGAGGGGCGTGCGGCGACCGGGCCGGGCGATTTGAGCCTGCCGGGCGGGCGCATGCCGCACGAATTCCTGCGTACGGCCCCGACGGGCGAGCGGGTTGCGGTGGAGCGTTTTGAGACGGTGCGTCCCGACGTGACGATCGAGCTATCGGGGCGGTTGCGCGAGCGTATCGGCGCGGAAGCTCGCGCCGCTGAGATGGGTATCGCCGAGGGCATGAGCGCGGAGGACATGGTCATGGAAAGGGGCGCGGGAGCTCCAGGCGCGGCCGCGCAGGTGGGCACGATCGATCTGCTCGTCGAGCTCGACGATCGCCTGCCCTCCGGCCGGGCGGCGGGGAAGCTCGAGCGCTACGACCACCTCCTGGCGGGCTGGTCGGTGCACACCACGCGCTACGGGCACCGGCTCGGGGCGCCCCCGGTTGTCGTGTTCGTGTGCCGCGATCGCACTCGTGCGCGGGAGTGCGCCCGGAAGGCTGATGCGGTGCTGACGGCCTGCCGCGCTTACGCCGGGGAGTATCCGGCCGACTGGGAGTACCCGGGACGGGAAGGAATTCTGTTTGTGGCTGAGCGTGACGCGCACGAGGGACGCCTGCGCTCCTACGGCGTGCCCCGCCTGCCGCCGGATGTGCGCGTGTCCACGGCTCGCGGTGACCCGCGAGCACGCGAGCCGGTGGCCGAGCCACGAGACCTCCTGAGGGCACCGGCTCACGAAGAGGCCCTTCCTGGCGGAGATATGCACCGGCCATGAGCGTTTTCGCGCCAACTTTGATGTTGGCAGAAGCAACCTGGCAGAGATATCCGAGATCCCCTAAAGGGGGATCTCGGAGAGCTTCGTTACGCCGCGCAGGCCCAAATGCCGGCACTTGACGGCATCCCGGCCGGCTCCTACAAGGCCTCACAACAACTCCCTCGGGCAGTGCTCCCGAGCAGACCAGTAGGAGAGAAGCCATGACTCGCACCGCCTCGCCCACAATCCCACGCCAAGTGACCCGGCCCAAGGCACGTGTTACATCACGAACCCGGCCAGCCGGCGTACGGCCCAAGACCGCTCTCTCGGCACGAGCCGAGCGCGGCGCCGGCGGTAGCGAGCCCGGCCTGCTGGGTCGCTACACCGGCCGCGCAGATCGCCTGCGCCAGGTGGTGGCCCTGCCCGGAGCCTGGGGAAGCGTGCTCGTCGTGGACCGCGACGCCAGCACCCTCGGCGACCGCCGTCTGGTGGCACATCTCGCGGCCGATGAGCCGCGGTGCAACGCGGCCCTGGTATGCGAGCACTACCTGCGAGACCCCGCGGGCCGCTGGTGCAGGAACGTGATTCAGGAAGACCTCGAGGTCGAGCCTTTCCCTGAGGAGGCAGAGACCGGGCCTGCCGGAGATGCCGTGCCTTGCGCGGCGGAGCTCACCGACACCCACGGACGCGCCTACTCCCTGGAGCTCCACGCCGCCGGGATGTCGATCCCCGAGCTGCGCTGGTGCCGCTGCTCTCTCGCAGAGCAGTGCTCACCTGAGCCGATCAGCATGCGTGAGGCGATCGCGAGCCTCGAGAGCTACGAGCCCGTGCGTACCCTCACCCGCAGGGCGCTCGCGTTGCACCGCGATGACCCGACGGTCTCGGTTGCGGTGCTTCGTGCTGAGCGGGCGCGGATGGATGTGAGCAAGATCGTCCTGAACCGAGGACTGCGACAGGCAGTGCTCGCCGCTGCCGCGGCGCAGGGTCTGAGCATGAGCGAGATAGCGGTGCGCTGCGGGAGAGTCAAACACGACTCCAAGGGCAAGGAAAGCGGCGAGACGAGCTGGCTGGCCCGGCGCCTGGGGATCGCTCCAGAGGGTGGTGAGAGCACCCCTACGCCCTGGATCCACAGCGATGTGCTGGCGCTGATCGCGCGCCACGGCCTGGGAATCAGCCCGCGCGAGGTGGAGCTCGGATGAGCGCTCATGCCGCGCTACTCAGTCCTCCCGGGGCGCCGTTTGCAGGCATTCAGCCAGACCCTGGCGCTCTTCCCGCACCGGTCCTCATAGTCGAGTCCGATGCCGCGCTGGGAGAAGCGATCGCCGAGCAGCTCGCCGCGGACGGCTATCTGGCCGAGTTGGCGCTCACCGCCGGGCACGCCCGGGCCTTGGCCGCACTGCGCGTACCGAAGCTGGCGGTGATCGGAGACCTCGAGGAGCCGCGCGGTGCCCTGGAACTGCTGGGGGAGATTCGAGAAGATGATTCCGGGGAGGGTCCCTGGCCGGGAGAGCTACCGGTCATTTTGGTCTCCTCGCGGGCGCAGGAGCTGGACGTGCTCCGGGCCTTCGAGGCTGGGGCCGATGACTTCCTCGCTCGCCCAGCGAGATATCTCGAGCTGCGGGCGCGCTTGCGGGCGGTTCTGCGCCGGAGCGAGAGTGTCAGCGCGCGCGGCCGGCTGCTCCAGGTAGGGCCCCTTGCGATCGATCTCCACGCTCACGCCGTGAGCCTGCACGCAGAACACCTCGACCTGCGCCCTCTGGAATACGAGCTGCTCATCCAGCTTGCCAGTGCCCCGGACCGGGTGTTTGCCAAGCAGGAGCTGCTGCGCTCGGTTTGGGGATACGGGCCGGGCACCGCCACACGAACTGTTGACAGTCACTCAAGCCGCCTGCGCCGCAAGCTCACCGCAGCGGATGCCCACCGGCCCGGGCGCTGGGTGATCAACGTGCGGGGAGTCGGCTACCGGCTGAAGTGAGCCTTCGGCCCTTACCGGGACCCCGGTCGAGAGAACCGTCCCAAGTGCCGCGTAGGTTTTCTCAGAGGGGGTCAACAATCGATGAACGGAGACCATCCATGTCTAGCTTCACCATCAATCGCGTTGTTCTGGTAGGACGCCTCACCCGTGACCCCGAGCTGCGCGCGCTGCCCTCTGGCCTGAGTGTTTGCCAACTGCGGGTCGCGTGCAGCTCGACCCGCAAAGACGCCGAGGGTGACTATCACGACAAGCCGAACTACTTCAACGTGAGCGTCTTCGGCAACGCGGCGGACAGCGTTTGCCGCTACACGCGCAAAGGCAGGCGCGTCGCCATCGACGGCCGGCTGGAGTGGCGCGAATGGGAGTCCTCCGAGCAGCAGAAACGCCAGGCGGTGAGCGTTGTGGCCGAAAAGGTCCTGTTCCTGGACGGTCCCGGCGAGCGAGAGGCCGGCGAGCCTCGCGAGCAGATCGACAGCGACGAGCAAATCGAGAGCGACGAGCAGGTCGTTACTGGCGAGAAAGCCATAGGCGAGAAAGCCGATACGGGCGAGACCTATCAGCAACCGGACGGCGAGCTCGTCGGCATCGGCGCGGGTTCTGAGGATGTCGACCTCATCTTCTAGGCAGGTCAGGCTGTATCGCAGCGCGTACAACGGTGGGGGCGTCCGGCGGTGTCCCCACCGTTGGGCCTCACGCTCGCGAGCGCCGCAACGAGCCGGCACCCGCGCGGCGTGCCGTATGCGTAAACTGGCGCGCCGCAGCATCCAAGCAACTAAGCAATCGTCCCCGTGCGCGAGGAGCCCAGTCCGGTGCCAGTCAACAGCCAGGCGGTCGGTAAGACCTATGAGCCCACGCTATACGCAGTGGGCCGGGAGAAGATCAAGGAGTACGCCCGGGCGGTGGGTGAGACCAATCCTGTTCATCTCGACGTACAGGCCGCCCGCGCGGCTGGTTACGCAGACGTCGTGGCACCCCCGATGTTCGCTGTCGTCTATAGCGCGCCGTCTGTTGGTCCGCCGATCTTCGATCCCGAGATCGAGCTCAACTTCGCGATGATGGTGCACGGTGGCCAGGAGTTCGAGTGGGGGCCACTCGTGGTAGCGGGCGATGAGATCACGACCACTACCAGCGTCAAGGACATCTCCGAGCGCGACGGCCGCGGCTACTACGTGTTCGAGTCGATCTCGACCAACCAGCGTGGCGAGCAGGTGTGCCGCGGTACATGGACGAACATCGTGCGGGGAGTGTGATTGGAATGGCAGATCTAGCAGTGGGAGCGCAGATTCCTGAGGTGAGGGTTATGCCGGACAAGTACCTCACAGCTCGCTATGCAGGCGCCTCCGGCGACTTCAACCCGATCCACATCGATGAGGACTTCGCCAAAGCGGTCGGTCTGCCCGGCCGGATCCTGCACGGCCTGTGGACGATGGCTCAGGTGGCCCGCGCCCAGACCGAGGCGGCGGGAGGCCCCGGGCACCTGAAGCGCCTGTCGGTGCAGTTCCGCGGTATGGGCGTGCCCGAGCAAGAGATCGTGGTGAGTGGCACTGTGCGCGAGTCCGGCGACGGAAAGGCCATCGTCGAGACCGTGGCCGAGCAGTCGGGCAAGCAGATCATCCGCAACGCGCAGGCCGAGCTTCAGCTCTGATCCCGCCGGGCATCTGCGCGGCACCTAGAATCAAATCCGTGCTGAGTACAAGACAGGAACTGATCCTGTGCAAGGTGGTGGACGATTACCTTCAGACTGGGCAGCCGGTGGCATCGAAGTCTCTCGCCGCCGGCATGGAGCTGGGCTGCGGGCCGTCCACCATCAGAAATGAGCTGTCGTTGCTCGAGGAGCACGGCCTGCTGGCCCATCCGCATGTCTCGGCGGGCCGCGTTCCGACGGACGCAGGCCAGCGCTATGTAGTCGACCGCATGCTTGCCTGCGGTCAGGATCCGCTGCCGGCGCGGCGATTGGAGCTGTCGCTGATCCGGCGTGAGGTGGAGGAGGCGATGCGATCGACCACCGAGACCCTCTCGCAGGTGACAAACCTGCTGGCGGTGGTCTCCGCTCCGGCGATGCACACCGCGACGATCAGGCACATTGAGGTGCTGGCGCTGCAACCGCAGGTGGTGATGGTCGTGATCATCACCTCCACAGGCGGCGTTTCGAAGATGCTCCTGACCTTCGAGGGTACGGTCGATCCGGGGCTCGTGGCATGGGCGGGGGAGTATTTGAACGAGCGGCTCACCGGCCTTGGGCTCCGGGCGCGCATGCTCCACCAGCGCTTGGCCGACCCGAGCCTGTCCGCTACAGAGCTGTCGTTCCTCGCGCGTTTGGCCGCGGCCTTCAGCGAGATCTCCTCCGAGGGAGAGGACATTCTGTATCTGGATGGCACGGCGCGGCTCCTGTCCGCCGGGCAGATCCAGGACACCGCGCAGATCAATGAGCTGATGGGCCTGCTCGAGCGTCGCGTCGCGCTGCTGGCGATGTTGCGGGCGGCACTGGGTGAGTCGGGAATCTATGTGCGGATCGGTCGCGAGAACGAAATCCCCGCGATGCGCTCCCTCGCTCTGGTAGCGACGGGCTATGGAGTGGCCCAGCGCAAGCTGGGTACTGTTTCGGTGATCGGACCGGTGCGCATGGACTATGCCGGCGCGATCGTCACCGTGCGCGAGGTCGCGCACGAGCTGTCGCGCTTTGTCGAAGATGCTTACGCCGAGAACTGACGCGGCTCTGCGACCGCAGCCTGAGAGAAGAGACTCGCGATGAGCCGTACATCCAGCCCCCGCGACCCTTATGAGGTGCTCGGCGTGCAGCGCGACGCCTCCGAGCAGCAGATCAAGAAAGCCTTTCGCGCGCTGGCGATGGAGCTGCACCCGGATGTCAATGCGCACGACCCCGAGGCCGAGGAGAAGTTCAAGGAGGCCGCCGAGGCGAATGAGATCCTCTCGGATCCTGAGCGGCGCGCCACATATGACCGCTACGGCCACGAGGGGCTGCGCTCAGGGGGATACGCCCCCAACTTCGACGCGTTTGGTTCGGTCGGAGACCTGTTCAACGCGTTCTTCGGGGGCGGAGGCGGGTTCGGTGGACGCTCAGGTCCGGCGGCGGGCGGAGATTTGGCGGTGGCGGTTGAGGTGGATCTCCTCGAGGCGGCCCACGGTGTGAAGGTGGAGGTTGCCTACGAGGCGGTCGAGCGCTGTGAGCACTGCCGCGGCAATGGCGCTGAGCCGGGTACGCCGATCGAGACCTGCGAGCGCTGCGGCGGGAACGGACAGTTGCAGGCGGTGACCCGGACGCCGTTCGGACAGATGGCACGCACGATCGTTTGCGACGTTTGCCACGGTGACGGCCGCGTGCCCAAGCAGCCATGCCGCGAGTGCCGTGGCCGGGGTCGCCGGGCGGTTAGGCGCGAGCTCGATGTCGATGTGCCAGCCGGGATTGCCGACGGTCAGCGCATCCGGCTTACCGAGCGCGGTCACGCTGGCGAGATGAGCGCTCCGGCGGGGGATCTCTATGTACTCGTCAGAGTGCGCGAGGACGAGCGGTTCGTGCGCGAAGGCGACGATCTGATCGCGGCGCTCGATGTCGCGGCTCCCCTGGCGGCGCTCGGCGCGACGCTCCAGACCCCCACCTTGGATGGCACGGCTTCGGTGCAAGTGCCGCCGGGCACCCAGCCGGGCGAGGTGCTCACACTTCGCGGCGAGGGGATGCCAGCGCTGCATCGCGGCCGGCGAGGGGATCTGCGCGTGGTGGTAAATGTCGTAGTTCCGCGCCGGCTGAGCGAGGAGCAGCGCGAGCTGCTGGAACGGCTGAACGTAACGCTCACCGAGGAGAACCTACGCTCGGATGAGTCGATGTTCGCCAAGCTGCGTCGCACGTTGCGCGGCCCAGCGGCGTGATTCGTCTCGCGGTGCGCGTCAGGCGCGAGGATGCGGAGATCGTGCTGGCGGAGCTGTTGGAGCTCGCACCGAGCGGTGTGGAGGAGGTGGGGGTTGGCGAGGAGATGGTCGAGTACGCCGTGTACGGCGCGCCAGGGGAGCTGCCGAGGCTTCCTGACCTGAGGGCGGTCGTGGGCGCCACGCCGGTGGAGATCTCGAGCACTGAGATCGCTGAGGACTGGTCCGAGCGCTGGAAGAGCTTCCATCGTCCTGTCCTGATCGAGCCTCCGCGCGGAGTTCCAGCCTTGTATGTGCGACCTCCGTGGGAGGCTCCCAGCGACCGCGACGATGTTAAGGAGATCGTCATCGACCCGGGGCAGGCGTTTGGTACGGGTGCCCACGCCACCACCCGCCTGTGCCTGGAGCTGCTGCTGGAGCTGGCGGGGCTAGAGGATGCTCCGGGGCCGTTGCTGGATATCGGCACTGGGTCGGGGGTTCTGGCGATCGCCGCTGCACAACTCGGGTTCGCTCCGGTGCTGGGTCTCGACCACGAGCGCGAGAGCGTTGCGGCCACGAGGGACAACGCGACGGTGAACGGGGTGACGATCGAGGTGCGCCGCTTCGACCTGCGCAAGCAGGCGCTGCCATGGCTCGATGAAGCGGATGGGCCGTCTGGATCGCTTGTGGTAGTGGCGAACCTGCTGCGTCCGTTGCTGCTCGACCTGGCCCGGGGGATGCCCTGTGCGCCGTCACAACTGCTGGCAGGGGGTCTCTTGAGAGACCAAGTGGATGAGGTCGTGGGAGCTTTCGGCGAGCGCCTCGGTCTGCGCGAGCGTGAGCGGCGAGTGAGCGGCGAGTGGGCCGCGGTGTGGCTTACGAACGCCTAGGCGTTCTTAGCGCTCCCTGATCAGGACGGCTGGTCGGAGAGCTCGGTGGCTGCGCGTACGATCGCGCGGTAGACCAGGTCGATCGCCGCCCGGGGGCCATTCTCCTGTTCCACCAGGACACCGGCCGCGCTCAATGCCGCGCCGATCGTCTCCAGGGCCTCACCGTCGCTCCCAGGCTCGGGATCGCGGCATGCTGCCAGGGCCATGTCGAGCATCGCGTGCGCCTGCTCGGTGGCACCGGTGAACAGCGCCGGGCCGACCAGGCTCGCATAGCCATACACACGCGCGAGACGGCCCGAGAGCGTGATCGAGTCTCCGCGTCGCGGCGCGCTGACCGCGGGCAGTCCATGGCCGTCGAGCAGCGAGGCCATCGTCCCGCCCAGCACCGCCCGCGTCGTTTGCTCGTCGAGCCCCGCCTGCCGCGCCACGCGCAGCGCCAGATAGAGCGTCGTCGCGGGCATGCCGTAGGGGGGGTCCGAAGCGAACACGATCCGCTCGGCGGGGACGCGCGCGAACAGCTCGATCACGTCGAGCGGGAAGAAGCAGGAGATGTCGTAGAGCACGCCCGGGTGGCCGGCCAGGCGTGTCGTGAGGATCCCCTGGTCGCAGATCGCACCGTGCGCGAGGATCAGCACCGCGCCGGGATGGCGCAGGGCGAGGTCGACGAGACCGTCCGCCAGCGGCGGCAGGCCGCGTCCCGCGTGGATCAGGATCGGTATGCCGGCGTCTTCGGCCAGCGCGAAAACGTCGTCCATCTCCCCACCGTCGAACACGAAGCCCTGCGCGCGCGGATGCAGCTTGATCCCCCTGGTGCCCGCCGCCAGGCACCGCTCCGCCTCATTGAGCGGATCTTCGGCAGGGTCCAGCCGGCTGAACGGCACCAGCCGCCCGTCGCTTTCGCCCGCCCAGGTGAGCACGCGGTCGTTCGGGACCCGATAGGACGGGTGGCGGTCGGGGTCGTGCAGTGGGAATACGCATGCCCGTCGCGCCTGCGCGGCGTCGAGCTGCTCGAGCAGCTGCGGCAGGCTCAACGATCGCCCGTCCTCGTCGAGCCCCAGGTGCGTGTGCGCGTCGATCACTTCCGTATCGGACGGGCGCAGGTGCGTCACCTCGGCGAGGAACGGAGCCAGGGCGCTGGCATAGAGGGAGAAGGCGCTCACGGGCGCCACCCTATTAGCTGGTTGCCAGGATCGTGTCATTGGTCTCGACCCCGGATCCGGATTAGCCTCTGAGGATGGCCTGGCAGATCGTGATCGCGGGTGGCGGCTTTGGTGGCTTCTATGCGGCCCGGGCGCTGGAGCGGTTGCTCAAAGCAAACAGCGCCGAGGTGACGCTGGTGAACGAGGCCAATTTCATGCTGTACACCCCGCTGCTTCCCGGCGCCGCTGGCGCCACGCTCGACCCGCGTCACGTGGTCGTTCCGCTGCGCTCGCAGCTGCGAGGGACCGATTTGGTGATCGGAGAGGTGACCGGAGGGGATCCGGCACGAAGGACCCTCGGCGTGAAGCGAATCGACGGAGAGCAGATCGAGCTGGCCTACGACCAACTGGTCGTTGCGCTCGGGTCGGTTTCGCGCACGCTGCCGATCCCCGGCCTGGCCGAGTACGCGACCGGCTTGAAGAGCCTGCAGGATGCCACCGCCCTGCGCAACCGCGTGCTGAGCTGCATGGACATCGCCGAGTCACTGCGGGATCCGGTCAAGCGCGCTGAGTACCTTGGCTTCGTATTCGTTGGCGCGGGATATGCAGGCGTGGAGGGGCTGGCCGAGCTGCAGGACTTCGCCGCGCAGGCGATCGAGCTGTACCCGCGCTGTCGCGCAGAGGGCATGCGATGGGCGCTGGTGGAGGCAAAGGACCGGATCATGCAAGAGGTGCCGAAGGGCCTGTCGGAGTTCGCTGCGCGTGAGCTGCGCGGGCGGGGCATAGAAGTGCTTACCGAGACCTCGGTGAAAGAGATCACCGAGTGCGACGTGACGCTGTCGGGCGGCGAGCGGATCCCGGCGCGCACTGTGGTGTGGACGGCCGGCGTGGAGCCGAGCCCCGCCGTTGGCAGGTTGGGCTTGCCGCTGGAGGAGGGAGGACGGGTGATGGTGGACCGCACGATGCGCGTGGAGGGCTTCCAGCACGTGTGGGCGATCGGCGACTGCGCCGCGGTTCCCGATCCCGCAAGGCAAGGACAGCCGTGCCCTCCGACCGCACAGCACGCGATCCGCCAAGGGCGGTTGGTGGCCCGGAATGTAGCCGCGGCTCTCGGTACAGGACGGATACGGCGATTTCGGTATCGCACCAAAGGAGTCGTCGCCGAGCTTGGGCACAACGAGGCGGTCGCGCTCACGCTCGGCGTGCGCTGGCGCGGCCTGCCCGCGTGGTTCATCGCACGTACCTATCACCTGCTGCTGATGCCCGGCATGGGACGCAAGCTGCGTTTACTCGCTGACTGGAATGTCGCACTGCTATTCGGGCGCGACACCTCCGCCCCCGGGCGCCTGGGTAGCCCGACTCCCCTTGGGCGCAGGGAGGATCCCGGCAGTTGATCACACACAAGCTCCTCGCCCCTGCGTATCCTGATCTGAGATGGCGATACTCGACGAGGTGAAAGCTGACCTGCATGGTGCAATGCGCGCGGGCGAGAAGGAGCGCGTGGGTGCGCTGCGACTCGTGCTCTCCGAGCTGCAGAAGGCGGCGAAGGAGGGCTCGGACGATGAGCTCGCCGTGCTCCGGCGCGAGCGCAAGCGCCGGCTCGAGGCCGCCCAGGCATACCGGGAGGCTGGGCTCCAGGACCGCGCAAGCAGCGAGGAGGCCGAGGCCGAGCTGATAAGCACGTACTTGCCGGCCGAGCTCTCGGAGGCCGAGCTGGAATCGATCGTTGCGCAGGCGGTGCGCGACAGCGGTGCGCAATCGGTGAAGGACATGGGGCAGGCGATGAAGCAGGCGATGGCGGTCGTCGACGGTCGCGCAGATGGCAAGCGTGTCTCCGGACTGGTGCGGGCGTCGCTGCAGGGATGAGGACGCAGGTCGAGCTACCGAACGACGTTGCCGTGGAGCTGGCGGGCAGTCAGGACGCGGTGCTTCGCGCACTGCAGGCGCACCTCGACTGCAAGGTCTTCCTGCGTGGGAACGTCCTCACCTTCGACGGAGAGGAGTCAGAGACGCACGCCGGCGAGCGGGTTGTGCACGAGCTCTCGGAGCTGATCGCGCGCGGGCATCAGATCGGGCCGGGCACGATCTCGGCCGTGACCGGTGCGCTGGAGGAGAACGAGTCGCCAGCGAAGGTGCTGGAGGACGTCGTCTGGCAGCACCGCGGCCTGCGGGTGGCGCCGAAGACGGTCAACCAGAAGCGCTATGTGGATTCCGTGCGCAACAACACAGTCACCTTCGGCATCGGCCCGGCGGGAACCGGCAAGACGTTTCTCGCGGTGGCGATGGCCGCCGCCGCGCTGGCGCGCCACGAGGTCAATCGGATCATTCTCACGCGCCCGGCTGTGGAGGCGGGCGAGCGATTGGGTTTCTTGCCGGGCGACCTGATGGCGAAGGTCGATCCTTACCTGCGCCCGCTGTTCGATGCGCTCCACGACATGCTCGACCCGGAGAAGGTCTCGCAACACATCGAGCGCGGCGTGATCGAGATCGCCCCGCTCGCGTTCATGCGGGGGCGCTCGCTGAACGACTCTTTCGTAATCCTCGACGAGGCCCAGAACACCACGCCGGAGCAGATGAAGATGTTTCTGACCCGTTTGGGCTTCGGGTCGAGGATGGTGGTGACCGGCGACATCACGCAGGTGGACCTTCCCCGCGAGCAGCAGTCGGGGCTGATCGTTGTGAGCGAGGTGCTCGACGGGATCGAGGGCATCGAGTTCCTGCGCTTTGGTGGGGAGGACGTGGTTCGCCACAAGCTCGTGCAGCGGATCGTGGAGGCCTACGGCGAGCACTCCCAGCGCGAGACACCGGAGCTACGCGCCGCCGATCGCCGCCGCGCCTGAGATTCGGCGCGCGATGCTCGAGGTGGAGGTCTTTGGCACGCAGCTGGCTTTCGATCCGCCCCCGCAGGCCACGGTGCGACATCTGTGCGTTCTGGCGGCCGCCTCGGCTGGCGTGGAGGATGGTCATCTGGCGATCGAGTACGTCGACGCTGAGCGGATCGCGCGGTTGAACGCCCAGCACCGCGGCAAGGAGGGCCCGACGGACGTGCTGTCTTTTCCGGTCGATGGCGCGGCGCCGCATGATGGCGCCGAGAGGGAGCTGGGCGATGTGGTGATCTGTCCCGAGCATACGATCGACCTACGCGAGGCGATCGTCCACGGGGTTCTGCATTTGGTGGGCATGGATCACGAGACCGATAACGGTGAGATGCTGGCACTGCAGGCGGAGCTCTTGAAATGACCCCACCCACACAGCCGGTGACCCGCAGCGGCTTCGTCGCGCTCGCCGGACGGCCGAACGTGGGCAAGTCGACGCTGGTCAACGCCCTTGTAGGGGAGAAGGTGGCGATCGTCTCCGACCGCCCGCAAACCACGCGGAGAGCCATCCGCGGCGTGCGCAGCAGCGGCGACTGCCAGATGGTGCTTGTGGACCTGCCGGGCGTGCAGCGCCCGCGCGACGCGCTCACCGAGCGCATGGCCCAGACGGTGCGTCAGGAGCTGGATGGTGCTGATGCGACGCTGCTGGTGCTGAACGGCGAGCAGGGGGTGGGTCCCGGGGACCGTTTCATCGCTCAGGCGCTCACGGATGCGAGCGCGGTGGCGACGATCGCGGTGAACAAGGCCGACCGTTTGACACGAGCGCAGACAATCGAGGCGTTGGGGCAGGCCGTCGAGCTTGGGGTCTCAGACGATATTTTCCCGATCTCCGCACGTACCGGGGCTGGCGTGGAGGCGCTGACGGCGCATCTGGAGGCGGCGATGCCGGAGGGCCCGTTCATGTTCGAAGATGGCGCGAGCTCCGATCAGTCGCGCGCGGTGCTGCTGGCGGAGCTGGTGCGAGAGGCGGTCATCAGGCGTACTTTCCACGAGCTGCCTCACGCCGTGGAGGTGGTTGTCGAAGAGATCGAGTGGGTGGGCGGGCATCTCAACGATCTGGCGCGGGTGAGGGCGCTGATCTGGGTCGAGAGCGACTCCCAGAAGGGGATCCTGATCGGCGCGAGGGGACGCATGATCAAGGCGATCGGCGTGGCGGCACGCCGTGAACTGGAGCGTGAGCTGGGTGCTCAGGTTCACCTCGACCTGTCCGTTCGCGTCCGCCGTGACTGGCGCACGGATGAGGGATCGCTCGACCGGCTCGGCATCACCTGAGTTGGCTGGCCGGCCTCTCTGACTGGAAAGAGAGGGGCTCGGCTCGTCGGCCTGTGACTGAATAAAGAGGGCCCCGGCTCGTCGAGACGGGCGGGTGGGTTCATATCAGAGCCGCTTCGACAGGTGCCCGGCAATTAGCTCGATGGCTGTGAGGTCGAGCTCGGCCGTGAAGATGAAGGGAACCGGGAGCACCTCGAAGCGCCGGCGGCGCAGGCGTGCGAGTTGGTTGTGCTGGGAGCGTGCGCGGTCGTGCACGGCGCGTGCGGCCAGCGAGGCGGAGCGCATCACGGGGTTGCTTTCCTTTAGGCGGTCGATTTGCAGGAGCTCCGCGGCGGAGAAGCGCCGTGGCAGGGTGCCGTTGAGAACAACCGCGTGCAGTGTGCGGTCGAGCCTTTGCTGCAGTCCGTCCTGGAGCTCGAGTGTCTCGGTGACGGCCATCTCCGTTGGCTGGGCGATCGCGAGATAGCTCGTGCGCGCGGGATCACGGAGCAGCTCGCGCACGTGCTGTGTTTGAGAGGCGATTGGCCCGACGCGTGCGATCGCGCCGAAGGTCTGTGGCGAGTGGAGCATCCCCAGTGCGTGTCCTGTGGCGGGGGCGTCGAGGATCACCAGGTCATAGCCGCCGGAGCGCCTGCGTGAGCCCTGGGTGAGCTTCCAGATCTTCACCATGCTGATGAGCTCCTTGGCGCCCGGAGCGGCGGCAGCGAAGTACTGGAAGGTGCCGCTGGATGCGAGCACCCGGCCCGAGATGCGCCCGCCGAGCGCCTGCAGCCACTCGAGCAGGGCACGGTCGGGATCGATCGAGATGCTCCAGAGGTTCTTGCGGAGCTCCAGCTCGTCGCCAGCGTCCTGTCTGGCTGCTCCGAATAGCTCCGGAAGCCTGCGCTGTGCTCCCACCTCAACGACGATCGTGCGCAGCCCGCGATTTGCCGCAAGCAGCCCGAGCGCGGCCGATACCGTCGTCTTGCCCACGCCGCCCTTGCCGGTGAGGACGAGCAGCTTGCGGTGCAGTAGCGATGCCATCGTGGAGATGCAACCTACAATCCCGCAGGTGAGCTCATCAGCCTCAGATCAAGAAAACATCCGAAAGCTCCGAGACTCCACCTCGGCAAGCACCGGGACGCACTCTGAGGAGCTTTCGGATGGATATCAAGCAATCGATGCGCAGATCTCCTACGACGAGCGAGGACTGGTGCCGTGCGTCGTACAGGACTGGAGCACGGGAGAGGTGCTGACGCTCGCCTATATGAACGAACAGGCCCTGGAGCGCACACGTGCCACTGGCGAGCTGCATTTGTGGAGCCGCTCGAGGGAAGAGCCTTGGCACAAGGG
>CAAGKR010159911.1_pt1 | contig 19146 bp, 14 predicted proteins | sample 2556971 | NCBI WGS metagenome assembly CAAGKR01 (sample SAMEA5207829, study PRJEB30636) | soil metagenome | biome: forest; feature: boreal; material: soil | place: USA | collected 2011-09 | depth 1 m | reverse complement strand
GGTTCTTTCTGGCCGCCTACGGCAGACATCCTTGCGTTCTTTCATTCACCCCAGTTTGTCTGCTACGGTCGATTTCATGTGAACCGGCGTATGCTCGTTTACCATGAAGTCTGCCGGCTAAGTAGAGTGAATAGCACGGAGGTGCTGCGCACCTGAAAATTTAGGACACGCCACCCCCGAATTTCGGGGCTGGGGCGTCTACGTTGTAGACGCCGCGTATACAATGTCTACTTGCAGGAACAAAGGACTTAAGAGATTCGTGTTTACATTTGTAAACGCGGCGTAGACATTGTATACGCGGGTGTCCGCAACCTTTCAGGCTTCGGAGAAGATCAAAATGAAGGAAAGCAAAGAAACCAAGAAGACTCGGAACATTACTTTTCGGCTAACCGATGAGGAATACGAGCAGGTTGAAAAAGCCGGTTTGTCGGCTGGCGACGACCCGAACAACTGGTGTAGGAAGGCAGCGATTGGCCAGGCGAGCGAAGGCCATGCCTTCACCAAAAACGAACGGCTCATATACCAAGAAATCGCCCTGTTGCGCTTCCTTATTGGACACGGATTCAAGCTACTATTCAGTCAGGATGAGAAGGCAGCTGCAACATGGAAAAAGCTCACGGCGCAGGCTGATCAGAGATCGGAAGAAATCGTCAATGAGCTTCTCTCAAGGAGAGGCTAATCACCCGCAGTAGCTTTTGAATAAGATACGTCGCGCGCACCGTAAGCGAATCTGTCGAGTCGATTGATTTACCGCAATGGGGGTTGCCCTATCGACGAGTCAAGGATGTTTTTCAACACGACTTGCGACCCAATCAATCTCCTCAAGGTGCAATTCATCCCAGATAAGCTTCCATTTGTCTTCTGAAACGAGCTGTTTCAGCTCTTCGATTAATGATTCGCCCAAATGCATCAGAGGACTCACGAGCTTGTGAAGTGGAAACCACTTTAGCGTTCCTTTAGGGGTAAGACCGAGATGAACAGCGGTCAATCGCGGCTTACGTCTGCCCCGAATTCGACCAACCAGAACGGGGCGAGAGTATTGGACTCGCTTAAGTTCGTGAAGAACTGAAGGAAGGAAGATTGTTTCTCCCGGTAGTTCGGAATGCAGGTAGTCCTCTAAGCCAGCTGCCCTGAGAACTCTTTCCCATTTGCTGTGATATCTGCGTTTGGGTGCCAATAGCTCGACCATCTTACGCTCCGCTTCGACATCCAAATATGAAACTAGATACCCCTTCTTTGCTAACCAGCCAGGCCGAACCGCTCGCATGTCATTGACATGTTGAAGAGCCAACTCGCTGAGTTTTGGGACGAAGCTTTCGATCACGGTTGAGACGGCGGATTCAGAAATTCTTGCAACCGGCTGATAGTCCTCCTGAGCACCGGCAGTGCGCCGAGTAAGATGAACATCAATTTCATGTGTTTGATTACCAAATGAGATCAACAGGTGAGGAGTATCCGATCGGTCGTTTCGGGTAATCAGCAGTTTCGTATTGCGACCCTTTCGGATCTCAAGGGTAAGTTCTCCAACGCGAAGTCGATGGACAAGAATGTTTTCGTTCATCGCTAAACTATTTTTGAGGCTGCCAGTACGGAAGTCTAAACGTACGTGTAAAATCATCCGCCCACATTGGAACACCAGAGATCGTTAGGACAGGGGGAAACACTCGGTTAGGCACTCTTTCAGGATATCTAAGTCGTAACTGTGCGTCGCTGTCGCTTGCCACGAAGTCCACAAGCGCACACGATTCATCTAGCTCGTTTGGAAACACATCCAATTCAATCTTTGCGACGGACTCCAAGGTTTGCCTGAATTCAGTAGCTTGAATTCGGTTAGTCGGATTCAATTTCGAGCTAGAGCACTCTCCAACGGTTTTTGAGACGGCGTCAACGACTTTCTCTGAGATAAAGTACAAGGCAAAAAGATGTAGCTTAATATCCCTACAGAAAGAAAATGCTGTGTTGCCCTTGTGAATTGTTTCGGCCGGGCCCACAGCCCCACCCTCACCAACTTGTTCCAAATAATATCCCGGTCTGAGTTGATTCGAACCGTGAAAGTAAATCCAACGAAGGCGACCTTGGTGATGTTTTAACGTGTTAACAAGAGGCGACAAGTGGTCCCTCACATACCACGAGATAACGTCCTCAAACGGCTGTAGCTCCTTGAAGCCCGCATTTTTTAGGAATTGGCTTTGAAAGCGAACTGGTTTTGATGCCTGAGCTGGAACCAGCGTCTTGAAGACCAAATAGCAATCATCAATGTGCTCTCTAAGCGTATAGAGGAAGCTCTTATACGAACTCATCAATAGTTCAAACTGACGCGACTCATCGGCTGTCGAAACAAAACTTCTTATCCGATCGCAACGCTCAACCACATCTGCGAAGCTCGTGAAAACTTGGTCAACAGAAATCTTGTACAAGCTCCAAGGGTGCCTCAGACGGTGTTGACGGTGATGTAACAACGGTTCGGGAATACTGCCCAAATAATCCAAAGCAACTGGCGCAAGGTTTCCGTGAATTGCCAGGGAACGCTTTATTTCATTGAATGTCATTGAACTGTTGGAGTAAGCCATCCGCTCACAATCCTGCCTTTGGAAACAACTCGTTAATCAGGTCAGCGCACATACGTACAATCGCGAGACCTTGTCCGTGAACAGTCGTGCTTCCGTGCGCCAAGTCATTCCTGAGCCATGATATCGCTTTCGAAAGGTCTATAGGTGGGCCAAATTCATTCACCAGGACCCGGCCATTGAAAACTTTGTCCAAGAGGTTTTTGAGAGCAGTCTTGTCGTCTCCGGCCTTTTCCTTTACTGCCATCTCTAAAGACGCGAAGGCATGCATTGCTGCTACCACATTGAATGAGTAAACGAACCATGAATAAACAACTAGATTTCTGGCGGTCTCAAAATGACTTCGCACTGATTCTGGAACGCTTGAGTTGAGGGTTACGGGTTCAAGCTCTTCGTAAATGGTTTCAATAGTCATCTCCGTCGCCGATCCAGTCGAATGATCGAGATTAACTCTATTTCGATACCGCACATCCGGCAGTAAGACTTCCTCTCGTGGCTTCAGTCTTTCCATAACGCCCAACCTTCCCTTCGAATCGGCATTTACTCTTCTCCAGGCGTTGAGTCTATCAACTTAGTCTTACCTCCCATAAGCGTAGTCAACAAGCGAGGGTTCATCATGTATAATCCCGGTCTGCAATGGAAACGTCTCTCACAACTGGAATTCCCGAGGCTGCCGAGCAGTGGCAAGATGAGGCAGTCCGCATTACTCCTGTGGTTCCGCGAACGCGGCATGAACTCGGCCAGTTTCTCACGCCGAAACACGTCGCCGATTTCATGGCGTCCGTGTTCTCTGTTGACGCGAATGAAATCCAGTTATTGGACGCTGGCGCTGGCGCCGGCGCTCTGACAGCTGCATTCGTGAGACGCCAGTGTCAGGCAGTATCTAAGCCGAAGAGCATCGCCGTCACAGCTTACGAGCTTGATGAAACTGTTATTGACACTTTGCGGAAAACTCTGCACGAGTGCCAACTAGAGTGCGAGCATGCCGGTATTCAGTTCTCCTCAACGGTTCACAATGAGGATTTTATCAGTGCGGCAGCATCAATTCTTCGAGCCGATCTTTTCTCACCGGAACCGCCGGTGTTTAATGCAGCCATCGTCAACCCGCCTTATCGAAAGCTCCGCAGCGATTCCAATGCACGTTTCTGGTTGCGCTCTGTTGGCATCGAAACGAGCAACTTCTACACCGGATTTGTGGGCCTCATAATAAAGTTGCTCTCCAAAGACGGCGAACTTGTGGCCATAACACCGCGAAGCTTTTGCAATGGTCCGTATTTCAAACCATTTCGTGACGAGTTGCTCGAAACGATGTCACTTCATCGTTTGCATCTGTTCGAGTCGCGATCGGCAGCATTTGGCAAGGATCATGTCTTACAGGAAAACATTATCGTTCACGCCATAAAAGGCGAGAAGCAGATACAGGATGTAATTATTTCGAGCAGCAGCGGTCGACCGAACGGAACCGCGAGCGAGCGCCACGTGCCTTATTGCGAGGTGGTTTCACCGAATGACCCAGAACGCTTCATTCACGTTAGCCTTGGTGATGAGCAAAAACGGGCAAAGATAGCCGTGAACAGTTTCGAAGCCACGCTCACTGATCTTGATCTGACCGTCTCGACAGGCCGCGTAGTAGATTTCAGAGCAAAGAGCTTCCTTCGCAAGCAGCCCAGTTCAGACACCGCGCCGCTAATCTATCCATGTCATTTCGATGGAGGTTTGGTTGCTTGGCCGAAGAAGAACTGTAAGAAGCCGAACGCCATCATGATCCATGACAAGACGCGCGAGTTGCTTGTGCCTGCGGGAATCTATGTTCTTGTCAAGAGGTTTAGTTCTAAAGAAGAGCGCCGGCGGATTGTCGCTTGCATTTACGACCCTGCCCAAATTCCCGCTCAAAGGGTAGCATTCGAAAACCATCTGAACTATTTCCATGTACGCGGGCACGGTCTTCCGATGTTTCTAGCGCGAGGACTGGCAGCTTTTTTGAACTCAACCATGATCGACTCTTACTTCCGTCAGTTCAGTGGTCATACTCAAGTGAATGCTACCGATCTGCGAACGCTCAATTATCCAACCAGAATTGCATTAGACAGCCTGGGCCGCAAAATCCAGCACCCAATCAGCCAGGGCGCGCTTGACGAACTATTGGAGGCGGAACTCTTCTGATGGCAACAAAGCGACGTGGTTCCCTAAAGTCGGCCCGCGCCCGACGGCTAAAGGAAGCTACCGAAGTGCTATCGGCTTTGGGTTTCGGCGGTAGACAAAGTAATGAAGTTGCCGCTTACTCGCTGCTTGCTCTGCTCGACCTGAAGCCCAACGAGCCTTGGGGTAATTCGGCTGCGCCTCTTCGCGGAATCACACCTATCATCGATTTTGTCGGTCAACTTTATGGGGTTCAATACGCTCCCAACACACGCGAGACCATACGTGACGAGGCAGTAAAGCACTTTGCCGAGTCCGGGATGCTTATTCGGAACCCTGACAATCCCTCTCGTCCCACGAATAGCGGTAAGACCGTATATCAAATAGAACCGCAGGCGCTTGAACTCTTCCAGTCCTACGGAAGCTCGCAATGGTCGGCCAATCTGAAGACCTATTTGCTGAGCCGGGAGCTAATTCTTCGCGAGCTGGGACGTGAGCGATCGATGGTCCGTATTCCTGTCACTCTTCCATCGGGAGAAACTGTTACTCTTTCGCCCGGCGGTCAGAACCCGCTAATCAAGGCTGTGATCGAAGAGCTATGCCCTAGGTTTGTTCCCGGCGGAACTGTGATCTACATCGGAGATGCCGAAGACAAGTTTCTCCATTTGGATACGAAGTATCTCAAGAAACTGGGGATTGAAATTCCGGCAGCTGCGAAGATGCCGGACATCATTGTTCATGACACGCGTCGGAACTGGCTCTTATTGATTGAAGCGGTAACGAGCGCTGGTCCTGTCGATGGCAAACGAAGGGCCGAACTCAAACAACTCTTTTCTAAATGCACAGCCGGGCTCGTTTTTGTAACAGCATTTGCCAGCCGGGGAGCGATGCGTAGTTTTCTTACGCAAATCTCTTGGGAAACCGAAGTGTGGGTTGCGGAGAATCCAGATCACCTGATTCACTTCAACGGCGAACGATTCTTAGGTCCTTATCCCGATGTCTTGCCGACGGCATCTCCGAGCTAAATATGAGTACCCTGCCGGGCAGCCCCTTGAACTTGCCTTAGTTCGAGCTTCGTTGCCATCCCTTCGTGATACCGCCGCCTACTGAGTGTTCGTATGGTACGAACACTTACCTGTCACGTGTGACATACAGGTCCCCCTGAAATCGGGAAAAAAAGCCACGGGATTTCGAATGCACAGGAATAAGGGCAACGCTGCCCAAGTTTCCGGCAGCTAGCCACCGAATCGCCAAGTTTTCTCAGACATTTTTACCCAAACACACGAATCTCAAACAACGTCTCGCTGACTAATAGCAACTGGTGGCCCACTGCTTGGCCCACCAGTTGCACTGGGGCGTACCCGTGCAACGGAAACAAGGTTCGGAACCGATGGCAAAGAATGTCAAAGGTCGCAGCGATCGGCAAAGGACTTCAACTAGCAATCAGAATTTTCTTAGGCTGGGGTGGAAGATCTGCCAAGTTCTCCCGTCTAGTAGCTTGTACGGGAAGGAACGACGACTTGAATTAGCGCAGGAGCGGAAACTGAGAAGCACCAGCCACAACTAGGGCGACAAACAACGGCGTACACGCAAGAAGCGCAAGGAATAACTGCTCTTCCAAGATACTCAGGTGGAATTTTTGAAGGATTCTCCCGTCTAGTACTTAGTAAGGAGGAAAGATTTGTTAATCGCAGTCTTTCGGAAATCGCGTGACGTAACGCTGTTGAATCAAGGTAAGCGACTAAGTGCCAAAGTGTCGCCTTTCTTCCGCAAGCGCGTCGCCTCTTGCGACGCATGTCGTAATTGCTGACGAAAATATTTTTGGAGATGGATACGAGGAAATCGCGAAATACGCCGTCAATAACATAGTAGGGATTGATTTCGGTGTTTATGAAAGAAATCTTGAACCTGGTACGAGGAAATCGAGAAATATGCCGTCATTGACTTAATCGGCGCGAGAGAAATTTGCCCGTTTTTCGCAGGCCATTGGAATTTTGGCTCAAATGTCGCGTCTTTATTAGATGTGAGCATGAAAATAAAATTCGGCGGGACTGGAATTTCGGAATAAGTCTGCCGTCTATGACAAAGACGCAGGAGATAGTTTTTCGTTAACACGATCTCCGGCGTCTTGCGCGCGAGAGTTTTGGTGCGCCACCTATCCCTCGCCGCCAACAACTGAAACTTTGAAAAACCCCTTTTCGGGGGAAGGGAGAACTATGCCATGAAAACGACGCTGGGATTTCTAACTGAAGAAGGCCGCACTCGTTCTAAGAATGCGGCGCGCAGAATCAGCGCCTATGCCGTGCTGATGTTTCTGATCGCCGGAGCGAGCGGCTACGGGATTCATCGCTATTGGATCAGTCCCAACCTCAGTCCACTGCAACGCGTTTACCTCAAGCAGTATTTGAAGAGCAGCTATCGAAGCTATCTGCACAATTCATCGTCGCGCTACACGACGCTTGCGCGAACAATAATTGATCCGCAAACAAAGAAGGAAGCGACGCTGGCTGTCGTTGATGATCAAGTCGATCCAGTTTTGGATGACGAACGGCGGATCAAGTTCGATCCGAATCATCGCCCGATATTTCGAATCAAAGCTGGCGTTGAATTCAAGCGATTCTTTTGGGCCGAATCAATTAACCCTGACGCGAAGGCCTACGAATGGTTTCGGGATACGATCTACTCGGAACAGACCATCGCTGACATCTGGCGACCAGCATGGTTGGGCGCAATCCTCATCTTCCTGTTCGGAACACTCGCATTGACCGGCCTCGATGTATTCGCCCAACGGCGTTACTTGAAAGGCGAACCGCTGAGAGGCACGCGCGAACTATTGCCTAAAGCTTACGCTCGCGAACACCGCAAACACCTTGGATACCTGTTCACAGTCTACGCAACTACCTAAGGAGAAAATCATGATTAAAGCACTGAGAAACTTTGTCGGAATCAAACCGCGCACTTACAAGCTGAGTGTGCCGCGCATTGAAGAGAATGAAGGCCTCTTGCTCTTGGGCGATCCGGGCACGGGCAAGAGCCAGGTCATTCACCAGCTTTTGGACCAGATCGCCAAACGCAAGCCGCAGGAGGCGGTCGTTTGTTATGACCCGGCAGGCGAGTTCATCGAGAAGCATTTCGATCCTGACAGTGACATCGTTCTGAATCCATTGGACGCTCGTTGTCCTTTCTGGATGCCCGCATATGAATACGGTACAGCCGGTGAAGAAGCGGGCGCGCCGATAAGACAGTTCATAGCCGAAAGCTTCTTTCCGTATCCCGAGCATGGTGCGCCAAACGCACAGTTCTTTGTTAAAGCAGCCCGCAGCATCTTTGCGCAAATGCTGAAGTTCAGGCCCAGGCCAGAGCGAATCGTGGAGATGCTTTCGGATGAAGAATTGGTGGACTACTGCGTCGCCGGAACCGAGCACGCACACCTCATTGATAAAGACGCCAAAGGGCAGAGAGGCGCAGTGCTGGCGACGCTGTCCGAGATCGGAGAATCCTTCAAGCTGTTGCCTCCTTCTGAAGAATCACCAAAACATTGGTTGAGTTTAGAAAAGTGGGCGAGACGACGCGAAGGTTGGATCTTTATCACCTCGACTCACAGCACAAGAGAAGCGCTCAGACGATTGCATGCTGCTTGGATCAACATTCTTCTAGGAAATCTGTTGGGCGGCAGCTATTCCGCTTCGGGACAGCGGCCATGCTGGATGATGATTGATGAAGTTCATTCCCTGAAACACCTACCGATCCTTAAATCGACATTGGTTGAGGCCCGCAAGTACGGCGTCAAGATGGTGCTCGGAACGCAGAACAAGGCGCAGTTCGAGGAACATTACGGACGAGGCGCGGCCACGATGCTGGCATCATCGCACACGAAGATTCTATTTCGCTGCAACGAGCCGGAGTCCGCGCGCTGGGTTTCAGAGATGATCGGCGAGGAAGAGAAAGAGCGACCCCGAATCGGCACGACCGCAACCGTGCAGGCCAACGGCAGAGATTCTATCAACTACTCGACATTTACGGAGCGGCGGATGGTTGTCAGCAAAGAGCAGATCATGGCTTTGCCGAATCTTCATGGCTACTGGAAGTACGCTGATTCAGTTGTGCCGTTTCGCATTGAGCCGATAGATCGTCCCCAGGTTGCGCCGTCGTTCATACCGCGCCCACCCAAGCCCGTTATTCAGAAGGAAGTAAGGCAACAGGCCTTGAAGCTTGTGGCCGCTGCTTCGATTGGCAACGGGAACGGGAAACACACTGCCGAGATCACATCGGAAATGATCGATGACATCGATACTGGTTTCTGAGGTGCGGCCATGATGACGATGAGCAATGCGCTGTCAGCCGGTCAAGCGGAAACCTACTACCAGAAGGACTACACCAGCAAGACCGAGAACTACTACAGCGAAAAGGGAGATGTAAACGGAAACTGGGCAGGTCAGTTGGCCGAGGAGTGGGGACTCATCGGAGAGGTAACGAGCGAACAGTACGCGCGGCTTGTTGCCGGGCAGGACCCGCGCACGGGTGAGCAACTCATTCGCCCAGTTCCATCAAGAGAGGCCGTGAACAACTACGGCGAGGAGATCACCACGAGTGAACACCGAGCGGGTTGGGATGCGACCTTCAGCGCACCTAAGTCAGTTTCTCTTGCCGCTCTAGTTGGCGACGACGAACGAGTGAGAATCGCGCATCGAGAGAGCGTGGACAAAGCATTGGAGGCTTTCGAGGAGTACATGCAAGCGCGCGGCGGCGGCAACAAGCCAGCGATCACCACGGGCAAGATGATTGCCGCACAGTTCGAGCACACGGCGGCGCGGCCCGATCATGCGACCGGCTACGCCGCGCCGCAACTTCATACGCACGTCGTGATTATGAATCTGACCAAAACAGAGGAAGGAAAGATCAGATCGGTTCAGCCGCTGGAGCTATATCGAAGCCAGCAATATGCGACCGCGATCTATCGCACACACCTCGCCGAGAAGCTGCAAGCGCTTGGTTATCAGATTGAAGTAGACCAACGAACGGGAGCGCCCGAGATCAGCGGCTTCAGCAAAGCATATCTACAAGAGAGCAGCCCTCGCCGTGAAGAGGTGCGCAAAGAAGCTCAGGAGATGAAAGAGCGGCTTGAGCAGGAAGGCGCGACGGTCAAAGAAGGCGCGGGATTGAATCAGGCAGCAGCACGGACTAACCGCGCGAGCAAGCGCTATGACCGTGCAGAGATGAGACGACGATCGCTGGAGATGGATGCACGATATGAAAACCAAGCGGCCAGGGTGGTTGAGCGAGCCCGTGAACGCGCGACGCTTGGCTTTTCGCAGGATGAGATAAAGGCACGGGCACAGGAAGCAGTGACCTTTGCTCGCGATAACGCAACCGAACGCGAAGCCGTCGCGGACATGCGCAAAGTTATGGCCGATGCACTGCGACGTAATCTTGGGTTGACTACTTACGACGCGGTTGCGACTGAACTGCGCCAGCGAGTTGAGAGCGGCGAGTTCGTTGAGATCATCCGCGAGCGGCATCCGCGTGAGGCAACGACGGAGCGAATGTTGGAGATGGAAAAATCCAACATTCGAACCATGCTCAACGGCCAAGCCCAGCACCCACCAATCATCGACGCGGAGCGAGCAAGGCACACCGTTGATGCCACCGCAGAGCGGCAACAACTCAGATTGAACGACAACCAGCGCACGGCGATTGAACAGGTCCTCGCGAGTCGAGATCAAATCATCGGCTTGCAAGGTGGCGCTGGTACTGGCAAGACCACGGCTTTGTCTGTATTGAGAGAAGCAGCCCAGAAGGAAGGTTATGAAGTGCGCGGCTTTGCGCCGACTACCCGCGCAGCGCAGCAGCTTGCCGAGAGCGGCATTCAGACTGAGACGCTACAGAAGTTCATCCGCCGACGACAGGAGAAGCCTGAGAACAACCATCGCCTTTTCGTGTTGGATGAAAGCTCGCTAGCCAGCACAAGGAACCTTCACAAGTTCTTTGCCCGCCTTGAAGGGCAAGACAGGCTCCTTCTCGTTGGCGATAGTAGGCAGCATCAGGCAGTTGAAGCGGGCACTCCTTTCGAGCAGTTTCAAAAGCACGGGATGAGGACGGTCAAGCTCAGTGAGATAGTCAGGCAACGCGATCCAGAACTGAAGCGAACCGTCGAGAGACTTTCAGCCAGGGAAATACACGAAGCACTTGATAGCTTGGAAAGCCGAGGCAGAGTAATTGAAATCGCAGATGAGAAACAACGCTTGAACGCAATAGCCAAGGCATATTGCGAGCATCCAGAGAACACGCTTGTAGTCTCGCCGCGCAACCGAGAACGCGTCCAACTCAATTCGCTTATCCATCAACGACTACAGCGCGACGGCAAAGTCAGTCAAGAGGATCGTCAGATGACTGTCTACGTCAATCGTCAGGACATGACCGGCACCGAGCGCACTTTCGCGAACGCTTATGTGCCTGGCGAAGACATCATCCGATACAACCGGGCGAGCAAGGTCTATGACGTGAAAGTCGGCGACTATGCACTGGTAACGGCAAAGAATCATGAGAAGAACGAGATCACCGTCTACTTCGAGGACGGCCGCGAACTCACTTACAACCCGCAGCGACTTTCAGGCGTGAGCGTCTATCGAGAAGCCGAGCGCGAATTTGCGGAGGGCGACCGCATTCAGTTTCGTGCGCCGTTCACAGAGAAGCGCGTTGCCAACGGCGAGCTTGGCACGATCGTCAAGATTGGAGACGAAGAACTAACCGTCGCGCTAGACAGTGGACGAGAAGTTTCCTTCGAGCCTGAGAAGTTTCGCCACATCGACCACGGTTACGCCGTGACGAGTCACTCATCGCAGGGAACAACCGTGGATCGCGTTCTCGTCAACGCCGACACTCGCGAATCGGAACTCTTGCTCAATGATCGCATGGGTTATGTCGCGGTTTCCCGCGCCAGAGAGGACGCAATTATTTACACCGACTCTACACTTAATCTGCGAGGGGCCTTGGACCGCCGAGTTGATAAAGAGATGGCTCTTGAAGCCACGAAGTCCAGCGACGACTACGCATTTCAGCTTCGCGGAGAATCAGCTCGTGAAGCGTTCTTGCATCACGAACAGCCCGGAGTCGAACACCACTTGGATGAGAGTCCTGTTGAAAATCAACTCGAACAAGCAGACGCCACCGACGACGTGGCCCAGAGCGAGGAGATGGAATTCACATTAGCTTAGGAACGATCTTTCAAGGTTTTGAGGTTGAGAAATGAGTACAAACTTACAGTCTGCTCCATCGGTAAGGCGGCCACAGCTTCTGAAAGTGCCTGAGGTTGCACTGCTATTGAACGTCAAGCCACGCACTATCTACGAGATGGTTGCGCAGCATCGCATTCCCTATCGCAAACCGCCCGGCACTAACATTCTGCGATTCGATCTCGATGAGATCATGGCGTGGACGCGGGGCGAAAACAGCAAATGACTTTCAACCCTTGATGCTGCTACCATGAGGACGTTCTCTTGGTGGCTGCAACCTCAAGGAGAACAACATGTCAGTTTACAAACGGGGTAAGCAAAGCACGCACTGGCATTACTACTTTCGAGTGCGTGGCGTGCGGCACAGAGGGGTAATCCCTGAGGCACGCACAAAGTATGAAGCAGAACAAGCGGAAGTAAAGCTCAAGCGGGAGATCTTTGAAGGTCGTTTTGGCAAACTCGATTTAGGCAGTGAGAAATTGGCTGACTTCATCGAAAAGGTCTTCGTGCCCTGGTCTAAAGCGAACAAGCGCTCGTGGAGACATGACGAGTTTCGAGCCCGTACAATCTGCGAGTATTTCGGCGGCAAAATGTTTCGCGAGATTTCGCCGTTGCTGGTTGAAAAATTCAAACGTGATCGACGCGAATCGATCACGTTGAGGCAGACGGTTCGTAGCCCAGCCTCAGTCAATCTTGAGCTTACGTTGATGAGTAAGATCTTCAACCTCGCGATTGATTACAAGGTAACGGATACGAATCCATGCACGAAAGTGAAGAAGTACCACTTGGACAATAAACGCTACCGCTATCTGCTACCGGAAGAAGAGCCGGTGCTCATGGCCGCTCTTACCGGGCGACGCGCACATTTGAAGCCGATGGTAAAGGTAGCTCTTGGAACCGGAATACGGCTCGGTGAACAACTTCATCTCTGTTGGGAGAGGGTGGATTTATCACGCGGAGTCGTAATCTTAACGAAGACGAAGAGTGGCAAGGACCGTGAGGTTCCGATGAATCCTGAAGTGTTCGAAATCTTGAGCGCCTTGCGCGAGAAATCAACCGGACGAGGATATGTGTTTGTAAATCCTGATACCGGCACTCGCGTCAAAGAGATCAAGACGGGTTTCAGGACGGCGTTAAGGATGGCAGGAATCGAGGGATTAGTTTGGCACGATCTACGGGCCACCTTCGGGACTCGACTAGGTGAAGCGGGTTTCGACGCCTTCACGATCGCGGCGCTGATGGGACATTCCGACATTCACACAACAGCTCGCTATGTTCGTGCGACGGATAGAAACAAACGCGCAGCAGTTGAGGCAGCGATGCTCGGTTCCAAACAAGTTGTCCACAAATTGGCCACACGCCCACAGTGGCCAGTCGCAGTCGCGGCTGTAAGTGGTTGAGCCGTATCATATGGCGGGGTAGCTCAGATGGTTAGAGCGTGGGATTCATAACCCCAAGGTCGGCAGTTCGATCCTGCCCCCCGCTACCAATGTAGTCAGTAGTTTACAGCGGCCAACTGTGGCCGCTGTTCTCTTACTGTGGGGACTTTTGCGTCGGTCTGCTTTTGTCTCTGCGCAAGGGTTTCAATTGCTCGACGTAATCCATCGTCAGTCGCGTGTGTATAACGCGCCGATGTTTGCATACATCGATGGCCCAATATCGCCATGATCCTTCGCGTATCAACTCCTGCATCCCCTAGCCTGGTTGCCGCCGTATGCCGCAGGTCGTGAAAATGAAAATCTTCAAGTCCTGCTTTTTCACACGCCGAACGAAAACCTCGCTTAACATCGGTTCTCGGTCGGCCGGTATTCCGATTCACAAACACATATTCCGTGTCTCCGGATTCGGTTTGCAGCGAAAGCAGTTGCTGCCTCGCAATCCGGTTCATGGGAATGCTTCGACTGTGGCCCGATTTTGTTTGCTCGCGATGCGAGTTCATCACGTGGACTAAGCCACGCTCGAAATCGACATTCGCCCAGCGCAGACTTAACAGTTCACCTCGACGCATTCCTGTGTGAATCGCCAAAACGACAAGCGGACGAAGGCTTGCTCTCGGCCCGGTAAGCACGGACAAGAGCCGGGGCTCCTCTTCATCCGAAAGATAGCGATTACGCTCGTTGTCTTCTCGAAAACGTTTGACCTTTTGACAAGGATTGTGGATTGCCAACCCCTGATCAATCGCTAACGAGAAAATCTTGGAGAGTAATTCTAACTCTCGGTTGACTGTAGACGGAGCACGTTCGGTCCCGCGAACCGTCTTGGACACGCGCCGATCCCTTTTGTACTTCTCAATCAGGATCGGCGAGATTTCGTCCATCGTTTTGTTGCCCATTGCCTTAATCAGCGGACGCGAGCGAAACTCATCATGCACCCACGTCCGCTTGTTAGTTTTCGCCCACGGCATAAACGTCTCCGCAATAAAGTCGCGCAACTTCGGTGCATCCACGTTCTTGCCATAAATACCCTCGTAGACAGAATCGCGGATTGTAACCTCCGCGCGCTCTGCCTGGGCTTTGACTCGCGCTTCCGGGATAGAACCACGATACCGCTTGCCGTCTATCCAGAAGTCGTACTGCCATCTGTTCCCTCTCCTGAACACTGACATGGTCTATTCCTTTCTGCGGATCGCAGCCCGTTTTAAGGAATGACAGCAGCATCCTATCGCTGGTCGTTCGGTTGTGTCCATTGTAATATTTCGTCAAGTAAGAAGATCGTACGGTCGCCCGCCTTGCGATAGGGGATTCGTCTTTGACTGACCATCTCGTAAATCGTTCGCGGTTTGAGCCGCAACATTTGCGCGAGTTCCTTCACATCCAAGAACCTCGGCCCCCCTAGTTGAGCGTTCTCCTCATCATTTAACCTTTCGAGTTGCGTGTTCATTGCTTCTTTCCCCTGGCTGATTGATGATCGCCTTCAAAGACTGAACTCCATCTCCATTTCTTCGCTTTGCGCCGTTCCGTTTCTGTTGTCGTTCGACTGTTCGTTCATTTGCTGTACATAGCCTTGCTCTATCTCAACCCGTCGGTCGTTGGGAGACTGATGTAGGTTCTGGTCATCTCGAAGATCGTTCCGACCCTCATTACCAGACTGCACGGCTTCAAGAGCCATTTCCTTATCCACTCGCCTGTCCAACGCTCCTCTCAATTCATCAATTGAGTTCGTATAAATGATCGCGTCTTCTCGGGCCCGCGATACCGCGACGTAACCCATTCGGTCATTCAGCAAGACTCGCGATTCGCTCGTGTCGGCGTTGATGAGAACGCGGTCAACCGTCGTTCCCTGCGACGAGTGACTCGTGACAGCGTAACCGTGGTCAAGGTGACGAAACTTCTCGGTCTCGAAACTCACCTCGCGTCCGCTGTCGAGCTTTACGGTTAGTTCTTCGTCGCCGATCTTCGCGATGGTTGCTAGTTCGCCATTGGCGACTCGCTTTTCAGTAAACGGCGCGCGGAATTGAATGCGGTCGCCTTCCGCGAATTCACGCCTTGCTTCGCGGTAGACGCTCACGCCTGAAAGCCGCTGGGGGTTGTAGGTGAGTTCGCGTCCGTTTTCGAAATGAACGGTGATCTCATTCTCTTCGTGATTCTTTGCCGTCACGAGTGCGTAGTCGCCGACGCTTACGGCGTAGACCTTACTCGCGCGGTTGTAGCGGATAATGTCTTCGCCGGGTACATAGGCGTTTGCAAAGGTGCGTTCGGTGCCTGTCATGTCCTGACGATTCACGTAAACAGTCATTTGGTGATCGTCTCGACTGACCTTGCCGTCGCGCTGTAGCTGGCGATGAATAAGAGTGTTGAGTTGAACTCGCTCCCGGTTGCGCGGCGAAACTACTAGCGTGCTTTCGGGACTTTTGCAGTAAGCATTGGCTATCGTCTTTAATCTGTCTGTGGTCTTGGTGATTTGAATGATCCGGCCTTGTTGCTCAAGACTGTCGATCGCTGCGCGCGTTTCCCTGGCTGAAAGCTTTTCGACAGTTCGCTTCAGCTCCGGTTTGCGCTGCCGAACGATCTCGCTAAGCTGGACCGTCTGCATTCCGTGCTTTTGAAACTGCTCGAAGGGTGTACCGGCTTCGACGGCTTGATGCTGTCGACTGTCTCCAACTAGTAACACTCTGTCCTGGGCTTCTAGTCGCCCGAAGAACTTGTGAAGGTTCCTTGTGCTGGCTAGTGAACTCTCATCCAACACAAAGAGCCTATTATGATTATCGGGTGCTTCCGGTCGCCGGCGAATAAACTTCTGTAACGTCTCGGACTGGATGCCGCTCTCTGCGAGTTGCTTGGTCGCACGGGTGGTCGGCGCAAAGCCACGCACTTCGTATCCTTCCTTTTCCGCTGCTTCCCGCAACACTGATAGTGCCGTGGTCTTGCCTGTGCCCGCGCCGCCTTGCAAGCCGATGATCTGATCGCGGCTCGTGAGGATCTGTTCAACCGCTGTGCGTTGGTTGTCATTCAATCTGAGTTGTTGCCTCTCTGCGATTGCGTCAACTGTCTGTCGAGCATCATCGCCAACAATCGGGGCATGTTGCGCCTGTCCGTTCAGCATCGTGTTGATGTTGGACTTCTCCATTTCCAACATTCGCTGCGTCGTTGCTTCTTGTGGCTTACGCTCGCGAATGATCTCAACGAACTCGCCGCGCTCGATTCGTCCATGAAGCTCGGTTGCGACTGCTTCATATGTAGTCAATCCCATGTTGCGCCGCAGCGCGTCGGCCATAACCTTTCGCATATCAGTGACGGCCTCACGTTCGGTCGCATTGTCGCGAGCAAAGGTGACAGCTTCCTGGGCGCGTTTCGTGATCTCGTCCTGTGAGAGACGCAGACCACCGCGCTCGATAGCTTCGCGCACGGTTCGTTTGGCCTGATTGTCATAACGAGCGTCCATCTCCAACGCGCGCCATCTCATTTCTGCGTGGTCGTATCGCTTGCTGGCTCGGTTGGTGCGGGCGGCGGCTTGATTCAAGCCCGCGCCTTCTTTAACCGTCGCACCTTCCTGCTCAAGTCGTTCTTTCATCTCCTGAGCTTCTTTCTTTACTTCCTCCCGCCTCGGACTGGCTTCTTGTAAATACTCTTTGCTGAAACCTTTGATCTCTGGCGCTCCGGTTCGCTGGTCAACTTCAATCTGATAGCCAAGGCCTTGTAGTTTTTCCGCGAGGTGCGTTCGGTAGATCGCGGTCGCATATTGCTGAGTTCGATAAAGCTCAAGCGGCTGAACCGATCTGATCTTTCCTTCCTCAGTCTTCGTCAGATTCATAATCACGACGTGAGTGTGCAGTTGCGGCGCGGCATAGCCGGTTTCGTGGTCTGGCCGCGCCGCCGTGTGCTCGAACTCCGCGGCGATCATCTTGCCGGTCGTGATCGCCGGTTTGTTCCCTCCGCCTCGGGCTTGGATATATCCCTCGAAAACTTCCAAGGCTTTCTCCACGCTCTCTCGATGCGCGACTCTTACTCGGTCGTCATCGCCGACGAGCGCCGCAAGAGAAACCGATTTAGGCGCGCTGAAGGTCGCATCCCAACCGGCTCGGTGTTCACTCGTGGTGATCTCGTCACCGTAGTTGTTCACCGCTTCGCGCGAAGGAACAAAGCGAATGAGTTGTTCACCTGTGTGCGGGTCCTGCCCGGCCACTAGCCGCGCATACTGCTCGCTGGTGACTTCTCCTTCCAGTCCCCAGTCTTCGGCCAAACGGCCTATCCAGTTCCCGTTTACTTCTCCCCTTTCGCTGTAGTAGTTCTCCTTCTTGTTGTTGTAGTCCTGTTGGTAGTAGGTCTCGGCTTGGCCCGCTGACAGCGCATTGCTCATCGTCATCATGGCGGTTCACCTCAGAAGCCGACATCAATGTCGTCAATCATTTCGGAAGTGATCTCGGCGGTGTGTTTGCCGTTTCCATTTCCACTCGCGTTCGCGGTCGAAGCACTCCCCACGAGTTCGAGCGCCTGCTGCTTCAATTCCTTTTGCACAACTGGCTTGCGTGGACGCGGTGTGAAAGACGGCGCAACCTGTGGACGATCTATCGGCTCGATCCGAAACGGCACAACTGCATCGCCGTATTTCCAGTAGGCATGAAGATTCGGCAGAGCCATGATCTGTTCTTTGCTTACAACTAGCCGCCGCTCGGTGAATGTCGAGTAGTTGATCGAATCTCTGCCGTTGGCCTGCACTGTCGCGGTCGTGCCGATCCTTGGTCGTTCTTTCTCTTCTTCTCCGATCATTTCCGATACCCACCGCGCCGACTCCGGCTCATTGCAACGAAACAGAATCTTCGTGTGCGAAGACGCTAGCATCGTCGCCGCGCCTCGTCCGTAATGCTCTTCGAACTGCGTCTTGTTCTGCGTTCCGAGGACCATCTTGACGCCGTACTTGCGGGCCTCAACCAATGTTGATTTAAGAATCGGTAGGTGTTTCAGCGAGTGAACTTCATCGATCATCATCCAGCATGGCCGTTGTCCTGAGACGGAGTAACTACTGCCGAGAAGATTTCCCAAGAGGATGTTGATCCATGCAGCATGTAATCGTCTGAGCGCTTCCCTGGTGCTGTGAGTAGAGGTAATGAAGATCCAACCTTGGCGGCGTCTGGCCCACTTCTCTAAACTCAGCCAGTGTTTGGGTGATTCTTCATGGGGCGGCAAGAGCTTAAACGATTCGCCGATCTCCGATAGCGTAGCCAGTACGCCGCCTCTTTGTCCCTTGGCGTCGCTATCGATTAAGTGTGCGTGTTCGGTTCCGGCAACGCAGTAATCGACGAGTTCTTCATCAGACAGCATTTCGACTATGCGCTCAGGATGAGGGTTGAATTTCAGCATCTGGGCAAAGATGCTTCGTGCTGCTTTCACAAAGAATTGTGAGTTTGGCGCGGCGTGTTCGGGATAAGGAAAGAAGCTTTCGGCGATGAACTGGCGTACCGGCGCGCTCGCTTCGTGATCCATCGTCCCGTACTCATATGCGGGCGTCCAGTGTGGACAACGAGCGTCCAGCGGGTTCAAAACGATGTCGCTGTCAGGATCGAAGTGCTTTTCGATGAACTCGCCCGCAGGGTCGTAAACTACAACGGCTTCCTGCGGCTTCCGCTTGGCGATGTTGTCTAACAGTTGGTGAATGACCTGGCTCTTGCCGGTTCCGGGATCGCCCAAGAGCAAGAGTCCTTCATTCTCTTCAATGCGCGGCACACTCAAGGTGTAGCTGCGCGGTTTGATTCCGACGAATTCTTTCAGTGC
>CAAGKR010012007.1_pt1 | contig 19156 bp, 20 predicted proteins | sample 2556971 | NCBI WGS metagenome assembly CAAGKR01 (sample SAMEA5207829, study PRJEB30636) | soil metagenome | biome: forest; feature: boreal; material: soil | place: USA | collected 2011-09 | depth 1 m | reverse complement strand
GAGATTCCGTCACGGTGAAGCGCGCGGCCTACCGCTGCATCCTCTAGGCCCAGGGTAAACAGATCGGGCGATGCGAGTACGGCGTTCATAGCGCGAAGGGACAGAGAATAGCACCCGCCCTGTGGGTAGGCTACAAAGCTGTTGTGCGGAGGATTGTCGCGCCGGTGGGCCACGCAATCGGCCGCGGAGAGTACGTCAAGGGCATCCGGCAGTCGAAGGAAAGTATCATCGTCAACTTTGATTAGCCGGGTATATCCGTGCGCCACGGCGTGGCACACCAGCGCGAATGTCTTCTGTGGAAGGGATGCGTAATCGTCGGGACACTCAAGGCGCACCGTGTCATAAGGTATGTGGTCGCTGTGGCCCGCGAAAAAGCCCAGGCGCACGCCGGGCGGGAAAGGCCCCGTCCCCCAGGTGTCCCGTACCGCCGCGCGCCGCTCGGGGTAGAGTGCGCAAGACATGACGGCTAGTAGAGTGCTCATGTATTTAATCATAGTCTCTTTTGGCGGTAATGTCCAGAGGTAATGTCAGATGGTTACGGAAGGGGGATTGACAGCCGGGGATATTGACGTATACTCGCAAGGTAGCGGGGTGATTTTATGGCCGTACGCGTTGTGAGCAAAACCGAGGTAACCAAGTACATGCAAAAAAACACGGGGGTGCGGCCCCCGGCCCGCATTATGCAGCTCCGCGATTGGATAGTGGCCGAGCGGAATTTGCAAAAGGGGGCTAAGCACCTTGTTATCGTGCTGGACCCATCGCAAGCAAAAGAGCTAAAGGTTACGGGCGGTGCATCCCTTCAGTCGGCCGTGCGCCCGCTGCGCCGGTTTCTAGCCCTGCATTACGGGCCGGAGTATCTTCTGGTCACTAGAAACACGGTTGAAGGTCCGACTATTATCATTACCAAGGCCGCGGCCGCACAAGAGCAGAAGCGGGCCTAGAGGGTGAAGGCGTTGACGCGCACGTAATCAATTGCCATGCGCTTAGCCCCGGTGCTCGCGCTGTAGTTGGCCATAAAGATATTGAGGTGGCCAATTGTGAAACTGGGTGAAGATGACAGCGTTACAGGAAACCAATCGCCACCACCAAAGGACACCCAGAAAGTCCATGTGCCGCTAACACGCTGAAGATGTATGTACGCCGTGGTTCCGGTGATTGGCAGCGTGCCCGCGTTCCCCAGATCAGTGGATGCCGCGGCTACCTGTTTCGTCGCGTAGACGGACGCCGCGGCCAAGTATCCTTTATTTCCGAGTACGGCCAGTATGCCGTTAGTGGGTTGGTCGCTCGCGGTGTCCCCGATAGCCACGCCAACGGATTCATAGTCGGACGTGGGGCGAAGCAGCACTTTCACGGTAACCGATACATCCCCGCTGCCCGGTACCCAGGGTTGACTTAGTACCAACAGTTGCGTGGAACTTGCGGAGAACTTAGCGGACAGCGCGCCGCGCGTGGTGGTGTCAACGTCATGCGAGGCTACTGTGTTCGTGGTAACCGTCCATTTAGCGTCTAACGTGGAACTGTCGAATTCGTCATCCAGAGCGCTCGGACTTGCCGGGCCGCGGTCATAGTTATTGTTGCCCGCCGCGCTGCCCGCAGAGGCGGCCCAGGCGGGTAGCCCAGCAACAACCGTGAGCACTTGCCCAGTGCTGCCAATGGCCAAACGGGCGGGCGCGGGGGTCGCATTCTCAATTGCTATGTCCCCGGCAGTGGTCATGGGGGTACTAATGGTAACCCACGCGCTGCCACTGTAACGATAGGATAAATGGTCGGCTTGGTTGCCGATTAGCCACCCATCGGCGGGGACGTAGAATTCCCATGCCGGGGTGGTTACCGTTGGGTCTGCGGACCAATAGGCAATCTGGTTTGCTTTCCCCGACCACGCGCCCGTTGGGCTTCCCGCTATGACGTAAGTATCTCCATCGGCGGGGGAACCGGGGGGCGCGGTTAGAGTCATGCTCTTGACGTTGCATTGTACCAACGCCTGAAGCATCCGCAACATGGCGTTGCCTTGGTTATAGTATGCGTCCCCAAGAGCAGCGCTAATCATCGCATTCGGAATTTTCACACCCATGTTCACAGACATAAATAAATTCTCCTCTTAGTTACCAGATCCGTAGCTATTGCCGTCCGATACGCCCCAGCCGTCAATCGGACTTACCGGGGTAGATGCCCCACCCACCGCGGCGCTTGCATACGCGGCCGCCAGATGTGACACACCGTCTAACTTGAGCGCGAAGTTTTGACCCACGCCGATACTCTTTAGCCGCTCTTGGTATACTAGGCCCTCATACACAAAGGACACAACGTCCGTCGGGTCCAGCAAAGCAAAGGCCGCTTTCCACAAACTGAATTGATAGGGCTGTCGCTCCATCCACGCGGTAAAGAGTGTTTTTTCCGCTATCTGCCGGGCCAGCGTTTGCGACATTGCCAGCATGGCAAGTTCCAACGTGGTTAGAGTAAGGGACGTAACCACACGCGAGCTTCGCATCTGTGTTTGACTGCCCTGTTGATAGTCGAAAGATGGGTCCGTAAAATTGCATATTACAAGGCGCGGCGCGTCCTGTTGCTGGGTTAGCATCTCGGACAGCTTAGCATTGTCTTGGGCTAGGCCCAGGTCCTCCTCGGTAATCGTCATAGCCGCGGGGTGCGCGCCCCGGCGCACAAACTTCAAAACGAAGTCTGATTCTGCGCCGTCAAAGAAGAATGCGCTCTTCAGCTCTGCGATTGCCGTCCGCGCGTCCTTCTGTTCGTTCACTAAGTAGCCGAACGGGACCCCTGCCGGGCTTGCGCCGTCACTACCCGCTACCGGAAGCAAGGGCGATTGCACCGAGCCCATTAGCCAATTGAGCGAGAGGCAGCGGGCGTCCATGTGGCATCCGTAGTCTAGCTCAATACCATAATCCCCAACCGTGGGGAAGTTAACCACGAAGGTAGATAGGCATGAGTCAAGATGTGGTTGCACGTGGCCATCGTTTGCGCCGAAGTCTAATTGCTCGGCCATGACAACCGGGTAACCCTTCTCCGCGGTAAACGTCATGGTGTGCGACCCCATGACCATGGGTCCGCTAACTCGGGTCGCTCCGTTGCCAATGCCGATAACTACCGCGTCGTTGGAAGAGCAATAAAACGTATAATTTCCAGCTACCTCAATTCGTAGCTTACAGCAAACGGTCATGTTCCAATTGGCTTGCCCCGCGCTGCCCACGTTGCCGGGGGTGAAGGGGACGTAGGCCGTCCCGTCGTAAGTCGCCGGGCCCGCGCCACCCGGGAGCACGCCGCATATAGCCATGGGCAATAGGTTGTAGGAATCTAGAGTAGTCCACCCCGGAAGAAAAGACGTGTAGCTTCCCGTAGTGGCGTCTTGCTGCGCCGGGTACGGGTTGAAGATGATGGTCTGGTTATCCTTCATCTTGTAAACTAACTTAGGCGCGGGCAACGGGTAGTTGTTATCTTTGCCGGGGTAGGTGAATTCAAACGGCGCGCCGCACCCCGCGGAATATTGATAGAAGGAAACCACACCCCCGGTGTGTAGGGTGAGCGCGGGGATACCGCTTCCATCCCCTTCGTAGATGTTGGCCACGGTGTTCACAGTCGGTGCAAGGTCCGCAGTATTGACCGACGCCGCGGGGACGCCCGCGCGGGTGCAAAGGTCGTTCACGATGTAATCAAGCCCGCTGGTCACTAGCGGCGGGGTTGCCGCGGGGTCGCCCCCGAGCACTACGCCCCGTATGCTGGGGATGCGGTTATTGAAGAGAGTTACGTCAAGGTCCTTCCAGACGGCATACACTAAGCCGCGAAACGCGGGCGTCTTATCCACGCCCAAGAGCGCCACAATGGTGGGGTCCGCGGTCTGTATGTCGCTGCCCGTGTACATCGTGGGACTCGGGAAGGCTTGTCCACCGGCTAACGCCACACCGCCCGTGTAGAGCTGCCAGCAATTGTTACTGCTGGACGGCGCGGGGAACGGTAAACGGTTAATTGAGCGAACGCAAATAAAGAAGCGCTCGCCGCCTTCTGCGCTGTCGTAACGAACAATGGCCCCCACGTTGTAGATAGTGCCACTACTAAAGAGCCCTTGGTAGTTTACAAACGCGCCGGTGTTATCGTAAAGCACCTGGGTATCGCCCCAGATCTTGGTTATGACGCCCGGCCCTTCGCAGAACGCCGCCGCAAAACTCACGGTGTACGAATAGAGGTACATCGTGTGCGTTACGTCGTTGGTGTCTTTGAACGGCACCGGCGTAATCGTTTCTTTCAGGCCCGGTGACCAAATGATATTTGCACCCATGGAATTGAGCCCGTAACCTATGGGGATGTGCACCCCAGCCGCGGAACTGCTTACGGTAAGGTCAAGAAGCGCTTTGATTTGCTGGGAGTTTACACTCATCGCGTTTGCACCTGGGGCCTTCCGGCCGTACTCAGCACGTTAATGCCGGGGATGTTTGGCTCCCCCGCGAAGTTGACCGCGTTATTAAACTTTGAATGGCAGATAGACATGAGCTTAGAGCACCCCGGTTCTATCTGGAAAGAATCACCCGCCGCGGGCGGGAAGGGCATGGGTGCCCCACCGAACAACACCAGCGTGGTGCCGTCCCACGTGCTAACCTCGAATGAGAAGCCCGAGAGCGCGCCGGACGTGAACTTGATTACCCCGCTGTCAAACCAACCCGCGGGCGCGGCTACCGCGGGGGTAGCCGACCCTATCATTAGAAGGGCCGAAGATGGGGAAGGGACTAGGGTAAGCGAATCCGAAACGCTAAGAAGCGTCCCCGTCTGTACCCAGTCCGCGCGGTTGAGCCGACACTTCCAATGGTTGGCGGGGTCTATGCCTTCCGCGCCGCCGCCGAATAACTCAGCGCGGCAAATGGGCCCGTACACCGCTCCCACCATGGTGGTGAGCCACTGGTTAAGCCCGCGCAATTCTATCTGAAATTGGCCGTTTACCATGGTGACATCACCCACGGTACCGCTCAATAACTTCATGTCGCCTTGGGTTAGGTCGGACCAATTCACGGTGCGCAGTTCAAAGGTGGCCCCGTCGTACAGCCGGGCGCGTATATCCGCCTCGTCTATCCCGCTACCGCGTAGGAAGCCGGTAACCTGGGTATTGTTCGGGGAGCCATCGTCTTTGTGTTCTAGTGCCGAGAAGGTAAGCCCGTCTGCGGGGACGTAAGTAACCGGGGTGACCACGGTCATATTCTGCGCGTACTTGCTGGGGAAGGGGTGACCGCTTGCGCCGTTAGACGTGCCCGTCACGAAGCCGTTAGGCGACACCGTGCCGGTGGGCTCGGTTATCGTTACCGTGGGGATAATGCGGTATGATACGGAACCACTGTTCCATTTCACGGTAACCGTGTCGCCGGGGTTGATTGTGAGCGGGACTACTTGCGGGGTGTTGGATGGGTTGCCGCCGAAGGTGTACGCGGCATTCTTGCCCGAGGAGAATTCCCACGGCCCGGCGTGCCCGTCTACCGTCCCCGTCCAGGTGCCGGACGGCGCGGTTACGGTTACGTTCCAAGATCCGCCATTCTCGGATAAAATGTCATCGTTAACGCCTAGCTGCAACGTCACCGCGCCAACGCCGTACGGCGCGATTAGAGTCTGTCCCGCGCCGATGGCCAAGGGAACAAGTACATTGCCGCTGGCATCGGTGAACGCCCCCATGAGTCCGACTATGCCGATTGGCGCGGTAGCCGTCTCCGTGTAGCCAATGGTGTTGTCGTGGTCCGTGGTGCGCAGGACCGTGCCGTCAGGCCGCATGATCTTTAGCAAACGGCAAAGGGACGTGGTTTCTTGGGCTAAGTGCCCGGCCAGCGCTGGGGTTACCAGTTTCATAGGGTGACCTTGACTTCGCGCAATTCAAACTGCGGGAATGAAATCAGGATGTTGCCGCCGAGCACATCGCTGGGCTCAACCTGGGCCTTTAGCTCATCCACCATGAAGCGCACGGGGAAATGGAATTGACAATCGGCGGTGATCGTGTGCCCGGCCGCGGGGGCTGTACCGAAGGTGACTAACCCCGTGGTTTGGTCCACGGTGTAATCTGTGATAAACGTCTTCGGCGTTCCGTTGTCGTAGACAACCACGGTATCGGTGAGGGGGTTGCCCTGAAAATCGTTAACCTCATCCGTGATGGGCTTGGTGATGGTCCGGGTGTATGTCCGGCCACCGCTGGCGTAGTTCTTCACCAACTGAAAGGCCACGGTCACGCCGTCCCCGGTGCCGATAGTCTGCCCGGTTGCGGTATGGTCTTTGTGGTCGTACAGCCGGAAAGCATCGGCTTGCCCGCCCACCACAAGGTGGAACGCCTGCACCGCGTCAAAGTACGCTTGGGTCTTAAACTGTAGGTCGATGGTCCATACGCCCCGCGTCTGTGACCAATTGCGGTTCCGCTGTTCGCCACCGGAAAGACCTTCGTTTACCGTAGTGGAAAACGCCGGGCCACCCATTGCTAGGTAGCCAATTGCGCGCGGGAATTCCGTCTCGAAGAATGCCATTTTATCTATTCCTCTTGCTGGCCGTGTTGGCCGCGTGGAACGCCTGACTGTGTAGCTGCGATTGCGAAGCCTTGAATCCGTCCGCGTCCTTCGTCACGATGTTTTGAACAATGGTCACCGCCCGTTTTCCGTTACCCTTACCCTCGGACGCTTCTACGCGGTCGGTCAACGCCTTGGTGACAACCGTTTCCCCGCCGTGCACGGTAGCGGGCACCGGCCCCGACCCCGGCACCATGCCGCCTTGCTCGAAGGCCATAACCCCGGCGAAGGCCACGCCCGCCGCTATCGGCGCAACGATTGCGTTAACGGGGAACGGAAGACCTTCCATAGCCCATTTGTACGCGGAGATTGCGCTGCTTTTGGCGTCTATAAGTTTTTCGCGCGCGGCCGTGTCTTCTTTCACTATGAGCGCTTGGAGCATGTTGTCTATGAGCGCGGCCAGCTCTTGCTTGCCGAGCTGTTCCAACGCGGCGGCCATGTTTTGCTGCTCAAAGAGTGCGATGTGTGCGAACTGCTTGGCCAGATCGGCCCGGCGTTGCTCCCCCTTGCGGGTTAGCTCATCCAGCTTGTTTTGATGCTTCTGTGCTTCCTCTTCCTCTTTGTCGTCAATCTTCTTTTCGTCGGCAACCCGCTGCAACCCCGAAGACGTTAACAGGGCGCGCTCCCTAGCGGACGCGGCCTGCAACGCCTGATAGCGTTTATCTTCGCTGGCCTGGGAGCCCCCGCCGTCCTTAGCCGTTAACTCGGCCATCATGTCGGCGTGCCGCTTGTCTTCCTGAATCATCTTCTCGGTTAGCTTGACCCATTCGTCGGCTTCCTTCTGCTTTGACCCGAGGATAACGTCAATTTGCTTGACGCCTTCCTTTGCCATCTGGATTACAACCTTCTGCCATTCCTCATCTGCCTTGGCCGCTGCGATGGCGTCGTCTTTCATCGCTTGCATGGCTTCGTGCATAATGCGCGAGGATTCTTTGAATGCTTCGGCCGCGCGCTTTTGGTTGTCTGCGTTCTGGACGTTGCCCTTCTCGCCGGTGTTAATCTCGTCAACTTCTTTGGTCACGCGGAGCTGATCTTCGAGGATGTCAACTAATAGCCGAGCTGACTGCCACTTTTTTTGGCTGGCCGTATATCCCAGCTTTTCTAGCCGCTCCATCTCGGCTAGGTCTTTCTTGGCCGAGTCCAACGTCCCCACTAGTTTGTCAAATGCGCCCTTCGCATCCCCTTTGGCCAACAGAAGGTCATATTCCCCGGTAAAGCGGGAAAGTGCGTTCTCCGCGCCCTGTGATCCCATACGGATTTCATACCAGCTAGATTTCATTTCGGCCATGAGTGTATGGCCCGCTTTTTCCAGCTTGCCAAACTCGGCCGCTAACTCGCGCAAGGATGCGTGGTCAATAAGTTCTAGCTCTTTCCGAAGGGCTTCAAGGTGACGGCCCGCTAGTTCGTCCGCGGTCTTGCCTACCTGAAGCATCTTGTCATCCAGGCTGCTGAATACCGTTTCCGTTTCAACGCCGAACTTATCCCAACCTTGGGCGAGTTTTTCCTTCGCCTCTTCGTTCTTCGCAATGAGTTTTTCAATAATGGCAATGGCCGCGATTACGCCGATAATGGGGAGCATTTCCGCGAAGGCTGCGCCCACCGCAGGGATTCCCGCAATCAGGGTTTGCAAGTGCCGGGGGATGTGAACGCCCAGCTCTTCCGACATTAACATCATGCCGCCCTTGGCTTCGCGCATGGAATAGTCAACTTGCTTTCCCGCTGCGCCCGCCTTTGCGCCGAAGTCTTCCGCGCTCTTCGCGGCCCGGCCAAGATCCCCGCTAAATGTCGCGGTGTTGGCTTCGAGATTGACCGTCAAAGTTCCGATTACCGACATTTGATCCCCTTTTGCACTGTAGTAACCAGCGCCGTTACCCTTCGGTGACCTTGCGCTGTTCTAACTCGTTTCGTACACTTGGTACATGAAAACCTTAATCATTCTCGCCGCACTGATACTGGTTACCCCGGCATTCGCACAAAGCGCCTGGGAGTACAGCACCAAAGAAGGCATTGACGGTACGACTACGCACCGGGCCATTGCGCTCCCCAGCGATGACTTCTCGTCTTTGGTTATTCGCTGTAAGAACACGTGCGAAGCGTACATATCGCTTGACCGCAACATAGCCGCCGAACAAGACACCGTGCACGTGAAGTTCAATGGTGCTTCGCTTAAGTCCTTCGCAGTTAACCGCGGCGAAGGCGGTGATTCCTTGTTCTTCAAGTCCCCGCTGAGCCTTATCAAAGCCATCCGAGACAACGGCGGGTACGTGAAAATCGAATACCAACCCTATGGACGTACAGCGACCGTGGCCACTTTCGGCATTTGGAATCTTCCCCCGGCCATTCTGGCTCGGCTTAAATAAGATCCGGCCAGCATTCCGCCCATAACTCTTCCGCGTCCGTGCGGCCCAGCGCCACCATTCCGGCGATTACGCTTTCCCTAACCTTCAGGCACCGGGCGCGCGGTGCGTCGGCCGGTAGTCTCCCTATGGCGTCCTTAATCTGTCGCTTCAGCGTTTGGCGCTGTGACCGCGCTTCGCTGTCCTTCGCATCCCGTACAAAGTCGTAAGCCGTTAGGATTTCCGAATCCCCTGCGCGGTTGACGTTGTAAACCGCCGCGGCCGTCAAGGCGTTGGCGAAACGCTCATGTTTCATCTTGATGTTGCGGCGCTTGCACAGGGCATTAAACATCGTGGGGGTAAGTTCCCCGAATTCTTCCCACGTAAGCCCCAGGTCGTACCGGGCCACGCTCCAAAGGTCCACCCATGTTTCGGCCGGGCTGTCTAGGTGGTCTTCGTGCCCGGCTGTTCGTTTGGGCTTGCACCGGCTTGGTGTTTGGCCATCGCTTCCGCTAGTTCGGGGAAAGTTAGCAGCAATATGGCATCCCCAACTTTCGTCTGAATCTGCGGATGGAGTTGGTTACGCACATCCTCTAGGGTTACCTCGGGTGAATACCGAGCCAAGCAACCCCATACAATCTGGGTAAAATTCGTGTTGCTAATGCCTGCCCAGCTATCAATTTTCCGTATGTCCATCCCCGTAGCTGTTTCAATCTTCGCTAGTGCGTTGTAGTCCACGCACAGTTTCCACGCCTGTGCCGGGCCGTCTCCCACGAATTCAATTAGCACGTGGTCAGTAGCGAGATTTTGGATAATGGTTTCCATGATTCCTCGAAGTTAAGAAGTGGGGGCGGTTCGCACGCCCCTTCCGGTCCTCTCGGTATCTAGCCCGGATGCTATTGTCGTTAGCTCAGTTCTTGGACAATCGGACCCGTGATCTTGATTTTAATGTCCACGGTCGCAACCTTATCCAACGGGATGGAAGGCGTATAGCTTTCCACAATTCCGCTGAAGCTGTCGAAGCCGCCAGAGGGGTAATTGGCAACGAAGTTAACGGCAAGACCCGCCGCTTTGATGGCCAGCAAGCTCAAATGGCTAGCGTCGCCGCGCAGGAATTGGCCCTTAACATCCACGGTGCCCGGCTCAGTGGTGCCCGAGATGTACGTGTCCACGCCGTTGGCCGACTGCATATTGGTGGTTTTGTCCGTGCTCACTTTGTCGCCCGAAAAGGCAACGCTGTTGACACCGGCAAGGGTGGTGAAAACTGTGGGGGCCGCAACTGTGGCAAACGTGAACGTGGTCCCCAGGCCGACAAAAGGAACTGACGGTGAAGGCATTTAGTCTCTCTTTTCTGCCCCGAGGGGCGCGTACTCCCAGCCCAGGGGCTAGGTCTTAGAATTCTTCTCTTCCATGTCGGCTAGGCGCGCAAGCGCTTCGGTACCGAACACAGAAAGGCATTTGTCTTGGCAGCTTTCCCATGCGCGCTGCATCCAGTGCTGCGCGGGCTCAGTGGCCGTTCCAAACTCTTGGAACATGCCCCAGAAGGTTGACCGCGACGGGCCTATCTTGACGGTGAGCGTTGTTCCTTCCCCGCCGCCCGAGAACTGACTTTGATAACCGATTCCCGCGTCTAGTCGGCCGGTTTCCACCGGGGCCGTGGCTTCCATGGCCGTAACTACTACATCGGCCGCGGGCTTCGCGACGTTCAAGAGGTATCTCTTTGCCGTGCGCGCCGATTCGCGCGTTAGCATCTCGCTCAGCTCTGATAGTCCATCTATGGTGATCGGCATTAGCTGGTCGCCGGTATATAGACAAAGCGAACGTGAGCCATGAGCCGGAAGCCCACCGCGGTGGGGGTTATGTCCGGGCTGTCCGGCAACGCCATTTCCATTTGCCAGAAGGTAGCTTGTACGAAAGTACCCCCGCCCAAAATTCCCTTGAAGTTTTGCAATACGGCTTTAACGGCCTTGAGCGCGAGTTGCGCATCTGTGGCCACGCCCGCGTAAAAGTCAAATTGCGCCGTTCGTTCCGATGGGTTAGCCGCCCCGGCCATCGTGTAACCACCGGGGGCGGTGACCGTGTGATACACCACCGCGGGCAGAGTGTAGCCGCGCGGGAGTACCGTGTCATATATCCGGGTCCCTACTTGCGCGAGTACCCCGGCATCCGCGACTAACAACGCTTTGATTTCGTCAAGTATCATTACGAGCCTCTGACCAGGGCCACAAAGGTAAAGTTTAGACCCACTGTACTGGGCATCTCGGCCCACTTAAACCTGTCCATAACTAGCACCTTGCCACCCGCTAACAGAATGCCAAGGTCTCGGACAATAGCGTCCACTCTCACCAAGCCTATTAGGAACACGGCCACAACTGAGCCGGTCAAACCCAGCTCGACTAGCGTGAAAGCCTCTCCACCCGCGACGTAATCCACTATCAAAATCTCGGCTATCGCGGTGTTGCCTAAGTTGATTTTTCGTATCGTGTGACTCATTCGTTGGAATCCTTTCGGCTATGGTTCAAAGCCAGCCACTTGCATGGCGGCCCAGGCTGTGCCAGCGCCCCCGGCCGCGGGTAGTGTGGTGAGCGTGCCAAGAGTAGTTGGCATCTGCCCCGCCACGGATGCGTTGCCAGCGATGGCGTATCTAGGGTGCACGAACGTGGTAAGCGCTGCGTAACCGTAAGCAATGGAATTTCCGTTGCTATCCGATGCGCCATAAGCAATGTTTTTTAGTCCCGAGCTCCCCGCCAAAGCGTCGGCGGTTTGAGCGAACCAATACACGCCGGGGGTCAGAGTGACGGGTGTAACCGCTGTCGTGATGTTGCCATTTGCAGAAGGTGACAAGGGTCCAGTGTCAAGCAATTTAGTGGTGCCATCGGCGGAATATATGGCCACACTGTAGTGCTTACCAGCCGAGTTCCAAGAGCCCGTTCCCACGTTTGTATTGGTGGTTATGTTGCGAATAGTGATAGTGAATTTCAAGACAAACTGCCATATTACAACTTGATTCACCGACTGGCCGCTAACTGGATTCTGGTTTGCTCCCACGGTACCTATGTTGTATTCCGTAATACCCGCTGACCAAAAGCCTCCCTGATTAGCCACGTTTATTACAGCCCCCTGGTTAGCTAACAGGGCTTCAGCGGCTAGTGCACGGGTCTTTTCCACTCCTACCGCCGCGTCGTCATAAGCCGTTGTGGCTAGCTTGGTTGAATTGTCCAGCGCGCTGGCCGTAGGTGCGGTAGGTGTCCCGGTGAGCGCGGGGGACGCAAGCGGGGCCTTTAACGCAAGGTCCGACACCAAGCTAGTAATCGCAGACTCGGCCAGCGCGGGGATATCCCCCACCAACAAAGTGGGTAGCTGCGCGTGGGGCAACGTGCCCGTAGTCAGATCAGACGCGGATACGACCACGTTACTGCTTAGCGCGTGGCCGTTTACCGTGGTGCTGGTAGGCACCTTAGCCGCAAGGTCCGATACCAGCCCGGTTACGCCGGACTCGGCAAGCGCCGGAATGTCGGCCGCTACCAAGTTGTCTATGGCGTCTTCCACAAAGGCGGTGGTGGCAATCCGTGTTGAATCGTTGCCGGTGGTCTGGGTTGGCGCGGTCGGGTTTCCCGTGAGCGCAGGACTAGCAAGCGGCGCGAGTAGCCCCTCGGCCGTCGTGGCCCTAGATGTTTCCGCGGTCAATGCCGCCGAGGTTGCTAACAACCCTTCGGCAGTCGTTGCTCTAGACGTTTCCGCGGTTAATGCCGCGGCCGTGGCTTTAGCCGCAAGATCCGTAACCAACCCGGTGACGCCAGATTCCGCGATAGCCGGGATATCTCCCGCAAGCAAAGCGGGTAGCTGCGCATGTGGCAGCGCTCCGGTTACACGGGCCATGGGGACCGCACCCGCGGTTAGCGTGCCGGTAGCATCCACCGCGAATATAATGGCGTTCGCTTCGGACAGTAACTTGATTAACGTCCCCGTCCCCGCGGAACTATGACGCGAGATTAGAAGGGCGTCCGTCCCGTCCGCATTCTGCTGAATAGTTGTGTTGTCCATGGACGGCTCGCTAAGGAATGGAGCAACGTCCAATACAACAGCACCGTACCCTTGCACCCCTTCGGCTATGTCCGCGATAGATCCGCTGGTAGCGATGGCGGCTAGGTCGGGTATGTCCGAGGCGGAAAGCGTAATCGCGCCGGTGCGCCCGGCAACACTGGTTACCGGCGCGTTGCCGATTACAACCCAGGTGGTGCCATTCCAAACGAGTATGTTTCCCGTGTCCGTGCAAAAAACAAGCTCTTCCAAAAACGGGGTAGCGGGTAGGTTAGTGCTTAGCACCGGATTCAAACGGATGTGCACGATACTGCCGTCCAACTGTTGAACGAAGAGCACACCGGCCGGTATACCGTTCGCCGTGCCGTCTTGGATGCGGTGCGCGTAGATTTCCAGTAGCGTGCCGCGGGGTACTTGGCCCTTGGTTCGGTCGGGCTTCGCAACGCCGGGGTCACGTACGCTGTCAACCGGGTAAAGCACTCCCTCAAAATTGACGTAGCAGTTAGCCGAGATGTTGGCATCCCAGCGCACGGTAAAGCGCGCCGTGCACTCGCTAGAATGCAACTGCGCCAGCTCAAGAGAGCGGCCGGACAGCTCTTCAAAGCCCGCGGCCACACCGGCCAGCACAACGGTGCTATGATCCGCCGCCAGTATGTCGGCCGTGTATCTCAGTTTGTTAAAAAGGGAGTCCATTTGTTACTCCACACTCGGGTTGTAGTCGGTCACGCGGTTAGCGATAATCAAGTCCTGAATCGGCTTGGACACTTCCCCGAAGTTGTCCCGATTGACAAACCACGCCAGCGTAAGCGCCATAACTATCGCCTTGAGAACGGGCGGGAAGCCTAAGTCACGAATTTGCGCTTCCGTGGTCATCTGGTCTGCGGTCGTGTAGTACCCCGCCGTGAAATAGATAGCCACGGCCTTAGGCCCAGGCAAGCACACGGGCCAAAAAGATTTCCCTGGGGCTGTGAGCGGGGTAACGCGCGCGGGAACACTAGTTAGGTCCGCGGCAAAGTCCGTGCCCGGCGTTAGTGTTTGCAGTGTGCCGGTCATGTCCACGTAAGTGATCTTGCTTATTGCCATGCCCGGATTGCGTAACAGCTCCATCTCGTAGGGGCTGCGCCGTGAGTTGCTGTTGAAGCCCGGTACATATCCCAGAAGTGGCAACGGGATGGGGAAAGACTGCGCGAATGCCGATTGCATCGGGAAGCGGTCGGCGTACTGGATGTAGTCGCGCGGGGCGAGACAGTACCCGGTCATGCCTTCCACGTAGTCACGCGCGGCGGTGATGGTAAGCGCGAGGAAAGACGCTTCGCCTGCGGGGTACGTGTGAAGCATCGGGGCCATGTCGGTCGAGGTAACTAGCTCCGTGCTCGGTACGCTTACTTGGATAACAGATCGGGACATAGTTTAGGCTTCCTTAATCGAAAGTTTTTGAAGGGGGGAGCACCAGCGACACGGAAACTGCTCGCCACGGGCCCCCGCCCTGTTAGCCGCTAAGTGCGCGGACTAATCTCTTGTGATGTAATCGGTGTGCGCCGCCAGCAATGGGTTAGACTCGCCCAGGGTGCGCGCCGGTTTGCCCGCTTGAATGCGCGTCTTCAGCTCCTCAGGCAAGCCCGCTAACGCCGAGCGCTGCTCTAGCCGGGCGTCAATCGAAGTCTGAGGGTAAGCCGGGTAAGTAACCGGGCCCACGTCGTAAAGGTTGGACAGTTTGTTAATGGTGCGCACAATCTCCGTGCGGTTGCCGTTCACTGTCTCCGTGTAGGTTGCATCTCCCACGATGAAAGCGAATGAGCACCCGGTAACATCGCCGCGGCGGATGTAGCTATAAACATCCTTGCCGATGCGCGTGTTAGGGTCCATCTGGTTAGTGTAGAAAAGGCCCTTGCTATCATCGGCCATATTAAGCGTGCCGTTGGTGGTGCGACCTAGAACGTGGTCCGCGTCGTGATTGAAGAGGCAGCGCACGTCATCCTTGAGCACATCGGAGAACGCGCCGGGGGCTATCGTCTCGGTGACCTTGAAAGCTGAATCTTCATACAGCACAAAGTCCTCGCCGTATACCGCTGCATAGCCTTCAATTCGGGGCCCGTCAACCACTACGCCGTTCAACACGCCCGTATCCGCTGCGCGGACTTCCGCGCCCTTACTAAACCGTCGCTCTATCATGTTGAATCTCCCTTGAATTGGTATTGATTACGGCCCGAATAGCCGGTTAATTGGTTGGTGCGTCCCCTGAAGGTGCGGCGGTATCGTCGGCGGGTGCGTCTCCGCTACCGTCGCCCGCGCCAGCGCCGCCCGAGCTATACAGACTCGGGTCTTCACCGGCAACCGCCATGTTTACCGGACGCCACAAGCCCTTGCCCGGCTGGTCCTGTTGGAATTCCGCGTCGGACATATTGAAGTTTTGCGCGGTGGACGGGTTGAGCCCAAGAAATTTGCGGCCTTCGTCTACCGTCAAGATGCCCGCATAACGGCCCGTCTGAATGCCCTTTAGCATCGTGGCATAATCCGAGCGCTCAAATTCCGAGGTGTCAAACTTGACGAAGAACTTACCCGCGGTTTGCCCCTTGGTGGGGAACAGCTTGACGTTGAATGCTTGCTCCCAACGGCGAAGCCAGATTTTGACCGTCCACAAAAGGAATTCAAGCGCCTTCTGCTCGATAGTGGCTTTGGTTTCCTGCGGGTCGCCCAGCATGTGCGCGGGCACGCCGTAGATACTGGCGATTTCCGAGCGCTGAAACTGTCGGGTCTGAAGGAACTGCGCTTCGTCGGGGTTAATGCCGACGTTCGCCCATTCCACACCGCCATCTAGGAACGCGGGCATGTGGTTGTTTACGCCGCGGTGCCCGGCTACCCAGGATTGCACCTGGGCGACTTTATCCGCGGGCTTAACCGGGGTGGCCGATTTGAGGTAGCCGCCCGGTCGGGTGTCATTCTTGAAGATGCGCGCGCCGTACGCCTGCGCCGCCAGCGCCGTGCCAATTACTTCCCTCATGTACAGGCGGATAGGTGAAAGACCGATGTACGGAGTCACACCCATGTTCTTCACGTGGGCCATGGACCCAGCTTCGATGGTGCGCTCTTTGCCCGTGGGCGTGTCCGTGGTCTTGTAGAAGATTTCCCCAGTGGCGGGGATGCGGTAAGGGTGAGTGCGGAAGGGCGCGAGAAGTTGCATACTCACCGGCTGCCCGCCGCCGTTGCGGATTATCTCCGCGTAGGCGTTGCCGTGCTGCAACAGGTTGACTTGGCCCGCGTAGAAAAAGTCAACGGCCGGGTATTCGTCGGACGGGCGCAGGGACAGCACGTCGAACAAAGGGTGGTTGGTGGCTAGGCGGTGCCCGCCGTCCGGCATCCGCTCATATACATAGCAGCCCATGCTCGCAATGGCCGAGCTGATAATCCGCTGACATGCCGCGACTGCGCCCACGGTCATGGCAGAGACTTCGTTAACGTCTACGCCGGATTCGGTGGGCCCATTTCCAAACATGCCCAGACCGCCCGCATAGTTGCCGGGGCTGTCGAAAAATCCGTCAATAAATTCTCGGAGTTCTTTTGTCCAATTGCCTAGGGCCGCTCGCACAGTCATTCCGTTTGCCTCATCTCTTTAAATATACTCCTCAAATATACCTTTGTCAAGTACGTTTGGAGTGTACCGCGCAAAAGAACACCGCATGGCCGCCCACCACCGTGCCGATGCAGATTTCTTGACACACCGTACACGGGCCGAAGACCGTCACGCCGGTACCTTCCGCGGGCACGCTGTCCAGGGCCATGACCCGAATAACCGCGGTACACAATGCGACGATAGGGTCAATCTTGTTTTCTGGTTTCAGCTTGAACGGGAAAACATTGTCCTTCTTGTCCGGCTTGGCTATCACGTTCGACATGGCCCAGGTCGCTACCGGGTCGCCGTTGAAATGAAACCGGCCGTCGTAGATAGCGGCCTCGATTTCTTTCATGCTCGGGGACAAATTCTTTGTAACTTGGTCCACCTGAAACATGGTGATCCCCTCGCCGGTGAGCCGGTTGACCAGCTCCAATGCGCCCCAGGGGTCATGCGCCACTTCCTTCACGTCGTAGGCGGTGCACGCTTCGCGGATGGCTTCCTCAGCAAGCGCTATGTCGTTTGTTTCGCCGGGGCAGACTTGCAACCGCCCTTCGCCCGCCCATGTCCGATACGCCACCGGCCCGGCGTCAATGCGCGCCTGTGGAGTCCAGTGCTGCCAAAATGCGTAGTAGTGCCGTCTGCCGTCAATGTGTTTCCAGAACAGCCGGACTTGGGTTAGAAGATCCAACTTGCTGGCCAAGTCTAGACCGACTACGCACGGCTCTCCAATGAAGTCTGATTCCTTTAGCGCGGGGTCTGCGCACTTATGAAAACGTAGCATGTCCATCCAGGCCGAGCCCACCGATTGCCAGATGTCCAGATGCTTGGTCTTGTAATTTGTCTGCGCGCTGACTTGCTGCAACGCCTTTTTGCACTTCTGCGCTAAGTCATCCGCGTACACTGAAATGCCATAGTTCGGGTTGGCCTTGCGGGCCATCTCGGGCGTGGCCCACTTGTCCCCGTCCATGTCTTCTTTGTCCAGGGTGTACACGATGCCGAAGTAAGACTCATCTTCAAACGTGCCTTCTAGCACTTTGATAACGTAATCGCGGGTGGTGTAGCAGATCCCGGTTAGGTCGGTGCCCGCGGTCGTAATCATCCACATCAAGGATTGGTCACGTTTGCCCGTGGCCGTGTCTAGTGAGTCGTGTACGTCCGAGTTAGGGTGTGCGTGCAATTCATCCAGGCACGCAAAGTGCACGTTCTTACCGTCTAAGGATTCCGCCTCGGATGCCAGCGCGGTAAAGATCCCGTTAGATGCCGGGTGCACGATGGAGCGGGCGAGCACCTGAATGCCGAAATGCTTCCTTAGCTTGCCGCCCACCTCGGACAGAAGCATCTTTTTAGCAACGTCGAAAACGATGCCCGCTTGCTCTTTGGTGCGCGCCGCGCTGTAGACTTCCGGGCCGCCTTCTTTGTCCCCGGCCAGCATGTAAATGGCGATGGGGGAAGTAAATGCAGACTTTCCATTACCTCTCGGTACTTCAATATATGCACGCCGATACCTCCGCTTTCCCGTATCCTTCCGCAACCAACCGAAAACCGATGCTAGGATGAAGACTTGCCACGGGGCCAGCTCTATGGCGGTGCCCGCCAGTGGGCCTTTGATGTGGGGCAGTTTTTCCACGAAGCCGCACACGCGCGCCGCGGCCGCTGCGCTGAAGGTATAGGGGTAGTCCGGTAGGCCCTGATCGTCTAGGTTGCGTATGTGACGTGCGCACGCAAGGCGCACATAGTTACCCGCGACAATGTACCCGTCCACAACGGCCGAGCAATAATCCTCCGCGATTTGTGCGTAGTTTCTCAAAGCGTCTTGTGCTCTATCTGGGGCAGCTTCACCCCGTGCGCGTCCTTCGCGTGGCCCAGGACGCCGATTAGGTAGCGGAAGCATTCCTCGGGCAGCATATACATGGCTTCCCAACCGCAAGCGCACTTGACCGTGACAATGAATCCGTCGCAGTGCTCGGTGACTATTTGCTCGGGGTCCGGCCGAACGAAGGCCATTAGTCCAGGCCCTCGAATTCGTTGTGCTCGGGTTTCGCTTCGCGCTGGGCTTGCTCTTCCTCGCGCAGTAACACCAGAAAGCGCTTGATGTTCTTTATGGCCGCCATCGCCTCGCGTTGGACCTTGAACGCCGGGTTGAGCGCTTCCCGCTCTACCGTGTTCCCTTGGTTGTTGGTAGTCTTGACGGGCAGGTACATGCCCTTGGAACGGATGCCTTGACCGGCCATCTTGAGATTGGCCCGCATGTCGGTTAGCCCTTCCAATGCGTCGGCTATCTCTTCTTGAATCTCGGCAAGATCCCGCGGCTTGGGGTCGCGGATTGCTTGATGCGTGCCCCGCGCCTGCTTTTCGGCCACTGTTAGCTTGACAGCCATCCGGCATACCCCAGCTTTCTAAATGCTTTGCGCAGTGCCGCGCGCGTTTCCTCGGATACGTTGCCGTAGGCGTCCGTACCGCGGCTAAGGATGCGCCGAAGTAGTTTGTACGCGCCTGGGTCGGAATATTTAAGCTCACTTAGTCTCATAAGTCCTTTGTTTGCCTCACTTTCTCACTTTCACTGCCTGACTGTCTCACTATGAGACGCTCATTGCACGCGTGTGTAAAAACCAGATCGGAAGAGCACACGT
>CAAGKR010286943.1_pt1 | contig 19160 bp, 19 predicted proteins | sample 2556971 | NCBI WGS metagenome assembly CAAGKR01 (sample SAMEA5207829, study PRJEB30636) | soil metagenome | biome: forest; feature: boreal; material: soil | place: USA | collected 2011-09 | depth 1 m | reverse complement strand
CTAGGAGATGAGGCGATCGACGGGGCCGACACCTCGTTGCTCCAACACGAGCACGAGAAGCGCCTCGTGTTCCATCTCGCTCAGTATCCTGACACAGTATCGACCGCCGCTCGCACGCTCGCGGTCAACCTTATCGCCGAGTATGCCCACGACCTGGCAACGATTTTCAGCCAGTTCTATCGCGATTGCGGCGTTTTGAACGCGGATCCGGGTCTGCGCGAGGCGCGGCTCCTTCTGGTTCGAACCGTTCGGTCGGTGCTCGCCAACGCGTGCGAATTGCTTGGCGTTCCGGTGATCGAGCGACTGTAACGCACGGATTGCCGGCTTTCCTAGAGATGGCCGAGCGCCGCGGCGATAGAAGCCACGACGCCGATCACTATCAGAATCCCGGCTACCCGCCCCAGACGCGCGGCGGTGCCGGGTCCTCCGGCGACCAGCAAGGCAATTCCTCCGAGCACGCACGCTATCCCGCCTACTATCAAGGCAAGCCGAGTCGCGGGCGACATGCTCCCAGTCGCGGGCCGTCGCTTCGAGCGTGTCCGTTCATCCCGGCGGCGAGCCTTTCGAGTGCGACTCATGACTACGTCGGATCCTCGGCCAGGATCTGCGAGTCGTCTCGCAGGCGACCTGCGAATATCGTGATCGTATCGTCGATGTCCACGTACACGCGCGGCTCGATCAGAGGGCGAGCGCTACTCGCCACCCAACCTTGTTGAGTAGTGAAGGCCGCCCAATACCCGGCGCGCGATACGGCGAAGAGCACGTGCGGACTGTGTGCGCCATACGGATAAGCAAACAGGCGAACGGCACGATGCAGCCGCAATTGAAGCTCGCGACGAGATTCCGCCAGCTGCCAGCGCACGCTACGCGGGCTGATGCGGGTTAGGTCGGGATGCGTCATCGTGTGTGCTTCGATGTCCATCCCGTGGGCCGCCATGATTTGCACCTGTCGCCAGGTGAGGTACCGCGGGGTACCCAAAAAGCTGGGGACGATGAAGAACGTGGCCCTCAGGCGCGCTCGAAGCAGGCGCTGGTACACGCCATGGAACATGTCCGTGTATCCGTCGTCGAACGTCAACACTACCGGTTTGGAAGGCAGGGAAGATCCCGTGCGGAGATGCTGGATGAGCTGCACGGCGGTAACGACGTGATATCCCGTTGTGCGCAGGTAATCGAGTTGAGCATCGATCTGCGACGGCAGCACGGTCAGTCCCCGCTCGATGGCATCGTCGGAAGGCTTCAACGCCTTCACGTGGTGGTAGATGAGCACCGGTACGAAGATCTGGCGCGGCTTCGCCGCTAGCGCTGCATGCGAATAAAGCGCCTCTGAAAGGACGGCTGCCACCGTGAAGAGGGCTCTAACCGTGAGTCTTAGCGAACGGTCCACGTGATCCGCGAACTGGGTGGAACGACCTCTATCCACGTCTGACCCGGATTGAGAGCCGCCTCCTTGCCACCACGATCCAAGAACTCGAGCGGCGAGTTCTGATTGCGCTGCTGCCACGTTCCGCGCGATAGTGTCCCATCTCGAAAGTACCAGGCGGTGCCGGTTCCGATGGTGGGAATCTGAATGCTCTCCGGCGTAATCCCGGCGTATGGATCGGATGTCGCCGGACCGGTCTGCATCACTATCACAGTGGATGGTCGTAGAGCCTGGTGCGTGTTCGCATCGACGTGCGGCGTGCCGCCCATGTATCGCAGGTACGTGTTTGATGTGCGGTTGTAGACATACTTCACGCCATAGTCGCTGATCGGTGTTGGCGCCAACGGGTTGGCAAACGCAATAGACAGGACCGTGGAATGTCCGCGGGCCTTGAGTGGCTTTGGCGCCTTGTGAAGAAAGTACGCACCGGTATACGCCCAATTTTCTTTCTTACCTGCGGCGTACTGACGCAACTTGTACGTGCTGGTGTACATATTGTGGGGCGCCACTCGGTCCTGGCTGCGCCAGTACAGCGGTGTCCCCGTGTTGTAGAGGCTTACTTCCCACCGGTTTTCGTCGATGTTGAAAATTTTTGGAAGCAGCCACAACTGCCGTTGAGCGTCGTCATTGCCGCCGACGTGAGACAGGATCGCATGGAGACCGGCCGCCCAATGGTCGAAGTAAATACGAGTGCTCCGAACCGGGCCGACTTTCGAGGCGTCATGTTCCAGATATACGGCCATGAAACGAGTTACTCCGCCCTCGGCCAGCGTCTCAATCACCGTGCTGGCCGCCGCTAGACCGGCTTGCGGTCTGGAATCCGGCGAGTAATTCTCCAGGATGACGGCCAAGGGACGGCGAAGTGCCAGATTCCGTGCCGTGGATTGCCCGTCGAACGGTCCCGGTATGAACGCTGGTGGCTTGATCGACGGCAGTGACTTGGCGCCGATAGACGCGGAAACCTGCGTGGTGGCGGCCCCACCGCCACAGGCAGTAAGAAGTACGCCCGCGAGACCGGCCAGGGCAATCGACAAAGCTCGAATCACAAACACTTCCTCCACCAGACAAAGACGTGAGAATGTACCACACACCCGACCTTGAGACAAGCACTGGAAGCCCATTCCAGTACCGGGCTCCGCACTGGCCTCAGCCTTGCGCGAGCGAGAAGTACTACGCTGCGGCGCGTAGGGTGCTGTCGTTTCCATTCCATGCAAGTGGCGACGGCTCGACTTGTGTAGGCTAGGACAATACATGGAGGGGGACGCCTGATGACGGCCGAGGCAAAGGACTTCAACTGCGACATCTGCGGTGGCCCGCTGGGTCAGCAGCGGTGGCGTGGCTTTCCTCCCATTTGCAGCAAATGCGAGATGGAAAGCATCCATGACACGCCCGACCTAAGCGGGCCGTATCTCGACTCATATAACCGGCTTCGTGACCTGCGCAATCAGCTGGCCGACACGTTTCGTCATCTGGAAAATGAGGACGAGGATATGGTCGAGGGGGAACCGATCGTCGAGGTCATCGATCAGATTGAAGATCTTGCCCAAACGTTCCTGGAAACCGTTGTCAAACCAGTTGACGAGTGGGAAGAGGGCTGACGGCCCTCGAATCGCTACGCTTGCGGCCCGCTAAGTTCCTATCACCTGCACGGTTATCTGTCTGGCTTTCGGCCGATCCAGCTCCACTAGGAACACCCGCTGCCACCGTCCCAGCACCATTCTGCCGGCCACGACGGGCACGCTTTCACTGGCACTTAAGAGCAAATGCTGGCAGTGAGAATGAGCGTTCGGGCATTCGTCTGGTTCCATGTTTACAGTGCGAACGTCGAAATTGTTGTGATGATACTCGCGCTCGACCGGGGCAATCTCCGATAGGAACAGAGCCATATCTTTCAGCAGCTCGGGCTCACTCTCGTTGATCTTTATTGCGGCCGTCGTGTGCTGCGAAAAAATGACGACTATGCCGTTCGTTATGCCGGAGCGATCGAGGATGTCTGAGGTATCGTCGGTGACGTCTATGAACTGGGGTGCACGCGACGTTGTCCGGTGAAGCGTTTCACTGTACGTACGGAACGCCGGAACCGACTGGAAAAGTTGGTGTTCGATCATGGACGGGCTACGCCCACCTCCTCAGTGGACCGCGGGCCACGCACCAATCGTGAAAAAGTGGTGCGTCCGCGGGATGTTCCGGCTTCTACCAAGTCCACCCATGGTATGACGTTGCTCTCTGCATTCACCTCATAATACACCGACCGAAACCGGCTGGAGTTCATGTCGGGCCACTGCTGGTCGTGACAATTACTCGATTCTTGTCAACGGTTGGTCCGTCTCGACCGTGTCGCCCACGTTTGCCAGAATCGCTGTCACGGTCCCCGCACGATGCGCCCGGATTTCGTTTTCCATCTTCATGGCCTCAATGAGCAATATGGGCTCGCCCGCCTGCACAGAGTCTCCCGGCTGCTTCTTTAGTTCGATCACCGTACCGTGCATCGGGCTCATGAGTTCGGCCTCGTTGGCGCTCCCGCGCACCCTTGACAAGACCTCCCGTCGCTTCTTTCCATCTACCGCCCGCGAGTGAATCTCGACCGCGCGCACTCGGTACAGCCGCCGGTCGATCTCGACTTGGAACGATCTCGATCCACCGCGTATCGTCTCGCGGTCTGCCGGCACCTCGTCGTTTACGGGTAGCATAGAGTTCTCAATCTCCTCGCCGTGGTCACGCAGAAACGCCGTCGTGGCTTTGCCGGCGATAAATTTCGGGTGCCGGAGCGTCGCCTGGTGAAAGGGAATTGTCGTGCGCGGCCCTTCGATCGCGAACTCGTGCAGCGCCCGCACGGTGCGACGGCGTGCCGTCTCTCGGTCAGGCGCCCAGCAAATGAGCTTGCTGATGAGCGAGTCATAGTCGCTCGGAATCGTAAAACCGGCGTAGACTCCCGTGTCCACGCGCGTTCCCGGCCCCCCAGGTTCGCGATACTTCGAAATCGTGGCAGGCGTTGGCTGAAAGCTGTTTGCCGGATCCTCGGCATTAATCCGCACTTCAATGGAATGACCGTATAAATCTTCCACGCTCTCGGAGAGACTGATGCGCTCGCCCGCCGCGGCAAGAACCATCTCTCGAATGAGGTCGGTACCCGTCACCCATTCTGTGACCGGATGTTCCACCTGAATTCTCGTATTCATCTCGAGAAAGTAGAACTGACCCTCCGGCGCAAGCAAAAATTCCACTGTGCCGGCGGTCGAGTAATCGACGCTGCCGGCTGCCCTCAGCGCCATTTCTCCCAAGCGGGCGCGCAATTCGCGGTCGACCGCCGGGCTCGGGCTCTCCTCGATTAATTTTTGGTGTCGCCGCTGCACTGAACAGTCCCGCTCTCCAAGCTGCACCAGGCAGCCGTGCTGGTCTCCGAGGACCTGCACCTCGACGTGTCGAGCCTCGGGAAAGTAGCGCTCGAGGTAGACATCCGAGTTCTTAAAATAGCTCCGCGCCTCTCGGCGCGAGCCTTCGAGACCGTCCGCGAGCTCCCGCTCATCCCCCACGACGCGAATGCCCCGGCCGCCACCACCCCCGGCCGCTTTAACCGCCAAGGGAAACCCGATCTCGCGCCCAATCCGGCGCGCCTCATCGAGCGAGCCCACGGGTCCGGACGAACCGGGAACCAGAGGCACCCCCAGGGCCCCGACGGCTCGCCGCGCCGCAACTTTGTCCCCCATAGTCCGCAAAGCATGCGAGGAGGGGCCGATAAAGGCCAGGCCCGCGTCCCTTACCGCGTCGGCGAAAGCGGGATTCTCGGCGAGGAAACCGTATCCGGGGTGAATCGCTTGTGCGCCGGACGCAGTTGCCACCTCGAGCAGCCCCTGGACGTTCAGATAGCTGGCCGAGGCAGCCGCGGGACCCAGGTGGTACGCCTCGTCTGCCTCGAGCACGAACAAGGCGTCGCGATCCGCGTCAGAGAAGGCAACGGCGGAAGTTATGCCCATCTCCCGCAGCGTCCGCACGATGCGTACGGCGATCTCGCCCCGATTCGCTATCAGCACCGTACGAAACATCAGCCGTGCGCCCTCCAGCCTCGTTCCAGCGAAGTGGGTGACACCTGGATCCCGCGGGCTTCGAGCCGAGCTGCGGCCACCCACTGACGCGCTCGAGCGGCCGGCTCGACGATCTCGTCGGCCTCCTCAGTCAGGTATGCCCCGATTGCAAGTGCGACAATCACGGCGATTCGCTCATCATCAGGATTACCGTCGACAAAGCGCAAATCCATGGTCAGAGCGGTATATTCCCGTGTTTTTTCGGTGGCAAGGAAGCTCGTTTCGTGCGCGTCATGCTCAAAGCGCGTGTCAGGGCGGAACGCGTGTGCTGCGGTTCGATCACGTCGTCGATATACCCCCGCGAAGCGGCGATGAACGGGTTTGCGAATCGCTGCTTGTAGTCCTCAATGAGTTCCTTCATCCGAGCATCGGCGTCATCGGCATCCGCTAACTCGCGACGGTGAATGATCTTCACCGCCGAGTCCGGCCCCATGACGGCGATCTCAGCACCGGGCCACGCCAGGTTCACGTCCGCCCCGATGTGTTTCGAGGCCATGACGTCGTACGCTCCCCCGTATGCTTTCCTCGTGATAACCGTAATCTTCGGCACGGTGGCCTCCGCAAAGGCATATAAGAGCTTGGCTCCGTGCCGAATGATCCCTCCGTACTCCTGACCCGTCCCGGGGAGGAACCCCGGCACGTCCACAAAGGTTATGAGTGGAATATTGAAAGCGTCGCAGAATCGGACGAACCGTGCGGCTTTCTCCGAGGAGGCAATATCGAGCACACCCGCGAGATGCTGAGGCTGGTTCGCCACAATGCCCACCGGGTATCCATCCAACCGTGCCAATCCGACGATGATGTTCCGGGCGTACGATGCCTGCACTTCGAGAAACTCTGCATCATCGACCACTTCCGAGATGACGATTTTCATGTCGTACGGCTTATTTGGAGCATCCGGCACGAGATCTACCAGAACCACGCTTTCCCGGCCAGGGTCGTCTTCTGGAACGACTCTTGGGGGATCATCGAGATTATTCGACGGGAGGTAGGCGAGCAGAGCCCGAACGTCCTCGAACACTTCCTCCTCTGTGTCGGCTGCGAAGTGCGCCACGCCACTCTTGGTCGCATGCGTGTCGGCGCCACCCAGATCCTCGAATGTCACATCTTCACCGGTGACCGTTTTGACCACATCCGGCCCGGTGATGAACATGTACGATATGTCGCGAACCATGAAAATGAAGTCGGTAATGGCGGGTGAATAGACGGCTCCTCCCGCGCACGGCCCGGCCACCACCGAGATCTGCGGAACGACGCCGGACGCCATCACGTTGCGCCAGAAGATGTCCGCATATCCTCCGAGGGCAACCACACCTTCCTGAATGCGCGCGCCGCCAGAATCATTGATCCCGATAATCGGAGCGCCCATCTTCATCGCCAGGTCCATGACCTTCGTGATCTTTTCGGCATACGCTTCGCCTAGCGACCCTCCAAAGACCGTGAAGTCCTGCGAGAAGACGAAAACCTGACGTCCGCCCACCATTCCGTGACCTGTAATAACGCCGTCCCCCAGATATTTCCGCTCCTCGAGGCCGAAGCCCTGGGCGCGGTGGGTCGCAAAGCGGTCGAGTTCGACGAACGATTCGGGATCAATCAGCAGGTCGATACGCTCACGCGCCGTCCGCTTACCCCGCTCGTGCTGCTTTGCTTCCGCCGCCTCCCCGGCCGGATGAAGCGCTTCCTGGCCTATCCGCCGCAGAAATTCCACCGGCGTTTCTCCTCGATCACTTTCGGATCCGTCCGCCGATTCGGTTTTCGAGGGCAATGTCACGCCGACCCCTGCGCGTCGTACGTTCCGAACGCTCGCCTCATGGTGTCCGACACTTCTCCAATCGTCGCGTATTGGGACAGTGCATCCTTTAGCGGATACATCACGTTTTCGCCACTTCGGCAAGCATCGTCCAGCCGTCTCAGGGCTTGGGACACTTCCGCGGCACTCCTCTCATGCCTGAGCTTGCGCAGACGATTGCACTGTTGCCGCTCCAGCTCGGGATCGGGCTCCAGGAGTTCAACCGCGTCGGGCTCCTCCTGCTGGAAGACGTTGAGACCCACGATCTGTTGCTCGCCACGATCGACCGCTCGTTGATATCGGTACGCGGCTTCCTCAATCTCGCCCTGCATGAAGCCGCTTTCAATTGCCGGCACGGCTCCGCCCATATCGTCGATCCGTTTGATGAGCTGGGACGCCTCGTCCACGATCCGATCCGTGAGGTGCTCGACCAGATACGAGCCGCCCAATGGGTCCGCGACTTCGGCCACCCCAGTCTCGGCCGCGATAATCTGCTGTGTTCGCAGCGCCAGCGTCGCGGCCCGCGGGGACGGAAGCGCCAACGCCTCGTCGAAGCCGTTGGTATGCAAACTTTGCGTCCCTCCCAACACCGCGCTCATGGCCTGCAGCGCTACCCGTACGACGTTGTTTAAGGGTTGTTGAGCCGTCAAGGCGGATCCCGCCGTCTGCGCATGGAAGCGCAGCAGCAGCGATCTGGGATTGCGCGCCTGGAAACGCTCGCGCATGATGGCCGCCCAGAGCTGTCGCGCGGCACGAAACTTCGCGACCTCTTCCAGGAAGTTGCTGTGGGCATTGAAGAAAAAGCTGAGCCTCGGAGCGAAATCATCCACGTCCAGCCCTGCCTGCAGTGCCGCTGACACATAGGCGATTGCGTCGGCCAGCGTGAAAGCCACTTCCTGAACGGCCGTCGAGCCCGCTTCGCGAATGTGATACCCGCTAATGCTGATCGAATTCCAGTGTGGAGTCTCGGTAAGCGCATAGGCTATGAGGTCCGTGACCAAGCGCATGGATGCTCGCGGCGGGTAAATGTATGTGCCGCGCGCGGCGTACTCCTTGAGGATGTCGTTCTGCACTGTACCGTTGAGCTGCCCTCCTCCGACACCGTGCTTCTCACCCACGAGCTGGTACAGCAACAGCAGCGACGACGCGGTAGCATTGATCGTCATCGACGTGCTCACACGATCCAAAGGGATACCCTCGAGCAGTACCTCCATGTCAGCGAGACTGTCTATCGCCACCCCTACCCGACCGACTTCGCCGCTCGCTCGAGGGTTATCCGAGTCGTAGCCCATTTGGGTAGGGAGATCGAACGCGGTGCTCAGACCAGTCTGTCCCTGGGCGAGCAAAAAATGGAATCGCTGGTTCGTCTCACGAGCAGTACCGAAACCGGAGTACTGTCGCATCGTCCAGAAGCGCCGCCGGTACATGTCCGGGTAGATTCCGCGCGTAAAGGGAAACGTACCCGGTGGCTCTTTGTGGGAACCAGCGCCTTCGTTGTAGACACGCAGGAGTCCGGGCATGCCGTCACCGTGCTCCTGCCCGCCAGCAGCGGTCATCCAGATAACTCCTTATGCGAACTGTGCGGACGAGCGATGGGCCACCGTCTACACCGCAATGTGATCCCTCGCCCGGCGATGTTCTTATCGAGTCGCGGCCGTGCCAACGAGCGCTTCGACCTTGTCGGCGATATCGGCAATGGAGTTTGCGACCGGTACTCGGGCTGCCTCGAATGCCTCGACCTTGTGCTGCGGTCCACCCACGCCGCCGGTGATGATGGCGCCGGCATGTCCCATTCGCTTCCCGGGCGGAGCTGTAAGTCCCGAAATAAAGGCCACCACCGGCTTACCGGATCGACTACCGATGTACTCGGCGGCCTCTTCCTCGTCCGTCCCTCCAATTTCACCGATCAGCACGATCACATGCGTGTCGTCATCATCGTCAAAAAGCCGCAGGATATCGGTGAAGGAAGTGCCGATCACAGGATCGCCGCCAATGCCGACGGTGGTGGATTGTCCGATGCCGCGTTGCGTGAGCTCATTCACCATTTCATAGGTCAAGGTGCCGCTGCGAGAGACGACCCCAATGTGCCCTTCCATGAAGAGCTGGTTCGGCATGATGCCTACCTTGCATCGTTCGGAGCTCACGAGTCCCGGACAGTTGGGACCGATCAGGCGTGAGCCCCGGTCCTCCACGAAGCGATACACTTTGACCTCATCCTGCACCGGAATGTGTTCCGTGATGGACACGATGAGGGGGATACCGGCATCCGCCGCGTTCATAATGGGATCGGCGCCAAACGAGCCTGGAACGAAGATGACAGCTGCATTCGGGTTCGTCTCGGACACCGCCTCCGAGACCGTATTGAAGACGGGGACTCCGTCGACGTCCGTCCCGCCTTTGCCCGGCGTAACGCCCGCTACGACGTTCGTTCCGTAGGTGCGCATTTGCGCAGTGTGAAAGCTTCCTTCGCGTCCGGTCATTCCCTGCACCAACAGTCGCGTGTCTTCGTCGACCAGTATTGCCATTAGCCTCGTCCTCCCACGCCGGCGGCAGAGCGCTCGCGAATCTGTTCAAGCACCGACCGTGTCGCAGTGACGAGGTCTGCAGCCGGCGTGAATGCAGACCCTTCAAGCAGCGCTCGAGCCTCCGCTTCACGTGTTCCTGCCAAGCGGATCGCGATTGGAACGGGAATATCTCGCTCGCCCGCAACCTGCAGTAGGCCTTTCGCGACCTCGTCTCCTCGAGTGATGCCGCCAAAGATATTGATCACAATTCCTTTGACATTTTCATCCTGCAGTAATACGTCGATCGCGTTGCGGACTACGTCTGCACGAGCACCGCCACCGATGTCGAGAAAGTTCGCGGGATTGCCGCCGACCTGTTTCACGACGTCGAGCGTCATCATGACCAGTCCCGCTCCATTACCGATGATCCCAACGTCTCCGTCGAGCCGCACATACGCGAAACCTTTCTCGCTGGCTATCTGCTCGAGAGGATCGCCGATGGATTCGCTTTGCAGAGCCGCGAGCTCGGGATGACGGAATAAAGCGCTGTCATCAAGGTCAACCTTTGCGTCGGCCGCAATGGCACGTCCGTCGTCCGTGACGGCCAGCGGATTGACCTCCACCAGAAACCCGTCCTTTTCAACTAGGACTTGATATAGACCTGAGATGATCTTCTGGAGGTCTTTAAAGGCGGATCGTTCAAACTCCGCGGCAAACATCGCATCTCGAACCTGGAACGGCAGGAGACCATAGGCCGGATCGATCCAGGTTCGGATAATCGCCTCCGGATTCGAAGCGGCCACTTCTTCGATGTCTACGCCCCCCATGGAGCTGAGCATAAGGATATAACTGTGGTTCGCGCGGTCGAGCGTGATGCCGGCGTAGTACTCCTGAGCGATGGAAACCTGTTGCTCCACCAGCACCTTTTCGACCCTCAGTCCCTTCAGGTCCATGCCAAGGATCTGGCTCGCGGCGTCCCTCGCCTCTTCCGGCGTATTGGCCAGCTTGATACCTCCGGCTTTGCCACGTCCCCCCACGAGCACTTGAGCCTTCACTGCCACTGATCCGAGGCGGCGTGCAATCTCAGCCGCTTCGTCCGGCGTGGTCGCGACTCCACCGGGTGGCACCGGAACCCCAACTTCCCTTAGCAGCTCCTTGCCCATGTACTCCAGTAGTTTCAAGGGCGCAACCTCCTCATGTGCGGTTCCAGAGCACAATCATTATGCACCAGCGTTGATACAATCCGGCATCTCACGGCCGGGACCACCCGGCTGTATTCTTTTCCGCGAGGACGGCCGCATGATTGATTTCGAGGCCCTGGAAGCGATCCTGGAACGGGTCAAAAAGCCGGCACGGTACCTCGGCGGAGAGTGGAACTCCGTCGTCAAGGATGAGAACGTGGTGGAGCTGAAAGTGCTCCTCAGCTATCCGGACGCGTACGAACTCGGCGTCTCCAATCAAGGGGTCCAGATCCTCTACACGGTATTGAACGGGCGGCCCGAGTATCTCTGTGAGCGAGCTTACGCGCCCTGGCCGGACATGGAGGCGGAGCTGCGGGCGGCCGGAATGCCGCTTTTCAGCCTGGAAAGCAAGCGCACCGGACGGCGGCGTCGGGAGCGTCGTGGGTCCATCGCTCCCGATTCAAAAGGGCTACGTTGCAGAGCTTCGTCCCGAGTGGTACCCCGAAAGCCCGATCGTGCCGTCCATGAGACCCGTCCATGCAAGGGCCCAGATCGAGATCGTCCGCGGGTGCACCAGAGGCCGCCGGTTCTGCCAGGCAGGCATGGTGACGAGACCCGTCCGCGAGCGCGACGCTGAGCAGATCAAGCAGTTAAGCGCGGCCGCTCTTGGGAACACGGGTTACAGCGAGCCTGAGAGAATGGCGCTCGGTTCGATGGATGGCGAGAGTGCTTCCGCCACGACCTGTGGATGGCGGCGTTGGCGGAAGAAAACCTGGATCTGTCATGGTACACATCCCGCGCACGAGCGCTCGAAGAAACGCTCCCGTGGGCGCACATAGTCGCCGGCGTTAGCCTTGATTTCTTGTGGGCCGAATGGGAGAAATCTCTCGCCGCCGGCATGACCGATGACTGCCGTTACGGCAAGTGCGGCCGGTACGGAACCGATCCTCGTGCCTGCGGCGACGCACACCGAATTCGCAAAAGCATCCGGCTCGAGTTGAAGCGAGAGCGTACATTTGCCGCCAGTTAGTGCCGCCCGCGGGCCGCCACGGCTAAGCCCGGCGCGAGGCGAGCACGTCCGCAGCCACGGGGACCAGCACGGATAACACGGCGACGAACACCGACCAGTGCTGAGCGGCGAGAAATGCCAGGTTTACCACCACCGCGACCGCAAACGAGAACCCGCGACGTCCCGCGCTTCGGAGGCTCGCGTAGTCTTGGCGCCGGTGTTCCACCACGTATGCGACCAGCGTTGCAGTTGCCGTTAAAGCAATTGCAAGCGGGGCAAAGAAGGCAAGATATGTCAGCAGCTTGCTTGGGCTCAGGTTGAAAAGAACGATTGCCCAGGTAGTCCACCCGACCAATGCCATGAGCGCCAGCGCTGCCAGATAGTGATTGTCCGGGGACAGTCGTTTCGATCCTCGGCGCCGGCGCACGTCCCCGAGGTAGATGATCCGGCCCGATGGATCGTGTTCGTGTCGCTCTGTTGGATCAGGTCGCATCGCCATCCTCGGTTTCACGTACCACGCATCGTCATAACTATACCCTCGTAGCCGTTCACACTCAAGCTCAAGATGCCCGGCTCTGCCTGTTAAAATGACGCGACTTGTCGCAAGGAGCAGGCGTTGCATCCACCACTTCCTCTCTTTCTGATGAACACGTTCGGCCGACAGGTGGAGGAGTTTCAACCGCTGGAACCAGGCCGCGTCAAGATGTACACGTGCGGACCCACGGTCTACAGCTACGCCCACGTCGGCAACTTCCGGGCGTACATCTTCGCCGATATCCTGCGTAGGACGCTCCAGTACAACGGGTATGCGGTAACTCAAGTCCGAAACATCACAGATGTAGGCCATTTAACCAACGACACATTGAGTACCGGCGTCGACAAGATGGAAGCCGCGGCTCGGTCGCAAAACGCGAGCCCATGGGACATTGCAAGGCATATCACCGAGGTCTTCCTCGAAGACGCTGCCAGGCTAAATATCGAGACACCGGAACATATGCCCCGGGCGACCGAATACATCGGAACGATGATCGACCTCATTGAAGAGCTCGTAAGCCGCGGGTACGCGTACGCAGTAGATGGCGACGTGTATTTCGACGTGACGAGGTTTCCGAATTACGGCGCGCTCTCCGGCAATACGATCGAGGACCTCATCGGCGGTCACCGCGTCGAGGTTGGGGAGGGCAAGAAGTCTCCTGGAGATTTTTCTGTGTGGCGGAGCGCCGGTCCCGACAAAATCATGCGATGGGACAGCCCCTGGGGAACCGGTGTACCCGGCTGGCATCTCGAGTGCTCGGCCATGGCGATCGACATACTCGGACCGGAAATCGATATCCACACCGGCGGAGAGGATCACATCTTTCCTCACCACGAAGATGAGATCGCCCAAAGCGAGGGGGCAACCGGACGACGATTCTCGCGCTTTTGGTTACACAACGGGTGGCTCCAGATCGGCGGCGACGTGAAGATGAGCAAGTCATTGGGCAATATATACACGTTGAAGGATCTGCTGAATCGCGGGATCCACCCTCTCGCATTTAGATACTTTACGCTGCAGGCACACTATCGAACGCCTTTGAGCTTTAGCTGGGAAGCACTGTCAGCGGCTCAAACCGGCCTGTATCGCTTGTGGGAAGCGATAGCCGAGCTATGCCAGATCGAGACGGCCGCGGAGCTTGGCCCCGACAGCTTGGACTTGCAAAAGCAGTTCCACGAGTCCATCAATCGCGATCTGGACACCCCCGTAGCCGTATCTGTTCTGCATGCGGCCCTAGGCGCGGTGCTGCCCGCCGGGGAGAAGCTTGCGTTGCTCCAGGAGTTCGATCAGGTGCTTGCGCTCGATTTGCTTCCCATGGCTCGAAGCCTGTCCGAGACCTCGGATGCTGAGAAAGAGTTGCTGCGCGCGCGTGGTTCGGCACGGAAGAGTAAAGACTGGGCGCTGTCGGACCAATTCCGCGATGGACTGCGCGACCTCGGATTAGATGTGAAAGATACGCCTGCCGGTCAGCGCACCGTACGCCGCGATCTATTGACGACGTTTCGGGACGACGACGGCCAGGACGAGTCCGGATAGCGCTCCGACGCCGAAACCGGTGAGAGCCCCGACGCACAACCCCAGCGCTCCCAGTATCGGGAGAGCCAGAACGGCCACAACCAGGTCGAAAGGACCAGAGGGCCACGCGGTGTAATCCCGGACATATGCGGCCAAGAGGCCCAGAAACAGGGCGCCACCGAGAAGCCCACCGCATACGGAGCCGGCGAGAGCGGAAAACAGCCGTATTCTGCCGCCGGATATGCGAGATCTGCGCCCCACTGACGAGCCGGTCATTAACCCCAGGAGCAGGGCCAGTCCGAGCAGCAGCGAGAACATCAATGCACGTGTCAACGGAGAAAGGTTTGACGTGGTAGGTTGCAGAATAGCGGCGGTGCAGACAAATGCAATGCCCGCGCCAATGAGTCCTCCGAGTACAGACATATCTCTTTCACTTCGTTCGAGTCGTCGTTTTTGGACCCACAAGTATAGTCAGTGGCATTGCGCCGCGCACGCGGTTTGACTGAATGATGACGGTCCCGAATAAGTAAGATAGGAGCGACATGCCACAATGGGCGCGTGGCGCTGCTCGAGGGAGAACGTCAGTCTCACTCAAGACTGATTCAACGAAAGGGCGAGGATGAACAAGCGTAAGAAAGTGGCCTGGCACAAACATCTCAAAGCGGCGAAGAAGGCCGACATCAAGCGCCGAGCCAAATAACTTGGCTAAGAGCCTGTCTCAGACCGCACTTTCTAATCGTGCCGTCTACCGGCAAGGCTGAATGTGACTGAGGTACGTGAGAGCTTGGCGCAGCGTCTTGACGGGTACGATCGTGACGCTGCCCCGATTTGCCATCGCTGGGTCGCGATTTTCCTTCACGTCCGGAACAAAGAAGTACTTGGCGCCGGCGTTGTTGGCGGCGATTATCTTTTGCTTCGCCCCCCCGATCGCGCCCACGCCCCCATTGAAATCAATCGTGCCGGTTCCCGCCACCTTGCATCCGTGCGTAATGTCGGTCGGGCTTAACCGCTGGATGATGCCGAGCGAGAACATCAATCCTGCCGATGGTCCAACGATGTTTCCCGCGTTGATGTGAATCTTCACGGGAAACTTCAACTGATCTTGCACTTCTATGCCAATCAGCGCGGTCTTGCCGCGTTTGTTCGGGACGCCGTTGATCGAGCGGACGGTCGTGGTCATAAGACGCATCAGTCGGCCATTCCGGAGAATGCCGAGCCGAACTGTCTTGCCCGGCTTGACCAGCCGCACCAGCGGAGCAACCTGGCTTGCACGTGTGACGCGTTGCCCATTCACGTACTCAACGATGTCGCCCAGCTTCAAGACTCGAGAAGCCGGTGTGTTCGGGACCAGAAAAACGATCCTGGGGCCGGTGGATGCGTAGGTCGGGTGGTAACCCGGTATGGTGCTGAGGGCTGCCGCTTCAGCTTGGTGTGTGCTGTCGTCCATGAGGCTAGCATTCAGCTTCAAGTACTGCGTCTGAGAAAGTCCGCCCGAAAACTGCTGCGGTTTCTCCAGATCCGCCCCCGAGTTGAGTCGGCCGTATAACTCCTGCAAGAGATGATCGGACTTGATGAAGGTGACGTCCGTCATATACAAGTTCCCGCCGTGATTGCGAGTCGGGTGACCGGAGATCGAGATCATGGGGGCGACGGCCAGCGCATCCCCGGGCAAAAGGATGTAGTAGTCGGATGGGAGAATCTCCAGCGTACCGACGATCAACACGAGAACGAATACGATGCCCACGACAATCGACAGAAGCGACGGACGCCGACGGATCGATTTCTCGTCCCCTGGGGCTTCAGCCGGCGGAGACATCAGGCCGACTTTCCCGATGGTGGCTGAGCGGGGCGTGGCGGAGTTGTAGCCGTCTCCGCCCGCCCGTATCAAACAGTACGATCGTCAGCGTTTCCGGTCCTCTTCCCTCGACCTGTTCGACCGTTCCAGGTCCCCAGCGTGTGTGATGCACCCGATCTCCGGCACTAACCGTGGCGAGTCGCGGCTTAAGTTTTTTCGCCGTGGAAACCTTCAATGCCATATTGTGAAGGCCAATCTCCTGAATAAATCTGCTCGGCTGTCCGATCACGCCACGACCACCCAGCAGTCTCGCCTGAGCGTAGGAAAGACGGAGACCTTCCTTCGCTCTTGTCATGCCAACATAGCAAAGCCTCCGCTCCTCCTCGACGTCTTCGAGCCGGTGCAGCGACCGCGAATGTGGAAGCAATCCCTCCTCTAAACCGGTCAAGAAGACCACCCGATACTCGAGGCCCTTCGCACTGTGCAGAGACATAAGGTTCACCCCGTAAGGCGATCCGTTCGCCGATTCGTCCAGCGCCAGGCTGTCGGTCAGCGAGCGCAACGTTCCTCGTCTGACTCCATGGGCGCGTGCCAGCGATCGAAGCTCTCCGAAGTCCTCGAGCACGGACTCGGTCAACAATCCTTCCTCTCGTAGGCCGTTTTCGGCTGCCTTTAGGGCTTCATCGACCACCGTAACTAACGAGCGCTTGCGAAGCGCTACGACTCTGGCAATCCGTCCGCCCATGACTGTCAGCGCGAGCCGAACCCTTTGAGGGAGCCTGGGAATCTGGTCGGCGGAGGAGAGGGCAGCCACGAGGGACGCCTCGCGAGACGCCGCCCAGGTACGCAATTCCGCGACGCGTCCCGTGCCCATACCCGGAACTGATTCCAGAAGTTGCGCGGCGGCGGCATCGTCGTCGCTTTCGAGCGCCAGGTGCAGGTATGCGAGCACCCGTTGCACATGCGCTCGAGCATAGAAGCTGCGTCCAGACAGCACATGGTATGGAACATTGCGCCGGACCAGCGCGTCTTCCAACGCTCGTGACTGAGCATTGATACGGTATAGAACTGCAATATCGTTCCATGGGAGCTTGTCTCCTGATGCCATGCGCACGATTTCGTCTGCGATCCACGCCGCTTCGTCTCGCTCATCCGCCGCCACAAAACAAACAGGGCGCTCGCCCGCCGGCAACTCGGTATGAATGGTTTTCTTTGTACGATTCTGATCGTGAGCCATCAGCGCATTTGCCGCACGGGCCACAAACTTGTGATGCCGGTAACTCCGTTGCAGTGTCACTACCTCTGTGCCGGGGAAAGCTTTCTGGAAGCGCTTGAAACCGCTCACATCCGCGTGCCTCCAGCCGTAGATGGCTTGATCTTCATCTCCGACTATGAGTGCTGTTCCCCGAGGAGGCGCGAGTAGCTCGACAAGCTCCTGTTGAACAGCATTTGTATCCTGGTATTCGTCCACCAGCAGCTCGTCAATGGCCGCCTGGCATTGTTCGCGAATGTGAGGATGCTCTCTCAGAACAGTCGCTGCGAGAAACGGCAAATCATCCAGATCCAATGCATTGCTTCTACGCAATGCTCGCTTATACGCATCGGCGATGGACCCGAGCCGCTCAGTGGGGATTCCGGCACGCTCGGCCAGATGCTCGACGCCGACACCGCTCTTGAATCCGCTCACCGCATGCACGAGGGATGACAGAGACTCGTTCCCGTCTCCTCCACCTTCCGAAAGGAGAGATTGCAAAAGCTTGCGGGCTTCCCGCGGCTGCAGCAATCGGAAGTCAGGGCGGTAGCCCAGAACTCCGATTCGGCGGCGAAGGATACCCGCACACATCCAATGGAACGTACCGATAGGCACTCGGGAGCGACTGACGACCAGCGCTTGCACACGGCTACCCATTTCTCGGGCGGCCCGATTGGTGAATGTAACTGCGAGGATGCGACTCGGATCGGCGTCGCGCTCAAGTATTCGATGTGCAATTCGGCGAGTGACTACCCGCGTCTTCCCGCTACCCGGCCCCGCAGCCACCATAAGGGACGGACCATCGTACACGACGGCACGTCTCTGTTCGGAGTTCAAATCGTCGAGAAGTACTGCCATGATTCGATCGGAGGCGAACTGCTGCTACCGCGCCGGCGGGACAAGTTCTCGTGCAACCGGCCTTATCCGACGATGTGAAAATCGATGTCCCTGAAGCCGCGGGATGAATCGAGGGAGGCTAGTGTGGCGGCGCCCTGCTCCAACTCGTTTGCCACGTCCTGCCAGTACGAGGAATCGTACGAATCGAAGTTGGTGTCAGTGCCTATGCTGGATCGCTGCAACCCCCGCCATACTGCTTCTCCGGGATACCCCGCCTCGGCCAACAGCGCCCGTGCTTCGTTCGCCATTCGGCGAACGTTGTTTCGGTCTTCGATCGAGGGCGCGCGCCCCTGGCGTATTCGGTCAACAATCGCTAACCCTTGGATTGCGAGCGTCCCCATTTCTAGTCGCGCATCCTGTGTGTTCATGTGCAGCACGTTAGCACACTATGTACCATCCTAGGAGAGCCATAAGGCAGTAGATGCCGGGACCAATGGAACCACATGCCCGATTGTACTACCGTGAGCTAACGGATGTTCATTGACACATCCCGCTCATTTTCGCGGCAGTGCCGCCGCGCTCACGCACATCAGCATGTGGCGCAAATCTCGCGACTCAGGATTGAGCGTGCCCTTCGTACTCCTCGAGGAGACCCAAAAAGCGCAACAATAACCGATTGTATTCGGCGCCCACGTCGCCGCGCTGTTCCATATCGAACAGCAGTTCCGCACCGCGTGCCAACCTCTGTTCCAGCATCGCAGTTGGAGACTCGGGCAGTACCTGGATCATGCGTTTCCTCCCGCGGCACTCACTAACGATCTCGCTGAAAGTATATTAGTACATGCGTCCTATTTTGTCAATCTGGCACCTATGTGATTCTGCGAAGGCTTCCCTCACGCTTGCGTGTCCCGTTGGGGCGCCGAAGCTTCCTCGGTGCTACCCGCTCCGCAATCGAACGCAGGGTAGCCGCGGCACGCGAACGTAACACATCGACCACCACGGTGCTAAGCCGGAGTTCTGACGGAGGAGAACCCGGCGCGGTCGGTTGTGCATTTCGGGGCGGTACATCATGGGACGTCCGCTGATCCTCAAAAACTGTCTGTACACCTGAGGTTTGGGAATCAGTTTCCGGGACCATCTCCCGCACGTAGCTGGGAGACGGAATGCAGTTAGGCTCTCACCGTGAAGTGATTATCGAAGGCCATGCTCGCTCCTGTGAACTAACATAGGCCGGCAGT
>CAAGKR010016145.1_pt1 | contig 19165 bp, 16 predicted proteins | sample 2556971 | NCBI WGS metagenome assembly CAAGKR01 (sample SAMEA5207829, study PRJEB30636) | soil metagenome | biome: forest; feature: boreal; material: soil | place: USA | collected 2011-09 | depth 1 m | reverse complement strand
TCGGGCAGTCGCCAAAGCCACCGCCAACCGCCGGCGCGCTGCGGCTGACGATCTCCGACGAAGCGCATGCGCGCGCCGACGCGATCCTGGCTGGAGCGGGCGCGCTCCATTGGGAGCCTGCGTTCCGGCGTGCGCAGGGACGGTGCAGCTCCGAGCCCCTCGGTACCGAGAAGACGCCCTATTTCCGGCTCACCGGCGCCGGCGAGGTTTGGATCGCGGGAGCGCCCGGCCGGTGGCTCCCGCTCCGGCTGGCAGACGACGTGCTCTACGTCCGCGAGGACCGAGTACTCGCTTTCGAGGGCTCGCTCACCTGGGAGTCCGGCACGGTCCCGAATGCGGGGCTGCGGTTGCTGCAATTCCGCGGGCGCGGAACGGTCGCGCTCGACCTTCACGACGCGTCGATTGCGCTCAAGGTGACCGACGAGAAGCCGACCTTGCTGGCCGGCGCGCGTCTCATCGGGTGGGTCGGGCGGCTCGTTCCGCACGGCGAGCGCCTTCCGGGCGCGTCGCCGTTCCAGCTCGCGTGTCAGGGTGAAGGGGTCGTTCTTCTCGACCCGGCCGCCGAATAAGATGCCGAACCTCCGGCGCGAGCTCACCAACGTCCCGAACCTGGTGACCATGGGACGGGTGGCCTTAATCCCGTTCGTGCTGCTTTTTATCGACAACTTCAGCCCCCTGCGAAGCTTCATTGCCAGCCTGCTGTACCTTGGCGCCGCGGCGGGCGACGCCCTCGACGGGTACCTGGCGCGCAGCCGCGGCGAGGTGAGCATGCTGGGGAAGTTCCTCGATCCGCTCGCCGACAAGCTGATCGTCACCGCGGTGCTGGTCTTCATGGTGGCGCTGTCACGGGTGCCGGCCTGGGTGGTGGTCGTGATCGTCGGGCGCGACCTGACCATCAATGGCCTCCGCAGCATCGCCTCCGCGCAGGGGCTGGTGATCTCGGCCAGCGTGGGCGGCAAGATCAAGACTGGCCTCCAGCTGGTCGCGATCATGATGCTGCTGATCTACTTTCGGTATCCAGTGCTGGGGTCCGACATCACCATCGACTACCACCGCGCCGGGCTGATCGTTCTCTACGTCTCGATGGCGGTTTCGGTGATTTCGGCGGCGCAGTACCTGCGACATTTCCTGTCGGCGGCGCTCGCGCAGCCGCGCGCGTCGGCGTGATTGCCGTCCCGGCCGAGCCGCTTTCGCCCGCCGAGGCCGCTCGTCGTGCGGCGGCCCAACCTGGGTCGTTCTGGCTATCGACACCGGCGGACGACGAGGCGGGGATCGCGCGCGATCTGGTGGGCACGTCGCCTGTCGAGGTGGTCCGGGGCGCGTCGCGTGACGATCTGGACCGCCTCGAGGACGCCTGGGCGGGCGCGCGCTCGGCTTGGGCGAAAGGCGGCGCGCCGCCGCCCGCGGGCATTCCCGCGGCGGCGGGTTGGATCTCGTACGAGCTCGGCCGGCGCTTGGTCGGTCTGGCGCCGCGTGAAGCCGACGGCGGCGCCGAGCCCCTCTTCGAGCTCCAGTTCTACGACGCGATCTATTCGCGCGATGTGGGCGGCGCGGCGACGATCTTCGCGCGCGACGACGCGGCGGGGCGTCGGCTCGCTTCGATCCTCGCTCGCCCATCGTCGTCGTCGCGCCCGGCTTTGGGTCCGCTCAGGCCCGAGCATCCACGGGCGGTGTTCCTGGACGGTGTTCGTCGAATCCTCGACTACCTTGCCGCCGGCGACGTCTATCAAGTGAGCTTGTCGCGCCGGCTGATGGCCGACTGTGGCGCGGGCGATCCGTCCCGGATTGCGGCGGCGCTGCGCGCGCGGGCGCCGGCGCCGCACGCGGCGTTCATCGCGGCGTCCGATGGCAGGGGGGCGCTCGTCGGCAATTCACCCGAGCGCTTCCTGTCGCTCGATCGGACCGGGGTCGTCGAGACACGCCCGATCAAGGGGACGCGTTCGCGCGGCGAGACCCGGCAGAGCGATTCCGCCGCTACCGCGGATCTGCTCGCGTCAGCCAAGGACCGCGCGGAGCACGTCATGATCGTCGATCTCGAACGAAACGATTTCGGTCGCGTCTGCCGCACCGGCAGCGTCGAGGTCACGTCGGTCGCTCGTGCCGTGGCGCTGCCGACCGTGCACCACCTGGTCAGCACCGTCCGCGGCGTGCTCCGTCCGGGGCTTGGTCTCGCCGCGCTCCTGGCGGCGACCTTTCCAGGCGGCTCGGTGACCGGCGCGCCGAAGCGCCGCGCCATGCAGATCATCGACGAGCTAGAGCCCACGCCGCGCGGCGTCTACACGGGCGCCACCGGCTGGTTGGGCGCGGCGGGCGATCTCGATCTCGCGATCGCGATTCGCACCGCCGTCATTCGCGACGGACAGCTGTCCGTGTCCGTCGGGGGCGGCATCGTCGCGGATTCGACGCCCGAGAGCGAGCTCGAAGAGACCGAGGTCAAGGCGCGCGCCTGGGCGGCGCTGTGCGCCGCGGCGTCGAACCGTTGAATTGAAGGTCAGCGGACGATCGGATGGGCATTCGATCTGTGCCGTCGGGTGAGCGCGACCCCGATGGCGGCCAGGGCGATTAGGCTGCCGAGCTGGCCCGCGGACAGAAAGATCGGTTCGGGCGGCGGCAAGCCCAGCCAGGTGGCGAGGCGCGGCGTCTCGAACGCGATCAGAAAGCCCCGAACGACGTCGCCTCGGTAGATCTCGACGACGAAACGTAGAACGGCGTAGAGGCCGAGGTAAACGAGGAGAAGCATGCCGGGCCGGCGCCGGAGCCGGGGGCGCAGCGCCCAGAGCGCCAGGAAGATCGCCAGTTCGCCCGTTGCTTCGTAGAGCTGCGTCGGGTGCAACGGCGGCGTTTCGCCGGCGCCGGGCGGAATCGTGCCAGATGCCTCGAGCACGTCGAACGCTACGCTCCCCCGCGGAAACGCGACGCCCCAGCGCGAGGCCGTTTCCTTGCCGAAACAACAGCCGGCCGCGAAGCAGCCCAGCCTCCCGAACGCATGGCCGATGGCGAGGGCGGGCGCGAAGAGATCGCCGACGTTGGCGAACGACCATCCCTCGCGCCTGGCGAACACGAACGCCACGAAAGCGGCCACCGCCACGCCGCCGTAGAAGACCAGTCCCCCCTCCCAAACCTGCAAGACGCGGGTGCAGTCGCGCCACCAGGGACCTCCGCCGTCCATGCAGGCGTGGAAGAAGTCGCGCGCGTTGACCAGGCCGTACGCGATGCGCGATCCGCAGAGACCCGACACCGTCAGCCAGAAGGCCAGGTCCAGGACCCGTCCGCCGTCGAACCCGCGGCGGCGTCCCTCGCGGTGGGCCACGGCGATGCCGATCGCCAGGCCGACAGCGATCAGCACGCCGTAGCTGTGGAGCGCGATCTCGCGCTGGCCAACACCGAAGGTGAAGAGGACCGGGTGCAACGTGCTTCCACGCCGCCTCGCCTCAGGCCGGCGTGGGTGGCGTCTCCCGGCGGGTCAAGAACATGTCGATGACCATGAGACCTACGCCCACGCACAGCGCCGCGTCGGCGATGTTGAACGCGGGCCATTCGTGTCGTCCGACCTTCCAGACGATGAAATCGGTCACCTTCCCGAAGAGCACGCGGTCGACCAGATTGCCGATCGCGCCGCCCCCGACCAGGCCGAGCGCGACATGGAGCCGCGTGCCGTGCTGAGGCGTTTTGTGCAGGTAGAAGAGCACCAGCACGAACGCCGCCACCGCGAGCAAAGTCAGCAAGACCCGGCCGCCCGGCACGTCTTGCAGCATGCTGAACGCCACGCCCGGATTCTCGGCGTAGCGAAGATCGAAATAGCCTTCGACGATCACCTTGGGGTTGTACGGACCGCGGGGAAGCAGATCCTGGCGGGCGAGGATCTTGGTCCATTGGTCGAGCACGAGGCTCAGCGCCGTGAACACGGAGAAGAGCAAGTACTTGCGGCGCACAGCGATCACGAAGCGCTCCCAGCGCCGGCAGCGAGCGCCCCAGCGCAGCGACGGCAGAGATTCGGGTCGGGCGCACCGGGCGTCGCGGCGTCGCCGGTCCGCCGCCAGCAGCGCGGGCAGGTGGGCCCCGGCGCCTCGTCGACGGAGATGGTCGTCGACGGGCCGTCGGCCTCAGCGAGCTCGACGCGGGACACGACGCACAGCTCGGCGAGGTGCGCGAGGCTCCACTGCCAGTGCGGCCGCTCGGCGGCGGCAGGCGTCACCCGCACGCGGGCCTCGAGCGATTTGTGTCCGGCGGCGCGGAAGGCCTCGAGTGGGCGCAAGATCGCCTCGCGCCGGGGGCGGATCTCGTCGGTCCAGCGCCTATTCGGTTGGGCGGGCGCCTTTCCGGGTGGATACATCGCCTCGCGCACGGTCGCGTGAACGTCGAACGACTCGCCCGTCACGCGCGACAGCTCGTCGGCGATGTCCTGTGCGGTGAAGCAGAGGATCGGCGCCATCCAGGCCGCGATGGTTCTGGTCATTTCATGGAGCGCCGTCTGCACGCTGCGCCGCGCGCACGCGCCCGGCGCCTCGCAGTAGAGCGCGTCCTTCGCCGGATCGAGGTACTCGGCCGAAGCGCTGACAACGTAGTCATTCATGAGCCGCACCACCTCGTGAAACGCGTAACGCCGGTAGGCGTCGAAAATTTGATGGTCGCGCTCACGCAGGACGCCGAGCGTCAGCAGATCTATCTCGCGCAGCTGGTCGTCGTCGAGGCGATCGCGTGTCGGCGAGAAGTCATAGAGATTCGACAGCAGATATTTGCAGGTGTTGCGGATCTTGCGGTACGATTCGGAGAGCTGGTTCAGGATCGTCTCGGAGAAGACGATGTCGCCCTGATAGTCGCCCGCCGCGGCCCAGAGGCGCAGAAGCTCGGCGCCGTGTTTTTCCATCCAGACGGCGGGATCGACGTAGTTAAGCTTGGCGCCGGATGCCCGCGCCCGCGCGATCTCGGACTTTGAGTAGACCTTGCCCCGCTCGTCGAGGACCCAGCCGTGCGTCAGCACAGCCTTGTAAGGCGCTTGATCCCTCGTCGCGACGCTGGTCAGCAGCGAGGAGTGAAACCACCCCCGGTGCTGGTCCGACCCTTCGAGATAGAGATCGACCTTGTCGCCGGTCGGGACCAGCTTGCCGTCGGCGACCGCCGCCCAGGAGACGCCCGACTCGAACCAGACGTCGACGATGTCGTGCTGTTTTTCCCAAGCCCCGTTTCCGCAGGCGCAGGCCTCTGTGCTCGGCGGCAGGAGATCCTGCGCCGACCTCGAAAACCAGGCATTCGACCCGTCGAGCGCGAAGATCTTGGCCACGTGCTCGATAACCCCCGCGTCGAGCAGATCATTCCTGCAGCCCGCGCAGCGAAAGGCCGGGATTGGGACGCCCCAGATCCGCTGCCGCGACAGACACCAGTCGGGACGCGCGGCGATCATGCCGCGGATGCGCTTGTCGCCCCAGCTCGGTATCCACTGCGTTTTTTCGATCTCCGCGAGCGCGCGGTGGCGCAGCGACGCCGGATCGTCGGATTCGCCGAGACGGGCAAACCACTGTTCCGTGGCGCGGAAGATGATCGGGTTTCGGCAGCGCCAGCAGCATGGATATTGGTGGCGCACGGTCTCGCCCGGTTTGTTGAGTAACCAGCCAGCGTCGGCGAGATACTTCACGATCACGGGGTTCGCTTGGAAAACGCCCATGCCTCTCAGGCTCGGCGCGCCGTCCCAGTCGGCGATCTCGTCCGTGTACTTCCCGTATTGGTCGACGGGCGCGAAGATTTGCAGACCATGCTCGCGACCAACGATGTAGTCCTCGGCGCCATGACCAGGCGCCGTATGCACGAGCCCGGTGCCGGCCTCCAAGGTCGCGTGACGCGCAAACCAGAGTTGATAGAACGACAGGAGGGGCGTTTTGGTGTCGGCAACAGCTGGCGCGCAAGGGAAGGGAGGCAGGTAGCGCGTGCCCTCGAGCTTCCGGAACCCGTCGCGCGAGATCGCGATCCACGACTCCTTGGGCGCGACGATTCCCGTCGCGGCCAGAAACGCATCGGCCAGCCCCGCCGCCACGAGCAGGTATTCGTCGCCGTGGGGGATCGCGACGTAGTCGAGCTCCGGATTCGCGACCACGGCCAGGTTCGCCGGCAGCGTCCAGGGCGTGGTCGTCCAGATGACGAATGCCGCCTTCTTCTCGTCGAGGCGCGGGTCCGCTTTGCCGAGATGGCCCAGCACCGGGAAGCGAACATAGATCGACGGCGAGGCGTGCTCCTCGTACTCGATCTCGGCCTCGGCCAGCGCCGTCCGGTGCGTCAGGCACCAATGTACCGGCTTCTTGTCGCGGTAGATGAGCCCCTTGCGCACGAACGTCGCGAGCTGCAGCGCGATCGTCGCCTCGTATTCCTTCGACAGCGTCAGATACGGATCGTCCCAGAGCCCGAGGCAGCCAAGTCGCTTGAACTCACCGCGCATGACGTCGACGAACTTGAGAGCGTGCGTCCGGCAGCGCTCGCGGAACGCCGCGGCGTCCAGAGCCTTGGCATCCTTGCCGAGCTCCTTTTCGACCTGTTGCTCGATCGGTAGGCCGTGACAGTCCCAGCCCGGCCGGAAGACCGCCCGCTTGCCCATCATGAGCTGTGAACGGACGACGATGTCCTTGAGCACCTTGTTGAGCACCGTGCCGTAGTGGATGCCGCCGGTCGGGTAGGGCGGCCCGTCGTGGAGAACGAATTCCGGCGCGCCTTCTTGCTTCCGGATCTCGAGCAGACCCGCGTATTGCTTCTCCCGAGCCCAGCGCGCCAGCCACTCGGGCTCTCGGCGCGCGAGATCGGCCCGCATCGGGAACTCCGTCTTCGGCAGGTTGAGTGTCGCTTTCCAGTCCACGGGCGCGCGGGATAGTACCAAAGGAAGGGCGTAAGTCTGGTAGAACCACCGCTCATGGACGATCGGGTGCCATGGGACCAGTACTTCATGAACATTGCGCAGGTGGTGGCCTCGCGGTCGACCTGTCCGCGCAAGTTCGTTGGTGCGGTGATCGTGCGCGACCGGACCATCCTTTCCACCGGCTACAATGGATCGATTCGCGGCATGCCCCACTGCACCGATGCGGGCCACATGATGGAGAACGACCACTGTGTCGCGACCATCCACGCGGAAGCCAACGCGATCATTCAATCCGCCAAGAACGGCGTGATGATCGACGGCGCGACGATCTACGTGACCGCGAGCCCCTGCTGGAGCTGCTTCAAGCAGATCGCCAACGCCGGTCTGCGGCGCGTCGTCTACGGCGAGTTTTACCGGGACGAGCGGATCTTCAGCGTCGCAGAACGACTGGGCGTCGAGCTCATACACCTGCCGAGTCACGTCCCGGCCCCGCAGCGAGGCTGACTCGGCCCCGACACGTTTTGGTCTTCGCCGCACGCGAGCGAGGTTTCATATCTCGGGTGGCCGATGGGCGGTTTTGTAGGGTAATCCCGGCCACAAGTTTTGATTGACGGAGCCCCCGCGACAGGCCCACCATTAAGGTTCATGCTTCGCCGATTGGCCTTGGGTACGGCCTTCGCGCTGGTTGTTGGCGCCGTTCCCCCCGTCGTGCGCGCGGAAGCCGGCAATGTGCAGGTTGACAAGGTCCAGGCCGAGCCGCCGGCTGCCACCATCGAGGAGCCGACGACGCCCGCCGAGGCCGTAGGCAATTCGGGCGACGATACACCGGCGCCGAAGCCGAGCCGCGCGCGACGTCGCCGAGGCAAGAGCCGTCTTCACGGACGGTTCGTCGGGCGTGTGGTTCCCGATGACAAGCTGCGCAAGGAGCCGCTTCAGCGCCCCTCGGGCAATCTCAAGATCGTCAGCGCCGCCAACCCGGGCGACGTCGCGAGCGTCAACATCTACAACGACGACGGATCGTACAACGTGGATGCGCTGGAGGACTTGAACCATGTCCTGCGCTGCCGTCGTACCGACGCCGAGAAGCCGATCGATCTCCAACTCTTGGTGCTGCTGTCGCACGTCTACGATCACTTCGGGGGTAAGCCCCTCGAAATCGTCTCGGGCTACCGCAATCAGCGCAAGCAGAGCAGCAATCATTTCAAGGGACGCGCGAGCGACATCCGAATCGCGGGGGTGAGCCCGAAGAAGATCGAGGCCTTCGCCGAAACACTCGATCGCGGCGGGATGGGGATCGGCATCTACCCGAGGAGCGGCTTCGTCCACGTCGACGTTCGCTCACCGCCGAGCTACCGCTGGACCGACTACTCGCCGCCCAACTCGAACGCGGCCGAGAAGCGCCCGCCCCGCGGCTGGAAGCGCAAGAAGCTCGAGTCCTAGGGCGGTGCCCCGGCCTTAATCCACGCTCGGACGCGGGCGACCAGCGAAACGGGGAGGCGGCGCCGCGGCGGCATGGCGGGACGAATGGCGCCGTTCGATCTTAGCTACGAGCAGACTACGCGCCGGATCGCCTGGGAGGACGGCCGGACGGGCGTCACCCCGGCGCATCAGCCAGGCATAGCCGTCGAGGCGCAGCCCGTTGTGCTGCTCGCGGGGGCCGTGACAGGCGACGCACCAGCGATCCAGGATCGGCGCGACGTCACGCGCGAAGGTCGGCTCCGGCTCCGCGCCCTCGGCGGCCGCCAGCGGCCACCAGGCTGTGAGCGTCAGCGTCAGGACGAGCGCCAAAAAACACGGGCGACACTCGCGGCGTTCTTGCAATTCAGATCCCGCTCCTTTAGGGTCCAGCACCTTAGCGCGATGGCCTCCCGACAGCTGGATCTTCTTGCGGGCGGAGCAAAGCCGAGCGCGGCCGTCGGCGCCGGTGGTCGCGGTCGCAAGGGTGGCGGATCGGGCGCCGGTGGACCAGGCGGCACGGGTGGGGGCGCGCCGCCCACGCCGCCGGCGGACGCGTCTCTGGCGGCCGAGGCACAGCGCCGTTACCTCAACTACGCGGTCAGTGTCATCACCGCCCGCGCGCTTCCCGACGTGCGCGACGGCCTAAAGCCGGTGCAGCGGCGGATTCTCTATGCGATGTACGCCAACCTGCACCTGACCCCCGACGCCAGGTTTCGCAAATGCGCGCAGATCGTGGGCGAGGTGCTGGGAAAGTTTCATCCCCACGGCGACACCTCCTGCTACGACGCGTTGGTGCGAATGTCGCAGCCCTTCTCCATGCGCGTGCCGCTTTCGGAAGGTCACGGAAACTTTGGTTCGCTCGATGGAGACGGCGCCGCGCACTACCGCTACACCGAGGCGCGTCTTGCGCCGCTGGCGATGGAGCTGCTCGGTGAGATCAAGCAGGGGACGGTCGACTTTCATCCAAACTACGACGGAACGACCGAAGAGCCGACCGTTCTGCCGGCCAAAGTGCCGCAGCTGCTGATTAACGGTTGCACCGGAATCGCGGTTGGCATGGCCACGAACATCCCGCCGCATAATCTCGGCGAGGTGTGCGAGGCGGCGGTTGCCTTGATAGACGATCGCAACCTCGAGACCAAGGATCTCCTCAAGTACATCAAGGGGCCGGACTTTCCGACCGGCGGGCAGATCATGAACAGCAAGAAGGAGCTGCGGGACATCTACGAGACGGGGCAGGGGGGCGTTCGGGTGCGGGGCGAATGGAAGACCGAGTCGGGTGGCCGCGGGGGCACGCAGATCATCGTGACCTCGATTCCGTTCGCGCTCACCAAGGCGAGCCTGGTCGAGCGGATTGCCGACGTGATCATCGCGAAGAAGCTGCCCATGCTGGTCGATGTGCGTGACGAGTCCACCGACGATGTCCGCATCGTGTTGGAGCTGAGGCCGGGCGCCGATCCGGCGATGGTGATGGCGTACCTTTACAAGCACACACCGCTCGAGACCGGGTTTCACGTGAACCTCACCTGCTTGGTCCCGACGGACAATCGCGAGATCGCGGGACCTTTGCGGGTCCATCTCGCGGAGATGCTGGGTCAGTTCTTGACCTTTCGCGAGGAGGTCGTGCGGCGCCGGTTCGAGTTCGAGCTCCGCGAGCTCGCGCGCCGCATTCACGTCCTCGAAGGGTTCGCGATCGTCTTCGACGCGCTCGACGAGGCGGTGCGGATTATCCGCAAGTCGGACGGCAAGGCCGATGCGGCGATCAAGCTCGCCAAGCGCTTCGAGCTGTCGGATCTGCAGACCGACGCGATCCTGGAGCTGAAGCTCTACAAACTGGCGCGGCTCGAGATCGAAGCGATCTTGGCCGAGCTGAAAGAGAAGCGGGCGCGCGCCAGGGAGATCCGAGCGATTCTCGATGATTCGCGAAAGCTGATGCGCGTCGTGCGCAGCGAGATCGTCGAGGCGGCGGCGCGCTTCGCCGACAAGCGCCGCACCAAGATCGGCGGCGGGGGGGGCGACGAGGCGGAGTTCGTCGCCGAGGACTTCATCGTCGACGAAGAAGTCACGGTCATCCTGTCGCGCGACGGATGGCTCAAGCGCGTGCGCGAGGTCAAGGATCTCTCGGCCACGCGCCTGCGCGAAGGGGACGCGATCCTGGCGGTCGTCCGCGGCTCGACCAAGGAGCCGATCGCGATCTTCTCCAATTTCGGGAGCGCCTACGTGATTCGCATCAACGACGTTCCGGCGTCGACCGGCTACGGTGAGCCGGTACAGAAGCTGTTCAATTTTCGAGACGGTGAACGGGTGGTGGGCGCGTTGTCGATGAGTGAAAAAGACGCGCCCAATGGGACGCTGGCCGTCGCCGTTGGCAAGGGGGGCTTTGGCCTGCGCTTCAACGTGGACCCGCATCGCGAGCTGTCGACGCGGGCCGGGCGCCGGTTCGCCAAGGCTGCCGAAGGGGACGAGATCGTCGGCGTGGCGCCGGCAGGCGACAAGGACGTTCTCTGCGTCGTCACCAGCGACGCCCGCGCGTTGCTCTGCAAGGTCAGCGAGATTCCCGAGCTGGCCGGCGCCGGGCGCGGCGTCACGGTCATCAAGGTCGGCGACGCGGCCGTGGTCGGCTTCGGCGTCGGTGGGTCACGCGACAAGGACGTGATCGTCGCCGAGACGGACGACGGAAAGGAATTGCCGATCGGGCCTGGCCGCTTCTCCGTCACCGGGCGTGGCGGCAAGGGGCACACCCTCAGGCGCAAGACCAAGATCGCACGGGTCAGCGTTCCGTTGCCAGTTCCACCACCGGCACTCCTGAACTGATATGGCATCCGTGGGATACACCTCGGACGACATCACGGTCCTCGAAGGGCTGGAGCCCGTGCGCCGCCGCCCGGGCATGTACATCGGCGGCACGGACACCAAGGGATATCACCACCTGCTCTGGGAGATCGTCGACAACTCGGTCGACGAGGTGATCAACGGCTTCGGCTCGCGCATCGAGGTGACGCTGCACGCAGACAACCAGTCGGCCACCGTGCGCGACGACGGACGCGGCATTCCGGTCGACGTCAAGAAGGAGTTCAAGAAGTCGGCGCTGGAGCTGGTGCTGACCACGCTGCACGCGGGCGGCAAGTTCTCCTCGGCTCAATACAAGTTCTCCGGCGGCCTGCACGGCGTGGGCTCCTCGGTGGTCAACGCCCTTTCCGAGCAAATGACCGCCGAGATCCGCCGCGACGGTTCCTTGTGGGAGCAGAAGTACGAACGCGGCAAGGCGGTCAGCAAGCTGCGCAAGGTTGGGCCGGCGCGGGGCACGGGGACGTCCATCACCTTTCGTCCCGATCCGCAGATCTTCGGCAAGCAGGAGTTCTCGGCCGAGACGATCCGTTTCCGGCTCGACACAAAGACGTTCCTGCACAAAGGGCTGGAGATCGTCTTCGTCGACCAGAAGGCGAAGACCAAGGAGGCCTTCCAGCACGCCGGCGGGATCGCCGATTTTCTCGCCCAGCTGATCGCCGAACGGGCCAAGCCACCGACTGCGCCGCTGACGTTCTATTTCGAACGACCGGGCGATGACGGCTTTCGGATCGAGGCGGCGCTGCAGTGGACTGAGTCGCACGAGGAGACCATCCGTTCGTACGTCAACGCCATCCCCACCACGCAGGGGGGGACGCACGAGCAAGGATTCAGAGCCGCGATCGTCAAGGCGGTGCGCGCCTTCATCGAGACCTCGAACCTGGCTCCCAAGGGGGTCACTCTGACCGCCGAGGACGTGCGGGAGGGTGTGGTCGGCGTGCTGTCTATCTACATGCAGGAACCGCAGTTCCAGGGGCAGACCAAGGAGCGGCTCGGCAGCCCGGAGGCGCAGGCCCTGGTCGACGGTGCGGTACGTCCCGCGCTGGAACGTTTTCTGCTGGAGAACAAGACCGCGGGCGCGCAGATCGTCGAGCGAATCGCGCTGGCGGCCAAGGCACGGGAGGCGTCGCGGGCAGCCGCCCAGGCGGTGTCGCGCAAGACGGCGGTCTCACACCGGCTCAACCTCCCCGGCAAGCTGGCCGACTGCGCGTCGACCGATCCCAGCCGAAGCGAGCTATTCATCGTCGAGGGGGACTCGGCCGGCGGGTCGGCCAAGCAGGGGCGCGAGCGCAAGACGCAGGCGATCCTCCCCCTGCGCGGAAAGGTTCTCAACACGGAGCAGGCGTCGCTGCAGAAGGTCCTCGAGAACAAGGAACTGCAGGACGTGGTCTCCGCGCTCGGCTGCGGGGTCGGCGCCGACTTCAAGATCGAGCGCCTCCGCTATCACAAGATCATCTTGCTCATGGACGCCGATTCCGACGGCCACCACATCGCGACGCTGTTGTTGACGTTCTTCTACCGCCACCTGCAGCCGCTCATCGCCGGTGGCTTCGTCTATCTGGCGCAGCCACCGCTCTTCCGGGTCGACCACGGCAAGCAGACGTTCTGGGCGCTCGACGAGGAGGACCGCGCGCGCATCGTCGGCGAGCTGCCGAAGAACGCGCAGCCCGATGTGATGCGCTTCAAGGGCCTGGGCGAGATGCAGCCCGAGGAGCTGCGCCGCACAACGCTCGACCCCGCCACCCGCCGCCTCTTGCGGGTCACTATCGACGATCCGGTCGAAACCGACCGCGTGCTCGGCGAGCTGATGGGCAAGGACGTCGAAGCGCGCTTCAAGTTCATCATGGAGAAGGCCGCGCAGGCGGATCTGGATTTGTAACCGCGGCCCGGTCGCCGCTCGACCCGGGCGTCGGCCGCTGCGGCAGGATCCACGCGGAGACGCGCCTAATCGCGCCTAAATCGCCGCGAATCGCCCCTCGTACAAGCACCCCAGGTTGCAACGGAAATGTTTCGCCCGTGTTACGCAGCCGTCCAGGTGATGTCAGCGCTCAGCTCAGGAAAGCGCGGGCGGGCGCCGATGAAGGGTGGCAAACACGTTTAGCCACGCCGAGCCAGAGGTCGTGACGCCGCTTCACCGGTTGGTCGAAACACGGCGGGTTGCGACGCACTTTCAGCCCATCTTTTCGGTTCGCAAGCGGAGCGTGGTGGGCATGGAGGCGCTCTCGCGCGGGGTTGAATCGACGGCGGCCTCATCCCGCCGGCTTCGATGTTCAGGATGGCCGCCGCGGAAGGATTGGCCTGCGCCGTCGAGGATCTGTGCCGCGCGAGCGCGGTCCGCAGCTTCGCGCGCCTTTCCCACCGCTCCGACGACTGATTGCTGTCCCTGAACCTCGATCTCGACTCCACCACGAGCCCGGAGGCTTCCGCCGCGGAGATCCAGACCCTGGTGTACGGCGCGTGCCTGCAGCCGCGCAGCGTCGCGGTCGAGTTCCTGGAGGCCCGTTTCGATTTGTGCCGCACGATCAGCACCGGCCTTCGCGATGCCGTGGCCGATCGCCGCACGTTCTGTGCGTCGACGTTCGCCCCTCTTGAAACCGCCCGGGGAGACCCGGCGACGCGTCTGTGGCCTGGACTACCTCAGCGTGGCGCCGACGAAGACGAACGCCGCCGTGACCACCAGCGCCAGGGCGATCAGCACCAGCGGCGAGAGGCGAATCTCGATACAGAACGGGCGGCGCATCCACTGCCAAAGAGACGGCAGGCGTGGCTCGGAGAGTCGGGTCATCACCTGCGCAACCAGGTTCGGCGGTGGAAGCACGTCGCGCAGGTGGGCCAGATCGGAGATCGGCTGCTCGAGGATGTCGATCATCGCGGGGGAACGCTCGGCCGTGCGGCTCACGACGTGACCCCCACCCGCTCGACGAGATCGCGTAACATGGCGCGCGCCCGGACCACCCGGATCTTGAGGGTCGTCAGCGGAAGCTGCAGGATGGCGCGGATCTCCTCGTAGGAAAGATCCTCGGCGTCTCTGAGGATCAGCACCTCGCGGTACTTCGTCGGCAGCTCGAGGAGGGCGGTCTCGAGGCGCGCTCGCCGCTCGCCGCTCGACGCGTGCGCTTCGGGCGTCGGCGGATCGTAGGCGAATGCCGCCTCGCCCCCCGGGACGTCGTCGTCGAGCGGCTCCTCGGTCCGTCGCCTCGACTTGAGCACGTCCTTCGAGCGATTAACCGCGATGCGCAGGAGCCAGGTCGAAAAGGCGTGGGTCCGCCCCTCGCCCTGGAACCGTTCCAGCGCGTTGAAGGCGTCGACGAACGCCTGCTGCGCGATGTCCTCGGCGTCGGCGCGGCTGCCGAGCATCCGGAGCGCCACTGAGAACGCGAGCCGCTGGTAGCGCTGGACGAGCGGCCGGAACGCCTCGACCTCGCCCGCCAGGCAGCGCGCGATGAGTCGGTTTTCTTCCGCGTCGCGGGGGCTTGGAAGCTCCGCCCGCGTGGTCAGAATCGGTGCCGCGACCGCTGAAACGATCGCACCGCTGTCGTCGGGATCGAGCGCGATCGCTCCCGAAGCAGACGTCGAAGGGCCGGACGGATCGCCGGATCTCACGGACGGAGATTACCGCGAAATCCGAAAAAATAGGCGCGCTATACTGTTGCGATGGGCCGCGGTTCAGTGTCGCCGGGTCCGTCGGCACGTCCGGGCGGCTGCTTGGGCCTCCTCATCGTCACGCTGGGCGCGCTCGGCCTTGTGGGCTCCCTCTCGGGCGCTGCGCGGGCCGCGCCGGAGGCGCCCTTCTGGCTCCGAGCGGCGGGCGTTCCGGAGGGAGCCGGTGAGCCTCGAACAGAGGACGAAGCCGCGGATCGGGCGACGTGGGTCAGGCTCGGCCACGAGCGGACCAAGCAAGGGCGCTACGACGCGGCGGCGAAGGCGTACGGCGCCGCGATCACCTTAGGCGCCGCTGACCCGGCCGTGTACATGAACCTCGCCGAGGTGTTGATGGCCGAGGGCCGACTCGCGGAGGCCGAGGCGCGCTACCGGGACGCGATCGCCGTGGCGTCTGCGCTGGCCGTGACCGATCCGCGCGCCTTCGCCCAGGATCTGGCCCTCGCGAGCTACGGGTTGGCCGTCGCGCTCGATCGCGACGAGCAGCCGGTCGCTTCGCACGAGATGATGGGCCGCGCGCTCGCGCTGGATCCACCGACCGCGGTGGTCAAGGTCGCGGCGCTTTCGAACGACGATCTGCGGTTTGTCCCCGACGGTGACGTGTATTACACCCAAGCCCTCGCCGCGCAGGTCGCGGGTCGGCGCGCCGACGCCGTGGAAGCGTTCCGGCAATTCCTGATCCGGAAGCCGGGCAGTCGCTGGGTCCGGGTCGCGGAGCGGCACATCGTGGAGCTGACCCGTCCGCGCGCCACCTTGCCGGACGTCCCCTCACCTCGCGGTCCGCGCCTGCTCGCGACCGGAACCGTCCTGGCGACCGGCGGCTTGCCGGCGCCGCTCATCGATGCGGCATGGCGCGATCAAGCCTCGATCCTCGATGGCTGCCTGGATACCGTGGCGGAGCTGGCGAGCGCTCTCGAGGGTGTCCGCTTCGCGATCGAGATCGACATCGACGGCCGGGGCCACATCGCGGCTGTGACGGCCAAGGTGCCGTCGCCACCGGGCGAGCCCTTCGCGAGCTGCGTGGAGGCATCCGTCAAATCGGGCCTGCGTTTGCGGCGGCCGGTGCCCGCCCGCGCGGCGCACGCGCGCACGGAGCTCATCATCGGCTTCCCAAGGACCGAGGGCGCGGGGTATAGGTGAGCTCGGTGCGCAGCGCGAGGCCTCGATACATCGCGGTCGAGGGACCGATCGGCGCCGGCAAGTCGAGCCTCGCCGAAATCCTGGCCGAAGAGCTCTCCGCCCGCATCATTCGCGAGACACCCGAGGAGAACCCGTTTCTGGGCGCGTTCTACAAAAACCGGCGCCGGCACGCGATGTCCGCGCAGCTCTTCTTCCTCTTGCAGCGCTACACGCAGCAGGGCGAGCTAGCGCAGGGCGATCTGTTTTCGCGCGGCGGCGTGGTCTCCGACTATCTGTTCGCCAAGGATCGTCTGTTCGCGTTGCTGAACCTGTCACCGGACGAGATGGCGCTCTACGATCGAGTCTACCAGATGCTCAAGGTGCGAACCGTGACGCCGGATCTGGTCGTTTACCTTCAGGCGCGCACTGACGTTCTCCTCGATCGCATTCACAAGCGCGGCCGTCCCGAGGAGAAACCGATCCGCGCCGAATACGTCGAGGAGGTGGCGCGCGCGTACGCCGAGTTCTTCTTCGGTTACAGCGAAGGTCCGCTCCTCATCGTCAACGCCTCCGAGATCGACTTCGTGGAAAATTTCGAGCACCGCCGCGAGCTTTTCGCCGTCATCCACAACGCCCGCGCCGGCACGAGCCACTGGAGCCGGGGTCCTTAGTCCATAGTAGTTAATATAATGAAATCATAGGAGTTTAATTGCAAGATTGACTCCTCGTATCTACCGGCTGTCTACTGGACACCCTCTCAGGGTGGTCGGCTTCCCGGCCCGCCGATAATCGGAGTCTCGATTCGAAAACCGGTCGTCCCGTAAGCGGAGGCGCTGCACCGCGCGCGCTGAAATAGAGCGCGCTGACGGGCAGAGCCGAGGCATCAACTCGTAGAGGTCTGCGCGCTTGCGAAACAGGATACCGAGTACTAGGCCTTGGCCGTAACCCAGTAGTACTGCATCGGGTCGAGAGCTTCCCCCTGCCGGAGCAGGCGATTAACTCGCAGGCATACCGGCCGAGCACATGAATTCAGTCGACCCGCTCGAAAACCCCTCGCCCCTGTCGGGCCGCAACTTGGAGATCGCCCGCGCCGAGGGCGCTCTCCCTCACCGACGAGTCGTGGCTCGACCTACCGGTTGTTTTTTTTGCGACGGCGAGGCGCCCGGGGTTGAGGTCGGGTTTTCCGGATGGTCGTGTCCGCCGTGGTCGTGCCCATGCCCGTCGTGCCCGTGCTCGTGGTGATGCGCGCGCTCCGGCGCGGCGACCCAGGGGATGATCTCGATCCCGCCGTGCTTCACTCCGCGCATCGCCAGCATGCGATCCGCGATCAGCTTCAAGCGGTCTGATTTTCCGTGCATCACCACCACCTCGAGACAGAGGTCGTGGCTCAGGTGGATGTGCAGGGCGGCCCGGACATCGTCACCCAGCTGATGTTGCAGCTCCGTCAGCTTCTCGCTCAGGTCGCGGACATGGTGGTCGTAGACGAGCGTGAGCGCCGCCACACCCTCGACGCCCGCTGGAACGCGCGCGCGCCCAACCTCTGCCCGCGCCAGGTCGCGCAGCAGCTCGGAGCGGGTGCAGCCACGCTTCCGTGCCAAGGCGTCTAGATCGCGCAAGAGCGCGCCCTCGATGGCGACCCCGAACCGGACCAACGGATCCTTCAATCAACCGCACGCTACCGCGCGCCGCAGTCCTACGGAAGTCCGGTGCGGCGACGGTGGCCGCGAGGAATCCTGGCAAGGGGTGCGCAAACGTGCACCCGCCACTCCGGCCGGCGACAGTTTCGCCACACGGCATCCGCGATTCAGTCGTGCCACCCGACGGCCGCGGCCCAATCTTCCGGGGATCGCGGAGAAACTCATGAAGAACCTCACCCGAATCATGTTCCTCGCCCTGGCCGTTCTGCTCCCGACCTCTTAAACGATGGCGAAAGCCGAGGACGCGCCGGCCGCCGTCGCGCTCAAGACGGCCAAGAAGGCCAACAAGGCCGACAAGGCCGACAAGGCCGACAAGGCCGACAAGGCCGACAAGGAAGAGAAGAAGGACGACAAGAAGGCCGAGTAGTCCTTCCCTGTCGTGCACGCGCACGACCGGACTGAAAACCCCCGGCTCAGACCGGGGATTTTTGCCCCGAGACGCCGACGCCCCGCGAAACAGGCGCTCAGGGTGTCGGGTGATCGGCCACGGCCTGGGGGAGCAGCCCGTGGGATGCCCCTTCCCCGCTGCGCGACGCGCCCACGACCCGGCTCGAAAGCGGCGGGGCGCCCGGACGATCCGAGGCGCGCGGCGCCCAGGTCCCCCGGTAGAGATCCAGACGCTCGATGAACTCGCGCGTGCTCTTCTGCATCGGCGCACGGGCGCGGCTGATGCTGGAGACCAGTTCCTTGCCGCTGGCGACGAGCTGCAGACCGTGCGACGCCCGCAACCGTTCGTCGAGGGACGGCCGCTGGGAGAGCAGGGGTTGGAACGCGGACAGCTTCTCGCCCGCCGACACGAAAGACGACCAGGCGTCGAAGATCTCAGCGTCGGTGTGGAGCGTCTCGCACTTCACCTTGGCGGCCCGGGCGAACGCGCCGATGAACGGCTCGAGGCCCGCGAAGATCGGCACGCCGCCAAACGTCGCCACCAGCGCAGCGCAGATGCGGTCGATGTCGCGCATGGTGGCGGCGATCTTGATATAACGGCTCTTGTAGAAGTCTTCGATGGGGAACGCGAACGCCTTGAACGGCTCACCCCACAGCTCGTCGATCCCCTCCTCGCCGCTGCGATGCAGGACCAGCCGGCCGAGCGCGAGCGCCTCCTGGAGATGGTCGTCGCACTGGCGCATCAGATCGTTGTCGGTGCGAATCTCGACCCCCAGCGCCTGCAGCTCCACCGCCTTGGTGAACACGTCCGTGGCCCGGTTGAAGAGGGCGCCGGCCAGCATCGCCCCCTTGACCCGCTTCTTCGGCGGATCGGTCTCCTCGTTGAACGCGCGCCGCGCCTCATCGAGGCGGCTCCCCGGGATGTTGAGGCCGTGCTCCACGTGGTTGAAGAGTCGCCTTGTGAGGGCCTCGATCAGGGTCTTCTTGGCCAGCAGCGTGTCGGCCGGCGCGTCATAGGCCTTGACCCAGTACCCACCGTAGAAGACGCACCAGCATCCGTCGATCGCCCGCTTCGCGCCTTCCTGTAACCGCTCACGCTTGATGTCGCTGACCGCTCACGTTTGATGTCGCTAGCGTGGCGGGCGTAAGCGTGGGTGCG
>CAAGKR010040402.1_pt1 | contig 19173 bp, 22 predicted proteins | sample 2556971 | NCBI WGS metagenome assembly CAAGKR01 (sample SAMEA5207829, study PRJEB30636) | soil metagenome | biome: forest; feature: boreal; material: soil | place: USA | collected 2011-09 | depth 1 m | reverse complement strand
TCGCCCGTGGCGGCAGGCGCCACCGCGCCCGGCCACGGCGAGGTGATCGGGGAGTGGCCTCCCCGGGTCAAGGTGCCGGAGCCGGTGAAGGGACCCCGGCGCAAAGCCAAGCGGGCACCGATCGCCGCGACCCCCCCGCCGCGAAGCCGCCGTGGCGTTGTCATCGCCTTCCTGGTGGCGCTGCTCGCCGGCGTGGTCCTGTCTGCGGTCAGCCTGGGTCTGCCGCTGCCGGTGGTCGGCACCATCACGTCGCCCATCGGCGGCGGCGCGGCGCTGCCGAGCTCGGGCGGCTGGACCACATGGATCATCGTCGCCGGCTTCGTCCTCGCGGTCCTGGTCGTCGGCCTGGCCATCGCCACCTCGGAGAAGAAGGGATGGCGTTGGATCCTCGACACCCGGGTGGTGGGCCTGGTGGCGGCCATGGTGCTGGTCTCGGTGGGGCTGACCCAGCTGTTCCCCCCGGGCGCCCAGTTCGACATCCGCGAGCTCCCCGGGCTCGCCGGTAACGCGCTCCAGGGGACCCTCGCCCAGCCCGAGTCGGGATACCCGCGCATCAAGATCACGCGCGTCTCGATCGATCTGCTGCTGGTCAAGGGCGATGGCAAGAGCAACCCGCCGGTCAAGTACGAGGCCTTCACGTTCCCCGAAGCCGATCACCTGCTGACGTCGGGCAACGACGGCAAGGGCAATAACTACGTGTACGCCCACGCCAGGACGGGGATGTTCTGGAACCTGCACGACGTGCACATCGGGGATGTCGCCGAGGTCGACTACGGCGGCGGCAAGGTCTACCGCTACCGGGTCTCCGAGATCCATCCTTCGGTCAACTGGAAGGACCTGACTTGGCTCCAGCCGACCACCGACGACCGCCTGACGCTGCAAACGTGCAACGGCTGGAAGGACGACGACCCTCGCTTCATCGTTGTCGCGCGGCGCATCCCCGATCAGACCGCGCTGACGCCGAGGCAGTAGGACTTGGCGGTGACCAGCCGGGTCTACGAGGTGGCCGGGTGGCTGCGCTCTGCCGGGAGCGTGGTCGGGCTGACCGGTGCCGGCATCTCCACCGATTCCGGCATCCCCGACTTCCGGGGCCCGAACGGGGTCTGGACCAAGAATCCGAGGGCGGAGAAGCTCTCCGACATCCGCTATTACATGGGCGACCCGAGCATCCGGGTCGAGGCGTGGCAGTCGCGGCTGGAGCGTTCCGCGACGATGGCCGAGCCCAACGCCGGCCACCTCGCGCTCGCCGAGCTGGAGCGCAAGGGCAAGCTGCAAACCCTGGTCACCCAGAACATCGACGGGCTTCACCAGGCGGCGGGCAGCTCGCCCAGGGCGGTGATCGAGATCCATGGGACCATGCGCGAGGTCGTCTGCATGAGCTGTGGCGAGCGCGCCCCGATGGAGCGGGCGTTGGCGAGAGTCAGCGCCGGCGAGGAGGACCCGGCGTGCCGCAGCTGCGGCGGCATCCTCAAGTCGGCCACCATCTCCTTCGGCCAGTCGCTGGTGCCCGAGGACCTGGAGCGGGCCCAGGCGGCGGCGGCCGGGGCCGATCTGCTGCTCGCGATCGGCACCTCGCTCGGGGTGTATCCCGCGGCCTACCTGCCCGCGATTGCGGTGCGCGCCGGCGCCCGGCTGGTGATCATCAACGCCGAGCCGACGCCCTTCGACGAGGAGGCCGACGCCGTCTTCAATGAGCCGATCGGGTCGGTCCTACCCGATATCGTCGCGCGCGTCTGAGGTGCGGGCGGGGCCTACGCGGCCGCCGGGTTCTCCCCCTTGAAGACGCGGAAGAGCAGGAAGAGCGATGGGATCAGCACCGCGCCGCCGGCAGCATACGCCAGCAGCAGCGCGTTCATGGTCTCCAGAGGGCTGGCGGTGCCCTCGACGGTCAGGTCGGGCGGAACCAGGTAGGGCGCCTGGGCGACCGCCCAGGCCAGCAGGATGGCGGCCACCTGGGCCGCCGCCGCCAGCCGCGCGAGGCGATACTGGCGGGTGTACATGCCCACCGCGGCAGTCGTGGCAAATACCGCAGCGAGGACGACCAGGGGCAGCCCCCGGCTGGTGAGCCCGGCCCAGAGGTCGGGCGCCTGCACCCGCGTCAAGGGCAGCGCAACCACGGCGAGGACCAGGGTGATCCCGCCGGCCAGGAGGGCCCGGCGGCGGAAATCCTCGACCAGCGCCGGGTCGTCGTTGTCGATCGCCTCAACCGCCAGGTAGGCCGCCGCCAGCCCAGCGCAGATCGACAGCGCCAGCCCGCCGCAGACCAGGCTGAACGGACTGGTCCATGGCGCCAGCAGGATTGATGCCGAGGGCGCCGCGGTAGTTGGCACGGCGGCGCTGGCCACCGCGCCGGCAGAGGCGCCGAGGATGAACGGCGTGACGATGCTGGCGACGCCGAAGGCGGTGCCCCACGGCGAGGAGGCGCCCCGCTCGGGGGCGCCGTGGGCTCGGAAGGCGAAGGCGGCGCCGCGGAGGACGATGCCCACCAGCGCCAGGCTGAAGGGGAGATAGAGCCCCACCGCCAGCCTGGAGAAGACCTGGGGGAACCCCGTGAAGAGCCCGGTCAGCATGAATATCAGCCACACGTGGTTGGCCTCCCAGACGGGGCCCATGGCGAAGGACACGGCCTTGCGCTGCGCCCTTGCCCGCGGCCCGCGGGCAAAGAGGTCCCAGACCCCGCCACCGAAGTCCGCGCCGGCAAACACGGCGTAGATGACGACAGCGGTCCACAGCACCCCGGCGACGACGTAGTCGGTCAGGGCCGGGCTCATGCGGCCTCCGAATCGATCTCAGGCTCGGCGGCGCCTCTCCTGGTCGCGGTGGCAAGGCGCAGCAGCAGGGTCACCAGCGCGATCGCGAGAGCGACGTAGATCGCGGTGCTGATCACGAAAGACCACACCAGCCCGGGTGCGGGGGTGATCGCCGCCTGCGTGGTGACGATGCCGTACACGATCCAGGGCTGGCGCCCGATCTCGGTCACCATCCAGCCGAACTCGATAGCCGCGAAGCCGGCGAAGCCCGAGGCGGCGATGGCGAGCAGGAGCAGTCGGCCCGGGCGGGACCGGGCGCTGGGGAACACGCCCCGACGGCCAGCAGGACCACGGCGCGCCAGCAGCCAGGCGACAAGAAACCAGCCCGAGAGCCCCAGCAGGCCGAAGCCGATCGCCACCATCAGCTGGAAGCTGATGTGGACCGGGACAACGTTGGGCGTGGTCCCTGCGGGGTAGTCGCGAATGCCACGGACAACCGCGCCGAAATCGCCGTAGGCGAGGAAAGAGAGCCCACCGGGTATCTCGAGGGCGTACGGGGTTCGGCCGGCCGCGGGGTCGGGGATACCGCCGATCCGGAGCGGCGCGCCCTTCTCCGTCTGGAACTGGCCCTCCATCGCCGCTAACTTGATCGGCTGGTGATCGGCGACCCAGCGGGCGTTGATGTCGCCGGTGACGATCTGCAGCGGGGTGCAGACGATGCCGAGGAGCATGCCAACGATCAGTCCCCGCCGGTAGATCTCGCCGTGCCGGCCGCGGAGGATGCCGACGGCGTACACAGCGGCGACGGCGAAACCCGTGGCGAGGTAGGACGAGATCATCACGTGGGCCGTCTCGATCGGGGTCCCGGGGTTGAAGATGGCCTGGATCGGGTGGACGTCGCTGACCACGCCGTTGGCCAGGTGGAAGCCGGTGGGGCTGTTCATCCAGGCGTTGGCGGTGACCACGAACCAGGCCGACGCCGCCCCGCTGATGGTCAGGGGGATGGTGCAAAGCCAGTGCGCCAGCGGCGACAGCCGCTCCCAGCCGTAGAAGTACATGCCAAGGAAGATCGCTTCGATGAAGAAGGCAAATCCCTCGAGCGAGAACGGCAGCCCGATGATGCTGCCGGCGTAGCGCATGAATCCCGGCCAGAGCAGGCCCAGCTCGAACGACAGGACCGTGCCCGACATCGCGCCGACCGCAAACAGGATCCCGAAAGCCTTGCTCCACCGCCGCGCCAGGAGATGCCAGGTCTCGTCCTTGCGCCAGTAGCCCAGGCCCTCGACGACCAGCAGGAGGAGGGGCAGCCCAACCCCAAGCGAGGCAAAGATGATGTGGAACCCCAGCGACGTCCCCATCTGGGCCCGGCCGGCGAGGTATTCGCTCAATCCTTTCTCCTGGGCGCGACGTCAACGCGCCTGGGCAAAGGCTAGCGCGCCGGGCCCGGAAATCCGCTAAGCGGCGCGCTTACCGGTTCGTTTGCCGGATTGCTCGATCAGCTTGCCGCGAGTGCGGGCGACGGCGAAGTCGTAGATCGGGGCAACCCGGAGGCGGCGCGGCATCGTCCGCCGCGCGGTGCGCAGAAACAGCTCGAGGCTCCTGTGGGCCGCCTCGTGGGCCGGGGTCCACAGGACGTGGTAGCGCTTGCGCAGCGCCGGGGGCAGGAAGCCCAGGCTGACGAAGACCATCGACTCGAACAGCGGCCGCAGCACCGGCGACGGCAGCGGCGGGTGCGTGATCGTGCGCGAGACCAGTAGGGATCCCTCACCGGGAGTGGCGAAGCCCTCCTCCAGCTGGTGGTTGACGTATGCGCGCATCGACGCGAAGTCGGGCCAGAAGAGGCGGTCGGGCACCCCGATGAGCCTGCCGACGGGCTCCCACTCGCGCACGAAGCGGTCGCGCTCGACGGTGGTGAGGCCGCCGACCAGGCGGTCGTGGGATTCCAGCAGGGTGTCGACGAAGGTGGCGTGGACCCAGAGCAGCAGGTCCTCGTCCTTGGCCGTGTAGCTGCTGCCGCCCTTGACCTTGCTCGTACCGTGCGCGGCCGGCAGGGTCCCAGTCACTTTCTGGTGAAGGCGGTTTACCCCGGCGGTGGCTCGACGCGCCTCGGCGGTGGTGCCAAAGGCAACGGTGCCCGCCCACTCGTACGTGCGCATCAGCCGGCCAAACGGGTCATCGGCGTAGGAGCTGTGGTCGATCGCGCCCTGGGCGACGTGGGGGTGGGCCGCCTGCATCAGCAGCGCCCTGCCACCGACCAGGATCAGGAGCGGCTCCTTGAGAACCTGCCAGGTGACCGAGCCGGGGCCGAAGAGGCCGGGGTCGGGGTCGATGTCCGAGATCGGGAGGGGCGCGAGGCGGTCACTGAAGGGGAAGGGCACCGCCAGGATTTGCATCAGCTCTTGCGGCGTCAGGAAGCGTGACATCGGCGCCAGCTTACGACGCGGTGCGTCGTGGGACAAGCAACAATCTTCTGATCCAGGACGATGGGCTCGCTCATGGCTAGAGCAGCTCTTCGTCCAGCGTCGGTGCGGTCGCCAGGGTGGTGACGTTGTTGGCCGCTTCGCGCAGGTGCCTGGCGAAAACCTCGACGTCGGAGATAAGGCCCGCGTCGGCACTGATGCCGAAGTAGACATTGCCGTTGTACGAGACCACCGCGATCCCCAGCCCCATCGAGGGGTACAGCGGTGCGAACGGCCATACCTCCAGCAGCGCCGCGCCGCCGGTGTAGAGCTGGAACTGCGGCCCGGGGACATTGGTGACGTTGATGTTGGCCCCGCCCTGCTGGTTCGGCATCACCCGGCCGGCCAGCACCAGCAGCGTCGGCGGCGCCCATCCAGCGAGGCCGGCGATGGTGCTGGCGGCGATCGCCTGGCGCGACTTCTTGAGGTCGACGGTGGCGTCCTTGATCACCTCCAGCCTGGCCTCCACCGAGATGTCGCCGGTGGGGAGGTCCATGATCATGCCGCTGACCTGGTTGCCAAGCTGGCCGTGGGCATCGTCGGCGCGGACGCTGACGGGGCAGAAGACCCGGATGCGTTCGGGCACCTTTTCGCCGGTCTCGGCGCTCCGGTCGGTGAGGAAGCGGTGCAGGGCCTCCGCCACGGTGGCCAGCACGCCGTCATTGACGGTGCCGCCGGTGCGGGCCTTGAGCGCCTTGTACTGGGCGAGCGGCACCTTGACGCCGCGACCCGAACGCTGCAATCCGAGGGGCCGGTTGAAAAACAGGTCGGGGCTGCCCTTGACCGCGTTCCTTCCCACCGACAGGAAGCCGCTGAAGGGCAGGCGCCAGAAGGCCCAGCGTCGCCGGTAGACCCGTTCGCCGTCCGCATGGCGCGGCGGAGGGTTCCAGAGCACGGGCTTGAGCAGCTCCCAGTTGGTCGGCGCCGGGCGCGCCACCCAGGCCTCGGCCGGCGCCTCAATCGGCGTCCCCTCGGGGGCGAGGTCCATGAGCACGGTGATGATGTCGGCCGCCGACACCCCGTCGATCATCGCGTGGTGCGCACGGTTGACAACCACCACGCGGTCCCCGCGAAGGCCGCTGACGATCGTCATGTCCCAGAGCGGCCGGCGCATGTCCAGCGGGCGGGACATGATCCGCGCCACGCCGTCGCGGACGGCGGCGCCGTTACCCGGAGGCGGCAGGGTCTCGTAGTGGACGTGGTTGTGGATGTCGAAGTCGGGGTCGTCGACCCACACCGGGTGACCCAGGTGGAAGCGCACCGGGTGGATCTTCTGGCGGTACCGCGGGACCAGGTGAAGGCGCTCCTCGATGGTCTTCTCGATGCCCAGCGCACCTCGACCCCCGGGCACCGAGGAGCCGCCCTCGAAGACGTATACAGTGCCCAGGTCCAGCGGCGTTTCCGGGCGCTCCGCGTATAGGAACCACGCGTCGGCTGCGCTCAGCGACTCGTAAAAGGCCTTCGCCATGCGGTCGTCATCTTAGGACGCCAGGCGGATCAGCAGTTTGATCCTTTTTTCTTGGTTTGCCCTATAAATGAAGAGTAAAGCGGCCCCGGTTGGGCGACCAACCTAGTGGTCCGGAGGCGGGAACGTCAGCCAGATCGGCCCCGCCACCGGCACGCCCTACAGCAGCTGCTGCCGACGCTGCCGGGTCTGCCAGTGTCAATCCCGGGCCTGCCGCTGGCGCAGAAGGTGCAGTCGGTTGCCGGCCTGGTCGCGGTCGTCGGGATCTGCGCCATCGCGATGTTCCTGACCGTGGCGCCTCGGCCGGCTAACCCTTGACGGCGCGCGCGTTGTTGGAGTCGTCGTACGAGCTGGGCATCGCGTCAGGTCGCACCCGGTGCAGCAGCGCGACTTGGTTGCCGCTGGGGTCGCTGAGGACCAGGACCGGCCCATCGGGGACCTCGACGCGCAGACCGCTATCGCTGAAGCCGGCGGCGCGCAGGTCATCGGCGGCGGCGGCGATGTCGTGCACCGACCAGATCGGAAGGACGCTCGGCGCCGGGCGGTGGTCGGCCAGCAGGAAGAGCGGGCCGTCGCCGAGACGAACCGCCGCCACGTCCGCCTCGAACGCCTGGAAGCGCCAGACCAGCTCGCCGCCGAGGCCGTCGCGGTAGAAGCGCAGGTCAGCCTCGACGTCGGCGGAGCCCACGTACAGGTAGGTCAGCTCCAGCAGGTTGGCGGGCATCGACCCCGACATTACAGGTATCTTGTGCCGATGCCCTACTTCGAGTTCCAGGACCACCAGCTCAACTACACGATCTACGGCGAAGGCAGCAGGACCATGATCCTGACCCACGGGCAGCTGCTCAACCAGCGCATGCACGAGCCCCTCGCGCACGACCTGGCGCGCAGCGGCAACCGCGTCATCACCATCGACCTACTGGGCCACGGCCTCTCCGACCGGCCGCCGGAGCTCTGGCGCTACACCTTCGGCGCCTACGCCGCCCAGGTGGTCGCCCTACTCGACCACCTCGACATCGACGAGGCCGTCGTCGGCGGGACCTCGCTGGGCGCCAACGTCACCCTCGAGGTGGCGGTGGCGGCGCCGGAGCGTTGCCGCGGGCTCGTGGTCGAGATGCCGGTGCTGGACAACGGCATCGTGGCCGCGGTGCAGGCGTTCACCCCGCTACTGCTGATGCTTAAGTACGGACGGCCGCTGGTGGCGGCGGGGGCGCTGGCGCTGTCGCCGATCCCGCGTGGGCCGCTGCCGCTCCTCGGCAGGATCGTCCTCGACGCCATCCGCCAGGACCACACCGCCAGCCCTGCGATTCTGACCGGCCAGATGATGGGCCGGGTCGCGCCCGACCACCTCACCCGGCAGAAGATCGACATCCCTTCACTGGTCATCGGCCACGCCGGCGACCCAGTGCACCCACTGTCGGACGCGGAGCTGCTCACCAGCGAGATGCCGCGGGCCCGACTGGTGGAGGCCAACAACATCCTGGAGATGAGGCTCCACCCCGAGCGGCTGACCAACGAGATCGCGGGGTTCCTGGAGTCGTGCTGGCGCCCCCGCCGGGCACGTAGCGCCCGGCGTAAGAAGCGGGCCAGCTAGCGCAGTTCTAAGACGCCGAGGCGGTCGTCTCGGCCTCTACGACCCCCATCCCCGGGATGCGGCAACTGGCAACACCGCGCTTCTCCAGGTACTGCTGGTGGTAGTCCTCGGCCATCCAGAAGTCGGATGCCGGCGTGATCTCGGTGACGATCGGGCGACTGAAACGCGGCTGGGCCGCAGCCAGCGAAGTCCGCGCCACCGACTCCTGCTCGGGGCTGTGGAAGAAGATCCCGGAGCGGTACTGGGAGCCGACATCGGGACCCTGCCGGTTCATCGTGGTGGGGTCGTGCGCGCCCCAGAAGACGTCGAGCAGCTGCGCATAGGAGACCTTCTCGGGGTCGAACTCGATGCGGACCGCCTCGGCATGGCCGGTGCGATCGCTGCACACGTCGCGGTACGTCGGGTCTGACCTATGGCCCCCGGTGTACCCGACCGCGGTCGCGGTCACGCCATCGATGTTGCGGAACTCCGCCTCAACCTGCCAGAAGCATCCGGCCGCGAATGTCGCCTTCACAGTCATGCACTTTCTCCTGCGGGCCGGAACTTAGGCCCACCAAGAGCAATCATCGCAGCCGGTCCCCTATTCCGCGGCCACCGGCACGGGCTGAGCCGCATCACCAGGCCTGGTTCGACCAGGCCCTCTGAGCTAGAGGGTCGCCTGGTACTTCTCCATTACCGACACCAGGTCGGGGGGAGCGTCAATCCCGGCGCGGTTGAGGATCTCCAACAGGGCGAGGATGTTACGGACACCGGCGAGGTTGACGCCGTGCTTGCGGGTGAGCATCTGGATGGCCTGCAGGCGAATGATGTCGCGCTGGCTGAACCGGCGGCGGTTGGTTGAGGTGCGCCAGGGCGTGATCAGGCCCAGGCTCTCGTACATCATCAGCGTGCGCGGATGGGTTTCGAGGATCTCCGAAGCAACACTGATGGTGTAGACGGGTTTGTCGAGGTCCAGCCCGGGAGCCCGGCCGGGGGAACCTGGGGTTGCGGTCGCCACGCGCGCGCTCACCCCCCCGGCTTCTTGATAATCATGCTGTCGTAATTGTGCCTTACTGCGCGCACATTTAGGCAATTCCGTATCATCGGATGACGCGCGCCCGTAGCTCAGTGGATTAGAGCGTCTGACTACGGATCAGAAGGCCGGGAGTTCGAGTCTCTTCGGGCGCGCCACTACGCCACCCGCGCCAGCGGCGTCGTCTTAATCGGCGTATGCACGGCCGCCGGCTTGCCCAGCGCGCTCTGGAAGAGGACCAACGAATCCACCCGGAGCGACGGCACCGCAGGCATCGCCTGCAGCCACTCCCATACCTCGGTGGCCCGGACGGCGGGCAGCGGTGGGCGGCGCACCCGGGCAAGCGTCAGGTGGGGGCGGTATGGCTTCTCGTCGATGGGCAGACCTCGCGCCGCAAGCTCCCCCACCAGCGCGCCGTGCACCTCGCCCAGCCGGTCGGCACCGACACCGGCTCCAAGCCAGAGGACCCTCGGCCTGCGCGTGCCCGGGAAGGCGCCTGGCTCACCCCAACCGAGCTCCCAGCCGGGGCCGGCCTCCGGCGCCGCCGCCTCGGTGGCGGCGGTGGCCACGCCGACCTGGCCATCGTCCAGCTCGCCAAGGAAGGAGAGCGTCAGGTGCAGGTTCTGAGCGGGCGTCACCGACAGCTCGGGAAACCGCTCCCGGGTCTGCTCCAGCCACCCGGCCAGCGCCCCCCCCAGGTCGGGGCTACCTCCGACGGCGATGAAGCAGCGCACCCGGCTAGCGCCTCGGCGCCGCGCCCACTACGGGTTCGGCAGGGCGCCCACCATGTACTTCAGGTGGGCCGCTCGCTCCAGCCCGGTGACGTAGTCAGAGAACCATGTCGGGCGCTGGTTGATGTGGTAGAAGTCGGGGTCGGGCGCGCTCACCAGGACGTAGCGGATCTTCATTGTGGTGGCATCCTTGGCCCCCATCGAGAGGATGTAGTAGCCGTCGGAGGCCTTGGTCAAGTCCTGCGATATCTGGCCCGGTTGGAGGCTGGTCAGCACCGACTTGAGTGAGGCCAGCGACCCGGTGTCGAGGTCCGAGATCTTGAGCGTCAGCTCGGTGCCGCGGTTCGCGTCCTTCTCGTCACTGTAGGTCTTGGCCACGTCGGCGATGTTCTTGCCGCCCTTGATCATGTCCAGGGCCTCGGTGCCGCGCTTCTTCGCCAGCTGGTTTTCGAGCCGCTGTTCCGCCAGCCTTGCGCGCGCCTGCTCCCGGACCTGGTCAATCGTGACGCCCTCCTTCTTGAGGTAGTCGTTGAAGGTCGCAGGGTTCTGGTTGCCTTGCTGGTTGGCCTGGGTGGCCCGGAACTCATAGTCCTTGCGGGCGTTGTCGACATCCTTGTTGACGTCGTCGTCGCTAACAGTGATGCCATGGTTCTTGGCGTCATCGAGGATAAGCGGCTGGTCGGCGAGGTCTTTGATCGCCTGGTTCTGGAAGTCCTGGTCGATCTTCTTGCCGTCCGTCGAGTCGAGGGCCGGGTACTGGCTCGGATTGCTCTGCCGGGTGACGTTGTAGTCGTCGCGCAGCAGGCGCAGGCGGGTCTGGTAATCCGCCTGAGCAACCGTGTACCCGTCAATTCGCGCCGCCGGTTTGCCGATCAAGGGAAGGTCATCGGTGGAGCAACCCGCGAGGGTCAGGACGGCGACGGCAACCAGGGCGTACACTGGCTTCCGGGACATGGGGCACGAGTCTAACAAAGGGCCATGAACGCGCCGTGAAGATATGCGAAAGCTGTGTGCACCGCCATGTGGTCCCCGTTGATGAAGTCCCGATGGGGGTCAACCGCGACAATCGTCGTGTGGACCCGTCTGGCACGCCCTACTTCCTCTACTGCAGCTACTTCTTCTCCTACCCCAGCGCCAACATGCGCCTGACCTGCTCTCAGCACACCCTTGACATCGCCTCACAGCAGGCGACCGCGCACAGCTCTTAGATAACCGCGCGCTCCTCGACGAAGTCGCCTTCGGCGAAGCGACCCGGGCGCAGGCCCGACAGGTCGAACGCCGGGGCCCGACCCACGATCAGGTCGCCGCAGAGCTCCCCCACTGCGGGGGCCTGCATGAAGCCGTGGCCGCTGAAGCCGGTACACATCCAAAGCCCCGGCATGCTGGGCACCTCGCCGATCAGGGCCTGGTGGTCGGGCGTGACCTCGTAGAGCCCGGCCCACCCGGTCATCACCCGGGCCTGCTCTAGGGCCGGGAAGCGCTCCACCGCATGCTCCACCAGGTGGTCGAGGAAGTCCCAGTCCACGTCGGTGCGGTAGCTGGGCGGCTCGGCCGGGTCGCTCATTCCCAGCAGCAGGCCCTCGCCCTCGGGGTGGAAATAGAAGGAGGTGCGGTAGTCGACTGTCATCGGCGTCCGGCGGCTGGCGCCGTCAAAGGGGCCGGTGACGAAGATGTGGCGGCGGTAGGGCACCACCGGCACGTCGACATCGACCATCTTGCCCACCTCGGCCGACCACGCCCCGGCGCAGCACACGACCAGCCCGGCGCGGATCGCGCCCCGGCTGGTGCGAACGCGACAGTCGCCGGGCTGCACGGTCATACCCAGAACCTCGACGCCCTCGAGGATGCGAACGCCGCGCTGGCGCGCCCCATGCGCATAGGCCTGAGTGATCTCGCTGGGCCCCGCAATGCCGTCGGTGGGACAGTACGTCCCGCCCAGCAGGTCGTCGGTCCGGATGCCTGAGACCAGGCCAGCGATCTCAGCGACATCGAGCTCGCGGACGTCCGCAAGCCCGGCGCGCCGCTGCACCTCGAGGTTCTGCCGCAGGCTCGACATCGCCGCGTCGTCGGAGGCCACGAAGAGGTAGCCGATCTGGCGGAAGTCGGCGCTTCGGCCGAGGCGATCCTCGAAGTTTTCGAGGATGCTCCGGCTGAGCATGCCGATACGCACGTTGACCTCGGTCGAGAACTGCTGCCGGACGCCGCCGGCGCAACGTCCGGTGGAGCCCTCGCCGATGCCGCCTCGGTCGACCACCAGCACGCTTTTCACCCCGCGTTCGGCGAGGTTGTAAGCCAGGCTGCAGCCAACGGCGCCGGCGCCGATGATGAGGACGTCGACCCCCGCGGGCAGTCCCAGGTCAGGTCGGGGCATGGCTCAGTCCAGCGGCAACGAGAGGCAGCGCACCCCGCCGCCGGCCTTCATGAACTCGCTCATCGGCAGGGGCAGCCCGGTGAAGCCGGCGTGGCTGAGGTCGCGGTTCAGGGTTTCGACGCCGACCGAGGACAGCAGCCGGCCGTCGACCGCCATGCCGTTGCAGACGAATGCCTGGGCCACCTCAATCGGCACCTCGATCACGTGCGGGACCGACTGCCGGACCAGCCGCGCCGACTCCGCCGTGAAGGCGTCAGGGGCGTACATCACAACGTCACGGGTCAGCGGGCAGAAGCAGGTGTCGAGGTGGTAGAAGCGCGGGTCGATCAACTCCAGGGAAACGACCTCGACGTCCAGGGCAGCGCCGACGGCACGATGCGCGTCGAAGTCGGTGCGGAAGCCGTAGCCGGCAAACAGCCGGTCGCCGACAAACAGCGCATCGCCGGCGCCCTCGAACGCGAGCCCTGCCGGCAGCAGCTTGACCCGGAAGTTGCGGTCGTAGAGGGCGGCCCACCAGAACGGCTCCTCCGCCTGCCGCTCGGCGTGGGCGAAGCGAGATAGGACGGCCTTGCCGTCGTGAACAAGGCCGGCGTTGGCGGTGAAGACCATGTCAGGCTTCCCCGGCTGCGGCTCAACCAGCTCCACGTCCTGGCCCAGCCGGCGGTAGGCGAGGAAGAGCTCCTGCCATTGCTTGGTCGCCAGCTCTCGGTCGACGGGGTTGCGGACGCTCATCCAGGGATTGATCTCGTACTCGATCCCGTAGTAGTCGGGCCGGCACATCAGGATCGTCATTCGGCAGACACCTCACCGAGCCGGGCCAATCGCGGCTGCGCGGGGACTCCCGCCTCGGGCCACCCAATCTTGCCACCAGTAGCTCACCGCGTCACCTGGCGGCCATGCCAGGCGTGCGTCAGCTCGGTTTCAGCCGTGGGCCGTCTGCGGCCCCAATCAGATCGGGTCGGCCGCCAGAAAGCCCGAGATGGCGGCAGCCTGGGCTTTGACCAGCGCCTCGGTCCAGCCGTGGCCGGCATCGGGAACGACGACCACCTCGGCGGTCTGCATCGACTCCGTCAGCACCTGCATTCGGTCATGGTCGAGGATCGAGTCGTCGGCGGCGACCACCATCAGCACCGGCTGCTCCCAGCGCCGAAGCCAGTCCTCGAGGTCCTCGTGAAGCGCGCTCTGGACCCACTCTCGGGCCGCCCGCGGCGAGCACCGGATCTGGTTCTCAAAGTTGACCATTGCGTCGAAGGGATCGACATCGGGGCCCTCGACGAAATGGCGCTTGTAGAAGTCTGAGACGAGCCGGCTGCGCGCCAGTCGCGAACCCACCCCGAAGACGACCGGGTTGAGGCACAGGGCGGCCTGCACCTTGAAGCCGCGCGAGATCGCCCGCCGCGAATAGATCGGCGTGTGCAGGACCAGCTGGCGGACGCGCCCGGGGTTGATGCCGGCAAGCTCGATGGCGACCGTGGCGCCAAGGCAGAGCCCGCCGAGGTCGAACAGATCCAGCCCGATCGCGGTCACAAAGGCGTTGAGGAAGCGTGCCATCGCCTGCACGTCATGGCGACCGCTTAGCGGCGGGGTCTCGCCGAAGCCGGGCAGGTCGGGGATGATCATGCGGCGGCGCCCCTCCAGCGCCGGCACCCACTTGTGGAAGTTCTCGGCGCTGCCGATCCAGCCGTGGACGAGGAGGATGGGCTCGCCAGTTCCGCACTCAAGGTACCGGGTGCGCCGGCCTTCAACGTCGACGTACTTGACGGTGCCCATCGCCGGTAGGGCGGCCAGCCCCGCGTCCATCGCCGTCGCCATCAGTCCGCCCCCGGGTCCCACCCCGGCAGTGGGTGGCGCATCTCCTTGTCCTCGCGGTAGCCGAGCGCGTACTCGGCTTGCATGACCTGATGAATCTCGGTGGTGCCCTCGTAGATGCGCGGCGCCCGGGCGTTGCGCAAAATGCGCTCGACCGGGTACTCGCCGGAGTAGCCCGATGAGCCGAAGACCTGGACCGCGGAGTCGGCGGCCTGGAAGGCGGCCTCGGTGCTGAACCACTTGGCCAACCCGGTCTCGCGCGTGTTGCGAGTGCCCGCGTTCTTCAGCCAGGCGGCCTTGAAGTAGAGCAGCCGCGCGATGTCGTAGTCTCGCTGCATCGCCGCGATCCGCGCCTGCACCAGCTGATGGCGGCCGATCTCCTTGCCGAAGGTCTGCCGCTGGTGGCAGAAGTCGACGCTCAGGTCGAGGCACGCTTTGATCGCGCCGGCGGCCCCCGCGGCGACCGTGAAGCGACCGACGTCGAGGCAGCTCATCGCCACCCGGAAGCCGTCGCCCTCCTCCCCGATGCGGTTCTCCGCCGGGATCTCAACGTCCTCGAAGACCAGCGCCCCGGTGTTGCCGGCACGCAGCCCGAGCTTGTCGTGGTAACCGCTGGTCCGGAATCCCTTGGCGCCCTCCCGCTCCAGCAGGAAGGCGCTGATGCCGTTGTGGGCCTTATCGCGGTTGGTGTAGGCGAAGACCAGGAAGTAGTCGGCGTAGTCGCAGAAGCTGACCCAGGCTTTCTCGCCGCTGAGGACGTAGACGTCGCCCTCGCGGCGGGCAGAGCTGCGCATCGCGGCGACATCGGTGCCGGCGTCCGGCTCGGTCAGGCCGAATGCGCCCATCTTCGCCCCCTCCGCCAGCGGCCGGAGCAGGCGCTGCTTCTGCTCCTCGCTGCCCCACTGGTAGACGCCGGTGCAGCAGAGCCCGTTGTGCACCGATGCCGCCGTGCGGATCGACGCGTCGACGTACTCCAGCTCCTCCATGACCAGGCCCAGCGCGAGGTAGTCCATGCCCGCCCCGCCATACCGCTTGGGAATCGAAACCCCAGCCAGGCCCAGCTTCGCGAGCTTGGGAAAGGTCTCCGGGTCGTAGCGCTGGAGCCGGTCGTTCTCCTTGATGATCTCGGGGAAGTCGGAGCGTACGAAGCTGCGCGTGGTCTCGACCAGGAGCTCCTGCTCCGGGGTCAGCGAGAGGTCGAGCACGTGTTCCTCCGCTTCACCCGAACTTCGCGCCCGTCATGTACTGGCGCGAGTGGCCGACGACCGGCAGCTGCTCACCCACGCGATTGATGATGGGCGCCAGGTGCGAATCGAGCAAGGGGGTCCGGATGTTGGTGACGTAGAAGTCCAGGAACTTCTCGGCCTTGCGAAGGACGTCGTCGGGGATCGGCTTTTGGGCGGCCTGGGCCTGGGCCTGCTTCAGTTGCTGCTCGTCGACAATCCCCTGGAGGTAGGGCCGGTTGGTGACGGCCTGCTGATAGTCGTTGATCTGCTGGGCGGTGGCCACGCCCGCCGCCAGCATTGGGTAGACGTTGCGGTCGAAGTCGAGGACGACGCCCAGCAGCAGGTACAGGAGGACCAGGCCGACCGCGCCGTGAACCACCGCCCCCGCGGGCGCGTCGATGTGCCGCGTGACCGGCAGGCGTTGGAGGATGGCGTACAGCGGCCGCGCCAGGAAGCGGAGAAGGATGCCGATGGCGCCGAAGAGGATCACCCCAACCACGGTCCGAATCGCGCCGATGGACACGAAAGTCCCAACCACCGGCATCACCAGGCGGGAGTCGATGAAGAAGGAGAACAGGAACGCGCCTTCGGTGAGGAGCGGGCCCCACAGCCCGCGGACGATACCAACGTAGAGGGCGGAGAGCAGGACCGCGACGATGACCAGGTCGGCGACGAACTGCATCAGGCGCGGGGTGTCACGCGCGCTGGGTTCGGGCCTGGGCGGCGGCCCCGATCAGCAGGAAGCCGCCAAAGATGATGGCGATGCCGGCCGCCTGGCCCGCGTAGAACAGGGTGTAGAGGTTGATCCGGGTCAGCGACGCGATTGCCGCCACCTCGATCGCGCCGGCCAGGATGAGGACGTTGCCGAGCACCAGGTTGCGGTGCAGCCCCGCCCGGTACGCCCGGTACGCGCTGTAGCCAGCGCCGACCACCAGAACCACGGTGCCGACGATGTTCCCCACCGCCGCCGCCAGCGCCGCCAGTCCGTTGGCCAGCACGTAGCCGGTTTCGGAGCTTGGGCTGCACCACATCGTGCAGTTGATCGGGATCGTGGTCCCGGTCAGGTGTGAGGTGTGCAACGGGGCGGTGATCACCGCCGCCAGTCCCAGGAGCGTTATCCCGGTGACAAAGACGCGATAGACCAGCCGGAGCAGCCTGGTGCGATCGCTGCGAAGCAGGAGCTCGGAGGTACCCAGGGCCAGCCAGGGAACCAGCAGGATACCGCCCATCAGGTAGTAGATCCGAAAGCCGATATCGGTCCAGCCAGTCAGCGACCCGGTCACCTCGGGGAATGCCGCCACCGCGTAAAACAGGAGGGCCAGGCCCCAGGCCAGCTGGTTGGAGCGCCCCCGGACCCGGTACTGGTTGAGCACCTGACCTGCGAAAACGAGGCTGATCACCACGGTCAGGGCAGGGATCACGAACATCAGAGGGAGTATAGGCAGGCCGAGTTCAGCGGCAGGGCCGTTGAATTCCGTAAACTCAGCACTCTATGACCAAGGTGATCTCCGTCGCCAACCAGAAGGGCGGAGTGGGTAAGACGACGACGGCAGTCAACCTCGGCGCGGGACTGGCGGAGCTCAATCAGCAAGTGCTGTTGATCGACCTGGACGCGCAGGCCCACCTCACCGTGAACATGGGGGTGCGCAAGCCCGACGAGCTGGACCAGACCATCTATGACGTGCTCCTCGACTCCCAGGTCCAGGCCCGCGACGTGGTGATGCGGGCGGAGCTGATGAAGGTCGACTTCATCCCCGCCAACATCGAACTCGCCGCCGCGGAGATCCAGCTCGTCACCGAGATGGGCCGTGAGCGCATCCTCGACGAGAAGCTGCGGTCGCTCCACGGTCGCTACGACTTCATCATCATCGACTGCCCGCCATCGCTCGGTCTGCTCTCCGTCAACGCCCTGGTGGCGTCCGACGAGGTGATCATCCCGCTGCAGTGCGAGTACTTCGGGATGAAGGGCATGCAGCAGCTGCAGCGCAGCATCGCGCGGGTGCGCGATCGCCTCAACCCGCGCCTTAAGGTCGGCGGCATCCTGCCCACGATCTTCAAGTCCCGCACCCTGCACAGCCAGGAGATCCTGGAGCTGGTCAAGCAGGCCTACGGGCAGGAGGTGTTTCCTTTCTTCATAAAGGACAGCATCCGGTTCGCCGAGTGCCCCCCGGCCGGCCGATCGATACTTGAGTACGCTGGCAACACCGACGGGGCCAAAGCCTACCGGCAGCTGGCCGAGGAGGTCCTCGCACATGCCTAAGTTCAACCGCATCTCATTGACCGGCTCCGAGGAGCTGTTCCGGCCCACCCGGGTCGAGGACGATCCGGTCGACCCCGCGCCCGCCGACCAGTTCGCGGGGCGCGCGGTGCAGCCAGCACGGGCGCCTTCCCGGGCGCCGCTAACCAACGACCGCAGTTACGTCCGGTTGCAGCTGACCGAGCAGCAGGTCCAGGTCCTGGTGGACGGCGTGCAGCGGATGAAGTACCCGCACATGGCGGCCGCCGCGCACCAGCCGTCGGTCGAAGAGTTCGAGGCCCTGGAGGGCCTCCGCAACGTCCTCCTCGACGCCCTCGAGTAGAGCCGGCTCCGACTCTGCCACGGAGGACCGCGCCCCGGTCGAGCTGCCCTTCTGGCGGACGCTATACCGGTACCTGCTCTCGATCGTAGCCAGCCTGGCCGCCGGCTTCATCTGGCTCCAGACCGGCGCCCACCTGCTGCAGCTGAACGTGGTCGGCACGATCTTCACCGGCGTGCTGGCGCTGGCGGTGGGCGTCATCATCTCGGGCTACTTCTGGCTCTCAATCGACCTGTCACGCCCGGTTCCCGAGGGAGTCGACGAGCAGTCGCGCAACTACCAGCTGTTCATCCTCTGGATCGGGATCCCGCTGGCGGTGGTCGCGGTCTGCGCGGCCGTCGCGGTGGTCGCGCTGCTGCTCAGCTCCACGGTGCTGAGCTCCGGCCTACCCGGCCAGCACTAGGCCTACTTCTTCAGTAGGCCGCGGATCCGCGCTGTCAGCTCCTTGGAGTCGAAGGGCTTGGCGGCGAAGTCGTCGGCTCCGAGGCGCTTCAGCTCGTCCATCTCCTGCTGGCGCTTGAGCGCCGACAGGATCAGCACCGGGATCGACTTCAGCTTCTTGTCCGACTTGATGGCTTGTGTGACCTGTTTGCCGTCCATGACCGGCATCATCAGGTCGCAGACCACGATGTCCGGCCGCTGCTGGGCGATCATCTCCATCGCCTCCTGGCCGTCGCCGGCGGCGCGGACGTCGAAGCCCTCGATCTCCAGGCGCATCTTTAGCACCTTGGCCAGCGCCGCCTCGTCCTCGACCACCAGCACCTTCGGCTTGCCGGCCAAGCTCAGTCTGCCTCCCGCACCTTCGGCTGGTTGATGACGTACTGGGGCGGCTCGCCCTTGAGCACCCGGACCACGTTGTCGAGACTGTTGAGCAGGATGTTGACCTTGCCCTGTGCCGTGGCCCCGGCGATGTGGGGCGTGAGGAGCACGTTCGGCAGCCCCGCGAACTTGTGCCCAGCCGGCAGCGGCTCCTGGCTGAACACATCCAGCGCTGCGCCGCTCAACCGCCCGCTCTTCAGCGCCCCCACGATCGCGCCCTCGTCGACGATCTGCCCGCGGGCGATGTTGACCACCACCGCACCCTGCGGCAGCTGCGCCAGCCGCGCGGCATCGAGCAGGCGGTCCGTTTGCGCAGTGAGGGGCAGCGCCACGATCAGCACCTCGCTGCGGGCCAGGAGGT
>CAAGKR010215372.1_pt1 | contig 19191 bp, 17 predicted proteins | sample 2556971 | NCBI WGS metagenome assembly CAAGKR01 (sample SAMEA5207829, study PRJEB30636) | soil metagenome | biome: forest; feature: boreal; material: soil | place: USA | collected 2011-09 | depth 1 m | reverse complement strand
GCGGGCTCCCCGGCGCAGTTTGGCTTCAATGTCGCAGGGGTCGCGGTGTACTTGACCGCGACGGTTCGTACCGATAGCGACTATGGCCTGACCGTGACCATGGCAGGCATACCTCAGGCCGCTCACGTGCTGGGTAGCGCTGTGACCTTCTGGGGTGTGCCTGCCGAATCCGTGCACGACAAAGAACGCGGCGACTGCATACAGAGTCATGGAGCATGTCCCGCAGGTGTCTCCTCCAAGCCGCTGTTGACCCTGCCTGGGCAGTGCATGACGCCGCCGACGACATCGCTTCGCGCTGACTCCCGGCAGGACGCCGGCCAATTCACCGCGCTCGCCTCAGATCCGATCACGGCCGGTGGGCTGGCACTTACGGCATGTGAAGGACTCGACTTCAGCCCGTTGTTTCACGCACAGGTGGAAAGCGCGACGGCGGATACGCCAACAGGCATGAAGCTCGACATGCAATTGCCCCAGAGCGAAGATCCATCGGGGCTGGGCGAGGCAGACCTCAAGGACGCGGTCGTCGTTCTCCCGCCTGCAATGAGGTTGGACCTGTCACGCGCCAACAACCTGGTTGGCTGCCCACTGGAAGGACCAGAAGGGATCAACCTGGGCTCGAGTGAACCGGGCCACTGTCCCGAAGCCTCGAAGATCGGCAGCGTGAACGTCAAGACGCCGCTGCTCGCAGAAGCTCTGCACGGGGGCATCTACGTCGCGCAGCAGGGCAATCTGCCAGGCAACGGGACAAACCCGTTCAACTCGCTGCTCGCCATCTACATCCTCGCCGAAGGCCCAGGGATCGTCCTGAAGCTCCCCGCGGAAGTGGCGGCGAACGCGGAAACGGGTCAGCTGACGATGCACATCGGCCCAGACCCCACAACCGGGCAAGTCTTCGCACCGCAACTGCCCCTGGCGGATCTCGAAGTGGAATTCAATGGCTCCCAGCAGGCTGCGCTGGTAACACCCACCACGTGCGGGACCTACGCGACGGCTGCCTCGCTCACACCCTGGAGTGGCGCCGCACCAGTCACGCGCACCGACGAATCCCAGATCACAGCAGGGTGCGCGAACGCGTTCAACCCATCGTTCTCGGCCACCGTCGCCAATACGCAGGCCGGGGGGTACAGCCCGCTTGCGATGACACTTGCACGTCAGGATGGCGAACAGGAACTGAAGAGCGTGTCGACCACGCTCCCGGAGGGCATGCTGGCAACGCTCGGCGGCGTCGTGCTATGCCCCGAACCGCAGGCATCGCTCGGCGCGTGCGGTGCAGGAAGCCTGATCGGGGAAGCGAGCAGCTCCGTCGGCGCCGGACCGGAACCGTTTGTGATCAAAGGCGGACAGGTGTACCTCACACAGGCATACGGAGGTGGATCGTTTGGTCTATCGCTCGTCATGCCCGCGGTCGCCGGACCCTTCAATCTTGGCCCGGCGGGACGCCCGATCGTGATCCGCGCCGCGATCCACATCAATCCGATCACAGGGCAGGCCACGGTCGACACGAACACCACGGGTCCTTACTCGATCCCGAGCATCCTCCAGGGCATCGTTCCCCAAATCAGAACTGTCACCATAGTCGTCAACCGCCCGCGATTCACCTTCAACCCGAGCGGCTGCGCCCCACGCTCGTTCACCGGCGCGATCACGAGCACGCAAGGCGCGACGGCGAACGTCTCGACACCGTTTGCGCCGACGAACTGCGCGGTGCTGCCGTTCGCGCCGAAGCTCACGGCTGCCACGATCGGTCGTTCATCGCGTGCAGATGGGATCGGCTTTGATGTGAAGGTCGTAGGGGGCTTTGCAAATGAGTCCAACGCCCATTCAGTCAAAGTGGAACTGCCCAAGCAGCTCTCCTCGCGTCTGACGACGCTGCAGAAGGCATGCCTCGCCAAGGTATTCGAAGCGAACCCGGCAAGCTGCCCTCCCGGATCGGTCATCGGGACCGCCAACGCCGTGACGACGGTCTTGCCGGTGCCCCTCACCGGACCGGCGTACTTCGTCAGCTATGGCAACGCAAAGTTCCCGGAACTGGTGCTGGTGTTGCAGGGCTACGGAGTGACCATCCAACTGCACGGGGAAACCTTCATCAGCAAACGTGGGATCTCCAGTAGCACGTTCAACCAGATCCCGGACGCCCCGGTCCCCAGCTTCGAGCTGAAGCTTCCCGCGGGAAAGGACTCCGCCCTCACCGGGAACGGCGACCTCTGCGCAAGAGCATTGCGGGTACCGACGGTGATCGTCGCGCAAAACGGCTTGACCGTCAGAGAAGACCCGCGGATCAGCATCAGCGGCTGTCGGCCAGCGATCAAGGTCGTGCGCCACGCCGTACGCGGCCATGTCGTGACGATCGCGGTGAGCATCCCCTCGGCGGGAAAGCTCCTGGCCAGCGGCAAAGGGTTCGCTCGCGCAGCGAAGAAGATCGGCAAGGCCGGGACGGCGACGATCAAGCTCACCGTGTCAAAGGCCGAGCGACGTTTCCTGGCCCACCATCCCAAGCGCAGGTTGAAGGCCATCGTCAAGCTGCTGTTCATCCCCGGCCATGGCGCCAGGCTCTCGACCCACGTGACCATCCTCGTGCGCTGAGGCGCTCTCCCCTCCGGTACTCTCGATCAAGATCGCGCCGGGGTAGCTCAGCTGGTCGAGCGCCTGTCTTGTAAACAGGGGGTCAGGGGTTCGAGTCCCGTCTCCGGCTCTCGCTCGCGTGACCCGTAATCCCGCATGGATACTAGGGATTCGGGGACTTCTGGCCGGTTTGGGCGATGGCCGCCAATGGCCAGAAAGTGCCCAGAAAGGCCACGATAGGACATGGGTTTGCTGTACCCCCGCTGTACGGGATTCGCGTCCTGTGGCGCGGCGCTATTTGCCGCTGGACGGGCGGGGCGCACGAGGGGGCACTGCGCCGCCTCGCTTCTCGAGGTTGAAGATCGTCTGCGGCAGTTTGGGCACCGAGCCCGGCGGCGGCACGTTAGTCGGCTTCGCGGGCGGAGGAGGACTTTGGGGACGAGGCTCAGACATTTCTAAGAGCTTAGCGCGGCAGCCGTGGCTAGTCCAATGGTCTCGAGCAAAAGCGACGCAAGCGCCAGCGCGAGAAACCACACCAGCCGTTTGACGACCTTGGCGTTCTTCTCGCGACGCTCCTCAAATGCTTCGGCGAGAGCGATATCGACCATTGGCTGCTCAAGAATGCCCTGATCCCATAGCGCGCGATACGTAGCTCCCGACTTGACGCTGAACCCAAGCGAATACGGGCGCAGGAGCAGGACTGCAAAGAGAAGCACACCGGCACACCAGAGCAGTCCGATCACCGTGTCCGCAACCTGCCAAAAGCCGTGCGGATGGCCAGCATGGAACACCGGTTTAGCGAGTAGAGACGCGATCACAGCACCAGCAGCAAGCAAAGTAGCTCCGCGCCCGCGTACCTCCGCTACCTGCCGCTCTTGGTCGGCAAGCGCTCCACATCCCAATTCATAGATACGTTCCTCAAAATTGGCCATAGACGGAGCAGGATGCCAGCTGCTTGAGACGGTACGTTCGGGCCGGTGAGAACGGCACCGTCGCACCGATATCTACAACGACCGCGAGCCTGGCGGGCCGAGGAAAGCTTCGATCGCCGCCCACGCCGCGCCGTGGGTCAGAGGCCCAAGCCGCAGCATCCAGCGATCGCCCAACTCCTGACGCACTGAAGCCGAGAGGCCTCCAAGGCTCCCCTGGCACGTCCTCACACGCTTGCTTGAGTGCGAGGCGAGCCTACGCGGCGTGCTGATGACGAACGCGTAGCGAGGGCGGTCCCAGGGCGGTTGCGAGGTCTGGCGGCAGCGCGTCCTCCTTCGGGCAAAGAGGACAGATCCCAGCGAAGCCCTTCCATCCTTTTCTACTCCACTCCTTGAGGCGTCGCTCCAAGAGCGGGGTGCCCTTCCACGTTTGGGCTTGCGTGATTTTCAGCCCCTCGGCGACCGCCTTCTTCGTCTCACCGGAGCCCCAGCCTGAGCAGTGCCGTGCGTACCGCACTTCGGTATTGCTAGTCCAACCGAGATAATGCTGGCGCCCCTTCTTCGTTCTGCCGGAGTAGTGCAGCAAATAGATCGTCCCAGACGCGTCGTCGGCCGGATACGAATTCGTAGCCATAGCTCCCGCACCATCGACCGGAGGCTGCTACGGCCTTAGTACATGATGTCTTCACCAAGCGATCATGTGAGGCATCCGCACTGGGTCAAGTTCGGCACCCGACGGCTGACCGGAGCTGGGCCAACGCCCGGACTGATTGGCTGAGTGGCAGAGCGCTACGCCGCGCAGTGATGTCGGCACGGATACCCGCTTTATGCGCCTAGCGTTCCAAACAGGGAATCGATTTGCTCCCAGTCTGTTACGTAGGAGCCGCCCGAATCTCGATCGTCGTCGAAGTCCGGATCCACTTCTCGCGCCGCCTCAGCCTCCAGCGCGGCTTGCACCTCGTACATCTCATCGCGAGCCACGTCGACGGCCGCGTCATCGAGTCCCACTCCCAACGCTTCCGCAACCCCTTCGAAGCGTTCGAACTCCTCCATGTCGTCGAAATACCCTGAGACCTCCTCAAGACACCCATCAGCCCAAGCGGCAAACCTGTCCTTGACTGTCGCCCATTCCGGAATCGTGAACACGGCGGGCTGCACGTGTTGCAGCTCTCGAAGCGCTTCAAACCCAAGCAAGGTGTCGGCGGCAGCTAGGGCGCGCTTCTTCAGAGCCGCAAGCTCGTCGCGGACGTCGAAGCCTGTGCGATCCAGCCCGACGAGCAGCCGCGGCCAGTAGGCCAGCGTCTGGATGCCGCCACCACTGATCTCCCTCTCCTTGGTTTGAAGGACCCCAGAGACGAACGGAGCTAGGTGCGCCACGAGCAACGGCCTGGATTCGCACCAGTCAAGGACCCGCAGGAGCCGGTCGCTGAAATGCTCTGACTCGCGGCGGCTCAGGCCGTCCTGGAGCGGGTCGGCACCAGGGCCTCCCTGCTCGAGCGTCCGGGCGACCGCGTCGGCCAGCTCCTTGGCCCATTCGGTCTCGGGTATGTCTCCTTCAGAGGCGACGTCCCGGAGGAAGGCGACCTGTTCGAAGTATGTGCTGCCGACGAGCGCGAGACCGATCTCGCCCGGCGCGTCCAGCAGCTGCGCCTTCATGAAGTCGATGAGGGAGGGGTTCATCGCGCTGACGTACACGTGTCCCCGCCCCCAGTCGGTGATCTTCACGAAGGAGTCCTGGAGCACCTTCAGCGCGGCCTCGAACGCGCTTCGGGATGCTGTGAGGCTGCGCCCTTCCGCCGCGGCGACGTATGCCGTTTCGAGATCGCGGATCGGAACGTTGGCGGGCAGGCCGAGAAGCTGCAGCAGTAGGCAGCGCTCGGCGTCGCCGAGGCCGCGACCGTACGCGTGACGCCAGAGGCCTTGGGGATCGTCGAGCACGGAGACGCAGAAGCGCGAGTAGTGCGCGCGCTCCTTCGCGGTGAGCTGATGACCGCTGAGGCCGGTCATCCACTCGATCAGCCGGGGACTGTACGCCGGATGATTGATGACCTGCAGGTAGGCACGGTGAGCCAGGAGGTCGCTGATCGCGACTTTGTTGACCTCGGGGGAGAAATAGATGTGGTTGTAGAAGATTCGTGCCCGATCGAGGCGGCTGTACCGGTCGAGTGTCAGGGCGTACTTGTCGGCCTCGAGCCTCTGCCATTGCAGCTCCTCTATCTCCATCTTTGCCTTCTGCAGCACGTACTCCCTGGTGGCGAGCACGAGCCGGGATGTGTTGCTTCGGCGGATGTGGCGGATGAAGCTCGCCAAGTCGCGGGGGTCACCGTGGACGCTGTCGAACAGGGCGGTGCGGCCGAGGAAGTCGTCGAAGAAGAACACCTGCGGCTTGTCGTCTCTGTACAGGCGCCATGCCTCGGCGACGTCGGCCTGAACACGGTATGGGGTGTAGCCGGCCTGGATCGCGTCGAGCAGCAGCAGGTGAGCGAGCGTGGTCTTGCCGACACCCGGCGGCCCGGCGACGATCACGACGTTGTGCTCTGCGAGCAGCCTGTGCGCTTCGGCGAAGCTCTTGGTCTGCACGTAGCGGGGTAGCGCCGCGAGGATGTCGGCGAGGAGCGCCTCGCTTCGCGCGAGGACGTCCGCGTTCACGATCCTTTCGAGCGCCCCTGCTCCGCGTATCCAGAGCTTGACGTGGGCGCGTTCGACGTCCGGGTGGCGGCGCAGTAGCGCCGCTAGGTCGTCGGCGCCGAGGATCGCCCGCTCGTTTTTGACGAACGGTGCGAGCGCTTCGACGAGTTTCGTCTTGTTGTTCGCGGTGAGGCGTCTTGAGGTGACGAACGTGTATCGTCGCGGCTTCAGTGTCATCTTTGTGAGTGCTCGTTGCTCTCGTTGCGCGGCGCCTTGCAGGGTGGAGAACGCGCTCATTGTGTAGTGCTTGCATTGGACGATGTGAAACCCGTTGCCGACGCGGGCTCGGAGGTCTATTCCTCCGTCGGGACCGCGGGGAAACGTTTCGAAGTCGCGTTTGAGCTGCGCGCCGAGCAGGTCGGCTACGAGCATCTCGAAGTCGTAGTCGGATAGGTCGTCGAAGGGCGCCACCCCGGGATCCTCTCATCGTGATCGGCCGTTGCTCAGCACGTGGCGAATCCGCCTTCCCGGTCGGCGATCCTAAACCGTACGGGGATCGGCACCGTCTGTGCGGTGTTAGCAAGCGGCTCAATCGCAGAGAGCGATGCATGGATTGCAGCCTGTTGGCGCTTTCCGATGCTCCAGAGCCGAGCCGCCGCCTCGTCGATCATGACCTCCGTTGCGGCTAGCAGCTCATGCTCGCTCTCGGCAGCTTCCTGCTTCGCACGCTTCCCGAGTCCCGCAAGTTCGCGGGCCACGCCGCTTCGTCTATTGAACTTTGGAATGGCTAGCGTCCCGAGCACGTTGGTCGAAAACGCTGACTTTCCACCCCGCACGTTGCATGCCCGTAATAGATAGTTGGCCCAAGTCGAATTCAGGAGAGCCGCAAGATAATCACCCTCGTCTTCATCCTCCACGGGCAAATAGATCACTGTGTTCTTGAAGACCGTGGGCTTCGCCTCTATGCCCCCAGGAGCCGTCGTGAGAGACAAAGTGGCCGCCTGCATCGCGCTGCCCATTGTTCGCCAAGCCACCTTGTTCGTCGCTAGTGTCTCGACTGACACGTTATAGATTGCGTAGAAAGGATCAGCCGGCGTGAAATAGCGTCGGTAGCCGCTACGTTGTCGTGTGGCGCGACCGTGGTGTACAGCACAAGGAGGCGTTTCGCTCGCTCGAAGCGGCCAAAGAAGCCAAGGGCAAGCGTGACACAGGCGAGACGCAGCCTGTCAGCAATAAGCGCTTTGACGATTACGCCGAGCGTTGGTTGGAAACCTACAAAGGATGTACCGAAGACGAGGACATCTCCCCCACCACTCGCGCGGGTTACGAGCGTGCAATCCGGCAACACGCTATCCCCCATTTTCGGTCAATGCGTATGAAGGATATATACCCGCGTGAGGTTCGGGAGTTCATCAAGCACATGCGGGATGGCGGAGCTAAACCTCCCAGCGTCCGCAATCATATGGTGGCCGTCAAACTGCTATTTGCGACCGCCCATGAAGATGGTGATATTTCCTCCAATCCAACACAGAGTTTGAGAAAGAGAAAAGCGCGGAGCGCTACCCAGCCGAAAGCGAAGGCTATGACGCGTGTCGAGCTTCGCCTTGTGTTGGCGGCGCTCCCTGCTCAGTGGCGCCCGTTCTTCACCTTTCTGGGGCAGACCGGCTTGCGTATCTCCGAGGCGATTGGGCTGCGTTGGGAAGACGTGGAGCTTGGCAGTAAACGCCCACACGTAAAAGTGCGGCGCCAAATCTACAAGGGTGTCGAGCGGGAGCTGAAGAGCGCCAAGAGCGAGCGAGAGGTTCCGCTGACGCCCGGTATGGTGGCTTCGCTGCTAGAGCTACGTGGGAAGCGCTACGGAGGTCCCCACGCGCCTGTGTGGTCAACACAGCACGGCAGGCCGCTGGACGCCCACAACGTCCGCAATCGCGTCCTGCGTCCGGTAGCGACCGAGCTGGGATTGCCGTGGGTCGGGTTCCACACGTTCCGGCACACCTGCGCCACGCTGCTGTTCGCGGGCGGCAAGGATGTAGTGCAGGTCCAGACGTGGCTCGGGCACGCCGACCCTGCCTTCACTCTGCGCACCTACATATCCCTCAAGGATGAAGGGGTGGGGAGCGCTGACTTCCTTGATGACGCGCTCGACGGTGGCAACGCTGTGGCAACACAACACCCGGAAACAGCCAAAAGCCCGGCGACCCCGTAGGCGTACAAAAGCCCGGATTTATTGGCGTTTAGACACCAACCACAAGCGGCCAAAAGCGCAGGATTGACCTTGTAAACAGGGGGTCAGCGGTTCGAGCCCGCTCTCCGGCTTATCTGCAAGGACCGGGGAAATTGGTGACGAGGCGCCGTTTTGGGCGATAAATTTTCGTTGGCATCATCAAATCCCTCCACATGCTCCACGAGACGTTTCTACTTGTGGTGCTTCTTCAGCTTTCTGGTCGGGCATGGGACTTTGAGTTCGGTCACGATGTTTTGGCCGCCTTCGAGGGTTACTTCGCCCTTGCCGGGGAACCCGCCTTTGGGGCATTTGGTGGGGACGCGGCCGTAGTAGTAGGTCTTGCCACCCTTGCGGATCGCGGCGCCGGCCTTCTCTTTGATGGAGGTCCCGGACACTGGCAGCGCGCCGGGGACCGAATCGACCAGCGGGATGTTGAACGTGAGCTTTGGCCCGTATGGCGGGGGAGCTGTTTCCCACTTTGCCGGGATGATGATCTGCGCGGAGATCGGCGAGGCCGCGTTGGCGTATGCCACGACCCCGTTGCCGGGGGTTATGAAGACTTCTAATTTTCCTTCCTCGCGCGTCGCTTCGCCTGAGCCGATCTGATCAGCCACGCCGACCGTCCCATCAGCTATCCGGGACTGCTTGGGGCAACCTTCCGGGCCGCTCACTTCGAGCTTCGCGACCGTGCACGTCGGGAACCCAGTCGGGTCGATCCTCGTGCCCGCCGGGAAGTACAACACCAGCCTGCGTGTCTGCAAAGGCAGCCCGCCGGGCAGTTCGTTGCCTTCGAGCCTGCCTTCGATTTCAACCTCCGCGCCCGCGCCGAGGATGTTCCCGGTTTCCGGAAAGCCGGGAATCGGCTTGATCGACGCTCTCACACCCGTGACCGTCGCCGCCGGGGCGACCCCCGGCAGGCCAAGAATCCCCAGTGCAGCCAAAGCCACATAGACCGGCGCTTTGCGCATCGCCCTCTTCTCCCTCTCAGCGGCTTCCCGGCCGCCGTTCTAGTTCCCGTGGCAAGCTATGCGGCTCTTGAACGAAAGTCAAGAGGCAACTGCAGGTCGAGTCTTGACTTTGGTTCAAGGCTCTGCGTAGATTCAGGCTTCGTGATTTGAAATAACGGTTCTACGAGCACCGTCACCCATAAATAGCCGCCCGGATGACCCGCACACGGTAGGATTCAGCATCTCAAGCGAAGGACATACGCTCTTGAACGCAACCCGCGAGATAGCCGAGGCAGAGTCCAGCGGCCCTCCTCGCAAAGGCGCGGACGAGCGGCGCGCCGAATTCATCGAGATCGCGATCCGCCTGTTCTCCGCGCGGCCTTACGGGAAGGTCTCGATGGACGAGATCGCCGCGGAGGCCGGCCTCGCAAAGGGCCTGCTCTACTACTACTTCGGCGATAAGCAGGGCCTCTATGTAGCCGGCCTGCAGCGGCTAGCGCAGGAGATGCACGAGCAGATCGCAGCAGCCGCCGCCGCCAGCTCCTCGGCCGCCCCTGTCGAGCGCCTGATGGCAGCGCTCGACGCCCACCTCGCCTTCATCGAACAGTACCCGGAGGGCTACCGCGAGCTGCTCAGCGGCGCCATGGCCGACCCCGAGGTCCGCGCGATCATGGAGGACCAGCGGAGCGCTCTGCAGGAGATGGTCCTTCAAGGCCTGCCGCCCGAGGTGCCCAGGGGCCCGGCCGTCACACTGGCCGTAAAGGGATGGGGATCCTTCGTCGAGGGCGCCGAGCTGGCCTGGCTCGCCGATGGCGGCATCGACCGCGCGCACCTCTCAGAGCTGTGCAGCCGTGTTCTCTATGGCGCGATCCTTGCCGCGATCGAGGTCGACAAGAAGGATTGAGAAAACCGTCCGAAAACTCCGAGACTTTCCCTCAGAGTTTGCTGTAGCGCCTGGTTGAAGGCTGGCCCTAAGCAACTGGTTGGACCAGCTGCTAAGCTGCCGTCCCGTGACTCTCCAAGCGGTGCACAAGAGTTCGCTCCCGGACAAGGTCTTCGAGCAGCTCGCGGCTGAGATCGTCAGCGGTCGTTACCCACCCGGAGCCACCGTCCCCTCCGAGCGCGATCTCAGCGAGGTCCTTCAGGTCAACCGCCACGTCGTCCGGGAGGCTGTCAAGCGCCTGGAACAGATCGGACTGGTCAAGATCATCCAGGGAGGCCGCACGAAGGTGCTCGACTTCCGCCAGACCGCGGGGCTTGACCTGCTGACCGTCGTCGCCGAGCACGCCGAAGCCGGCGAGGAGTTGGCTCCATTTCTGGTGGCGGCGCTCGAGATGCGGGCCGGTATCGGCGTCGATGTGGCCCGCCTGTGCGCGCAGCGGGCCGGGCGCAGGGTGGGCGACGAGCTCCTGGAGGTCTCGCACCGGCTCGCAGCCGTCGCCGGCGGCCCCGAGCTGCTCCCGCTCGACGAGCGCTTCTGGCGGCTTGTCGTCGACGGTGCTGGAAACCTCGCCTACCAGCTGGCCTTCAACAGCCTGATCCGGGCTGTTCACGCGCGCACCGGCTTCAGTCTCCCCTGGCTCGAGCAGGAGCTCAGACGCAGCGACTACCGCCATCCGATCGCCGCCGCGATCGCAGCCGGTGACGCCGAATCCGCCGCGAGGGCGGCGCGCGAGGCGCTGAGGCCCCCCGATGACGAGCCGTCTCTATCCCCCCGGCGGCAAGGGGCTTGACTGTGAGCTCGCAGCAGATTCCGGCCGGCTATGACCGGGCGCTCACCTCCAAGCGTGCGGACCTCACCGCTCTGAGCGCATGCTGGCGAGAGTTCATCGGGCATTTCTCACCACGCGCCGCCGTGACCGCGACCTTGCTCGCGCTCGGCGCGAGAATCTACGTGGGCCAATGGTCCTGGCGCGACCTACTGCCGCCGCTGGCGCTGCTTGCGGCCCAGCCGTTCGTCGAGTGGGTCATCCACAAATACCTGCTCCACCTACCTGCATTCGAACTGCTCGGCCGGCGGATAGAGCTCTACGGCTCGATCCAGCACCGAAACCACCATCTCGCGCCCTCCGACCTCGACCGCGTGCTGCTCAAGCCCATCGAGGTGATGAGCTTCCTCGTCCAGATAGCCCTCGCCATCGCGCTCCTCACGCTGGCCATCGCGCTGCCGATCGGCTGGCCGGTCCTGCCGCTTGCGCTCACCGGGATCACCTTCGCCTATCTCGGCCTGTTGCGCTACGAGTGGTCGCATTTCCTGATCCACACCCCGTACGTGCCGAAGACACGCACCTACCGAACGATCTGGCGCAACCACCGCCTGCACCATTTCAAGCACGAGGGCTACTGGATGGGCGTGAGCTCAAATTTCGGGGACCGCCTGCTCGGGACCAACCCCGATCAGCGGTCGGTCCCGAAGTCGCCGACGGCGCGAACGCTTCAGGCAGCTGACGAGTAGGGGCCACAGGCTCGGGCCGGCCAGGACCGGCCTCTCGCAAGCCAAATGCGACGATCTGCTTGGCGGCTGCCCGGCGGCGGGCGCGATCCAGCCGGCAGCGGAGAACTTCGGAGATCGCGCGCTCCGTCTTCATCCTCGATTCGCTCAGGCGGCCACCGCGCGGGCCTGCAGGTGCGCTCCGACCTTGCGCTTGACTCGCTGCAGGGCGTTGTCCACGGTCTTGGTGTCGCACTCCAGCCGCTCGCCCACCTGCTCGTAGGAATAGCCGTCCAGGTACAGCCCCAGCACACGGCTCTCGAGCTCCGATAGCGCTGTGGACAGGCATCCCACCAGTGAGCGCAGCTCCTCGGAGGAGATCACCTGGTTGACCGGGTCGTGCACGCTCGGCCCCGGAAGCATCTGGTCGAGCGTCGGCACATCATCGCCGGCGCCCGCCGGGGTCGAGGAGAAGGAGACGTACTGGTTCAGCGGCGTGTGCTTGTTGCGTGTGGCTGTCTTCACCGCGGTGATGATCTGGCGCGTGATGCAGAGCTCGGCAAAGTTGCGAAAGCTCGACTCGCGATCGAAGCGAAAATCGCGGATTGCCTTGTACAGGCCCACCAGCCCCTCCTGGATCAGGTCTTCGGAATCGCCGCCCGCCAGAAAGTAGGACGAGGCCTTCAACCGCACGAAGCCGTGGTAGCGCTTGACCAGGCGCTCATAAGCATTGCGGTCGCCCTGCTTCGCGAGGGCGATCAGAAACCCATCCTCAACCTTTACTTCAGAGTTAGTGCTGCTGGAGATTCGTGCCACGAGCAGATCCTTTCTGGGCTGCTTGCAGCCCAAAGTTGCTCAGTGGCGCACTCCTCCCCCGGCGCCAAAGCTATTTATCAAAGCGATGAACCTAAGGCTTCATCAACCTTAGGTTCAGCGTTATGTGAGCGCGAGCCTCTCACAGTTATGGAGCCTTGTCAAGACCCTCCACGGCGATTCTGCAAGATCTCGTACAGCACCGCCGCTGCAGCGGCACTCACGCCGAGCGACCCCACCGTTCCCCGCATCGGCAGCGCGATCAGCTCGTCGCATGCGCCCGCCACCCGCGGGCGCAGGCCTCGCCCCTCGCTGCCCAGCACCAGCACCACCCCACCGCCGCTGTAGTCCGGCGCGTCGTAGGCCACCTTTGCCTCTCCACTCGCCCCGTAACACCAGCATCCCGCGCCGCGGGCCTCTCCCAGGAAGTCAGCGATGTTCCTCACCCTCGCCACCTTTAGATGCTCCACAGCGCCCGCAGATGCCTTGCAAACCGCGGGCGTGACCTCGGCCGCGCGCCGCTCTCCGATCACCACGCCGGCGGCGCCTGCGCACTCCGCCGTACGGCAGATAGACCCCAGGTTCTGTGGGTCCTGCACCTGGTCGAGCGCCACCACCAACGGATCCTCGCCCGCGAGTAGCTCCTCAGCCGATGCATACGGATACCCGCCCGCCTCTGCGCAGATCCCTTGGTGGGCGGTCGAGCCGCACCGCTGCTGAACCTCCTCGGCAGAGGCGCTCCGTACCCGCACGCCTGCAAGCCAAGGCTCGCGCGCCACGCCCGCTGTCACCCAGACCTCACCCACCGCATGCCTGCGACGCCCACGCAGCGCCTCTCTGACAGGGTTGCGGCCGTAGAGGATCACTGCGAAGACGAGAAGATCAGCTCGGCACCGTCGGGTCCGTCGCGTATCTCATAACCCTTGGCGTGGAGCTCTTCGCGAATGCGATCGGCAGTCTGGAAATCGCGAGCCTCGCGCGCCTGCTCGCGCTGAAGCAGCAGCGACGTGGCCTCGGAGTCGATTGCCGTCTCCTCGCCGGCCGCCTCGAGCGGGGTCAGCGCCTGTAACCCGAGAACGGCCAGCATTCCGCGCAGGTCGGCGTCTCCCACCCCGCCTTCACGCCGGTTGGCCTCCCGAACCCACTCGAACAGCGAGGCCAGCGCTGCCGGCGTGTTGAAGTCGTTGGCCAGCGCATCGAAAAAGGCCTCCCTGTGATGGGCCATGCCGGGTGGGCTGGGCTCACCCTTCTCGAGCCTTCTAAGCGCGTCGCGTATGCGGTACACACGGCGATCGGCGTCCTCGAGCTCAGACGGCGAGAACGCCAGCGGCTGGCGGTAGTGGCCCGAGATGAGGTACATGACGACGGCATCGCGGCCGTAGCGCTCGAGCACCTCGTGCAATGGCGCGATGTTGCCGGCCGACTTGGCCATCTTCTCACCGGTGAGCTGGATCATCCCGTTGTGCACCCACAGCCTCGCCAGCTCCTCACCGCGCGCCGCTCGCGTCTGCGCCGCCTCGTTCTCGTGGTGTGGAAAGAGGAGATCGGAGCCACCGCCGTGGATGTCGAAGCCGACGCCCAGGAACTGCTCCGCCATCGCCGAGCACTCGATATGCCAGCCGGGACGTCCCTCCCCCCAGGGTGCGTCCCACCAGGTGTCCTCTCCCTCCTTACGTCCCTTCCACAATGCGAAGTCCAGTGGGTCCTCCTTACGGTCGGACCCCTCTTTATCCTCGGGTGGGTGGGATTCCAATCTCATCTCATCGATCCGCCGGTGCGACAGCGAGCCGTAACCGGAGTCCGAGCGCACCCGGAAGAACACATCGCCATCAGCCGCATAGGCGTGCCCGGAATCGATCAGGGTCTGGATGTAGCCGACGATCGGTCCAATCGTCTCCGAGGCCAGCGGCTCGTGATCGGGACGTCCCAGTCCCAGGGCGTCGGTGTCGGCGCGGTAATGCTCAGTCATCTCCTGCGCCAGCTCGGTACTCGGCCGGTCCTGGGCACGGGCGGCGTCATAGATCTTGTCGTTGACGTCGGTCACGTTCACCACAAGCCTCACCGCCAGCCCCTCGCTTTCCAGAAAGCGCTTCATCAGGCTGAAGACCACGAAAGGCCGGGCATTGCCGATGTGGATGCGGCTATAGACGGTGGGGCCACAGGCGTAGATGCCAACGCGCCCCGGTTCGCGGGGACGCAGGGGCAACACTTCCCCGCTGCGAGTGTCGTGCAGACGAATCTCACGCATCGTCGCGCTATCGCCGATCGAGGCCGGCGATGGCCAGCGCGGCCACGCCCTCGCCGCGGCCGGCGAACCCCATGCGCTCGCCGGTGCTCGCCTTGACGTTGACGCGCTTGCACTCCAGGCCGAGCGTCGAGGCCAGGCGCTCGCGGATCGCCTGGCGATGGGGAGCGAGCTTTGGCGCCTCCATGATCACCGTGCAGTCGACGTTGACGATCTTCAGGCCCTCAGCGCCCACCATGCCGGCCACCGCCGCCAGCAGGGCGATCGAATCGGCGTTGCGCCAGCGCTCGTCGGTGTCCGGGAAGTGCTCGCCGATATCGCCAAGCCCCGCCCCACCCAGCAGAGCGTCGATCACCGCGTGGGTGAGCACATCCGCGTCGGAATGTCCATCCAGACCCCGTTCGTGCGGTATCTCAACGCCGCCCAGGATCAAGCGTCGCCCCTGCGCCAGGCGGTGTGAGTCATAGCCGATGCCCGTAAGCGTCACGAGACCAACGCACCAATTGGCTCAAGGCGCCGTGCGCGGCGCTCAAAAACACAAAGCTCACCGACACCCATGCTCTCCAGCAACTCGAGCGCCGCCTCATAGTCGGCGCCGATGTCCTCAGGCCGGTGCGCGTCGCTAGAGAGCGCCACCGGCGCGCCGGCTTCGAGACACATTTGCAGGAACGCCGGTGCCGGGTAGAGCTCCTGTGCGCGCTTACGCAACCCAGCTGTGGAGACCTCGATCGCGATCCCCGATTCGGCGATCCCATCGATCGCGAGCTCGTAATAACGACGCAAATCACCCCTGGGCAGCGGGCGCTCCGGGTGTGTGGGACCCCATATCTTCACGAGATCTGGATGGGCGAGGATGTCGAATAGGCCGCTGCGCGCCGCCTCGCCGATCGTTTCGAAGTAGCGCGTCCAGATCTCCTCGGCGCCGCGCCCCGTGTCCCACACGCTGTAGTCCTCCATGTCGACGGCGTGATCACGGATGAAGTGCACCGAGCCCATCACGTAGTCGAAGTCGTGGGCTTCGAGCAGATTCGCCATGCGGTCCTCCGCTCCGGGCACGAAGTCGGCCTCCACGCCCAGACGCAGATCGGTCTGCTCGCGCACAAACTGACAATAGGCGTCGAGGTCGTCGTGGGCGTAACGCTCCCAGAAAGGGTGCTGCCAGACATCGAGCGCCTGGGCGAAGCGGTAGACGTGCTCGGAGACCCCGAGCTCAGCGATCCCGCGCTCGTCGGCTGCCTGGCGGTAGCGGGCGGCGTTGGCGGCGGTGAAGTGATCCTCCGCGGTGGCCTCGAGCTCGTCTGTGCGTAGATGGGTGTGATAGTCGCTGAGCATGCAGGGCAATTCAGGGTTCGTAGGGGAATAGATTGTGGACTGAGGGGATCGGGGCGGGGCTCTGTGCGCGCCGGGCCAGCAATAGCTCGGCCACCTCCAGATCCATGGGAGTCGTGACCTTGAGATTCTCATCGCTCGCTTGCACCACGAGCACCTCGCCCCCTGCGCGCTCGATTAGCCAGGCGTCGTCGGTGGCCTGCGCCAACACCTCCTCCGAAACGTCCAGCGCCCGCTCCAGAGCCGCGCGACGGAAGACTTGCGGCGTCTGCACGGCCCACAGCTCGCTTCTATCCAGCGTCTCACTCACCCATCCGTCCTTGACTCGCTTGACGGTGTCGGTCATCGGTATCGCCGCGATCGTTGCGTCGATGCTCTCATCCTGGATGAGTGCCCGGATCGTAGCCCTCGCCAGCCCGGCCGTGAGCAGCGGGCGCGCCGCGTCGTGGACCAGGATCGGATCTCCCGGACCAGCTGCCGCGAGCGCCAGGCGCACCGACTCCGAACGCACTGCCCCGCCGTCCACGCTCATGACGCCAACCGGGGCCGGTGTGCCCGGCGGCAGCGCAATCACGATTCTCTCTATTTCAGCCACCTCGCGCAGCACATCGACGCTCCACTGCATCAGCGGACGGCCTGCGAGCAGGGCGAGCGCCTTCGGGCGCCCCGCACCGAAACGCTCGCCGCTGCCAGCGGCGAGGATCAGAGCGATGGCCATTGCAGGGAACTGTCGCGCACGCGGCAGGCGTCTTGAAGGACCGCTGCCGCGTGCGAGAAAGCCTCGCTACTTGGCCACGGCCATCTGGCTGGTGGCCGAGTTGGCGAGCAGCTCGTCGAGGTAGTTCTCGGCCTCGTCCTCGTCCTTGTCAAGCGCATACATCAGCTCTGAGGCGAGGATCTTCTTTGAGCGTGTGAACATCTGCTTCTCACCGGTCGACAAGCCCTTCTCCGACTCGCGCAGCGAGAGGTTGCGCACGACCTCCGCGAGCTCGTAGATGTCGCCTGTCTTGATCTTGTCCCGGTTGTGCTTGAAACGGCGGTTCCAGTTCTTCGGCATCTCCGAGACCTCGTCGCGGAGCACGTCCAGGACTTTCTTCACCGTTTCCTCGTCGATCACCCGGCGCAGGCCGGCGATCGCGGCGTTCTCAGTGGGAACCCGCACCGTCATGTCGTTGTGAAGGATCTTGATCGTGAGGTACTCGCGCCGCTCGCCGAGCATCTCCATCTCCTCCTTCTTCAGCACCTTCCCGGCGCCGTGGTGGGGATAGACGACGTGGTCGCCGAGCTCGAACTCGATGTACTCGACTTCGCGAGTGACCTCGAGCTCCTCGATGAGCGATACCTCTGCGGTTGCTTGTGGCGGAATGGTGTCCTCCTTCGTTGCGGCCGACCGGTCGGACGGCCCGTGTCTCAAGTCTGTAGGTAGCGATCCACGAGATTGAGCTCCTGCAGCCTGCGCAGGCCCTCACGGATGTCCTTCGCGCGAATCTCCCCCACACCCTCCACCGCCTCCAGCTGAGCGTCGCCCGCAGCCAGAAGCTCGTCTAGGCCCCCGAACTCTCTAACGATCTGTGCGACCGCAATCCGCGGAAGCCTCGGAATCCGTCCGAGCACCCGATAGCCGCGCGGCGCCACGGGGTAGTCGAGCGTGTTCAGCTTGCGGTCGTAGCCGAGCAGCTCTGCCAGCCGGCCGAAGTCGAGCAGGTCCTGGTGCGCAAGACGCCCGATCTCCTCCAGCCCAGCCGCAACCGCCTCGTCGGAGTAGTCGAACAGGTAGTCGCGCACAAGCGCCGCCTTTTCCTGAGCCGTGCCGACGGTCGTCTCCTCCAGCTGCATCTCGATCAGGCGTCCCTCGCTGCCCAGCTCGACGATGTAGCGCTCGATCTCGACGGCCATGCGCGCCACCAGCTCCGAGCGCTGCAGCACGCTCAGCACGTCATGCAGCATCGTCCCGCCCTCGAACTCCAAAGCGGTCAGCCGCGTGGACACCTGGTCCAGACGCGTGCGGAACTTGTCGAGGGTCGCGAGCGCCTGGTTGGCCTTTGCCAGCACCACCGTGATGTCCTCCAGGACGTACTTCGCGCCATCCACATACACCGACACCACCTCCCGGCGCTGCGAGACGGCGATTACCAGCGCGTCAGTCTGCTTCGATACGCGCTCCGCCGTGCGATGCCTGGTCCCTGTCTCGTGCGAGAGGATCGTCGGGTCGGGCATCAGCTGGACGTTGGCCATCGTGATCTTGGTGGCGTTCGCGTTGAGGATGATCGCGCCGTCCATCTTCGCCACCTGGTAGAGAAACGCAGGCGTGTAGTCGATCTCCAGCTTGATCCCGCCCGAGTTCAGGAAGCTCAGGTCCTCCGGCTCACCGATCACGATCAGACCGCCCGTGCGCGCGTGCAGGATGCTCTCGATCCCCTCCCGCAGCGCGGTTCCGGGCGCGATCATCTCCAGCGCCCTCATCAATCCCGGCTCCAGCCTTGCCTCTGTGTCGAAATCTTCGCCGGATCGTAAGGCCACAACCGCCCATTTTAGGGCATTTAGCCTTTATTAAGCCGCTCCCCGGCGCCTACGCCACACCGAGCGCCGGACGCCTGCCCTGCGCAGGCAACGCGGCCGTAAGGGCATCGCGCAGGGTGCCCGCCTCGTAGGCACCATCGCCACTGCCAGCAGGGGCGATGGTGGATTTGAGGCCATGCTTTGCAGCCTCGGCCAAACGGCGCTCGGGGTGGCTCACCCAGCGCAGCTCGCCCGTCAGCCCAAGCTCGCCGAAACACGCACGCGGAGTCCCTTGCAACGACACCCCACGAATCGCGCTCGCGACCGCCAAAGCGACCGCCAGGTCAACACCTGGCTCGTCTACGCGCATACCCCCCACCACATTCACGAACACGTCCGCACCGCCCGTTCCCACGCGGCCGTGACGGCCGAGGATCGCGAGTATCAGCGCCAGCCGGTTGCGGTCGAGACCTGACACCACCCTGCGCGGCTGCTCGAGCTCTGAGGGCACCACCAGCGCCTGGACCTCCACGAGCAGAGACCGCGAGCCCTCCATCGCCGCCAGCACCACGCTCCCCGGCGCG
>CAAGKR010081509.1_pt1 | contig 19198 bp, 9 predicted proteins | sample 2556971 | NCBI WGS metagenome assembly CAAGKR01 (sample SAMEA5207829, study PRJEB30636) | soil metagenome | biome: forest; feature: boreal; material: soil | place: USA | collected 2011-09 | depth 1 m | reverse complement strand
GAAGTCGTACTGGCTGCGGTGGGCCTCGTCGGCGATGACGACGATGTTGCGCCGGTCCGAAAGCACGGCGTTGCGGTCGCCCTGCTCGGCCGGCATGAACTTCCGGATCGTCGTGAAGACGACGCCACCGCAGGCGACGCGGAGCTTCTCGCGCAGGTCGGCGCGATCGGCGGCCTGGACCGGATCCTGGCACAGCAGGTCGCGGCAGTGGGCGAAGGTGCCGAGGAGCTGGTCGTCGGGGGTCGTTTCGGTCGGTGATGACGACGATCGTCGGACTCGTTCCTAGCCGAGAGCGTGCCAGAACGCTAGTAGTCACTGAACCGGCCTGGCCACGATCCGCCGGCCGCCTTCGCGGTTGAGGTGGACCGACCGCTTCCGTTGGAACCTTGAGACACAAGGGCCCTCAAGCAGACGCTGGGTCAACAGGCGTTCGGCTTTGGCGCCGCGCTCGACCCGGGGGACGTTGCGTTCGCGATCCCCATTTCCGATCCATCGCAGGCGGTGGGCGGCGCTCTCTCGCCTGGCGCCAAGGTCACAGTCATCGCCGTGCCGAACACACTCAAGAACGGCGTTCGGGCCTCTCCGGCACCGACATCGACCGTCCTCGGGACGAACCTGACGATCTTGGCGCTTCGCACGCCCGACGGGCAGCCCTTCAGCCGAACTCAGTCAGGTTCGGGGATTGCCACGGTGCTTCCCAAGCTCGGCAGCGTGGTCGTCGCCATTCCGGCGAACCGTCTCTCGGACTTTGCGACGGCGGGCCTTGAGCTCGACCTTCTACCTCGCGCTCTCGGTGCCTGAGGGTGCCGCTTCGACGTCCTGACGAACGTCGGGCTGTTGGAGAATTAGGCCACCGCCTACCCTCATCGGACACGGTATCGTTACCGAGTCGAGCCGCTGCTCTTCGAGGGGTCCGGGCTGCCGGGCGCGTTGATTGTTCTTCCGAGGGCGTGATGCCGACAGAGATGGGAGTTTGGACCGTGTGTCCGCGGGAGCGCGCGACTAACCTAGGCGTGGAGGAGGGCCGATGAGATACCTCGTCCTTGAATCCAGACGGGACAGCGGCTATCAGGACACGGCGACTTCGCTCGAGTTTCCGCACAGATACCGGAAATTGTTCGATCCCATCGATGACGGCGAAGACGTCCTCGCGGTCATCTATGAACCTCGTGGAGAACACAGAGAAGGACGGATGGCCTACGTTGGCACGGCCATCATCAAGACGCCCCCGGCAGAGACAGCCAGCCAAACGAAGACGGGCGAGCGGTTATGGCGAGTGACTTACGAGGCTCCCATTCGGCTGTTTGAAGCGCCAGTTCCTCGAGAGGTAGGTGGCATCCCCTTGGAAGGTCCTCTTCGCAGAATCCCGAAGGGCAACGACCGCAACGTTGCCACCTTCGGCAAAGCGGTGAGGTCATTGTCCGAGGAAGACGCGGCCAACATCATCCGTATCGGCACCGGTGATGCCCGTACGGCGTAGTAGTGACGAGCTAGGTGGCACGACAGCGCCTAGAATTGAGCGTAGATCGACCCAGTTAGGCCTACACCGCCACCGACTAGTGGCGAGTGGGTTGGCTTCGAGTCTCCTTACGGTGGCGCAATGACACTCGAACTAGAGCCTCCGCCCACTCTCGCGCGCGCCGAGCGCACTCGCGCAGCCTCAAGCACGCTCAGAGTCACTGCCCTCTTCAGGGGTCTCGAGACGCCGGCGGCCGAACACGTGGCAGATCCGTACGCCGCAGTGTCGCTGTTCTCGGGTTGCGGCGGATTGGATCTCGGTGCAGAGATGACCGGGTCCGTCAAGACCGTTTGGGCGGTCGACAACGACCCGTGGGCAGTTCGAACCTATGAGTCCAATATCGGTCCTCACGTGTGGACAGCTGATGTCCGAGACGTTGAGTTCCCCGACATTCCCTGCGACATCCTCCTGGCGGGCCCACCGTGTCAGGACTACTCGTCGCTGTGGAACCACGATGGGGCTAAGACGCCGCGAGGGAATCTGTTTCGCGAGGTGGCACGATTCTTGGATCAGCGCCAACCCAAGGCCTTCATCCTCGAGAACGTGCAGGGCCTCCTCTCAGCGAACCATGGCGAGGCCTGGCTCCTGGTGCGACATGCTCTGCGGGCACCCAGCCAGTTTCTCTACGATGGCGTCGGCCCCCGCTACGAGGTCACCGCCGAGATGGTCGACTTCGCGGAGCTCGGAGTTCCACAACATCGCCCTCGGCTCATGGTCATGGGCATCCGCAGAGACCTCGGGTTGCGACCACCTTCGATCCCTCGACCTTTCAAGGACCACCTTCGGACCGTTCGTGAGGTTCTGGACGACGACCCGATACCTGAGGGCACCGCTAATCACGAGATTGGGTTCGATAGCAAGGACGTAGTTGAACGCCTGAAACTGATCCCGGCAGGAATGAACTACCGGTCGGTTCCGGCGGGTCACAGGCTTGCGGTAAGAGGACTCATTAGCCACGTGTATCGCCGGCTCGACCCGGATCGCCCTTCGTACACCATGATCGCCGGCGGTGGCGGCGGGACCCATGGCTACCACCACAGAGAGCCCCGACGCCTGTCCAACCGCGAGCGAGCCAGGATCCAGAGCTTTCCCGATTCCTTCGTCTTCGAAGGGGGCCCCGGAAGATCCAACTATCCCCACGTGCGGAGGCAGATCGGGAATGCGGTACCTCCCGAGGGCGCTCGAGTGGTGGTGCAAGCCCTCGTGGACGTGCTTCGCGAAGCGGGGATCCCAGGGACGCCACTAGATGCTGTCAATCAGGCGCGAGAGGCCGTGTCACGCGGGGCTGCCAAATGACCCAGGCCCGTCCGCCGGCTCCCTCGACTACATCAGTTGTGGATGCGCTGAGCCACGTGGTGGTGTTTGGCGCAGACCAAGCGGGTGCGTACAGGGAGCTGTTCGCTGGCGTCTCCCAGGTGCTAGGAGAGGACATACCGAGCAAGCTAAGGGCCTGGCTGAGGGCTTGGGCTGAGTCACCCGCCACTGGAGTGGTCATCCTCACGGGCAACGCTGGAACCGGAAAGACGGCGGCGGCGGAGGAATTTGCACGGGCGCTCGGTGCCGCCCTCCCTTCGACCGACGAGATGTCCGACCTGAATGGCGCGTACCTTGCCAAGGACGTTTCCGGCATCGCCACAAGGGATCAGCGTGCCGACGCCTTTAGGCGTGCACTCGGCGAGAGCGATAGACGGAAGTCGCTCATGTGCGCGAACGAGGGAATCCTGCGTGATGCCGCGGAGGACCTGGCAATTGAGTTCCCTGGGCTCGGAAATAGCCTAGACATTGCGCTGGTCATGGGTGCCTCACGCGAGTTCGGTCTGACCATCGTCAATGTGAATCGCCAACGGGTTACAGCGCCGGCGATCTGGAACCACCTACTGGACTTCATGACGAGAGCCGAGCTCTGGCAGGGCTGCGAAGGCTGTCCGGCGTCCGACCAGTCTGACGAGAACGGCCGGTGCCCTATGCGTGCAAACGCCGAAGCTCTGAGGCGTTCTGACACTCGAGAAGTGCTCCGCACACTGGTCGCAGTGGCGTCTGGAGAAGTCGTACCAACCATCAGAGAGGCGCTGGCCGTCATCGCTTACGCGATTTGCGGCGACGCTTCTGACGGGGACGGGCCAACTCGCATGTGGACTTGCGACGATGTGCGGGCCCGATTCAGAGACCGGGGCCGCAATGCTTTCACCGCTGCGTCGGGCTACTGCAACCTCGTCTTCGGAGCCGGCCTCGAGGCTGAGATTTGTGAACGGTCGCCTCTCCTCAACGCCCTTCGTCGGTTGGATGCGGGGGCCTGTGCCGACCTTGAGGTCGACGGCTGGCTTCGCGACTCTGGACGCGCCTCCGAGTCTGTGAGGCGACTCGCTGGTGCGCCAAGGCCCGACGATAGCGACGAGAGCCTCGGTGGATCAAGATCTCACCTGGACGTAGTAAGGACGGCCGAAGGCGAGATGACCTTTTACAGGTTGGGCGAGACCGTTTCGATCAGCGAAGACGACGCCAAGGTCAGAGCCGGCTTGAGAGCTCTCGTGCTCGAGGAGCCGCCGGCGCAACGGATGTGGCGGCGTCGCATGCTATTCGAAGGATCCGAGGCTCTGGGTGGCCATTCGTCCTCCGTGCAGCGGCTGATCAGCCTTGACCACGCTCCCGACTTGCTTCGCCTCGCAGCACGAGTGTCGAACAACGAGGATGTCGTCACGGATCTCAAAGTAATCGTCAAAGGGCTCAACTTTCTCGTGACTGGGCACGCCGACGCCAGCGAGGGACTCGTGGTGCCAGAACCGGCTTCGTTGTTCGCCAGAAACCCAGGCTCATTCCGGCGCGCTCGCCCGGCCTTCGTCCATACGAAGGTGCCGATCGAGGATCTGAGGCTGGACGTGCCCGACCGCGGCCTAGTGCTCGAGATCCTCGATGTTGACCACGTGGAGGTCAGACTCGTAGTCTCGAACGACGAGCTGCTTGCACTGACGATCAACCCGCGGTTGTATCAAGTCATTCGGGAGGCGGAGACTTACCGGGGTCCCGTTGCGCACGGCGTCGCTGAGATGGCAGACCTTCGAGGATTCTACGGACGAGTTGCGCAGTCTACGGCAGGGCATCGAGAGATAGGCCTTCAGATCGCCGATCCGGTGAAGGGCGCCCTCGTTCGCGTTAGACTCCCCCACTTCGCGACTCATGCCTGACCTACGCCTCGGCCCCCAAGCTATCGCCAAGAGGCTCTTCATTATCGACCCAGACCGCGATGAGCGAGCATCTCAGCTCTGTATGGAGACGCTTCTGACAATTATGGCAAACGGGTACAAGGCCCCAGAAGGCGAGCCGGCAAGCCCCAAGCTAAGGCGTTTCGCAGTTCGGTCGTTGGTTTTCAGCGAGAGCTTCCTTGCCGGTTCTCGAGAACCGCTTCGCGGAGGTGGTCTACTGGCCGAGGAGTATGGCGAGCTCCTAGCGGCCGGCCAGGACTTTCGAGGATCGGACAACCTGGCTTTGGCTCAGAGTGCGCTGCGGAACCTTGTCGACCCAAGCACCGAGCAGGGCAGAAACGGGCAGCGCTTGATGCTGCCTTTTCACGAGTCGTTGCTCTGGTATGACGCCCGCGAGTCCTCAGGCCAACACACGGTTAGAAAAGTGCGCATGCGAGGCTCCGGCATCACCTTCGCGCGAATGCTGCTGGACCCCCCGACTTCTACCGAGGCCGCACCGCGACCGGCGGCTGGCGTCGAGGCACTGAGAAAGGCCCTCAGCGACGATTCGCCCCTGTCTGACATCGCCAAGGCCTTGGAGCAAGTCCTCCCCGACGGCATCGTGGACAAGCCCGTCACAGTGTCTGAAACCGACGAGAAGCAGTCGTGGGCGCTTGGAGGCGACGTGCGACTAGCCCCATTTGCCCGGTCCCTGCGCCGGCACGTGGAAGGCGTGATGTGCCAAGGAGCGACGAGCGCCCCGGCCAAGCTTTGGCAGCTTCGAACGATACTGGCGCTCGAATACGCGGTCCACATGCTGCGGCAAGCCTGGGAAGCCGTACAAGAGCCGGAGCCTTCCAGGTGGCTCTTAGTCGCATCGCCGGGACCCGAACGCAGTCAGGACCGCGTGCGCCTCAGATCGGAGCACAGCTACGCGGATGCGCGAACGGCAATACGGTCCGCAATCATCTATTCGATGGCTCAGCAGATGGCAGATCTAGGTGCGGATCCGACCACGCAATGGGAGCAGGAGCTAGAGGGTCGAACTCTCAAGCTCCTGGAGGCCAGCGTTATGCCCGAGCTGCGCCGACTCGGAGCCAGAGACTACCCTCGACTCGCACGCCTCGCGTTCGAGAATGCAAACTACGATCGGCCGGGCGAGGGGTTTCGCGTTCTACTGGAATCGATAGGGATGAGCGCGGGTGGGACCCGCTTTAGATACCTATCGGCAACTCCTGATCTACTAGCTGCTCTTGTGGGCGCGCTGTCGATCGAGATGCCAATGACCTCCTCGAAGTTCTTCAGGCGGGTCGGCGAAGAATGGGGTTTGGTCATGTCGCCAGATGCTGCCCTGGGCACGACCTTTCGAACGGAACTCGATGGCAGCGACTTGGCCATCAACGCGAGACGTTTCGAACGCTTGATGATCGAAGGCGGGTTGGCCTCCGGCCTGTCTGACCGCACAGTTCTCGTCGGGGAGCGCGCAGGGGGCAGAGAGCGATGATGCGCCGACTCGGTCAGGCCATGGTTGACCTGATTCGAGACACCAAAGGTGACACCAAGTTCCTGGTTGTCGAGGCGACACCGCTCGAGCTTGCGGATGCAATCTGTGGAGCCTGGGATAGGGCCGACCAGGCCCTTCCGGCCCTCGCGATTGCCTCTGCCAACCCCGCGCGGTTCGGTGGCTACGGCCTCGTCGGAGCGTCGGCGGCGACCCTGCGAAATGAGAATCCGCGGGGCGTTTGCGTGGTCGTTTGCGAGGGTTACGACCTGGCAGAGCGCCAGTCCATCGCGAGCTTCATTCCTGTTTCTGCTCGAGACCTGCTCGATAGCAAGAACTCTCTCATGTTCCTGTCGGAAGCCGTAAGGCCCGTCCGTCGGGACGGGCCCATCGCTGCCGTGCGCGAAGCGATCGTGACCCTGCCGAGGGGCGAACGGCCCAGTGCGGTCCAAGTCGCCGCGTACTTCGACGCCGTGGCCTCGGGCGTGGATCCGATGGACGCCCTTCCGAAACTCGGAGGGTTCAAAGATCCTGGAGTGCAGCCCGCAGATGTTCGAAGCGAGCGAGTCAAAGAAAACCTGCAACTAGCCGCCCAAAGGCGGTCAGAGGCCGTCAACTATGCCGACATCAGGAGCAGCGCGCAGCGGGTGCTTGGACGCCGTGGGCCTGATGGTACGGCGGCAGCTGAGCGTTTCATGGAGTTGCTCGAAGCCGGGGCTGACGAACTCCTAACCCAGGTCGGATTCGACGAAGCCAAAGAGATCCTATCCTCGGGGCCCAAGGGCCTCGCTTCCACGGTCCGAAACGAGATCAGTGACTATCACAGGGGCCTTCAACACGAAGGCCGAGGCGATTCAGAAAGCCTCCCGTGGAGGGAGTACGTCGCCGCGGCCGACGCGCTCGATCGCCGCGCTGACCGAAAGAGGGCCGCACGCGACCTGCTTGAGTTCGACGCAACTGAGGAGGAGAAGGTCTTCCGGACTGACACCCGCCGGAAGCTTCTCGCCCTCACGAGAGACCGGAATATCTTGGCGACTCCCGGCTCAGCGCCCGAGTCGGGGCTGGCTCGGGCCATCTTGTCACTCGGTACCGCACCCCTCCGCATCGCTATCGTGGATCCCCATCCGGCCACGCCAGCGACTACCCAATCAGCGGCGCGCGACTGGCTGGCGCTAGCTGCCGCCCGGCTCCGCTTGGCCGCTCCCCTTCGTCATCTTCAGGACACGGGCTGCGACGTCGCCGGAGATCTGTTGGTTGGTGCTTTTGAAGGCATCGACCCAGACAGCGTGCCCGAGCTCTTCCTCGACGCCGCGTTGACAGGAGCCGGCCTTCCACAGGTGAAGCTGAAGCTGCACAGCGAATCCGGGAGCGTGCAGATGTCCTGGTCGCCAGATCTGGACGATGCCGCGCTCCTCCGCTGCCTGGCCACGTTCGCTGCAACGCAAACGCTGACACTTCAGTGCTCCACGGTCCCAGATCCCCAGCGGGTCGCCACAGCTGACGCGTTGCAGACTACAGTCCCTGCCCCGGAGCTCGATACGTTGGCTCGAGGACTCCGCCTTCTTGCGTCTGACGCGATCAAGGACGGCCTTAGGCCTGAGCGTTTGCGCAACTGGGTTGCGGATTGGACGAAGGCCGTAGAGGAAGGCAAGGGATTCCAGGGACGCCTGGTGGCCGAACAAGCCGCGCTGGCCGGATGCGTGCTCGGGCTACAACGGGGCGAGAGCGTGGTTGGGATGAGCGCCTTAGCACCCTGCAAGGCGGAATGGCTTGCCGAGTATCTGGAAGCCTCGCTGTCGACCATAGTCACGGCGCTAGAGTTCGTTTCCGGCTCAGATCAGACAGCGTCAACGAGCTTGGCGCTGGATGTAGCGACGGATGCCATCTCGAGGGCTACCGCGACTCACTGTCCGCCCTTCCTTCGCCTGGCGGCGCAAGACTCACCTCTTCTGCCGGCCACCGAGTCCCGCATCTGGACCGTCTTTGGAGGCAGGCCGTTAGTCCTGACGTTTGAGACTCACGCTTTTGCCGCAGTTGGCGGGGTCCTTCGCCGGCTCCTGCGGCTTCAGCCGGAGGCCGCTGGACATCTTCGGTGCCTGGCAGTTGGTCCTGGAGCTGCAAGCATCTTGCTCCGGCAGGCCGCGACCATGGCAGGTCAGAAGGTAGACGGCGTCATCGTTGGACTTGTGGAGATACTCGCCGTCGGACCGGACGAACCAGACGAAGCCGTCCTTGCGGACATCGACGAACAGCAGGGCAAGGATGTCGTCTCAGCAATCCAATTGAGGTACTTGTCGTCCCTTGCGGAAGCAGCCGAAGTCCTCGGAACCGACCGGCCTGCCGTTCATTTCGCCTTGCTCACCGGTTTGAGCTCGGACGGCGGCAACCCAGCGATCAACGTCATAGAAATCGACACGCCCCAGGAGGACACCGAAGTTCTCTTTGGGCCCCGCTTCTGGCAGAGGCCAGACACTGAACAGCGAATCCTCTTCGCGCCGCCTGGCCCAACGAAGGCAGGCCTTGCGTGGCTGCGCCTCGGTCAGGCAGTAGATGACCGGTGGCCGGTCAACGACGCCAGAGTCACAGCCCCCGAGATGCGCACCGGCGTGACCGGAGTCGCGGCGCAGCTCCGCACGATCCACCAGCTCTCGCTCTGGGTCGCCACGCTGGATCGCTACGCCTCCCGCGACAGCTTGGAGCGTGCGCTCGGCGACGATGTGGCAATTCTCCACCAGGAGCGGAGGCTGGTCTCGGATTCCCCGATCGGGTTGGTAGTGAGCCAGAAGGCGGGTGGACCTGTCGACCGCGCGGTAGGTCGGAGCCTGCGGCAGGCCCGCATCGTTGAAGACGAGGGGCGCGCAATGTCCCTCGGCAAGAGCTTGCGGAAGGTCGCCGCCCAAGGGTACGGAATACTTGCCCTAGAGGCCGCCACTTCAGGCACGGGGATCAACGAGCTCGTCGGGCACGTAGTTGGCTTCTCAATGCTTGCTACTGCATCGACGCCATGGCCGCTCCCTCCGGGATGCCGAGTCGTGCTCGTGAGCCTGGACGAGCATCCCGAATGGTTCATGGGTGGCAAACGCGCCGACCTGCTGGCGCTCGCCATCGACATCGACGGGCAGGGACTTCATGGAGCCGTGATCGAGGTCAAGGCCCGCCGCTCGAGCGCGCAGAGCGCGGAAGCCGAGGCTCTCGATCAACTCAAGAAGACCCTCAGCGCTACAGCTCGTGCCGCTTACCCTAGACCTGACGATCTGTCGACGCGTGTCTGGCTAAACCGCATTGCTGAGGCTGTCTACGCAGTTGCGCGCGAGTCTCGCATTCGGCTCACGGTGGCCGAACTATCGGCTGTCGAAGCGTTTCGCCGTGGATTCGGGACTCTTGAATGGGCTGGCGTGGGCTTAGTTTTCGGGCCGAATCTTCAAGACCAGCGCAAGGTCCACCGGCAGAGCATCGACAACGACTGGGTGCCAATTGCGATGCATACCGTCCGCCTAACTCCAGCGAGGCTCGAAGAGGCCGTGTCCACGGACCTTAGGGATCTCCGCACGGCCTCGCCAGAAGCGTCGCCTCTTGCTGGCGGGCGCGTTCGGCGACGTCCCGAAGCGGGGGTTCCCCGGCCAGAACGGCCTGCCGATCAACGCGAGGAGCCGGCAGTCGTCCCGTACCACGACTCGGCCCATGCCGACGAGACGGCGACCCAGCCGGCGTCGAGGGCGGCTGAGAGTCCGGCAGCCGAGACTGCTCGCCAGCAGTTCATCCCGCCTATCATCGGCTGGGACCTGTTCACCCGAGAGCCCTTGCCGTGGACTGCCCCGTCGGATCCCGGCTCAAACGGGCACGTTCAGGTTTGGGGCTCCTCCGGCACCGGCAAGACCCAGTTCGTGAAGATGCTTCTGGCACAGCTGGCACTCCAGAGCGGTGCCCGCTTTGGGATCGCGGACTTCAAGAACGACTATGGTCCGACCCCTGACGAGGATTTCCCCGGAAGCGTGAGCGCCGAGTTCATTGACATGTGGGGCCGGCCAGGTGCCAGATACAACCCACTGGCGCTTGAGAATAGAGCGGCGATCGACGCGCAAGTGATTGAGTTCCGCGATTCGATCGAAGAGGCGATGGCCTCGTACCAGCGAATCGGCATTCGTCAAAAGCAGGCTATCGAGGAAGCACTGAGAAGCGCCTACGGTGAAGCCGAACTGGAACACCGGTGGCCCACGATGCTCGACCTCAACCGTCAGCTCCGGGACGACACACGTCACATACTCGGGGACCTCACTAGGTATGAGATTTTCGCTGACGGGCCCTCGCTGGCGTCGGTGGTCGGCAAGAATGTTGTGTTCGGGTTGACTCGCATACCAGGCAACGGGCAGACCACAGTCCTGGCGGCTGCCTTCCTGTTGTCCGTGATCGCTCTCGCCATGCACGATCGTGCGCCTGTCGCCAACAAGGTCTCCTACGCGCTGGTGGTTGACGAGGCCCACAGGGTGGCGCAATTCAAGGCGTTGGATCTCATGATTCGGGAGGGCAGGTCCAAAGGCTTGGCCGTCATACTGGCGACGCAAGCACCATCTGACCTTCCCGAAGTGGTAGACACGAACGCGCAGACTCGCATTTGCTTCCGCTTGTCCGATGCGGTCATTGCCAGCCAAGCCGCTCGAAAGCTGGATCCGGCCGACGGGTCTCTCCCTGAGCGGATCCGCACTCTCGGGACCGGGGAAGCCTTCGTGTCGCTGCAGGGTTCACAGCCACGGCTGGTCGCGATGTCGCAGCACTACCGAGACTTCCCGAGGCTAACAGCTGGGAAACTAAAGAGCTTCCCGGAGTAGGCAAAGATGCCGGATTGCTTCACGCCCGCGTTCCGAAGCGAGGTAATGTCGAGAATCCGGGCATCTCACACGAAGCCAGAAGAGCGACTAGTCGCTGCCCTCCTGCAAGTGCTCGGAAATGACGTTGGCATTGAGAGGAACGTTAGAAGCCTCCCAGGCTGTCCAGACGTCGTCGTCCCGATCCTACGGGTGTGCGTCTTCGCGGACGGGTGCTTCTTCCACGGATGCACCCGCCACTCCCGCGTCCCACGGTCCAACTCCATCTACTGGCGTGACAAGATTCAGCGCAATGGTCGCCGGGATCGTCGCTACACGAGGTCACTCCGAATCTCCGGCTGGTCAGTGTGGAGAGTTTGGGAGCATGACCTCACGCCGTCTCGAGAGCGCTCTACGTTGGCGAGGCTACGAAGAAGTCTTGCAATTCGACGTCGCAACCTCGCGTCGACGGACTAGCCATTCTCGGACTCCCGCGCATCATCCGGCCGCAATCGCGGCGCTCTTGAGCCGCAGACCGTGCGGACCTCGCATTCATGGCAGCGCGCTCCGGGGCTGGGTGTGTAGATCCGACCCCGAAGCGTCCGGGCCGCATCAAGGACCGTAGTCTCGGCTGCCGCTAGTGCTGGCGGGCCGACATCCACGGTTGTGCGGGTACCAGCGCGGAGGTCATGTATGTACGCGCCTCGGACGTTGAGTCCTTCGCGCTGGCCTGCGTCCGAATAGACCTGTAGCTGCAGCCCGTAATCGTCGTCGCTATTGACGGACGTCTTGTAGTCGAGGATCGCGAGTCCGGTTGGAATCCCGCCCTCTTCGTCGAGGATCACGTCCGCTCGGCCGGTGACGGTGATCCCGGGTAGATGCAGTTCGAAGGGTCGCTCCGTCTCCCAGACCCGATAGAGGTCATCAGGATGATCCGTCGTGTAGGTAGTAACCAGCCGTTTGGCGGCGGCTTTGAGGTTCCTGTGCGCCGGTTTGTTGGCGCTGGGCAGGAAGAAGCTTGAGTCTAGGATTTCGTCGATCTCGGTCGCCGTCGGCACCGACCCTGTTGCCCGCGTGTGTTCTGCGACGGCCCTCATGAGGTGATGCACGGCCTTGCCATAGCCGAGTTCGGGTGCCAGGCGAGGCTGGAACCCGATGAGGTCGCGCAGCCGGTAGGCCAAGCCACAATCGAGGAAGGCGGCCAGTTCGCTGTAGGAGATGAGGATGCTTTCGTCCGGGCCCGCCAAGCTCGCGTGGACTGGCGGCATCCGAACGGTCGAGATGTCTACTTCGAGGTGGCCGATTTTGTTCCAGTAAGGACTAGCCGCAACGGTCTGCTTGGTGACCGCTTCATGCCGCGAGACCGACAGCCAGTCGCGTGGCCGGGTGATCGCCACGTAGAACAGCCGTCGCTCATCAGCGTCACTCCCCTCGTATCGATCTGCCCCGAATGCGGCTCGGGGCACCAGCCACGCCTGCGCCTGGCCCGTCTTGGACGATGGGAACCGGTTCGACGTGACCGACGGAACAAAGACCACCGGCCACTCGAGACCCTTCGCCCGGTGAATAGTGAGGAGGTCGACAGCATCGAGGTCGAAGTCGGGTTCGCCGTCGAACCCTTCGAACGCGCCCTGAGCGTAATTGATGATGTGGATCGCCAAGGAGCCGTAGTACCAGCTGCCGCGGTCCTGCCCGCCCACCTGTTCGCCGGGGACCTCCGAGTCCGGGCGCGCGCGACGCCGGACTGACTCGTAGTCTGCCAGGAGTGACGAGAACCGAGCCAACGTGCCCAGCCTGTTGACCTGCAGCGGGTCCCCAAGATCCCAGTCCCGTACGCCGAGCTCGCCGAGAAGCTCGTAGTACTCACCGAGCAGGTTGGCAACTCGATCCGTCCGAGGCACGGCCGCTTGCCATGCCTCCAGAACGCGCTTCACGCGGGCTAGGGCCGCCGGCGCCAATGAGAAGGCTCGCTCGTATCCTCCAAGCAATGCGTCCTCTGTGATCGTGCTCGGTGCGGCGTGTGGGTCCCGCCAATCGATCCCAGAGATCCAAGCGATGGCGTGTCCAAGGGCGATGGCCTCGGGCTGCTCGAAGAGTCCCGTACGTCCGTCCGGCTGAACAGGGATTCGCGATTGCCTGAACTGGTCGATCAATCTCGGGTAGGAGGCCCGCCCGCGTACGAGTACGGCGATGTCGCGGAATGGCAGACCCTGCTCATGGAGCTCGAGGACTTGACTCGCGATCCAGCCGGCCTCGGCGGCCTCAGTGTCTGCCTTCCAGACGACGACTTCTGGCTCGGTGCCGGACGAGCTTCGGTGCTGTCCCATGGTCTTGGGAAGTCGCCCCGGGATGGTTTCGGCGAACAGGTTCGCGGTCTCGATGATCTGAGGGCGACTGCGTCGGTTCGTGGTGATCTGAAACGTCCTGACCCCCGGGTAGCGGTCGCGGAAAGAAACGAGGTTCTCGACGTTAGAGCCGCGCCACTGGTAGATGGCCTGATCGTCGTCGCCCACCACGCAGAGTTCGACCTTTGGACCCGCGAGCAGCGAGATGAGCCTCTCCTGTGCCGGGTTGACATCCTGGTACTCATCGACGATGAGATGGCGGAGGGTCTCGTGAACGGCAGAACGAACCTCGTCTCGTTCGAGTTCCTGCACTGCTTTCGCCACCTGCAGGCCGTAGGTCAGCAGCCTGTACCGCTCGAGCGACCTGTAGTAGTTCGCGAGAACGGATTGGAACGGCTCGGGTACTGCAGTAGGGTCGAGCAGCTCGTTCTCAACGACATCGACGCTCTTGAGGAAGGCTCCTATCGCGGCGAACAAACGCCCGTTCGGATCGAGCTGGTTGATGCCGAGACGTTTGGATTCACGTGACAAAAAGGCGGTCAGCTGATGGTCGTCGAGTACGTCGAAAGTCTCGTACCTCGACACCCTTTCTTGCAGCAGGCGGAAGCAATAGGCGTGAATGGTGCCGACGAAGAGACCGCCGATCCGGTCGAGGACTTTGGGGCCCACCAGTTCCTTGGCCCGCCGCTCAATTCGGTCTCGCAGCTCAAGTGCGGCGCGCTCAGTGAACGTAAATGCGACGATCGCCCGCGGATCGACATCCTCTGCGAGCAAGGACGCGACCCGCTGGGAAACCACCTCCGTCTTGCCCGAGCCAGCCGCTGCGATGATCTGCAGATGACCCCCTCGGTATTGCACCGCCGCAGCGGCATCCCCACTGAGCTCGGGCGTTTCGGGCTCAAGCCGCTCGGTCACGCTTCAATCCCTTGCTCCGGAGAAGTCACCGCAGCGACCCCAGCGGCAGCGGCTGGCTCCGGGCCGGCGTCAGCTCCCCGCCACCCACCGTCGAAGATGAACTGGTCGACACGACCGCCTGGGTTGAAGATCCGGTAGACCCTGAAGTTGATGTCGTCGTCCGCGCGCTCCACGACGTACAGCCAGAACCGATCTTCCTCGTCGAGCGACGTAAGGAACTGGCGATGAGAGACCGCCACGCCCTGCTCGCCCCACTCAACGGCTGTCGCTTTCACTTCAATTAGCCGCACGTCCCCGATTGGCGAGAGGGAGCGTATGTCGAAGCCCGGATTTCCCGGGGGCATGACTTCGGGTGTCCAGCCGGCCTTCTCCTCCGCCTCAACCACCCTGCGGATGCCCGCTTCTTCGATCACAGTCCGACGCGCCGCCAGAGCTTCGTCAAGCTGTCCGTCGTGGTCGGCCCCAGCCGCACCTTCAGGCACCACGTAAGTACGCAACCGCGATTGTCGGTGTTGCTTGGATTGGCCGTCTGAAGGCGCCCCGCCCGTGCCACCCGACTGCCAGTCGCTTCCCCTGCTACCTACGAACCCGTCCTGTGCATGCTCGTCGCCCTCGGTGCCCGCTGGCTCTCCCGCGGTTTGGTCCTCCGAGCCGGACCCAGTGCCCACCCGCGTGCGTTGAGTCTCTGGCTCATACGCGTCAGGACTCGGCGCGCCCTCAGGTGCGGCGGCTGTCTCATCGATCTGGATCTCCTCCGACCCGAGGCCCTCCAGCGGCTCTTCGGCTGAACTTCCGACGTTGTGACTGACCAACCTCGGATAGGCAAGCTCGTCGAGCACGGCTGAAGCGGCCGCGTGGGATGAGGAGGTCAACACGTCGCGGAAGCCTGATGCCGGCCCGCCCGGCTCAAGGGTCGGGAATAGGCCAATCGCAAGCTCACGAGCGAGGGCAGACCAAGGAGGAATCCCGTGGTCCGCCAAGTAGTAGAGGTTTCCTTCAGTCTCCACATAGGCTGCCGACGCCGTTTCCGGAAGGCTCTCGATCACCCTCGTACCGCCGTCGAGGGCCACGGAGTACTGCAGAACCAGATCGTCGACCTCGTATGGAGTCAGGGAATCGAGGAGAGTGCGGTTCACTTCCCCCGCCGCCCGGGCATGCACTTCGATAACCCGCTCGAGCAGGTCGCGACGTTCGCGGATCCGGTCTTCAACTTCCGATCCGTGTCGCGGATCCGTTTGCTCAATCACATTGAGACGAACCACACGACCCAGATCGCGTATGCCCGCTGCCCTCATTGCCCGCCAAGCCCCCTCCGGCCGATCGATGATCGAGGCCTTGAGTGTCGCCCCGAACTTGGCGGACAACCCAGGTCGGTCTTCGAAGAACAGCCAGTCCGGGCGCTCAAGAACGAGGGTCGAAGTGGGTACGGAAGGCTGAGCGTGGAGGTTCGCTAGCCATGCCTCGTCGATCTTTCCCTCGTCACGGTCTCGTTCGATGACACGCCAGCACGACAACGCAAGATCGACCTGCTCGTGCGAAAGTCGCCGATGTCCGACGCTCTCAGCCAGCTCCTTGAGAACCCGCAGTGCGTCGATGTTATCCGGCATCTCCTTGACGCCGAGGCGTTCCATCAGGGTCCCGTATTGGCGGAGGTCCTGGCCCAGGCGGTGCGCGTATGGGGATAGCCCATGCTCACCCCAGAACACCTGATCGGCCCGATATGCCTCGTCCACGAACTTAAGGCACGGGATGCCCTCGAGTCGATGCAGCGACGGATCCTTCGCGTCGTCGTTGAGTGTCTGGTAGATGTTGCTCGGGACCGCTGCCCCGGACTCGATCAGCCAAAGAAGATGACTCACCACCTGCGAGGTCGTGGGCTGGGACTCGACTCCAAGCCACCGCAGGTAGTCCGCGATCTTCCTTTGGATTGGCAGGGGCACGTCCAGGAACGCAGCCTGGCTCGCAAATAGCGACTTGCTGAAACCGGCGTAGATCTCGCTTGGCCCGAACCATTTGGTGCGGTTCCCTTCAGCGGGCAGCCAAGGAACACGCTTCAAGTCGGAGAGCCCCTCCCATAGCCCCGACTCTTCGCTCTGATTGCCAACGTAGTCGAATATCCGCCTAATGGCCCGGGCTGCGGCCTCAGTTGGGGGGTCGCTCGTGAGTTGAGCGATCCGCCGGCGAAGGTCGGCCCTCCTTGGTGCCGATCTCGCGCCGAGCCACTCCAGAAGGTCTCGGTCTGCGGTCTCATGGCCTGGGGTGAGCCGAATGATCTGCGCAGTGTCGCCGAGCGTCTCTCGGACGGCGGCAGTATCGAAGTAGGCCTGGTCCGCCGGAATGTACCGATCCCCTACGTTGGCCAGGCAAATAGACTTCACCGCCAGCCGCACGGGCTCATCGTCCCTCAGCTCCCCAAGTCGGTCTGCCAGCAGCCGAAGGATCTGAGCTCGGTGGGGTGCCTCAAACGCGTCACCCAGCGCCTCGACCTTATCCGGCAGCCGCAGAATGTACGTACGCAGATCAAGGGTCCCAACACCCAGGTCCGAGAGAAACCCCCTTAGCCCGTGCAAGACGTTCAGGTCAACGAACTCGGTTAGGCCCAGCGGGTCGTCGAAGTTGCCGACCATCGCGAGTTCGGCGAGCGGCGCGAGCCTGCCTCCGCCAGGGTAGATGGGCAGCGCCGCGAGTCGGGCTCGGAGAGAAGCGAAGGGCAGTACATCGTCCTGGCGAGTGGCGAACCATTGGAGAAGCCCTCTCGGCTCCAGGCGACCGTCGCGATATGCAGCCATCAGCGAGTCGCTGGAGGCCTCAAGCCCCCGGATGGCCTCCTCGACCCCAAGTGTCTTGCAGAGATCCAGCAGGCGTGGCGATGCAGAACCAAAAGTGGCGGTGTCAACGAAGGCTAGGTTGGTGAAATGCAAGAACATCGCAGCCGTTGCGGGATCTCCGACGACAGCGGTTGCGGCGCTGACGAGTCCTCCGCCAATGACCGGCAGCAGGGCGCATTCGCCAATCGCCGTGCGTGCGTCAGTCGTTGCTCGTTTGGGCTCAAGAAGCTGATCGATCGCCTTCCAAAGCCGTTCCATGGCCACGGTGGGCCGAAGCTCTGATGGAACGGCGCTGGTGGCAGTGAGCCCGCACATTCCCAGCCCGCGCAGCGCAGCAGCAAGGTCCATGACGGACAGCGTGCGGATACCAGTACTGCCAGGAATCGAGAACGAATAGGGCCTGAGATCTCGGTGCAGAAGGGTGATGCCGAGCGCGAGAAGCTCCTGCTCTGCGTCGGCCTCCTCGTCCTGTTGCGCCCGCAGAACCTCGCCCAGGCGGTGCCACTGCCCATCAATCCCCCACGCGATGGGCGCCTCAGCAAGGGCCGGGAGCAGAAGATCCCAGAAGACCCTCGCGACATCGTCCTGTCGGCCCATGGTCGCCGACGACCGAATGGCATCGACTGTCTTCCATGTCTCCAGGTACCCCAGAGCGTCACGGACCGGGATCAAGGATCGCGCGAATGCGGCTGCAGCGGCCTTGATCGCAGCCCGATTCCAGTCGCCCTGGAAGTCGGATTCGAGGACTACCTTCTTCCGATCCGAAGTCGGAAAGAAATCGGCGTTGATGTGGAACGGCAGACCGGTGGTCTGCTGCGTGGGAAGCCCCTGGGCGAGAATGCCCTCAACCGCAAACCCCCGAGGCACTGCGAGCGTGACCCGGGATGACCGCTTCCGCTCGATCTGGTCCGGAACCGCAACCCGAATCGCGTCGGCCGCTTCGTCGAAATCCCCCCGAATGACTAACCACTCTCGTTCCTCACCGTCCTTCACCAAGATCCGGTCGTCATCCACGAGCCTCTCAAGGTGCCGGACCGTGACCCCCCTTCGGCGGAGTTCAAGCACGTCAAGCTTGCTGAGAAACAGGATTCCAGTCGCGAGAGCACCGACGACTTCGCGCTCGATGTCGTCAAGGACGGAGTCAGTAATGGCGCTCGCCCGGAGGCGGCGGCGGAGGAATGTCGAAGGGTCACGAGCCCAGGGCAAAATGAAGCGAGTCCCCTCGGCCGAGTCCTGGTCACATCCGGGACAGATCGCGATTCGCTCGTTGTCGGACAACTCGTCCCGAACGATCCAATGCCGTCCCCGTGAGATCACTTCTGGATGATCGGTGACCTGATAGACGGCGATGAAGCCGATTCCGAAGGCACCTGTAGTCCCTGCCCGGTTGCGTTTGTCGCCGGACGCGACGGAGCGAAAACTGTGAAAGTCGCAGCGGGAGTCGGTCTCCGGATCAACGAACCAGGGGCAATGCTGCAGTTCCTGGTGACCGCAGTCGCTGAAGAGGCCATTGTTCTCGACGACGAAAGCCTCATCACGGATGTCGAAGACGATGCCTGTGGCTTCAGGGGCGTCATCAGCGTTCTGGATCAGCTCGTTCGCGAGCGTCCCGAATCCCTTGAGGCTACGCAGGGTCGCTTCGATGAATCCGAGGTGATCGGCCCCTCGTGACAAGGTCTGCATCATCATTGCCCGACACTTTCTCTCGGCGCCGTGTCAGCTTCAATGGCACAGCTGCACCTGGCCGCGCGCGTTCTCATCGTCCTGCGCTCAGTTGGTGGGCCAGGGCCGGGGTTGCCACAACCACTAGATGCTGTTTGGCCCGCGAGGCAACGGGCGGTGTGCGGAGCCGTTGTACCGCGCCGGCTCGGTGAAGCTGGCCTGCGGCAGAGACCCGGCAATCCCTGAGGTCCCGGCGCTTCGAATCCGTCCGTCCAGCGTAGGTTGCCGTCGGGAGCAGGCAGGCCGTCCATCGGCAGCCGGCCGTCCTCTTCGACCATTCGAATCGCCGTCGTCAAGCACGGCATTGCCCGCGGGCGGCGTGCCGTAGACCCAGCGCTTGTCGTTGCGCAGCAGCTCGCCGCGCCAGTCGCTGTCGTTGAAGGGCGG
>CAAGKR010270688.1_pt1 | contig 19199 bp, 18 predicted proteins | sample 2556971 | NCBI WGS metagenome assembly CAAGKR01 (sample SAMEA5207829, study PRJEB30636) | soil metagenome | biome: forest; feature: boreal; material: soil | place: USA | collected 2011-09 | depth 1 m | reverse complement strand
CGGATCACGGGTGAGGTGGTCAAGCAAACCGCCGACGAATCGTCGGCGTATTTCCACGGCCGTCCCGCGGCCAGCCAGCTGAGCGCCTGGGTCTCCAATCAGAGCGAAGTGGTCGCCAGCCGCGCCGTGCTGGAAGAAGGGATGGCGGCCCTGAGGCGGCGGTACGCGGGTCAGGAGGTCCCCCTTCCCCCGAACTGGGGCGGCTATCGGGTCCTGCCAAGCACGATCGAGTTCTGGCTCCACCGCGACAGCCGTTTGCACGACCGTCTTCGGTACACGCGGAAGGGGTTCGCGGGCTGGGTGATCGAACGCCTGAGCCCATAAGGGAAGAGCCCCGGTGCCTGGCACCGAGGCTCCCCACCGAAGCGCGCTACTTGCTCTTGTAGGCGACGATCGCGGCGTCGAAGTTATGACTGGCGTCGTAGTTCCCGGCCGCAGCCACGCGCATGCCGGCGTGGATGTCGTTCAAGGAACCAGCCTGGCGCTGCTTCTTTCCAGTGACCTGGAAATACTTCGTCGCGCTGGTGACCGTGATCTTGACGTCTTTGCCGTCACGCGTGCGGATGGTGACGATGCTGCCGCTTACGCTCTCGACCTTGCCTGCCAGGTGCGCACGGCCGATGTGAACGCGCCTCGCGTAGAGGTTGCCGTCGCGAGTCTCGTATCGAACACGGACGTTGGTGTTGACGTCGATCTCAGACCATGTCGCCTTGTCCCCGCGGCCCTTCACGACGATGGTCGCGTCGGTCCGAAGGAACGTCTTGCTGTCGCCCTTCGTGTTCTTGATGGTCAGCTGGCTCTCGCTGATCGCCGTCACAGTGCCGCCGAAAACGTCCTTCGGGGACTGCCGAAGCTTGGCTGTCGGGCTCGCCGCCGGGGTCCCCGCCGGGGCCGCCATGGCCCCCGTGGTAAGGACCGCCGCCAGCACGCCTGCCGCCGCGATACCTGCGAACAATTTGCCGAACATTGTTACCGACCTCCTGTTTGATCCGATTGCGATGGAGCTCATGCTGAGGCTGGCGCCTGAGGGCATCCGCCGGCAGACCTGAGAGGACGTTGAGAGCGCTCCCGCACGCTCCTGGGCTTCACGAATCTTTAGCGAGCGCGGTCCCTTTCATCGCTATGGGTCACCGCTTGCCGACGGCCCGGTCAAGGATGCGAAAAGCCTAACGGTGTTACGTCTGCCGTAGCCTTGCCCTCGTATCGTCGCCTGCGTGGGACCAACCGCCGCCCTCCACCTCGCCAGCCTCGAACCCGGGCTCGACCGGGAGCCGCACGGGCTGGACGGGCATCACTACGGTCCCCTCACCGAGCTTCTCTACGACGATTCCATCTCCGAGATCATGGTCAACGGTCCGGACCAGGTCTACATCGAGCGCAAAGGCCAGCTGACCCTCTCCGAGGTGACCTTCGCCAGTGAGGCGCAGCTGATCAAGTTGATCCGCGACATCGCCGCCTTTGTCGGCCGCCGCATCGACGACGACTCGCCGATGGTGGATTGCCGCCTCCCCGATGGCTCGCGCGTGAACGCCATCATCCCCCCGCTGGCCCTGGACGGGTCCTCCCTGACTATCCGCAAGTTCGCCAGGGACCCCTACACCGTCGCGGATCTCGTGGGATTCGGTACCCTGACCGCCGAGGCGGCCGCCTTTTTGGAGGCCTGTGTCAAGGCCCACTTCAATATCCTCGTGGCGGGTGGGACCGGCTCGGGAAAGACGACCACCCTGAACGTGCTCTCCTCATTCATCCCGGATACGGAGCGCGTCGTCACCATCGAAGATGCCGCCGAACTGCAACTGCGCCAGCCGCACAAGGTCCGGCTGGAGTCGAGGCCGGCCCGCATCGACGGCACGGGCCGGGTCAGCATCCGCGACCTGGTCGTGAACGCACTGCGGATGCGGCCGGACCGAATCGTGATCGGCGAGTGTCGCAGCGGTGAGGCCCTGGACATGCTCCAGGCCATGAATACCGGGCATGATGGCTCGCTCACCACCATCCACGCCAATACCCCCCGTGACACGCTTTCCCGGCTCGAAACCCTGGTCCTTATGTCGGGGGTCGAGCTGCCGCAGCGCGCCATTCGGGAGCAGATCGCCTCCGCCATCCACATCATCGTCCAGCAGTCACGGATTCGTGACGGCTCACGGCGGATCACGAACATCACCGAGGTGATCGGCCGCGAAGGGGACACGATCACGCTCCAGGATGTCTTCCTGTTCGAAGACCTTGGCACGGACGGCAACGGCAAGGTGCTCGGCAAGCTGGCTCCGACGGGGATCCGCCCGCACGCCATGGCGAAGATCTACTCGAAAAAGGTGGCCATCGGGCTGGCCCTGACCGCGCTCTATCCCGACCGTAAAGCGCCTGATTTCACCGTGGGGGTACGCCGATGAACCTGGAACACCAATCCGAGCAACTCGACCTGGAAGTCCTTCGGGACGTCGCGGCGGACATGCGCGGCGAGCTGGACCGGGTCCAGGAGCAGATGGCCGAGCTGACCCGACAGAACAAGCGGGCCCTCGCGCTCAAGGCCATCTATGGGTCCGATCCACTGACGCGAGAGCGGTTCAATCTTCTTCATGATCACGTCGATCAGTACTTTGGCAAGATGGCCGAGCTGCGCGAAGACGAACGCCTGTTGACGCGCTGGCTGGACCGCTGCGGGGAACTGATCCAGGCGTCGCGCCGAGCTGCCTGAACGCCTAGATCTCGACGGCGCGAACGATGAAGTCGCGGGTGCCGTCCCAGGTCCAGCAGGTCTGCAGCGTGAGCGTCGAGACCGCCGTGGAGCCGAGCGGCCACATCTGGGTATTGCTGACGATGGTCGTCGAGCTGACCCGGTAGGTGTGCACCCGGCCGGAAGGGTCTCCGTACTGCACAACGTCGCCGGCACGAAGGCCCAGGATCGGGGTAAAGGTGCCCGGGTTGTGCGCCATGATGTAGGTGTTATTGCTGCCGGCGCAACTCCAGCGCCAGGCGCCCCAGTGGGGAACCGCTGCCCGTCCGAGGCAATCGCCATACCATCCGACCGGCAGGCTCACGCCGAGCCGGGGGATGACGATCCAGTTCGCCCTGACCGCCGGGGCGGCGGGCCGAGGGGGGGCAACAGGGGCGGCAGGCCTGGCAATCACGGGTACCCGCGCCATGGTCGTCAGCGCGATTGACGGCGCGATGACCGGCGTGGATACCGGGGCGGCCTCGACGAGGGGGACCGGCCGGCCGGCCACGGCCAGATTTCGAACAAGACGCTGGTCAGCGGCCAGGGTCTTTAAGGAGACGTCGGCCGCGGCCACCGGACGGGCCAGCGGGGCGGCATGCGACGTCAGCAGCGGAAAGCTCAGAACCCAGAGGCCGATGCCGGTCAGGAGCGGTGTGCGCCACCGCAGAAAGAATTTTGCCATCGCTCGGGAAACGGCCGGGCGGCGGCGAGGTTTGCGCGGTTTACGCCATCGTCACCCATGTAACAGCTTGGTGTCGCGGACCAAACGCTTATGGGCCGGCGGGCGTCAGGCGCTTTTGATCTGCGGCTGCGCTGGGCCGAGATAGCGTTCGACCAGCGCGATCAGGTCCGCGATCTCGTACGGCTTGGTCAGGCATTCGGCGCAGCCGGCCGCGAGCGCTGACTCCCTGTCGCCGACCATGGCGTGCGCGGTGATGGCCACGACCGGGATGCCGTTGAGGGTCGGATCAGCCTTGAGCGCGCGAGTGGCTTCCCAGCCGTTCATCTCCGGGAGCGAGAGGTCCATCAGGATCAACCCCGGGTGGAGCCGGCCCGCCATGGCCACGGCCTCGCGCCCGTTGGCCGCCAACTCGCACACGAACCCGCGCGAGCGCAGGATCTTGAGCGCCATCCGCTGCATGATGGCGTCGTCTTCGGCCACCAGGATCAGCTGGCTCATGCCGCCTCTCCGTGGGTTTTGATCTGGCCCAGCACCTGGCGGACGGCGGCGGTCAGGCCTTCGGGATCGATCGTTCCCTTCGCGATGAATCGTTGAATGTGGCCGTCGAGCGTGAGGATATCCTCGGCGCTCAGTTCCTTGGCGCTGACGATGATCACCGGGATCGTCGCCGTGACGGGCAGGGCGCGCATCCGGGCCACGATCTCAAACCCGCTCATGCCGGGCATCATCAGGTCGAGCAGGACGAGATCCGGCGGCGCCTGCGTGACGCTCAGCATTGCCTGGTTGCCATCCGACGCCAACTCCACTCGGGCTCCCTCCTCGCCAAGGATCTTGGCCAGCAAGATGCGGGCCTCGGGATCATCATCCACGACCAGTACACGTTTCCCGTTTAGCTGCGGCAACAGGTGGTGAACTTTTTCGACAAGGGCGCTGCGATCGTAAGGTTTGGCCAGGTAGTCCGACGCCCCCAGCGCGAGCATGAGTCGCTGGTCCTCGATGATGGTGACCACCAGGACCGGAAGACCGGCGGTCTCGGGATCTTCCCTGAGCTTCTCCAGGACCCACCAACCGGACGCGTCCGGCATCATGACGTCGAGCGTCATCAGCACCGGACGGCACTCGTGGGCCAACTGCACCGCGTCGGCGGCATTGGAGGCCTGGACCGTCTTCCACCCCTCCTGTTCGAGGTGCCGCGCGATCAGCTGCCGGACGCTGGCATCGTCGTCAACGACGAGGATCACGTTGCCCGGGAGTCCCTGGCTCGGCCGGTGAGCACGACGAGGACGAGCGGGCGGGAAGGCGGCGACTGTCGCTGAGGCCCAGGCGGGCAGGGTGAACATGAAGGTGCTGCCCTGCCCAGGTTCGCTCACCACGGTAATGGCACCTCCGTGCATCTCCACCAGCTTGCGCACGATGCTGAGGCCCAGGCCGGTGCCGCCGTGACGGCGCGTACTGCTTCCATCGCCCTGGACGAACTCCTCGAAGATGACCTTCTGGGAGTCGCCGGAGATGCCAATGCCGGTGTCCTTGACGGCGATCCGGACCATGCGTCCCGAGGGTTGCGCAAAGACCTCGATGTGGCCTCGGTCCGTGAACTTGACGGCGTTGGAAAGCAGGTTGATCAGGATCTGCTTGAGGCGAACCGGGTCGGCCTCGACGGCGGGCAGACTCAGCGGGAACCGGGTTTCGATCTTCAACCCTTTCTGCTCGGCCAGTGGCCGGATGCTATCGAGAACCGAATTGACCAGCCCGGGCAGTTCCAGGCGCTCGGCCGTGAGCTCCATCTTTCCCGCCTCGATCTTGCTGAGATCGAGGATCTGGTTGATCAGGTTGAGGAGTGATTCGCCGCTGCGGTTGACCTGTTGAATGTCCTGTTGCTGTTCCTCGTTCAACGGGCCGTCGATTTGGTCTAGGAGGATCTGGGAGAACCCAATGATGGCGGACAGCGGCGTCCGGAGCTCATGGGACACATTGGCGAGGAACTCCGATTTGAGTTTGTTCGCGCGAGCCAGTTCCTGGTTCGCGTTCTGCAATTCCTGGGTTCGTTGCGACACTTTTTCTTCGAGCGTCTGGTAGGCCCCGCTCATCTCGCGGGCCATCTGGTTAAAGGTTTGAGCCAGCGCCAGCAATTCCCTGGCGGCAAAGCCTTCCCGAACGCGGACCGGGGTCACGAAATCCCCCTGGGCGATGCGCGCCGCCGCGCGGTTCAGCTCGCCGACCGGGCGCGTCAACCACATGGCGGCGAGGAAGCCCAGCACGAGGGCGAGGACGACCGCTACCAGCAGCCACTCCAGGGTGCTCACGATGAGCGGAGTCAGCTCCGCGCGAAGTTCGGCCACGGATTGCGAGACCCATACCTTCCAGCCGACAACGGGAACGGTGGCGAAGCCAGCCGCGCGTGGCACATTGCCGTCGAGGTCCGTATACCAGCTGACGCCGCGCTCGGTGCCGAGCGACTGCTGGAAGACTGCCTCTGACGAGAGATCCTTGGCCTCGAGCCGCCAGTCATCGCGTGGATGGGCGATGACCCGTCCGCGCCGGTCGACGACGACTGCCTGGCCGCTGACGCCGATCCTGCTGTAGATCGAGAGCCGCTGAACCTCCGAGAGGCCGACCGTCCCCGCCAGGTAGCCGATCAGGTTTCGCTGGCTGTCCGTGATCGGCACCGCGATGACGACGGCTGCCACGCTGGTGTCGCCGCTGGACCGCACCACATCCGAGTACTTGGGACCGAGCCGCCGAGGATTCAGGACCTCCTTGACGTACGTCCACTGGCTGTAGTCCACCCCGGCGCCGCCCGGCGGGTCCGAGGCGACCGCCCGTCCGGCGAGGTTGCCGACATAGAGCTGGAGCAGCGCGGGTTCGGCGGTGTGGGCGGCCGTGAGCTCCGAATTCAGATGCGTCGGATCAAAGCCGGGCGTGTTGATCCGCTGGATCGTGGCGCTGTCGTTGGACTCGATCTGCGAAGCCGTGCTCTGCAGGGCGGCGCTCTGGGCCAGGATGTAGCCGTAGATCGCCTGAGCCAGGGTCTCAGCCATCGGCTCGTGCTTCTGCTGGATGGTCTCGTTCTGCGTCGTGAACAGCGACGAGATCCGCTGCGCGCCGAAGAAGACCAGTGGTCCGACTGCCACCATCAGAAACCCGACGCTCATGTACCAGCGCAGGCTGTGCGCCGACCGGGCCTGCCCCGGAGCGAGTGAACGCGACCCCACACGGCAGTAACGTCCCGCCGGGGCCAACTTTGCTCGGGAGTCTCCGTTGTCCCGTTACCGGCTCGTTACTCTTCTACAGGTGGCAGCCTTACGGGCCAGGGATCGTGCCTTGATGGCGGTGGAGCGCCTCCGGGGAACCTATCCGGCGGCGTCGGAGCTGGTCCATGAAAATCCATTCCAGATGCTCATCGCCACCATCCTCTCCGCCCAGACCACGGACCGATCGGTCAATTCCGTGACCCCTGCGCTCTTTGCCGCCTATCCCGACCCTGCCGCCCTGGCGCACGCCGATCCTTCGCTGGTCGAAGCCCTGATCAAGCCCACCGGGTTCTTCCATGTCAAGGCCCGGACGATCATCGCCTGCAGTGCGGCCCTGGTCGACCGTTTCGATGGCCGGGTCCCGGCCCGCATGGATGACCTCGTCACGTTGCCCGGAGTCGGCCGGAAGACCGCGAACGTCGTGCTTGGGGTCGCCTTTGGGATCCCGGGCTTTGCGGTCGATACCCACGTCGCGCGTTTGAGCGCGCGGCTGCGGCTGACCAAGAGTACTGACCCGGTCAAGATCGAGGCGGACGTGACCAGGATGGTGCCGCCCGGAGAATGGACCGGGCTCAGCCTGCGGCTGATCTTGCATGGGCGGCGCGTGTGCGTGGCGCGCGCGCCGCGTTGTCCGGACTGCGTCATGAATGACTTTTGTCCGACCTCGTCGGTCCGGCGCAAGGCCAGCCTGACGCGACCGCCCGTCGCCAACCAGCGGTCTCGCGGGCGGCGCCATTCCCGATAATGACGTCGTGCGCATAGGCGTCCTCACCGGCGGGGGTGATGCTCCGGGGCTGAATGCCGCGATTCGGGGCGTCGCCCGGCGCGCGTTCGAGCGGGGACTTCAGGTGACCGGTGTCAAGAATGGGTGGGCCGGTGCGCTTCGGGGGGGCGACTTCGAGGAGCTCACGACCGCCTCGGTCCGCGGCATTCTCCCCCTTGGAGGGACCATCCTGGGAACCTCCCGGACGAATCCGCTAAAAGAAGAGGGCGGGGTGGGGGAATCGATCCAGCTCCTGAAAGACAACGGGATCGACGGCCTGGTTGCGATCGGTGGCGATGACACCCTGTCCGTCGCGGCGGCGATGAGTGAAGCGGGTTACCCGGTGGTCGGCGTGCCAAAAACGATCGACAACGACCTGTCCGCGACGGAATTTTGCATCGGGTTTGACACCGCGGTCGGCGTCGTCGTGGAGGCGCTCGACCGGCTGCACACGACGGCGTCCGCCCACCATCGGGTGATGGTCGTCGAGGTGATGGGACGCGATACCGGTTGGGTCGCGATGGTCGGCGGCCTGGCCGGCGGCGCCGACATGATCCTCATCCCCGAGTTTCCGTCTGCGCTCGATGACGTGGTGCAGCACCTGCACCGCCGGCGTGGGGATGGGAGGGACTTCAGCATCATCGTCGTCGCGGAGGGCATCAAGATGAAAGCCCTGGACCCGGTCAGTGCGGGCGCGACCGGCGGAGAAAAGCGGGACGCCTTCGGCCATGTGCAACTGGCGAAACAGGGGGTGGGCGACGCGCTGAGCACCAGGATCGAGGAGGCGACGGGATTCGAGACGCGGGCCACGGTTCTCGGGCACCTGCAACGGGGTGGCTCGCCATCTCCGGTTGACCGGATCTGGGCAACCAGGCTCGGGGTCGCCGCCACGGACCTGCTCGCCGAGCACCAAGGGGGATTGATCCCGGTGCGCCAGGATGGGGACGTCAAGATCGTGCCGCTTCGCGAGGTCATCCGCGAGACCCGTCGCGTGCCGGAGTCCCTGTTCCGGCTGCAACAGGTCTTCGGCTAGGCAGTCGCTATGCGCTGCGGCGCTTCTGCTCGTAGAGCGTCACGTCGGCGACCGCGAGCAGCTCATCGGCGGTGCGCCCGTCCGCCGGAAAGGTGGCCAGGCCCAGGCTGACACCCGGGATCTGCACCAGCTGGCGGCCGGCCATGAACCGGTGCCGGGCGATGCCATCGGTGATGCGCTGGGCCACGACGGTCGCCGCCACCCGTGGCGTCCCCGGGAGCAGGACCACGAATTCGTCGCCGCCGTAGCGCGCGACGACGTCCTCGCCGCGGACCGCGTCGGTGAGCGCGTTGGCCACCTCGCGCAGGAGCGCGTCCCCGGCGAGGTGCCCATAGGTGTCGTTGACGAACTTCAGATCATCCACGTCAAGGAACACGACGGAGAAGGCCCCCGTGGCCGCGTCCGCCGCGGCGATCTCTTTTTGGATGCGGTCCAGGAAGAGGCGTCGGTTGTTGAGCCGGGTCAAGGGGTCGTGGGTCGCCTCCCGCTTCAACGTGTCGTGCAACTGGGCGACCTCCACGCAGGCGGCCAGCTGCGACCCGACGGCAGCCATGAGGGCAAGGTCGGCTGTCGAGAAGGCATTGGGGTGCTCGCTCTCCGCGTTCAACACGCCGATCGTGCGGCCCCGGCTGATCAAGGGAAAGGCCAGCTCAGAGCGGACCTTCTGGTCCAGGCCGACATAACGTGGATCGGTGCGGACATCGGCCACCGTGAGCGGGGTTCCATGCTCGAAGACCCATCCTGTGACCCCCTGGCCGACCCGGATGGTCTGCCCCGTGATGTCGACCGAGTAGCCGCTTTGTGCGCCCACGCTGAGGCCGGCCATCCCCTCCGAGGGAAGCATCACCGCGACCATGTAGTAGCCCATGACCTCTCGGATGATGTCGACAATTCGCTGGAGCAGGACGTCGAGATCAAGCACGGCACTTGTCTCCTGGGCAACCCGGTAAATGATCCGGAGCTCACGCGAGTCGGCGGCCGTGAGCACGTCCCGGGGCCCGCCCAGGTCGCGTGGCTGTTGCCGAAGCCGGATCGCCTGCTCCAACTTCTCGTACCACGGCGCCCGGGTTACCTCGGCCGCGGCGCACATGGTCAGGAAGGCGTCTCTGACTCGCGGATCGAGGCCGGCGCCGTCCTCACGCAACGCCCGCAGGCCGCCCGCGAGCGTCGCCTCGGCCGTGGCCGGCAGGTCAAGGGTGACGCTGAAGAACGCGTTGACGACCGCCACGATGCGCATCTCCAGCGGAATCGCTTCCCCGGCGAGGCCATCGGGATACCCGTCGCCGTTGAATCGCTCGTGATGGGCGCGGACAAGCGGGCTCAGGTCAGCGAGTGAGTCGAAGCGCCCCAGGAGGTCGGCGCCGACGATCGGATGGGTCATCATGATCGCCCGCTCCTCCGGGTTGAGCCGGTTCTGCTTATTCAGGATGGTGTCGGGCAGCCCAAGCTTGCCGAGGTCCTGGAGGAGGGCCGCGTACCGGACCCGACGCCGGCGCGCCGGGTCGAGGCCGAGATGCTCGGCGAGCCGGTCGACCAGGTCGGCGTGCTCCGAGGCGCGATTGTGGAGCTGCTCCCGCAACTCGATGGCGCCGGCGAGCGTCAGCACGAACGCTTCCTGCATCTGCCGGGAGTGAGCGAGGAGGCGGGCCATCTCGATCGCGGCAGCGGTCTGATTGGCAAAAGCCATGATCGCCGGCAGGTCTGATTCCTTCAGCGTCGGTCCGATGACCGTGATGGCACCCACCACCCGGTCCTGCGTTACAAGGGGCGCGGAAACCGCGGAGCGCAGGTTGAGCGTTTCGACGATCTTGCGGGCATTGGCGGACCGTTCAGCCGGGATTGTCCCGGCGATCCGTCTGACCAGCTCCTCTGGATCGCCAATGTACTGCGGCTGGCGCGTGCGACAGGCCCGGTGCAACGTCGGAATACGATCGAAGGGAAGGAAGGTGGGCCCTGCCGGATGACCCGATAGCGCTTTCACCGCCGCGGAGGAGCCGCCGACGTGCTCGTGCGCAATGGTCAGGCCGGCGAAGTCGTCCCGGGCGAGAAAGAAATAGGAGGCGAGACCCGCCTCCGCCAGCCGCTCACCCACGACCTGGAAGATCCGGTCGTGGTCGCGCAACTGCAGCGCCGCCAGGCCGGCTTTGCTGAGCGCCAGAAGCAACGGGTCGGCGGGGCTCGGGTTGGCCGGCGCACTGGAGCGAAACTGCGCGTATCCGGCCTTGAGGAGCGCCTCCGGCCGGAAGAACCAGACCCTCCCGATCTTCTCGGCCGGGAGGCGTCCGGCGCGGGCCTGCCGGCGGACCACTTCGGGGTGCCGCCCGATGGCGGCCGCCACGTCTTCCACGGAGAGGAAACCACGCGGACCGGCGGCCGCAGCAACAGGTTGTTGTGTCACGCGACGGCTCACTGGTCGATGCAACGAAGGAAGGTCGCCATTCCTACGTCGTACCTGCCGTGGAACCTCTGCCCTCCGGACCAATGCCGGAGCGCCGTACGATCCTCGTGGCGGACGATAGTGGCGCCAACCGCGACCTCCTTTCGGGCCAGTTATCCACCCTCGGTTTCTGGACGGAGGCCGCCACCAACGGCGAAGAGGCCTACAACGCCGCCCGTCGTCTGATGCCGGACTTGATCTTGATGGATATCGAGATGCCCATCATGAACGGGCACGACGCCTGCAAGCGCATCAAGGGTGATCCCAAGACCGCTGAGATCCCAATTCTGATGATGACCGGATTCGATCCCCGTCCTGAGCGCACCAAGATGATGGAGTCCGGGGGGGACGACCTGATCGTCAAGCCGGTCGCCATGCGCGACCTCCAGGTTCGCGTTCGAGCCTTGCTTCGGCTGAAGGAACTGCGTCGTGACCTGCGAAGCACCCAGGAGAGCCTTCGCGAACTGGTGAAGAAGGAGGACCCGACCGAGTCGAGGGCTCCCTTCGACGACCGGGTCGCGCTGACCGCCCAGGCGCTGGCCCGCCTGATCGGCCTGGATGCCGAGGACCAGGAGGTGGCATACCACGCCGGCTTGCTGCACGACATCGGCCAGATTGGGCTGCCGGAGGAATTACTCAACCGCCAGGGCGCGCTATCGGCCGAGGAGTTCGCCCGGATCCAGCAGCACACGGTCCTCGGTGCCGAGATCGCCGGCCCCTTCCGCCCCGCCACGGTCCTGGCCCCGGCCATTCGGCATCACCACGAGCGCTGGGACGGCACCGGCTACCCGGATAAGCTCCAGGGTCCGGCCATCCCGATGATGGCCCGGATCGTCTCGGTCGCCGATGCCTTCCACGCCATGATCACCGACCGGCCCTACCGGGCCGCCCACACCGTGACACGCGCGCTCGAGATCCTGGCCGCCGGGTCCGGCTCGCAGTGGGACCCTCGCCTGACGGCCGCCTTTGCCAGCTCCTCGCTCCCCCAGCGCATCGCTGGCGTGGACGAAGACAAAGCCAAGATCGCCTAGGCCTACTCCTCAATTAGCGCCCGATCCGGCATGCGCCGCATGCCCCGTCTCAAGTCACACCGGAGCAGGTATAAACAAGAACGGCCGGCCCGAAGGCTAGCCGTTCCTCGTTGAAAGAACGCGGGTCAGTTGTAGACGCAGGACGCGACGGGGACGCCGGTGATGACGCCGTGAACGGTCCCGTTGCCGAACGTCGTGGTCGCCGGGTTGCCTTCGTAGGTGAAGACTTCGGTCGCCGGCGGTGCCTGGTGCAGCAGGCTACTGGTCAGCAGCTTGGTAACCGCCACGCCGTCTGCGTTGGCCGGGGTGGCCGTGTCGCCGGTCGCAGCGGCATCCGGGTAGACGCCCTTGCTGTTGTAGTAGAGGTCCGCTGCCGACTGAATCGTCGCGCCGTCGGTCTTCATCGCGTTGCACGCCGAGCTGGCGTTCACACCCGAGATGTTGAAGAGCACGATGGCCGCGAGGATGCCCAGGATGGCAATAACGACGAGGAGTTCTACGAGCGTGAAGCCGGCCTGGTTACGGCCCGACCGTTTCCGCGCATCGGCGAGTATTTGCATGATCATGTTTGGTTGAATACCTCCTTAGTCACGTCGACTCTAGGGCCGTAACCTTGCGGAATCTCTGAATGTCTCCTCAGCGCAGTAGCAGCTGGGTGACGGCGACAAGAAGGAAAATGAGCATGAGGACGACCAGGACCAGGGCGACCACGGGCCGTCGGCGGCGCACGCGGACTTGCGGGGCGAAGTCAACGGCGACCCGCGGAATGCGATCAGGCCGCGACACGGACGTCACCTCCTTGTGATGGGTCGAGCCGGCGTTGCCAACTGACCTCCTGGAGCAGCCCGAGTCCGGCGAGGTGCGCCTGCCAGGGAAAGTCCGCGGGGGGCTTGAACCCCGAAGGCGCCGATGGCCGCACGACGAAATCGAAGCGTTGCTGAGCCCGTTGGAGGCCCTCCTCGATGAATGCCAGTCGGCCCACCAGGTACAGGCTGGTGGTGGGACCGACGGGCGCATCCGGCGCCGCGGTCCGCATGAATCGCACCAGGGCATTGAGTGAGAACGCCAGCTCCTCGAGTTGCGCGTCGACGTTCTCGGACGGTGCGTCCAGGAGGAACGTCCGAAAGAACCGGGCCCTGCCAGAGACCATGAGGACGAGGGTGGCCTCCGAGGTGCCCCACTCGAGGACGAGCCCGTCTGAGACACCGGCGCCCCGGGCGAGGGCGAGTGGCTTCACGTCGATGCGTTCAATCCGAAGACCGGCCTCGGAGACCGCCGCCACGATGGCATCGATCATGTCTCGGCGGGCCGCGACCAGGTAGATCGCCTGCCCCGTCCGGGTCGGCTGCGCGTGCCACGCATAGTAGACCGAATTCGCATCCAGCGGGAGGAGCCGGCGTCCTTCAAAGATCACCGCGTCGGCCAGTTCCTGTGCTGGCAGTCGGGGCAGCGTAAAGTCCCGGACGGCGATCCCGGTGTCGGCGATGGCGATCCGCGCCAGCCGCGCCCCGATGCTAGCGCCCTCCATCGAACCGCGGATGGCGGCGGTGAGGAGGGGCGTGGGAACGCCATCCTGAATGGCTCCGTCGGGAAGGATGATCTCGGCGTGTCCGGTCAGGCGCCGGCCGTCGGCCTGTACGATCTTCAACTCGCGCACGCCGATGTCGATTCCCAGCCGGGCGCTCACTGGATTGACTCCCATGTGACCACGGATGCGGTCGCACCCTGCGTGACCAGGGCCGTGAGCGTGCGGCTCGAGCCGGTGGCTGTCACCGTGACGGTCCAGGTGGCCCCGTTGCCGTGACATGGATTCCCTTTCGCGATCCCCACGTTGACCGTGATCGCTCCGCTCGGGTAGTTGAGCACCGGCGCACTCGTCTTCGGCGCGTTGCAACCGTTCCCGTTCTTGTCATTGATGACGCGGATCGCGTAGGCCAGTCCGGCATCGAGCGCATAGGTCTCACGCGTATCCGCGCGGACGCTGCTGAGCCCGAGGAAGGATGCGCTGGCGAGGGTCATGCCCGCCCAGAGGATCAGCAGGAAGGCGGCAACGAAGACCAGGATCACGAGCAGCGCCTGGCCTCGCTGGCTGCGGATCGCTCGGTCGGCCATCAAAGACACCCCGCCGGGCGGTTCCCGACGTTCAGGGTCACGGCGGCGGCGCCCGTGGCCGACGGCTGGATGGTGGCGGTCGCATAGCAGCCGGCTGCCGTGATTCCCACGCTGCTGATACCTCGGGCCGCCACCTGGGCGGACACGCCGACGGTTCGGATGAGCTCGTTGTTCGCGTCGATGCTGTACACGACCGTGATCTGCGGCGACCCGTAGTGGAGCGTGACCGAGCTTGCGGTCGAGATCGTTCCGGTGGGAACCGTGGTCGCGCTGTTGAGGTCGCGCGTCAGCGTGAAGCTGGCGTGGCTGACGGCGGTGTCGGCCGACAGGATGCGGGCCTCGTTGGTCAGGCTGCGGGATCCGACCAGGAAGGTCCCCGCCATGGCGACCGTGATCACGCCCAGGATAGCCATGCCGAGCATCGCTTCGACCAGGGTGAATCCGCCCTCGCCTCGTGACCGCAGCCTCATGGGAGCACCTTGAGGAAATACAGCGTTTCGGTCGAGCCATTGGGTCCGGTGACCGTCAGCACCAGCTCCTCCAGCCCGCTGTCGGCAACGCCGGTAAATGTCTTGGTGACGGGATCGTAGTAGTGCACCTGGTACGCGAAGCTGTAGCCGGCGGCCGTCAGGTTGAGGTATGGGGACGCGGCTGCGGAATAGGCCTGGCTCTTGATGTATTCCGCATCGGACCGCGTGAGCCGGTCGAGCGTCGTCTCCTGTTGATGCCGTCGGGCCGCGATGCTCACCGCGGAAAATGCGCTCATGATGGTCACGACGATGATCCCGAGCAGCGCGACCGCCACGGTGGTCTCGATCAGGCTGAACGCACGGGACTTTCTCATTTGAGCGCTCCCACGAGCCCGTACATCGCGGAGATCAGCGACACGGCGATGAAGCCCACCACGATGCCGACGACGACGGTCATCACCGGTTCGATCAGGGCGGTCATGCCGCGGATGCGGTACTCGAGCTCCTCTTCGTAGAACTCGGCGGCCTGCTCCAGGTATGTGTCCAGGGTGCCTGTCTCCTCGCCGACCCGCACCATCTGGGTCATCATCGGCGGGAACAGGTGGGTGCGCAGGAGTGGTCCGGCGAATCCCTCGCCACTGGTCATCTGCTCCTTGACTGTGGCGAGGCCGCGCTGAAAGACCCGATTGCCAGTTGCCGCGATGACCGCGTCGAACGTCTGCCCAAGCGGCACCCCCGCCTTGAGGACCATCGACAGGGTGCGGGCGAACCGGTTCAAGATGGCGGAGAGCACAATGGGCCCGAAGATCGGCGTCTTCAAAAAGATCTGGTCCTTGAGGTAGATCCCGCGCCGCGTGCGCAACGCCAGGACAATCCCGGTGGTGAGCGCAGCGAGCGTCCCACCAATCGCCAGCACCCACGCGTGGATGAAATCCACGATCGCGATCAGGATTCGCGTCGGAAGCGGGAGCGGCACCTTGAACTCGGCGAAGATCTTCACGAAGGCCGGGAGGGCGAAGAAGACCAGGATGATCACGACGATGGTGGCGACGACCATGATGACGACGGGGTAGATCATGGCCGTGCGAACGCGACGAAGCGTGTTCAGGTCGCGGCGCAGGTACCCAGCCAGCTCCTTGAGGGTGCCTTCGAGGTTGCCGGTGAGCTCGGCGATGCGAACCAGGTCGATGTAGAGGGAGGGAAATACCCCGGGGTGTTTGGCGAGGGCCTCCGACAGGTTCTGGCCCCGCTCGAGGTCGTCGAGCACCGCGATGATCACCCGTTTGAAGAGGGGCGATCCCGTTTCTTCAGCGATGGTGCCCAGCGCGCGGCTCATGGGCACTCCGGCGTTGACGAAGGTAGCCAGCTGGCGGGTGAACAGGATGATGTCGGCAGCGGAAATCTTGTACAGCGATGGAAAGTGGTCCGCCATCGTCTTCGGTGGTGTCGCGGGACGAAGCCGGACAATCTTGAGTCCTTGCAACCAGAGCGCCTGCTCGGCGTCTGACGAGCCGCCAGCTTCGATCTGGCCCTCCCGCCGCTGGCCGCGCTCGGTGTACGCGCGATACGCGTAATTAGGCATTGAACTGCTCACTCAGATGAACGGAGCGCATGACCTCGCTGATCGTGGTCAGGCCGTCATCAATCTTCGCCAGCCCGGACTCTCGCAGGGTCGTCATCCCATCGGCGATGGCCTGGGCACGGAGCGCCTCGGGCGCCGCATCGCGCACCAGAAGTCGCTTGACGGCATCGGTGACCTTGAGCACCTCGAAGACGCCGATGCGCCCGTGGAACCCTGTATGTGAGCAGCGCGCGCAGCCGGTCCCGTGAAAGAACGCGGCTCCGTTGCCGCCCATCGCGCGGTAGAACTCGAAGTCCTCGATAGGCGGCCTGAACGGGGCGCGGCACTGGTCGCAGATCCGACGCACGAGCCGTTGTGCCTGGACCCCGATGACCGCCGACGTCACCATGAATGGCTCGATGCCCATCTCGACGAACCGGTAGATGGCGCCAATCGCATCGGTGGCGTGAAGGGACGACAGCACGAGGTGCCCGGTCATCGCGGATTGCACTGAGATTTCCGCCGTCTCCTTGTCGCGGATCTCCCCAACCAGGATGGTGTCTGGATCCTGGCGGAGGATGGCCCGCAGGCCGTTGGCGAAGGTGATTCCCGCCAGCCGGTTGATCTGGATCTGGTTAACGTTTTCGAACGTGTACTCGACCGGATCCTCGATGGTCATGACGTTCTGCTCGGTACGATCGACCTCGTTGAGCGCCGCATATAGGGTGGTCGTCTTCCCGCTGCCGGTCGGGCCGGTGATGAGGATCATCCCGTAAGGCGACCGAATGAGCTCCATGAACGTCTTGAGTGATCCAGGCGAAAATCCAAGGCTATCGACCCGAAGAACCGACCGCGATCGCTCCAGCAGGCGAAGCACGACTTTCTCGCCCCAGATGGTCTCGATGGTGCCAACCCGGATGTCGAGCGGGCGGCCGTCCACGGTGGTCTGGATCTGGCCATCCTGGCTATGGCGCCGATCGACGATGTCCAGGTTGGCCAGCAGCTTGACTCGCGAGGCAATCGGTGCGGCAAGCGTGGCCGGCAGACTCGTCGCGTCGTGCAGGACACCGTCGATGCGAAACCGGATTCGGAGGCGGTCGCTCTGGGGCTCGATATGGATATCCGAGGCACGCTCCTCGGCGCCCTGGGCAATGATCAGGTCGACGATCTGGACCACCGGCGCATCCTGCTTGACCTCGGCCAGTTTGCGTGGCGCCCCCGGCTTTCGGGTCTCCTCGAACGACCGCACGTGACGATCGACCCCGGCCTGGAGTTTGTAGTACTGACCGATGGCGCGCTCGATCTCGGACCGGACACCGATCAGAGGCTTGATTCGCTTGCGGGTCAAGACCTTGAGTTCCGCGAAAAGGGCGAGGTCGCCGGGGTCGATGGTTACCACCTCGAGCTCGTCTTTTTCGAGACGCACCGGGAGGATGGTGTGCTCGCGGGCGTAGGACTCGGGAATCAGGGCCAGGGCGTCCTTCTCGACCCGGGCCCGGCTGAAATCGATCAATGGAACGCTGAAATGAATGCTGAGGACACCGGCGAGCGCTTTCTCGTCCACCACAGCCTGGGCCAGGAGGACCTGCCCAAGGGGGATCCGCTGGCGCTTCTGCTCGCGCAGCGCTTCTTCCAACTGCTCGGCGGTCAGGAGCCCGTTCTCGAGCAGGAGCTCGCCGAGCCGCTTCTCCTGGCGGGGGGCGATACCACGACCCGGCAGCTCGCGTTCGACCGCGCTCACAGGATTCCCGCCAGTGGCGATTGGAGTCGCCGCTTGATTGCCTCGAGCTCATCGAAGGTAAACCGCAGGTGCCGGCCGGGCGTCCGGAATGCCGGCTGGATGTCGCCTCGGTTGACGGCTCTGATCAGCGTCGATTTGCTGATGCCGAGCCACCGCGCCGCTTCGCTGGTGGAGAGCGCGGGCTTCATGACTACAAATGGTGCAAACGCGTCAAGCGTCCCAACCATGCGCGGAAGACGGCTCAGGCAGCGAGGCGGCGGAGTTCTTCCGGATATTGCGCGCGGGCGGCGGCCATGGCAAAATCCACGAGCCCAGCCCTGACCAGCTCGCCGAGGCTGCGCTCCATGGTGTTCATGCCGTCCTTGGAGCCCGTCTCCAGGACATTACGCAGCTGGCGCGTCTTGCCTTCCTTGATCAGGTTTTGGACGGCTAGCGTATTCAAAAGAACTTCAAAGGCCGCGACCCGACCCGGGCCGTCACGCCGGGGCAGAAGCTGCTGGTAGATGACGGCCGCGAGCGTATTCGAAAGCTGCACCCGAACTTGCTGCTGTTGCCCCGCGGGAAACACGTCGACCATACGATCGACCGCCTGGGACGTATCGTTCGTATGAAGTGTGGCGAGCACCAGGTGGCCCGTTTCCGCGATGGTGATGGCGGCCGAGATGGTTTCCAGGTCGCGCATTTCGCCCACGAGCAGGACATCCGGCGTCTGTCGCAGGGATGCGCGCAGGGCGTCCGCGAACGACCGGACATCCGCCCCGACCTCCCGTTGCTCGACAATACCTCGCTGATGGCGGTACACGTACTCGATGGGATCCTCGATCGTGATGATGTGGCAGGGACGCGTGGCCACGATATCGTTCACCATGGCAGCCAGGGTCGAGGACTTCCCCGATCCGGTCGGTCCCGTGACCAGGATCAGGCCCTGGTTCAGGCGGGTCAGTCCGCGGATGACTGGTGGAACCCCAAGCTGGTCAAAGCTGGGAATCTGGTAGGGAATCAGGCGCAGCGCCAATCCGACGGAGCCCCGCTGCCGGAAGGCGTTGATTCGAAAGCGAGCCTTGCCCATCCAGTTGAAGGAGAAATCAAGGTCGCCCTGATCCATGAACTGCGCCCAGCGTTCGGGCGACAGCACCTCGTGCCCGATTTGCTCGATCTGGTCGGGACGCAGCGGCTCCTCCGAGATCGGCACCAGTTCGCCATCCTTGCGCATCGTGGGGGGAGCTCCGGCCGTGAGGATGAGGTCCGACGCCGCCTGGTCGAGCATGACCTGGAGGTAGGTATCGATCACCCGGGGCGTTTGAGGAGCGGGCTCGGCAGGGGCGGACACTGATTGCTTGACATTCTGTGCAACCTGCTGGGGGCGGCCTTCTTGCTTCCGCTCGGGATGGCGCTCGGG
>CAAGKR010331098.1_pt1 | contig 19223 bp, 11 predicted proteins | sample 2556971 | NCBI WGS metagenome assembly CAAGKR01 (sample SAMEA5207829, study PRJEB30636) | soil metagenome | biome: forest; feature: boreal; material: soil | place: USA | collected 2011-09 | depth 1 m | reverse complement strand
CGTCGGCGGCGCGCTCGCCGGCCGCCGACCAGCGCTAAACCCGCACGCCGGCCGCCAGGCCTTCTCCCGTCGGCAGCACCGTGGCGCAAAACTGGCCGCTCTTCGCGAGCATCTCGTGGACGGCTTGCATCGCCTGGATCGAAACGGCCCGCTCCCCGCTCGGCTTATCGGGGAGGTGGCCAAACAGGAAGGCGTTGTCGAGCAGGACCAGCCCGCCCTTTCGGAGATTGTCGGCGGCCCAGCCGAGGTAGCGCAGGTAACCTTCCTTGTCGGCGTCGATGAAAACCAGATCGAACGGGCCGCTCGGCACGAGGCGCGGGAGAACGCCGATCGCGGGGCCGATATGGACGCGCGCGCGGTCGGCGAAGCCGGCGCGGCGGAAGGTCTCGCGGGCGATCTCGGCGTGGTGGGGATCGATCTCGACGGTGTCGAGCTGCCCGCCGGGCCCCATCCCGCGCAGCAGAGCGACACCGGAGTAGCCGCCGAGCGTGCCGATCTCGACGGCGTGCAGCGCACCACAAAGACGCGCCAGCACTTCGAGGTGGCGCGCGTCGAGCGCCGCGACCTGGATGTCGGGCAGCCCCGCGGCGGCGCTCCGCGCGCGCACGTCGGCCAAAAGCTCGTCCTCGGGCGCGTAGAGGCGCGAGACGTAGTCGGCGAGGCGCGGGTCGTCGTTGCCGAATCCCTTGTTCATGCTTTGACCCTGCCGCGCTTAAATCGAAGGGTCAACAGCGACTCGATGAGCACCAACCCGATCGCGGCGGCGCCGAGCGCGTGCCATAGCTCGAGCCGGCGGCTCGGGGTGGGCCCCGCTAGAGCCGGCGCCATGGCTCGGTCTGGCCGCTTGTCGTCGGGAAGGCGCGCGGGATCCGATTCGCGCGGGTCGAGGTTGACGACGAACGCGGCGTCCGGGCGATCGCTGATGGTGCCGTCGCCGCGTGCCGCGCGGACGCGGTAGAAGCCGGGCTCGTCGGTTTCCGAGAAGACCACCAGCCGGCGGGCGCGTGGCTCGCCTGCGTGGGCCGCGGGCGTCAGCCAGCGCGAGTCGCCGCCCGGCCGTTCGATTTCGATCCGGCGATCGTCGGCGTCGAGGCCGATCTCCCTTTTTTGTCCCACCGTGATCGCGGAGGTGGCTTCTCCCGACGGCGCGCCGGCCAGGTATCGCGCCGATTCCTGGACCAGCGGCAAGAATCCGGGACGGATCGGCAGATCGGTCCACTCTCGGTCGACGGTGGTGGTCAGCAAGAGGACGCGGCCGTGGCCGATCTCCGCTTCGACCAGGGCCGGCGCGCCGCTCTCATAACGGAGCACCACCCGCCGGCCGGGCGCGTCGGGCAGCGGCGAGAGCAGCATGAACTGGAAGAAACGCGCCGAGGAGAGCCCGTCGCCCTGCGCCGGAAATGCCGATAGAAGCGGGTGGCGGCGATCGATGGGTGCTAGGCGCTCCGCCGGCCGGAGATCGACGGTCTCGCCTTCGGGGTGCGCGGTCGGCAGCGCGGCGGCGGTCCGCTTGAGACCGAGCGGCTGCGGGAGGATTGTCTGGAGCTCCTGGTTCCAAGCCTCGGCGTCGATGCGATCGCCCAGCGAGATGAAGAGACCGCCGCCCGCCTCCACGTAATGAATCAGCGCCGCGGCCACCGCGGGCGTCGGCCGGTTCACGTTGGCCAGGAAGATCGCGCCGAACGCTGAGAGATCCTGGCTGCCCAAATCGTCGGGGAGCGTGGTGGTGACCTGGAAGCTGCTGCCGCCGGCCCGCAGCGCGGCTTCGAGGAAGAAGACGGCGTCTTCGGTGCGGACGGTACGCGGATCGCCGTCGACGATCAGCACCCGCAGGCCGCGCGACGCCTCGACCAGGCAGGCGCGCCGATCGTCGAGCGGAAAGGCGTCGTGATCGATCACGGCCTCAGCCTCGTGCGCGCCGCCGCCCGCGACGGTGTGGACGAACCGCTTGCGGGCTTTACCGTGGGCCGGGACGTCGACGAAGCCGCGCGCGACCTCCACGCCGTCGAGCGCCAGCGTGACGCCGAGGCCTCGCGCCGGGGTGGCCGCGAAGTTGGCGATCTCGACGACCACGGCGATCCCTTGCGACCCCTCTTCGGGCGCCGGATCGGCGGAGAGCGCAACAATCGCGCGATTCTCCCACGGCGCCCCGCCGCTGACGTCTAGTACGACGATCTCCGGTCCGCCCGCCGCCGGGGGGGTGGCGGCGACGTCTTCCCAGCCGGTGGCCTGCAGATCGGTGACGGCATAGATCAAGCGATCGCCGTGCGCCGAGCCGGCGAGAATCTGCGTCGCGCGTCGCAACGCCGCTCCGAAGTCGGCCCGGCGCGCCGAGCAAGGGACGGCGTCGAGCGCCAGCAGGATGCGCGCGCGATCGCTGGAAAGCTCGGCAACTGGAGCGACCGAGCCTTCCGACGCCAGCACCAGCGCCACCTCGGAATCGGGCGACAGGTGCTCGATAATCGCCCGCGCCCGCGCGCGGGCCGCATCGAACGGTGACCCGCTGGGCCCGCGCCGACGCATGCTGGCCGAATCGTCCAGGACGACGACCGCACTCTGCGATCGCCCGGTCACCGCAGGCAGATCCGAACGCACGTCGACGAAGGGCCGCGCGAACGCCAGCGGCAGGGCCATTGCCAAGCCGGTGCGCACGGTCAGCAAGAGGACGTCGCGCAGGCGCCGCCGGGACGACACTTCCCGCTCGGCGCGGAGCAGAAGCTCCATCGCCGCGAACCGAACGGGGCGCGCGCGCCGACGGCCGATCCGGTGGATCAGAGCGGGGAGACCGGCGGCCAGCAAACCGAGGAGCAGAGACGGTGCGAGAAAGTGCAAACGCTACCTCCGGGTCCGTTGGCGGGCGAAGAGGAACGCGCGCAGCACGTCGGCGGGCGGCTCGGCTGTGGTCGCGAACTGGTACTCGACACGCGCCTCGACGCAGATCTGCCGCCAGCGCTCGCGCAGCGCCATCGATTCACGCCGGAAAGAGGTCGCCAGATCACGCGGATCGACCAGCAGGCGGCGCGCGTCGTCGGGCTCCATCCCTTCGAAGGCCGTGACCTCATCGTAGGGGAGCTCGACCTCGTCTGGGTCGAGGATCTGGAAGACGACGACGTCGTTGCCGCGCGAGCGGACCTGGCGCAGGCGATCGGGGAGGTCGGCCGGCGCGTCGAGCAGATCGGTGAAGAGGACGATCAGGCTCCGGCGCTCCGCCATCTCGCCGACGTGCGCGAGCGCCCGCCCCGGCTCGGTACGGCCCGTGGCGTCCACCGCGTCGAGGGCGATGAGCAGATCTCGAATGTGTCCCCCGCGGGTGCGGGGCGGCAGGTATTGCCGCGTGCGATCGTCGAACACGAGCAGTCCCGCCGGATCGCCCTGCTGGGCCAGCAGGTAGGCGAGCGCCGCCGCCAGGTAGCTCGCGTAAGCAAGCTTGCTCGGCCCCTTGCGCCCGTACCCCATCGAGGCCGACGCATCGAGCACCAGAAACGTGCGCATCTCGGTCTCGTCCTCGAAGCGCTTGAGGTAATAGCGATCGATGCGCCCGACCGCCTTCCAGTCGATGCGGCGAATGTCGTCGCCGGGCGCGTACTCCTTGTGCTCGGCGAATTCGATCGAGGCGCCGGCGTGAGGATTCTGGTGCATCCCCGCGAAGGCGCCCTCGACGATCACGCGCGCCCGCACGCTCATGGATTCGAGGCGCGCGATGTCCTCGGGAGCGAGCGCCAGCGTCGGCATCGGCCCGGATCTCTACGGGGGCGTGACGGCCTCGATGAGCCGTTCGCACAGCTGGTGCGAGGTGAGGCCATCCGCCTCGGCGTGAAAGTTGAGCAGGATGCGGTGGACGAGCACCGGCGCGGCCAGCGCGCGGATGTCTTCGATCGAGGCGGCGTAGCGGCCGTTCAGGATCGCGCGCGCCTTGGCCGCCAGCACCAGATACTGCGACGCGCGGGGTCCCGCGCCCCAGGACACGTACTTCTTGATGAACTCGGGCGAAGGCCCTTCGCCCGGGCGGCTGGCCCGGCAGAGGGTGACCGCGTGCGCGACGACGTGCGGAGCCGCCGGCACGCGCAGCACCAGGTCCTGTAGCTCGAGGATCCGCTCCGGCGACAGCACCTTGCGCAGCGTCGGGCGGTAGGCGGATGTCATCTGGTTGACGATTTGGATCTCTTCGGCCGCCGACGGGTAGCCGACGTCGATCTGAAACATGAAGCGATCGAGCTGCGCCTCGGGAAGAGGATAGGTTCCCTCCTGCTCGATCGGGTTCTGTGTCGCGAACACCAGAAATGGCAGGGGCAGCGCGTAGGTCTGTCCGCCGGCGGACACCCGGTACTCCTGCATCGACTGCAGGAGCGCCGCCTGGGTCTTGGGCGGCGTGCGGTTCACCTCGTCGGCCAGCACCACGTGTGCGAAGATCGGGCCGCGCACGAAGCGGAAGACGCGGCGGCCGGTGGCGCGGTCCTCCTCCAGCACGTCGGTCCCGGTGATGTCGGCTGGCATCAGATCGGGCGTGAACTGAATCCGCCCGAACGACAGCGCCAACGCGTCGGCCAGCGTCTGGATGAGCAGGGTCTTGGCGAGGCCCGGGACGCCCACGAACAGGCAGTGCCCGCGCGCGAACAGGGCGACCAGCAGGTGATCGATGACCCGCTCCTGACCGACGATCCGCTTGCCGATCTCCGTGACCAGCGCCCGCCGCGCGGCCGCGACCTCGGCCACGGCGTCGAGATCCCGCTCGGCATCGGAGGCGGAGTTGGGTGCGGGCATGGGAGCGGGGTCGGCCATCGCCCGCCAGAATGCCATGGGGGCGGGGGCATGGCTACGAAGGGCGGCCATCAATGCGGGCAGATGACCATCGGATGCGTCGCCCCTGGCGACCCTTTGAGGCCCCGCCGGCTCTCGTGATATTGATTGGCCGATGGAGGTCGCTATGCCGCGTTCGCGTCATTCCTTCGGTCGGCTCGGGTTTCTGGCTGCGACGATCGTGTTTTCGAGCGCAGCGCTCGCGCCGCGGGCCGCGCACGCCGGTGGCCGGATCGTCGTCAGCGACGTGGAGTTCGGGTCTTACGGCTCTGCAAAGGAGATGAACGCCGCGCTCAAGAAGCAGGCCAAGACGACGCTCAAGGGGGACGGCGCCTGGACGCTGAACCTGATGATCTTCCTCGGCGCGGGCGCGGGCGCCGACAAGATCAACATCGTCTACTACGACATCTCGAAGAAGCCGGCCGATCAGGTTAATTTCACCGAGGTCGGCGTGAAACCGGACCAGAAGATTGTCCAGCTCAACGGTCAGGCGATCTCCAAGGACCTCGGATTCGTCAAGGGGCACAGGTACGAGATACGGGCGACGCGTCTCGTCGGTGGCAAAGAGAAGGTCTACGCGAAGACGACCATCACGTTGAAGTGAGTGCGCCGGGGCGCACGGCCGTCGCAGTCTCGATCGCGAGGCGGGTCGCGGTTTCCGCCGCGGCATCAAGCGCGCTGGCGGTCGCCTTCTTCGTTGCGCTCCCCGTCGTGGGCCTGGCGGTGGGTTGTTTGCGGACACCGCCCGGCGCCGCTCCGCTCGCTGAAAGCTTGCCCTATCTCGATCCGCGGCGTCCGGCGGCCGAGCGGGCGGCGGATCTGGTGAGGCGAATGACCGTCGCAGAAAAGATCGCGCAGACGATGACGGCGGCGCCCGCTATCCCTCGGCTTGGCATCCCGGCGTACGACTGGTGGAACGAAGCGTTGCACGGCGTCGCGCGCGCCGGACGAGCGACCGTCTTCCCACAGGCGATCGCGCTCGCGGCGACGTTCGACGAGCCGCTGGTCCGGCAGATTGCCGGCGCGATCTCCGACGAGGCGCGCGCGAAGTTCAACCAGGCGCAGGCGCGCGGCGATCGCGGCCGATACCACGGCCTGACGTTCTTTTCGCCCAACGTGAACATCTTCCGCGATCCGCGCTGGGGCCGCGGGCAGGAGACGTTCGGCGAGGATCCGGTCTTGACGGCGCGCCTGGCCGTCGCGTTCATCGGCGGCATGCAGGGGGACGACCCGCACACCCTGAAGACCATCGCCACCGCCAAGCACTTCGCCGTGCACAGCGGACCCGAGGCGGAACGGCACGTCTTCGACGCCCGCCCGAGCGCGCACGATCTGGCCGACACCTACCTTCCGCAGTTCGAGGCGGCGGTGCGGCAGGGGCAGGTCGGCGCGGTGATGGCGGCCTACAACCGCGTCGACGGCGAGGCCTGCTCGGCGAGCCCGAAGTTGCTGGCCGAGACGTTGCGCGCGCAATGGGGCTTCACGGGCTACGTGGTCGGCGACTGCGGGGCGGTTGGCGACATCTTTGCCTCGCATCACCTGGCGCCGTCGCCGGCAGCCGCGGCGGCCGCGGCGTTGCGCGCGGGGACCGATCTCGACTGCGGGCACGCCTACGCGGCGCTCGGGCCGGCGCTGGCGCAAAGTCTCGTAGCGGAGGCGGACCTCGATCGCGCGCTCGTCCGACTCTTCGCGGCGCGGTTTCGGCTGGGTCTTTTCGATCCCCCCGAGCGCGTTCCCTGGTCGCGCCTGGCGGATTCGGCGATCGACGCCCCAGCGCACCGGCTGCTCGCGCGGCAGGCGGCCGCGCGCGCCGTCGTGCTGCTCGGAAACCGCGGTGCCGTGCTGCCGCTCGGCCCGTCGGTCAAACGTCTGGCAGTCGTCGGCCCTACCGCCGACGACGACGAAGTTTTGCTCGCCAATTACCACGGTACGCCTTCCCACGCGGTGACCCTGCTCGACGGAATCAAAGCGGCTGCCCGCGCGCGGGGAACCACCGTCCGGTACGCGCGCGGCGCGGTCCTGGCGGGCTCCGGCGGATCGACCGCGCAGCTCGCCGAGGCGGTAGCAGCGGCACGAAAGAGCGACCTCACCGTGGCCGTAGTCGGCCTCGACCCGCGCCTCGAAGGCGAAGAAAACGACAGCCCGCTCAACCCGGCCGGCGACCGACGAGATATTGGGTTGCCACCGGCACAGGAGAAGCTCGTCGAGGCTCTCGTCGCGACGGGCAAGCCGGTGGTCGTGGTGCTCACCGGCGGCAGCGCGCTGGCCGTGCCATGGGTCGCCGCCCACGCCGCCGCGCTCCTTTACGCGTGGTACCCGGGCGAAGAAGGGGGCAACGCGGTCGCTGACATCTTATACGGCGAAGTAAATCCCGCTGGCCGGCTTCCGATCACGATCTACCGATCGGCCGACGATCTGCCACCGTTTGCCGACTACGCGATGCGCGGCCGCACCTACCGCTACTTCGACGGGGCGCCGCTCTATGCATTCGGCTACGGCCTGTCTTACACGACGTTTCGTTATGGGGGTCTGGCGGTCGCGCCGGGCGGTAAGACGATCTCCGTCGAGGTCCAGAACACGGGCGCGCGCCGCGGCGACGAGGTGGTCGAGGCGTATGTGCTTCCGTACGGCCTGCCGGCGTACGCGCCCCGTCGCTGGCTGGCGGCGTTCACGCGCGTGGCGCTTGCGCCCGGCGAGCGCCGCACGGTTACGCTGTCGCTTCCGCCGCGCGCGCTGTCGTACGTCGACGAGCGGGGCGCGTGGCAGCCGCTCACCGGCGCTGTCGACATCGCGGTCGGCGGCGCAGAGCCAGATCGAGGTGGGCACTACACCGACGGCGCCCGAGGCCTGACGGCCTCGGTGCGCATCGGGAATTGAACCGGCGCAGCTCGCCGGTCACGGGCTATCGGATGAAGTAGGTAAAGCCGAATGTGGCGTTGGTCTGCCCCCCGAGGGAGATGACCGTGTTGCTGTTGTTGTCGCCGAAGGTGATTGCAAAACCGACTCGGCCTTCGAGGGCGAAGTTCGGTGTCAAGAAGACCCGCGCCTCGGCCCCTGGCTCCAGCGTGAAGGAGGTCGTCGAGGCGCCTGCCGCGGAGGTGTAGCCGAGGCCGGCCACGCCGCCGAGGGAGAAGTCGCTGTTGACGCCCCGGAAGAGATGATACCAGCCGCCGGCGCCGATTTCGAAAGTCGACGAGGACGGCATCATGAGCGGACGGGAGGTGTGCGAGTAGCCGAGTATGCCTTCGATGTGAAACATCGCCTGATCGTAAACGAACTGACCGCCGGCCAGGCCGCCCAGCGTGTCGACCGCGCCTATGCCGATGCCGGCGCCGCCACCCGCAGGGGTCGAAACGACCACCGGTGGCGGCGTGGTCGCCGGTGGCGGCGTGAGATCGGTCTGCGCCAGTGCAGGGGAAGTGGCCAAAGTCAGGGCGAGACCACCCAATAACAACGACGACAAGAGCGGGGGCTTTTTCATCTGATCTCCTTGGTGTTCGTGGATGCCCGACATTCCGCGGCTTCCAGGCAGGCCAGTATCACCACTCGGCCCGCGCGGTCAACTTCGGCGGGCGCGCGGCGGGCCGCGTTATTCGGCTGCGAGCTCTTTACAGAATTGCTGCTCGCGGGCGATCGCGGCTGCGTCGGGTCTGGCCGTCCTGCCGTACGCGGAGCCGAGCGCGCAGTGGACGCGCGGATCGAAGGGGTTGGTGGCCAGCGACGCGCGCAGCGAAGCGATCGCGGCGGGCACGTCACCGAGAGCGAGCTCGGCCTCGCCCGCTATCAGGTGCGCCCAGGGGAGATCGGGATAGAGCGACTGTACCGGCTCTATCGCGTGGAGCGCGCGATCGGGCTCGCCGAGTGCCAGGTAGGTCCGCCCCAGCTTCACTGGGAAGACCCAATTTGCGGAAGGATCGCCGCGCTCACCAGATCGGGCGCCGATCGCCTTGGCCCCTTTCTCATATTCGACCACCGCGGCTCGCGGGCGCTCGCGGCGGAGCAGCATGTTGCCGAGGCGCAGATAGCGGTAGGGCGCGCCCGCTTTGAGCGTCGACGACAGCGCGTCCTCCTCGGCGGGATTGCGCCCCGAGGCAATGGCGTTCGCCTTGCGGACGTGGGTGGTCGGGATGTCGATGGCCGGGAAGGTCCGGTAGTGCTGTGCCGCCATGAACGCGCGCCAGCCGCGCTCGAACTCGGGCCAGCCGCCGCCGACCGCGGCAGCCACGGCCTGGCGCGCGTCTTCGCCCGCGCCGACGCGCTTGATCGTATCGCGCAGCGCCGGCATCCCGCCCTTGTTGTAAAGATACGCGACCGCATTTTCGACTTCCGCGAACGCGAGTGTCGCGTCCTCGGCCGACGCCAGCTTGGCCATCGAGGGGTGCATCGCCTCGAAGCTGATGAGGCGGTTCGCGCGAAGCGCCTTTGCCAGCAGGTGCTCCATCGATGGAGGGATGCGTCCGCCGGGCGGCTCGCGCCAGCGGCGCTCGAGGAACTTGGCCAGCCCTTCTTGCAGCCAAACCGGCGCCCGATCGCCGGTCAGCGTCGAGACCGCGTAGTGGACGAGCTCGTGGTTGATGCTGTCGAGCCACGGATAACCGTAGGCGAGGGCGCGCGGGGTGGTGACCATGAGGCGCGCCCACTTGCAAAGCGCGATCGTCCCGGTGCGCGCCACTTCGGCCACCGACAGCGACGACACGGCCGCCAGATCGGAGGGGCTGCGGTAGAACTCGACCCGGATCGGCAGCTCGGCGTCGAAGCCGAGATCGGTGTGCAACGCCGCGTAGGCCGCTTCGAGCGTGTCGCGCGCGTATGGCATCAATACGGCGTCCTCGGGCGCGTACCGGATGATCACGTGGGCGGAACGCTCTTCCCGGTAGTCCTTGATGGCGTCGCGCGCGGCGCGCGCCAGCTCCGCCAGCGAGCGAATCTCGGGATTGTCCGGCGCCGCCTGCGCGGCGACGGCGATCGCGCGCATGGCACCGTCGTAGTCACCGGTCAGAAACTTCTGGTAGCCCAAGAGAAAGGCGGTCTCGGGCGCGTTCGGTGCCGCCCGCTCGAGGTCGGCCAGGGCCGCCGCCGCGTCCTTGAATTGCCACGCGTCGAGCATCGCGTCGACCTGGCGGAGCGGTGTAGCCAGGTTCGAGGGTATCGTGGCCGGGTTGGAGGTGGCGCCGGCGGCCCGGACGGCGGGTGCGCCGACGACTCCAAGAGCCAAGGCAGCCAGTCCGATCGCGCCGATTGCGGCAGGCCTCATTTAACCAGCTCCTCGTAGTAGCGGCGAACCTCGTCGCGGTAGCGCTCGGGCGCCTTCTCCTTCATCGCGTCGAGCAGCTCCTGGCGCCAGGCGCGCGGGGCGCTGGAGTCGTCGGCGCCGGGGATGCGGACCGGATCGCGGTGCTGCTCCGCGCCGCCCATCGAGCGCTCCTGCATTGAATCGCGCAGCTTCGCCAGCCGATCGGCGGCGTCACGTTCGGCTGTGGCCGCCGGCTTCGACTCTTCGCGCCGCAGCAGATCGCTCGCCTGGCGCATGCGCGCGCCCGCGCCCTTGAGCTCGCCTTCGGCCTTTTCCATCCCCGGCATCTTGCGCAGCCGGCGCCCCGCTTCGTCGGCCACCTCGTCGGTGCGTCGGCCGATCGCCGATTGCTTCTCGGCCTGGGCGCGCGCGCTTTCGCGCTGCTCGGGCGTGAGCGTCTCAGACGGTTTGGGCAAGAGCTTGTCGAGGTCGTCGGCTATCTCCTGCGCGATCCCCCGCGCATCGCCCACGGCCACCGCGCGCTTCTCGATATCCGGGTCAGCGCCCGGGTGGCGTTCGCGGCGCCCCTCGGCCATCTCGTCGAGATGCTCCCCCGCGCGCTCTAGGCTGCCCTCCGCGCGCTCCGCTTCGCCCTTCGCCTCGGCGAGATCGCGCTCCGCCAACAGCCGCCGCATCTGCTTGGCGCTTTCGCGCGCGCGGTCGATCTCCTCGGCCAGGGCGCTCTCGGGATCACCGGTCGGTACGCTTGCCAGTCGCTGCTTGAGCCGTTCTATCTTCTCGACTTCGCGTTTCAAGACCTCATCCAGTTGCCCCTTGAGCCGCCGCTCGACCTCCGCCTCCTGTTTCTCGGCGATCCCTTGCGTCTCCTTCTGGAGGGCGCGCTCGTCGCCTTCGATGTCGCCGATCTCCTTCATGAGATCGGCGACCACCCGGTTCTCTTGAGGAAACCGTTCCGTACCAAAGCCGTCCAGGTTCTGGTCCAGCATTTTCCGCATGCCCCGCAAGTCGTCGCCGAGCTGCGCGAGGGCCCTTTCGAGATCGGCGTCGTTGCCCCGCTCGATCATGTCGTCGAGCTTGCGCGCTTGCTCCGACAACCCCTTGAGGTCGGGGAGGTTGCGCCACTCCTCGGGGACGTCGTTGCGTGCGCGCAGCGCCGCGATCTTCTGGGCCAGATCGCCAAGTCGCGCGCGCAGCTCCCGCGCCTCGCGCGCCAGCTGGCGCCGCAGCCCTTCGTCCTTGGTCTTCTTGTAGCGTTCGAGCAGATCCTGTAGGCGCTGGTGCGCGTCTGTCAGCTCTTTCCCCAGGCTGGCGAGGTCCTCCAGCCGCTGCCGGCCGATCAGATCGTCGAGCAAGAGCACGTCGCTCTCGATCTCGCTCACCTGGCGCGCCGCGATCGCGCCGAGGCGGGCGTACCCGCTCCCGCTTTTGCCCTTGATCGCGCCGAGCGCCTGCGCCTCCTCGCGCAGCAGGTGCTCCAGCCGGTCGGCAATTCCGGCCAGCGCCGCACGCAGCGCCTTTCCGAGGACGCCGTTGCGTCGGTCCTGGTCGAGAAGCTGGCCGAGCAACGCCAGGTGCGACTCCTCCGTCTCGTGCGCCGCCGCCTGCGCCGCGACGCGCGCGTTAGCCAGGTCCGGTTCACCGACACCGGGCGCGCGGGCGACCGCCGGATCGTGCTCCACCCGATCGGCGAGGTCGCCGATCAACTTTTCCAGAAGCTCGCGCTGGCGGTCGAGGCGGTCCTCCAGGCTCTCGTGCGGGTTCTGGATCACCGCGTAGAGGGTCCGCGACGATCCGATCTTGGGGCCCGAGACGTCGTCGCGATCGCGGGCCTCGATCCGATAGGCGACACGCTCGGCGCCTGCCAGCCCTGCAGTGGTCGGGTCCCACAGGGTCCGCCCCTGCACGGCGCGCGCGCCGGCGCCATCGCGCAGCGGCACGCGCTGCTCCGGGCGATCGCCGATGCGATAGACCAGCTCGACGGCGCCCAGGCCGAAATCATCGCTGGCCGAGTAGCCGATCTCGATCGGCCGCGGCGTCGCCAGCTCGAGGCGATCGGCGGGGCCCAGGATCTCGACGCGCGGTGGGGCGTCTGGCTCGGCTGTCAGTCGATGACTGCGCTCCTCGCGGACCGGCCGCCCAAAGGAGGGCGCGAGCCAAAACCGATAGCTTCCGTCCGCGGTGAGGGTGAGATCGGCCGTGAGCGCGTCGCCTGAAAGCGGCGCGGCGATCTCGCCCATTTCACCCGCTTCGCCCAGCAGGAGCAGCGCCTTGCGGGCCGCGCGCAGCGGGTGCGTTTCGATCCGCACCCGCGTCCCCTTGACCGCTGCGACATCCCCGGTCGATCCCTCGACGGTTCGCGGGGGCAGGCCCGTGTAGGCCGGATAGGTGTAAGTCAGCCGGACGTCGCCGACGAGCGGCGCCGACGAAACGGTCGCCCCCTCGAAGCGCGAGGGGTGGTGCACCAACGTTCGGAGACCTTGGGCGATTCCCGGCCAAATGAGGGCCGCCGCGATTACGGCCATCGCCGCGACCGTCGAGGTTGCGATCGCACGAGCGGCCGGACGCAGCGACACCAGCCCGCGGGGCGCGAGTCGCGCGACGGAGCCGGCCACCTGCGCGCGGAACGCACGTACGAGGGCAGGCGAGATCGCGGTGCCGCGGGCGCCTTCGGCTGGTGCCGCGGCGAGCTCGACCGCCGAGAGGAGATCGCTCGCCAGCGCCGGAACCAGACGGCCGGTCTGGCGCGCCGCCGCATGGTCACCCCGCAACGCGTGGGCCGGCCGCACGAGGCCGGTGGCAAGCGCGCCGACCACCAGCGCCGCGGTCAGGCAGCCCGTGACGGTCGGCCAAAAATCCGCCGGTCCGACGGATGCCGCCGCGAGCCCGAGCGCGAACACGCCGACGGCGAGCAGGGCGGCGGCGTAGCCAGCCGCGGCGAGGCTCGCCCGCAGCAGGAGGCGCCTCCGGACGGTCCCGAGAAAGTCCTGAATTCCGTCTCGCTCGCGCATGGACCCGGTCGAATCGTATCAACTTCGCGGGAGCGTTGCCCGCGCGTCTGTCCGCTCCAGCCTGGTAGTATCCGCGAACCGTGTTTCCGCCGCCCCTCCCGCCCGGTCTTAGGGGTCTGCCGCAAGCGGGCCCGGCTGGGTCGGCGGCGGGTGTACGCGGCTGGATCTCCGCCCACCGCCGGTCGAGCGCGGCGGCAGGGATCGCGCTCTGTCTGCTGGCCATCTACCCGTTCGCGGTGGGGGTGCTCGCCGCGCACCTGTTTGCCAGCCGTCTTTCGGCGCGGCTGGGGCAGACCGTGACCGTGGCGCGAGGTCGCGCGGGTCTCGGAGATGTCGTGCTCGAGGGGCTGGTCGTCGCCGGAGCGCCCGGTGGCGTGCCGCTGGCCTCGGTCGCGCGCATCACGATTCCGTTCGGCGCCGCCCTGGGAATGCACAGTGCCGTGCCCGTCGCGGGCCTGCGGGTCCGGGCCGTACGCGGGGGCGCCGGTGACAACCTCGCCGCGATCCTGGCACATTTCCCCGGACACCACGCTCAAGCTCCGGAGACCGCCAGCGGCGGCGCGGCTCTGCCGGCCCTGGTGATCGAGAGCGCCTCGCTCGATGTGCGCGACGAGGAGAGCCATCTCAAAGTCTCGATCGCCGCCCTCGACGGTGAGATTTCTCCAGGGGCTCGTCTGGTGCTCCGGATGCGAGGCCTGCGCGGCGTCCTGGCGCTGGGCGGCGAAGGCGAAGGGCCGCGTTTCGATGCCGAGGAGCTAGACGTCCAGACGCCGCTCAAGGGAATGCGGCCGTCCGGCATCCCCTCCGTGCGCATCGCGGGGGGAACAGCCTCGCCGCTTCCGTCGCTGGCCCTCAGCGGAATCGCCGGGGTCATCGCGCCGCCGCCGATCGGCGTCCCTGGCGCGCCCACGGGTCTAATAATCGACCTGCGTGGCAGCTACGGCGGCGCACGCGAGGCGCTCTGGACCGCGAGGGGGCACGCCGAGCCCGGTAGCGGGACCGGGACGCTGGCTCTACGCGCCGAAGCATTCTCACTGGGACGCATCGCCGACGTGTTGCCGCGCTCGGTGCTCAAACCGGCGGACACCACGCTAGACGCGGCGCTGGACCTCACCTGGAACGGCGACGCCGTGAAATTCGGCGGCGATTTGACGGTGATGGGCCTCTCCCTGCAGAACGAAGCGCTGGCGCTCGAGCCGGTCGAGAACGTCTCGGCCGGGATCACGTTGCGCGGGACCGCGTATCCGCTGGCGCGCCGGCTGGATCTCGATCGCGCCGAGGCGCGGGTTCGCGACGTCGCCGCGCGGCTGTCGGGCCGGATCGCGCTGCCGGCCGGCGCGTTCCATTTCGCGAACGGCAAGACGATGAGCGTGGTGCCGAACATCGATGTCGCGCTCTCGGTGCCGCGCGTTTCCTGCGCCAAGCTGCTCGACAGCATTCCGAGCGCGCTGGTGCCGCGGCTGCAGGGTTTTGTCATGCAGGGGAATTTCGCCGCCGACGTGGGCGTCAAGATCGACTTCGCCGATCTCGATGCCCTGGATCTGACCGGCAAGATCGGAATCGACGGGTGCAAGGTGGTCAAGGCGCCCGATGACGTCAAGGCGCTGGCCAGCGCGCAGACGATCGTCATCAACGTCGAGGCGCCGAAGCTCCCCGGCGGCACGTCCGGGCAGACCGATACGCTGGAGGTGGTGGTGGGCCCCGACAACCCCGACTTCACGCCCTACAACCAGATCTCCCCGTATCTAATCGGTTCGATCATGACCACCGAGGACAACGGCTTTTTCAAGCACCATGGTTGGGTCAGCTCGGAGTTCAAGAGCGCGCTGCGCCGCAATCTCCAGGGAGGGGGCTTTCGCATCGGCGCTTCGTCGATCACCATGCAGATGGTCAAGAACGTGCTTCTGACCAAGGACAAGACGCTGTCGCGCAAGCTGCAGGAGCTGTTTCTCGTTTGGTACCTGGAACAGATCCTGCCCAAGGAGCGGATCCTCGAGCTCTACTTCAACGCCATTGAATTCGGTCCGCGCATCTACGGCATCGGCGCCGCCGCGCGCCACTACTTCGGCAAGCGTCCCGCCGACCTGACCCCGCTCGAGGGCGCGTTCTTCTCGTCGATCCTGCCGAGCCCGAAACGCCGCTACGTCCAGTACTGCCACGGGTCGCTGTCGCCGCAGTGGGACCGCTACCTACGCCGGATTCTCGCGAAGGTGCACGAGCGCGGCCGGATCACCGACGAAGAGTACGCGGCCTTCAGCGAAGAGCCGTTCGTGTTCGATCGGCGCGAGGCCAGCTTCACGGAGAAGCAGTGTCTCGACTGGGTCAAGAGTATGGCCCCCAAGCCCGAGCCGGAGACCCCGCCCGACATCGACGAGGGCGACGCGGACAGCGACGGGGACGGCTGGCCGCAGAAGAAACTGCGCCGCCTGTTTGCGCACGCGGGCGCGGCCACAGCGCGCAAGGCATCGGCGCCAGGAGCGAAGTTGGCCGCACCGCACACCCACTGAGCTAGGCTCCGCGAATGGACCCCGCACCTTCCCGCAGGGCGCTGGTCATCGGTGGCAGCCGCGGTAGCGGTCTGGCCCTCTGCCGGCGCCTGTGACCGCGGCGCGGCGTGGAGCTTCATTTTTTTGTAACAGCTCTTCCGCAATCGCTCGGCCAAATAGTCGGGCAAATGCATGTCTCCGGATCCCGGTCACACCGACGGGTCTTGCAATGAAAACGTTGCACGCTCGATGCTAAAGGCGGATCTCCGGTGCCGTAGAGTCCGGCGCACGGAGGAACCATGCGATCGAAGCTCAAGCTCGGGACGCTGGCCATCGCGGTCGGCGGAATTGGAATCGTTTTGTCAGGCGCTTGGATGTCCGGATGCACCGGAACGCCCGGTACGCAGAAGGGCGACCCCTCGGGCGGCAACCTCGGCTCGGCCAAGGTCGCGTTCGAGGCGGGACCCGGGATCATCATCAACACCATCAGCTACACGTTGACGGGGCCCGGCGGGTTCTCACGCAACGGCAGCATCGATGTGTCGCACAGCTCTACGCTGGGCGCGATCATCGGCAACATTCCCTCCGGCAATGGTTACGTCCTGACCGCGAACGCAACGGCAACCGACGGTAGCACCACCTGCCTGGGGACCTCGGTGCCGTTCAATGTCATGGCCGCCACCACGGTCATGGTCTCCTTTCGGCTCGACTGCCACGAGGCGCCCCGCACGGGCAGCGCATCGATCACCGGAACCGTGAACATCTGTCCGGTCATCGACAGCCTCGGCGCCAGCCCGGCCGAGGTGCTCGTTGGAAGCTCGATCGCCCTCAGCTCGGCGGCCCATGACAGCGACAGCGGCCCAGCGGCCCTCACCTACGCTTGGACCGCGAGCTCGGGAACGCTGAGCAGCGCTTCGGTCCCGAACCCCGTCTTCGTCTGCACGGCCACGGGCCCGGCCACTGTGACGCTGACGGTCTCCGATGGCGATTCGACGCCAGGCTGCCCCGCGAGCTCGAGCGTCATCCTCTCGTGCACGGCGAATCCCCTGCAGAGCGACGTTCAGAACATCGTGGTCATCTACGCCGAAAACCGCAGCTTCGATGGTCTCTTCGGTAACTTCCCGGGCGCCCGCGGCCTTGGCGAGGTCCTTGATTCCACGGGCAATCCGACGGCGAGCTACATTCCCCAGAAGGACCGCGACGGAGTGACGGTCCTCTCCAAGCTGCCGCAGACCTGGGGCGGCGCGACCGCCGCGGGGAATCCCACCGTCGTGACCCAGGCCCAGACGGACGGTCTGGTGAACTCTCCCTTCGGGCTCGAGAGCGCGTTCGTCCCGAACGGTGCCCCCGTCCTCACGACGCTCGACGTGACGCGCGACCTGGCACACCGGTTCTTCGAGAACCAGATGGAGATCAACGGTGGAACCAACGACGAGTACGCCGCGTTCGAGGACGCGGGCGGGCTCACGATGGGCCACTGGGATAGCAGCCACAAGAGCCTCTACGCCCTGGCTCAGCAGTACGTGCTCGCGGACAACTTCTTCGAAGGCGCGTTCGGGGGCTCGTTCCTCAACCACCAGTACCTCATTTGCGGATGCGCCCCGACGGTGCCGAGCACGTTCCTCACGACGAACCATGCCTCGCTGAACAGTTTGGGCTCCCCGAACGCCAAGGGCGTGCCGCAGCTCGCGACCAGCGCGACTTCGCCGGCCTCGGCGTTGACTGGCCCGCCCTCGTTCCTGACCGGCAACATCGCGCCGCTCGATTACTTCGGGACCGGAGACGGCTACCGCGCGGTCAACACCATGCAGCCGCCGTATCAGCCGAGCGGCAACTTCCCCGCCAGCGGCGCGAGCGACCTTCGTTACGCGGATCCGAGCGCCGCGACGACGCTCCCCCCGCAAACGCAGACGACGATGGGCGACCTGCTCACGGTCAATGGCATCGGCTGGGCGTGGTACGCGACCTCGTACGACGCCGCGCTCGCGGACGGCACCGAGCCCGCCGGGTCCACCCACACGGTCATCTACGCGCCGTCGACGCCGCGGGCCAGCCCAGACTTCCAGACGCACCACCATCCGTACAACTACTACGCCGCCTTCGACCCGGCGACGCACGCCGCCGACCGGGCCGCGCACCTCAAGGACTACAACGACATGGTGAGCGACATCGCCGCGGGCAGTCTGCCTCCGGTCGCCTGGTACAAGCCGACCGGCGCCGTCAACCAGCACCCCGGTTACGCCAACGTCGACGATGGCGACGCGCACATCGCCGACCTCGTGAGCAAGCTCCAGGCGGGGCCGCAGTGGGGCCACATGGTCATCGTCATCAGCTACGACGAGTACGGCGGGCAGTGGGACCACGTCGCCCCGCCGAAGGGCGACCTCATCGGACCGGGCACCCGCATCCCCGCCATCATCATCTCGCCCTACGCGAAGAGCGGCACCGTCGATCACACGCAGAATGATTCGGCGTCGACTCTGCGCCTCATCACACACCGCTTCGCGCTCGTCCCGCTGCCCGGGCTCATCGCCCGCGACACGGCCCTGGTCGCGAACGGCGGGACGCCGATGGGCGACCTGACGAGCGCGCTGAGCCTCCCGTAGCAACAGACGGCGCAAACGGCCGCCTCTCGTTTATGGCCGCCGTTCCTCGAAGGGGCGGCGGCTATTTCGCGGGGCGTCGTCTGCCACGCGTCGAGCGATACGATTTTGCTATCGGCCGACCAGCCGCGCTCCCAGCCAGAGCGTCCCGAAGGCGGCGATGATTCCCGAGCCGACCGTCAGGCCCCAGCGCTCGAACCTGCGCGGCGCGCGGTGGGCGGCGGCGACGAGGATCGGCAAGGTGAGGCCGACGACCAACAGCTGACCCAGCTCGACGCCGAGGTTGAACGACACCAGAGACAGCACGAGCCCGCGGCGCGGCAGGCCGATCTCGCGCAGCACCGACGCGAACCCGAGCCCATGCACCAGGCCGAACCCGAACACGATGAGCCAGCGCCCGCGCGGGCGGCGGGCGATCAAGTTCTCGAAGCCGACGTAGGCGACCGAGAAAGCGATCGCCGGCTCGACCCAGCGGGTGGAGATCCAGCCCGGATGCAAGACCTGGGTGATGAGCGTGAGGGAGTGCGCCACCGTGAACGCGCTGACGATCGCAATCGTGCTGCGGACGGCCTGGCGTGGCGAGGCCGCCGTGGCACCCCGGCCGCCGCTCGTCCGCTCGCGTAGCGCCGCGGTCAGGAGCAGCGCCATCAAGAACGACAGGTGGTCGTAGCCGGTCAGGATGTGTGCGACGCCGAGCCGCAGGTAGAGCGCCGCGTTTCCCGCGAGCGACTCCGGTGCGTGCACGTCGACCGCGATCTCGCGCAGGCGATCCTGGAACACGACTACCGATGCCGACGGGTCGTCGCTTCGTTGTCCCTCGCCGAGCGCCAGGCGGGTGAAGCTTTCGTGCAAGGCATCGTGGTCGAAGAACAGATCGTAGCGGAGGTGCAGCGCGCGTGCGCGCGGGCCGCAGGTGAACGGCTCGACGAAGAGGAGCATCGGCTCGGGCGCGCTCGGATCGGGGGCGAGCGTCGCGTTGCCAGCCGCGCAGGGGCGAATCTCGCCGCCGACGGTGGCCGAAACGCGAAGACCAGCGCTCAAGGTCGCGACGGCCCGCGCCCGCCGGTTCGTGGGG